>Ga0272447_1001613_pt1 | contig 13775 bp, 6 predicted proteins | sample YNPCB0133_FD_194589 | JGI IMG/M metagenome (GOLD analysis project Ga0272447, IMG submission 194589) | Hot spring microbial mat communities from Yellowstone National Park, WY, United States - YNP-CB-013-3 | ecosystem: Environmental > Aquatic > Thermal springs > Hot (42-90C) > Sediment | place... | reverse complement strand
GAGAGGATGCGTGCCTTCCCGGACTGAAAGAGCTCCAGGAGTTTATTCGTCCGCTCCTTGGTGCGGACCTTGCCGATGCGAGTACGTGCCGGGGCGTGACCCGGATTAACCTCGCCTTGTTGTCCGCTTTGCGCTTGAAGCGGGGGAAGTTGGCCCGGCCCTTCCGCCAGTTGCGGACGGCCTGCTCCAGATCCCGGAAGGCCTCCTGAGGGGCGCATTCACCCACCAGGGGGCGTTCTTTCGCTTCCACTCGTTCCAGTCCTTGTGGAGGTCCACCGCTGAGGGGATCCGCTCGCCGCGTTCTTTGGCCTCTAGCCAGGCCCCAGTTGTAGGCGAAGCGGGCGGCACCCACGTGCTTCGCCAGGGCGATCTGGGCCTCCCGGCTGGGGTCCAGCTCGAAGTGGAACGCCTGTGTCACCCGCATCCCATTGCCTCCAGCGCCTGCCTCGCTCTGCCGACCGACGCCCATCAGGCCGAGGTGAGGATTTCCAGGACGTCTTGCACCAGGTCGTCTGTTACTTCCCCATCCTCTATGACCACAACGTGTCGCCCCGAAGCAGCCAGAGCCGCTTTCAGCAAGTCAAATCCGAACCGGGCCAGCCGATCGCGATGCTCCATGACAATCCGAACCACCTGGGGATCCCGCAAGAAGTTTCTTTCGTTTTCCGTTCAACCCATTTCGGTCACCACTTTAACCTCTGTCCAACCCTGTTCTTGAGCAGAACTTGCCGTTCCAGATCCTCTTTCTGGTCAGCGGAGGACACTAGAGCACCGTGGTGCCTTCTGGGCGAATACTAGGATTGTCCCAGTAGGCAATTGGCGGGCAGGGACAGGGAGCTTGAAACCACCGCCGGGCAGTGATATAGCTGATCCCCTGCTGACGAGCCCAATCCGAGAGTTTCATGGCTGAAATAAATGATAATAAAATTTCCAGCAGTTGTCAACCCTTGCTGTCTGGCCGACCAGACACACTCATTCCGTGAGTTCGCTGACCTCAGTCGGCAATAGCAGGCGATCTTCTGAGCGATCGTATTCGAACAGCTCAGCATAGCGCCCCCAATCCACGGCCGTCTCGAAGTGGCGCTGCGCCTCGTCATGTGGGTAATACTCGTCCAGGATGTCGAGGAAGAAGCCGGCGCGCATCGAGCCGCTGGGCTTCTCCTTCAGCGTGGTGTAGATCATCTTCACCGTAGGGATGCGGTCGAGTAGCTGGGTGCGAAAGATGTCTTTGCTGCTCTGGATATCGGCTGTGGCGAATGCGCGGCCAGCATCGGTGAGCGCGATGTCGCCCTGCCTCACTTCGGCCAGCCCCAGCATGACTGCCGCATCCACAATCGGCAACAGGTCGTCAGTCGGCAACTGCAGTGTGTTCGAGATTTCGGGCAAGTCGCGCAGCTCAGGCCGCTCGTGCAGCAACTCCAGCAAGCCACTGATGCCGCCCACCGTGGCATGAGGCAATGGTGGATAGGGCGACTCGCGACGGAGGGGAACGCCGACCATCGCTTCGCTCACATCGCGGTCCGGGTTGGTCATTGCGATGTAGATGCCATCTACCAGCTCCTTGAACCGTCTGGCCGTGCGGTCGCGGGGGCGCGGCAGGTCAATGTTCACCTCGCCCCGTATGCGGCCAGGGTTGGCCCCAAGGATGATCACGCGGTCGGCCAGGTATACCGCCTCCTCGATGTTGTGTGTGACGATGAGCACGCTCTGCGCCGGGAAGTTGCCGGATTCCCACAAATCGCTGATCTCGCCGCGCAAGTTCTCGGCAGTGAGCACGTCCAGGGCGCTGAACGGTTCATCCATGAACAACACCTTGGGGCGCTTGACGAACGCGCGGGCGAAGCCGACGCGCTGGCGCATGCCGCCCGATAGCTCTTTTGGATAGGCGCTCTCGAAGCCGTCCAGCCCAACCATGTCAATCGCCTTCAGCGCGCGCGCCTGGCGTTCCTTGGGCGGCACGCCAATGGCCTCCAGGCCCAGCTCGACGTTTTGTTGCACTGTGAGCCAGGGCAACAACGCAAACGACTGGAAGACCATGGCGACATCGGGGTTGGGTCCGGTCACGCGCCGCCCAGACGAAAGCACCTCGCCGCTGGTGGCGGGAATCAGGCCGGCTAAGATGCGCAACAGCGTGCTCTTGCCGCTGCCGCTGCGGCCGAGCAGGGCGACGATCTCACCAGGCTGGACCGATAGGTTGACGTTATCGAGCACAGTGAAGACGCCGTTGCCGTCGGGCAATTCAAAACTTTTGCTCACCTGCTTCGCGCGAATGAGCGCGCTGTCGGCGATCGGCATCGCTTTCACACTGTCGTTGACCATCGTCATGTGTAGATTCCTCCTGCCTCAAAGTGAATATCTGCGCTCGGCCAGGGCATACAACCGCCGCCACAGCAGGCGGTTGAACGCCACGACAAACAGCGTCATGACGCTCACGCCCAGCGCGATGCGCGGCCAGTCGCCGGATTCGGTGGCTTGAGCGATGTAAGCCCCCAGCCCAGTCGCCACTAAGGTGGTGTCTCCCCACGAGACTATCTCGGCGACGATGCTGGCGTTCCACGCCCCGCCGGACGCAGTAATGCCGCCCGTCACCCAGGCCGAGAAGATGCCAGGGATGATCAATCGTCGCCACAGATGCCAGCCGCGCAGCCCCATATTGGCTGCCATCTCGCGCAGGTCGCTGGGGATGCTTTGCGCGCCGGCGATGACGTTAAACAAGACATACCACTGCGCCCCCAGCGACATCAACAGGATGCTGCCGACGTTCAGGCTGATGCCGGTGGCGATCAGTGCCACCGTCACAAATGGAAAGAGGAAGTTGGCTGGAAACGCCGACAGGAATTGAGCAACCGGCTGGATCAGACGCGCCAGGCGCGGGTTGAAGCCAATGGCAACCCCTACCGGCGCCCAGATCAGCGTGCTGAGGATGGTGAGCGCGGCGACCCGCAGCATGGTGACGACGCCCAGCAGAAACGTGTTGCCCACCTCCACCAAGCCGACTTCGCTGAGGACGAAGCGAATCAACGCGATTGCGCCACCCACCAGCAGAGCAACCAGCAGGCCGTCGTACAGCGCATCCACCCACGTCCGCCCCTTAGGGGACGCTGGCTCCATCTGCGGCGTGGATCCCAGGGCGCCGCTGAGGGTGCGGTTGACGAACTCGCCGGCCGGGCGCAGCGCACCGCCGATCAACCGCGGTAGGCGCGCCGCCCGCCACAGGTCAAGCACCCAGGAAGTCGGCATCTCGCTCGCTTCGCTCTGCTCGTTGCGGAACTTCTGCGACCAGGCGATGAGCGGCCGCCACACCAGTTGATCCACGACGATGATCATCAGCGCCATAGCGACGATGGCAGCGACGATGGCGCCGAAGTTCTGCTGTTCAATCGCCTCGGTCACGTAGGCGCCGATGCCCGGCAGGCGGTAGTCTTGATTGAGCACGCTGATGGCCTCGCTGGCGGCGACGAAGAACCAACCGCCGCCGAAGCTCATCATGGTGTTCCACGTCAGCCCGATCATGGCGTTGGGCACTTCTACCTTGGTGAAGTATTGCCAGCGCGACAAGCGGAACATGCGCGCCATCTCCTGTTGCTCGCGGGGGATCGTCCGCAGCGAGTGATAGAACGAGAAGGTCATGTTCCATACCTGGCTGGTGAAGATAGCGAAGATCGAGGCTGCCTCTAGCCCCAACAGGCTGCCACGGAAGAGCGCGATGAAGAACGTGATGGTGACCGATAGAAAGCCAAGCACGGGCACGCTCTGCAGCACGTCCAGCAAGGGGATGAGCACGCGCTCTGCGCGCCGGCTGTGGGCGGCCACATACCCATAGCTGAGGGTGAACAACAGCGAGAAGAACAAAGCGATGAACATGCGCAGGGTCGAGCGCGCCAGGTAATACGGCAGATAGGCCACGTCCAAGCTGATCGGCTCAGGCAGCACGTCCGGTGGCTGAAACGGTACCAGGGCCGTGCTGCCTACGACGGCGACGATGGCGATCAGGCCGAGCGCGCCGACGATCACCGCGACATCCGCGGGCGTGAACGGCAGCCGGCGGACGGCTTCGGGTGTAGGGAAGGTCAATCTGGTCATGATCCATCCTCCTGTTTCAGTTAGGATTGCGCCACGTCTCGGCCAATCTCGCTGGCGGGATTCACCGTGCCCCCTGCTTTCGTTCAACGCCTCCAACGGAGCATCGCCTGTCAGCGTCAACAGAAGCTACAGACAAAGGTCAGTGATCCACCATCCGCTTGTTGGACGCGCGTGATTGCCGAGCCAGCGGGAAAAACTAAAACAGCCCACAGAGGGGCTGTTGGTCGTCGTTTGCGCACGCCGTCGCTGCTCTCAGGCAGCAAGCACGCGCTTCCAAGCGCCCCTCGTGCAAGTTTTGACACTGGCCGACGTAGATTCCATGGACGGATGGTGATTGGGGTTGGAATCAGCTGCTCTGTGCCAAGCCTTAAGCCGGCTTGGCCTGTTCTGCCCATTGGCGTCTCTCGACGTTTCTGGGCGGCAGCGTATATTCGGCCAGGAGCCTCACCTAACGAGCTATTCGGTTGTCTACTTGGATTATACCCCTCAGGGAAGTATCCAAGGGGGCGCTCACTAATAGGGGCAAAACACAGCGCGCCTTCTAGGCAGCAACTAAAAATTCTCCGCGTCTCCGCGTGAGATCAGCCCCGCCCCTGACTGTGAACGCACCCTATATCAAGGCGTGCGCATTCAGAGGCGGGGCGCATACGCTTCGCATGACACGTCGGCGCAGTAGATCAAGCGGTCCCGTAGGCAATCGCCCCTGTGCGTAAACACGTCTTCTTAAACTCACCAATCTGTGGAATAATCTCGCCGTTCGATGGCGCACAACACAACCAGGAAGCTGGTGGCCGGCAGCCTCAGCGCTGTCGTTCAAAGCTTTCTAAGCGAAGTTTATCTGGAGGCCAGCGAGTCAGGGCGCGTCTCTTTGCGCGCGCTGGCCGGGCGGTTGGGCGTCACGCCTCCGGCCGTCTCCCGCATGGCCCAGCGCCTGGTGCGCCAAGGCCTGCTCCGCCGCGAGGGCGCCTGTGGCCTGGTGCTGAGCGAAGCCGGCGAGCGCATCGCCCTTAAGCTCATCCGCAAACAACGCATCTTTGAGGTCTTCCTCATGCGCTTCCTCGGCTACACCTGGGATCAGGTGTACTCGGTCGCCGCTTCGGTGAGCGCGCACCTGGATGACGAGCTGGTGGAGCGGATGTTCGTCCGCTTGGACAAGCCAACCCGCTGCCCGCACGGCGATCCCATCCCCACCAGCGACGGGCGCGTCCCGGTGATCCACGAAGTCCGCCTCCCGGACCTCGCCGACGGGGCGCGCGGGGTCATCAGCCGCATCGCCTCGCACGACGGCGAGTTGCTGCGCTACCTGGGCACGCTCAAGCTCATTCCCAACCAGCCGATTCAGCTCGTCGCCCGCGCGCCATTTGCCGGCCCATTGCGCGTGCGGGTGATGAACGGTTGCTTCCACGATGAGCACGTGATCGGCTTGGAGTTGGCCTCTAAAGTATGGGTGACGCCGAAGGATTAGCCAATGCAAAGCAGGCTGCTTTGCTTTCTCGTCAGTTGTGCCCTGCTCACGGTAGCGTGGCAGCCGTCCAATCCACCCCAACCGCCATCCGTCTCAGCGCGCGCCTGGCAAGCCACAGCCCAGGGCCGCCGCACCGACATCCTTATTACTGCGCGCGGCTACCCCGACCTTTCGCTGGCCCGCAACCTGCGCGGCAAGGAAGCCAAAACCCGCTTTGTGGCCCAAACGCTGATTGACCATGCCGAACGCGCCCAGGGACAATTGCGCGCTGCGCTGCGCGCCCGTGGCTGGGAGATCTTCCCCCTCTGGCTGACCAACCAGATCGCCGTGCGCAACGCCGACCGCGCTCTGCTGCGTTGGCTGGCTGCCCGTGAGGATGTGGCTTACATTGACCTCGACGTGAAGATGCGCGGCGTTCAGTATGGGCTGCTGCCTCGCCCGATTCCTCATTCGCCACTTACGGTCGAGTGGGGCGTCCAGCGCGTCAACGCGCCGCAGGTATGGGCGCTGGGCTACACCGGTCAAGGGATTGTCGTCGCCAACTTGGACACCGGCGTGCGCTGGGATCACAACGCCTTGAAACCGAACTATCGCGGCTGGAACGGCATCACGGTCACCCACGACTACAACTGGTTCGACGCCGCGCCGGACTCGGGGCCGCCCTCAACTGTGCCCCAAGATCTGAACGGGCACGGCACACACACTACCGGCACTTCGGTGGGCGATGACGGCGCCGGCAACCAGATCGGCGTCGCGCCCGGCGCACGATGGATCGCCTGCCGCAACATGGCCGGGTATTCGGGGATTGGCAGCGTGGCGCGCTATGTGGCCTGCTTCCAGTTCGCGCTCGCCCCCACCGATGTCAACGGCAACTCACCCAATCCTACCCTCAGCGCCGACATCACCAGCAACTCCTGGGCCTGCGACCCGGACTACGGCGAGGTAGGCTGCGAGGTGCCGACGGCGCTGGTCACCGCCACCCAAGCCCTGCGCGACGCCGGCATCATGGTGATCGCCGCTGCCGGGAACAGCGGACCGGCGTGTGACACGGTGCGCCTTGCGCCGGCCACGCTTGATCAAGCCTTCACTGTCGGCGCGACAAACAGCAGCGACGTCATCGCCGGCTTCAGCAGTCGCGGCCCGTCCACCCTCACGGGCCGGCTCAAGCCCGACATCGTCGCCCCGGGCGTGGGCGTGCGCTCGGCGCTCGCCGGGTCAACCACTAGCTACGGCTTACTCAGCGGCACCAGCATGGCCACGCCGCACGTGGCCGGCGTTGTCGCCTTGGTCTGGTCGGCTGCCCCTGACCTGCGCGGCGAGGTGGCGCTAACCGAAGACCTGCTGCGCCGCACGGCTCGCCCCCTGACGACGACGCAGACCTGTGGCGGCGTGCCGGGCACAGATGTGCCCAACAACACCTACGGCTACGGCTTGGTGGACGCCCTCGCTGCGGTCAAGGCCGCAACGCCCTGGCCGGTCGTCGCTGCGCCGACCTTCGCTTGGGTTCACGAGCCGTTGACGGTGACGATCAGCGTGACGAACGCGCTGCCGATCACCCGCAACACTGTGATTATCTCCAGCACGCTGCCGGCGGCAGCCACCTTTATCAGTGCGTCACCGTCCGCGACGCTGGACGGCAACACCGTGCGCTGGGCGTTTCCAACCGTGGCGCCCTCGGCTACGCTCAGTTTAACGCTGGTCATCAGCAGCGCCCAGGCCGGCCCACTCCCCAGTCAAGCCCATCTCACCTTCGGCGGACAGAGCGTGCCGCTCTTCAGCAAGGCCGTCACCACCACTCTCCTGAGCGAACGGCGGATCTTCCCGGTGGTGCGGTTAGAGGGCAATTGAATCAGTTGACAGCCAATCGGAAGGGATTGAAGTTGGTGGCTGTGTCGAAGACGTCCGCCCCCTCGCCCCGTTTCAACCAGCCCACGACAGCATAAGTGATTGGGGTAAAGACAACCTCCACACCAACCTTGAACACGTAGTTAGAAGCGATGATGCTGAAGAGTAGATCGCTGCCCATCGTCCCCGCAAAGGCGATCAGCACGAACAGCCCGGTGTCCACGGCCTGGCCGACGATGGTCGAGCTGATCGTGCGCGTCCACAGCCAACGCCCTTGTGTCGCCACTTTCAGGCGGGCCAGGACGAAGGCGTTTGAGAATGCGCCGGCCCAGTAAGCGAGCAACGAGGCCAACACGATCCGCGGTGTGCTGCCCAGGATGGCGTTATAGGCTTCCATGCCCACCCGCTCGGCCCACTCAGCCTCTGCCGGCAACAGGCCGACCAGCCAAACCGTCAGGCTGAACAACGCGGTCGCCAGAAAGCCGATCCAGATCACCCGCCGCGACGTGGAGTAGCCGTAGACCTCGGTCAGCACATCGCCGAAGATATAGCTCAGAGGGAAGAGCAGCGTGCCGCCGTCGAAGGTGAACGGGCCGAGCACGACGATCTTCGCCGACGAGGTGAGGTTGCTAATGATCAGAACGGCCACAAACAGGCCAAGGACTAAATCGAGGTAACGGTAGGGTCGAACGGAATGCGCCGCATTCATGGCTTTACGCTACGGTACAAGAGTAAAGAGTCTCCTGGCAATGACCTACTCTTGCGCGCGGTTGCCCACGCACTACCATCGGCGCTGACGAGCTTAACTTCCGGGTTCGGAATGGGACCGGGTGTTTCCTCGTCGCTCCAATCACCAGAAGACTCTTGATGAAAGCGGCACTCTAAAAACTGAATAGGACATACGGCGCGTGCTCAAGCGGGCGATATTCAATTTCTCTGCCTCATGTGAGAGACAAGCCGGACGGTCATTAGTACGAGTTGGCTAAACGCCTTACAGCGCTTACACCTCTCGCCTATCAAACGAGTAGTCTTCTCGTGACCTTCAGGGGGATCTCATCTTGGGGAGGGTTTCCCACTTAGATGCTTTCAGCGGTTATCCCTTCCGCACATGGCTACCCAGCGGTGCTCCTGGCGGAACAACTGGCACACCAGCGGTGCGTCCATCCCGGTCCTCTCGTACTAGGGACAGCTCCCCTCAAATCCCCTACGCCCACACCGGATAGAGACCAACCTGTCTCACGACGGTTTGAACCCAGCTCACGTAACGCTTTAACGGCCGAACAGGCCGACCCTTGGGACCTTATTCAGCCCCAGGATGCGCCGAGCCGACATCGAGGTGCCGAGCGAGGCCGTCGCTGTGGACGCTTGGGCCTCACTAGCCTGTTATCCCCGGGGTAGCTTTTATCCGATTGCCACGACCTTTCCACTCAGCATCGTGGGATCACTAAGCCCGACTTTCGTCCCTGCTCGACGTGTCAGTCTTGCAGTCAAGCTCCCTTATGCCTTTGCACTCAACGGCTGGTTTCCATTCAGCCTGAGGGAACCTTTGGGCGCCTCCGTTACCTTTTAGGAGGCGACCACCCCAGTCAAACTGCCCGCCTGGCACTGTCTCCTGTCCGGATGACGGATCAGGGTTAGGGCCAAAACTCCGTCAGGGTGGTATTTCACCGTCGGCTCCACCGAAGCTGGCGCCCCGGCTTCACAGCCTCCCACCTATCCTACACAGACGAAGTCCTAGCGCAATGCCAGGGTACAGTAAAGCTCCACGGGGTCTTTTTGTCCTGGTGCGGGTAAATGGCATCTTCACCACTAGTTCAATTTCGCCGAGTCCCTCGTTGAGACAGTGCTCCAGTCGTTACACCATTCGTGCGGGTCAGAACTTACCTGACAAGGAATTTCGCTACCTTAGGACGGTTATAGTTACCGCCGCCGTTCACCGGGGCTTCAGTTCGCAGCTTCGCTTGCGCTAACCGCTCCCTTTAACCTTCCGGCACTGGGCAGGTGTCAGCCCCTATACGTCGTCTTACGACTTAGCAGAGACCTGTGGTTTTGTTAACCAGTCGCTAGAGCCTCTCTTCTGCGACCCACAAAGACGACATCACCTGATGTCATCTTCGCAGGCTACCCTTCTCCCTAAGTTACGGGTACATTTTGCCTAGTTCCTTAACGAGGGTTCTCTCGCTCGCCTTAGGATCCTCTCCTCGCCTACCAGTGTCGGTTTGCGGTACGGGCGACATAGGGTTATGCTTAGAAGGTTTTCTTGGCAGCTTGGCTCAGTGACTTAGGCTTGGGGACCCGCTTCGCTTTCAGGATCAGCGACCGGATTTGCCTGGCCGCCTCATCTCCCTACGGCGTTCGCACCAGAACAACCAACGGTCTGGCTCACCTACCATGCTGCGTCACTCCATCGCACCCTATGCCGGTATCGGAATGTTGACCGATTGTCCATCACCTACGCTTTTCAGCCTCGGCTTAGGCCCGACTAACCCGATGCGGATTGACCTTGCATCGGAAACCTTAGGCTTACGGCGATCACGGTTCTCACGTGATTCACGCTACTCATGTCGGCATTCTCACTTCTGCTCGCTCCACCGCTCGTCACCGTACGGCTTCTGCGCTCGCAGAACGCTCCCCTACCGCTCTTTCGAGCCCGTATCTTCGGTGGCATGCTTAGCCCCGCTAAATTTTCCGCGCAGGACCGTTCGACCAGTAAGCTATTACGCACTTTTTAAAGGATAGCTGCTTCTAAGCTAACCTCCTGGCTGTCTAAACAGTCCCACATCGTTTTCCACTGAGCATGCACTTGAGGACCTTAGATGGCGGTCTGGGTTGTTTCCCTCTCGGCAACGGATCTTATCACCCGTAGCCCGACTCTTGACCTTTAAGTGACGGCATTCGGAGTTTGATCGGGTTTGGTAGCCTTACGGCCCCTAGCCCGTTCAGTGCTCTACCTCCGTCACTGAACGATCAAGGCTAACCCTAAAGTTATTTCGGGGAGAACCAGCTATCGCGGAATTCGATTGGCATATCACCCCTACTCACAACTCATCTCATAGTTTTGCAGCCCTAACGAGTTCGGGCCTCCACGAGATGTTACTCTCGCTTCACCCTGGTCATGAGTAGCTCATCCCGCTTCGGGTCTAATGCCTGCCACTAGACGCCCTATTCAGACTCGGTTTCCCTACGGCTCCGGCTGTCACTGCCTTAACCTTGCGACAGACATTAACTCGCCGACTCATTCTCCAAGAGGCACGCCGTCAGGCATTCCGCTAAGCGGCATAGCCCTCCGACTGCTTGTAGGTGTACGGTTTCAGGTTCTGCTACTCCCCTCATCGGGGTGCTTCCCACCTTTCCCTCACGGTACTTGTCCACTATCGGTCGCCAAACGTATTTAGCCTTGCGGAGTGGTCTCCGCAGCTTCACACCGTGTTAGCGTGCACGGTGCTACTCAGGATACCCCTCGGCTGTTTGGCCTTTCGCCTACAGGACTATCACCTTCTATGGTCCGGCTTTCCAGAACGGTTCGGCTAGGCTACGCAGTCCTACATTGGGGTCCTACAACCCCAGCCGGCATGCCGGCTGGTTTGGGCTGTTCCGATTTCGCTCGCCACTACTTTCGGAATACTCTCTTTTCCTCACCCTACTAAGATGTTTCAGTTCGGGTGGTTCCCTCCGCCGCGCCTATGGATTCAGCGCGGGGTGCTCAGCTCTTCGCTGAGCGGGTTTCCCCATTCGGAAATCCCCGAGTGATAGCGTCTGATCACGACTCCTCGAGGCTTATCGCAGTGATCCGCGTCCTTCATCGGCGTTTGGCGCCAAGGCATCCACCGTACACCCTTAGTAGCTTGTGCTCACATGAGGCCGAGAAATTGAACTCCCGCGATGAGCAATTCGCATTGCTCCCTCAACGTTTGCGCTTTCTCGCGCCCATGTCCTATTCAGTTTTTAAAGTGCCGCTCCTACAGCTTCCCTCGGCTGCAGGGCCAAGGCTTTGAAGATTGTTCAAAACCTCGGCGCTGCCTCCGAGTTTGTGGAGACTAGGGGATTCGAACCCCTGACCCCCCGCTTGCAAAGCGGATGCTCTCCCAACTGAGCTAAGTCCCCGCTGTGTCCGAGGGACTCAGTTCGAATCTCCCGAAGGCAGTGGGCGATTCAAGATTCGAACTTGAGACCTTCCCCTTATCAGAGGGACGCTCTAACCAGCTGAGCTAATCGCCCTCCTGGCGCACTCGCGCCTTAACGACTAAAGAGTGACAAAGAAACCATCGCGTGCGCGTTTGGGCGCGGCCACACCGTAGACCGCTTGTGAGGGAATACTCCCTAAAAAGGAGGTGATCCAGCCGCACGTTCCCGTACAGCTACCTTGTTACGACTTCACTCCAGTCACCAGCCCCACCTTTGACGGCGCCCTCCTTGCGGTTAGGCTACCGGCTTCAGGTGTAGCCAGCTCCCATAGTGTGACGGGCGGTGTGTACAAGACCCGGGAACGTATTCACCGCACTATGGCTGACGCGCGGTTACTAGCAACTCCGACTTCATGCAGGCGGGTTGCAGCCTGCAATCTGAACTGAGGGACGTTTTGAGGATTGGCTCCGCCTCGCGGCTTGGCTACCCATTGTACCGTCCCATTGTAGCGTGTGTGTAGCCCCAGGCATAAAGGCCATGCTGACTTGACGTCGTCCCCGCCTTCCTCCGGCTTGTGACCGGCAGTCCCGCCAGACACGTGTAACTGGCAGCAAGGGTTGCGCTCGTTAGGGCACTTAAGCCAACATCTCACGACACGAGCTGACGACAGCCATGCAACACCTGTGCAGGCTCCCTTGCGGGTCGTTCCCCTTTCGGTTCACTACTACCTGCATGTCAAGCCTGGGTAAGGTTCTTCGTGTAGCATCGAATTAAACCACACGCTCCGCTGCTTGTGCGGGTCCCCGTCAATTCCGTTTGAGTTTTAGCCTTGCGGCCGTACTCCCCAGGCGGGATGCTTAACGCGTTAGCTTCGGCACTGACGGGTTTTTGTCCGCCAACACCTAGCATCCATCGTTTACGGCTAGGACTACCAGGGTATCTAATCCTGTTTGCTCCCCTAGCTTTCGCTTCTCAGCGTCAGGAATGCCCCAGAAAGCCGCCTTCGCCACGGGTGTTCCTCCTGATATCTACGCATTTCACCGCTACACCAGGAATTCCACCTTCCTCTGGCACCCTCGAGCTCCGCAGTATTGGACGGCCTCTCCGGGTTAAGCCCGGAGCTTTCACGCCCAACTTACGAAGCCGCCTACAAGCGCTTTACGCCCAGTAAATCCGGATAACGCTCGCCACCTACGTATTACCGCGGCTGCTGGCACGTAGTTAGCCGTGACTTATTCCAGGGATACCGTCCTTTCTCTTCTCCCTGAAAAGAGGTTTACAGCCCGAAGGCCTTCATCCCTCACGCGGCGTCGCTGGATCAGGGTTTCCCCCATTGTCCAAGATTCCTCCCTGCTGCCACCCGTAGGTGTCTGGACCGTGTTTCAGTTCCAGTGTGGGGGGACATCCTCTCAGACCCCCTACCCGTCGTAGCCTTGGTAGGCCATTACCCTACCAACTAGCTGATGGGCCGCAGACTCCTCTCGCCAGGCCCTTGCGGACTCTGATCCTTGCGGATCCTTTTGGGTATTAGCTCCTCTTTCGAGGAGTTATTCCCTCCGGCGAGGCAGATTTCTACGTGTTACTCACCCGTTCGCCACTATCCCTTGCGGGACCGTTCGACTTGCATGGGTTAGGCGCGCCGCCAGCGTTCATCCTGAGCCAGGATCAAACTCTCCGTAAAGACAGTTGTGACTTACGTCACTCGGAATCGTTCGGTAGACCCAAACACTCGCACGTTCTCAGGTCTCTTTGCCACTCTTTAGTTGTTAAGGTGCGCTCACCTGTGCACGCAGAAGATACCACTTCTGCTCTAACCTGTCAAGGGGTGGAGCGCTTTGTTCTGCGCACACCGCCTTGCAGCAGGGACACGCAATATACCACGGTTTCACAGGCTGTCAAGGCCCATCGAGAGATCGTCAAATGTGCAACGCATCAGCGCACCACTGCCCCGCCGCTCAACACTGCCCTGTGGCGACCATCATCGCAGCAACCTTGTCGCAGGCTGCGCCAACCTCACGTGCAGACTTAGACAGGCAAGGGATTTTTACATTCCTAAAAGGCGCCGCGTTAGCCGTTGCTGTGTGCGCTGCGCAAAACGTACCGCGCTTCCGAAATAGCCCTCAATCCACACTAGTCAGCCTGCTTCTCACGCTCGCGCTCTCGCTCTCTCCTGCGAAAGTCAACGAACCGATATCCTGTGCCCCGCTCCGTGAGAATGTATTGAGGCTGTGAAGGATCTTTCTCTATCTTCTGCCGC
>Ga0272447_1001612_pt1 | contig 13781 bp, 9 predicted proteins | sample YNPCB0133_FD_194589 | JGI IMG/M metagenome (GOLD analysis project Ga0272447, IMG submission 194589) | Hot spring microbial mat communities from Yellowstone National Park, WY, United States - YNP-CB-013-3 | ecosystem: Environmental > Aquatic > Thermal springs > Hot (42-90C) > Sediment | place... | reverse complement strand
GGGTGACGGCCAGTTTCGCCACCCTGGAAACTAATTACGAGTGTCCTGACGTTTATGCCTGATTGTTCAAGCGTGTTGTGGAGATGTTCTCTTTGCTGACTGAGCATAGTAAGAGTATTGGGATTTTCGACCTCTAAGCGTGCTTCCAAGGTGCTTCCCTGGAAATTTAGATGGATCCGAACGGCACCCAGGTCTGGCGGCTCGAGGCTGAGGTGGATGGTTAGCACCCGAGTATGTTCGCCAGTTCCGACGTGTCGTAGGATGGTTGATGTTACCTGGGAAGCGACCAGGTGTGCTTCAACTTCGGAACTGGGTTTGCCGGGTCTATCAGCCGGTATAGTCGTATGAGGACTGGCGATCGGACTTGATATATTGGCGGGCAAAGTAGCTTCGGCAAAGCTAACTCTTTCGAAGGGGGATCGCTGAAAATGAATGTTGGGCTCCTGAACATGGAGACTCGCCAGCTGATAATCGAAGAAACTAGGAACGATAAAATCGTGGAATGCTGGGCTTGTCAAGGCAGGTTGCGGTTGCAAGACGTGTTCAACAGTGTGCGGTAAAGACGTGCGCGTTATCAACTTGGATAGACTAATGGAACCTAGATGGACACTAAGGTGTTGTTCCGTTGGGATGGCCGCATCAGTAGGTGCCTGTTGCTTAGTGTCTGTGAAAATCGGATGTTCCGGTAATGCAGGCTGTATGGAACGGGAATCAGGTAACTGCTGAGGTAGAGGCGAACCATCGGCTGGCTTTTTCGCCACAGAGGCGACATGATCGGCTAATAGAAGTGGCGACACATCTGGTAATGCACCTGGATTAGAGGGTTGCGGTTGCTGGGAGTTTGTTGGTGGAATTTCACCATCTTTCGAGCCAGGACCTGGCGCGTTAGTTTCTAATAGGGATGTCAGGAATTGTGGAGTAGATTTTGCGTTTATCAGGATCTGCTCTATTTGGCCCGGGATGGGAGCATGAGGGAATGATACGGGTGATGAAGAAAGTTGCGCGGAGGCGTTGCCGGAAATAGAACCTGGAGAACTTCCTTGATTAGCGGCGGTGTGAAGGTCTATTTGGCTGCCAGCGGAGACGTTGGTTGTAACTAACAATTGCGCCAGCAATGCCAGGAAAGACGGTTTTAGGGAATCATCCAATTCTTGCGTCGTCCCCCTCGTAGTATCTTGCAACAACAGTAGGGGGTTGATAGGGATCGCCGATTCAGTCAGACTGGGTGCTGCTGGAATCATGAGGATGCTCTGTCAGGAATCGTTACGGTTTATATGCAATTGGTGCGCCGAAGACTGAATGAGGCGGCGGAAAACGCGCTATCCCACTGAGTAAAAGGAATACGGCAAATCCCTGGTTAGGAGAAACTAACTTACACCGCTATGATAAGGCAAAATTTGCACAACTTAATGCCAAATGTGCAGTGGTGGAAGCAGATTTTGCACCCCAGCGGTGGTGGCTAAGGTTGCAGTTTGCGAGCACATGGGCGAAATTTTTATACGGTGTCAACGAGCAATTAGCTTAGCCAGCTCTGACTTAGCCCTTTCCAGGACCGGGTCGGTTTGTTTATCTAATAAACGGGTACGAAGAGACAAGGCATTGTCCGGATCAATGATGGCAGCAGCACCAAAGAGCGCGACGCTCAGGTCATAGCGCTCCTGAATTAGCTGAAGCAGTTCTTCCTGCCAGAGCATAGTCCGAATTCGATGGGCGAGGAGAACTTGCTCCTGTTCTTCCTTTGTTTGCTTTACGGGTACGTCGGGAATTACTCCCCACGGATCGGAGTCCTTTGCATAAGGGTAACGATGAATGTTAAGGCCGGAAGGACGTAGATATTCTGCGGTGGTTAGTTTCAATGCATGTGGCTTATAGGGTAAGGGAATGATAGTTTGCACGCTAGCTTTGCCGAAAGTACGGTTACCGATAAGTCGTGCACGATGATTATCCTGGAGGGCGCTGGCAAGGATTTCACTGGCGCTGGCGCTGTGGGCGTCTATAAGCACTACCAGCGGCAAATTCGGAAATGCCGGCAGGCTGACACCTTGGTGTCGCCAGATGCTGGAACGTAATAGACCGGCATGGTAGCTCTCCTCAATGCGCCGCCGTCCGCGGACGGTGACTATAGGAGCGTGAGTCGGCAAGAACAGTTCAGCAATTTCCACGGCCGTCTCCAGTCGGCCTCCCGGATTACCACGGAGGTCAAGAACCAGGCCACGTAAACCTTGCTGCTGCAAACGTTGCAAGGTCTGATAAAGTTCCAGGGCGGAGCTGGGATGGAAAGCTGCTAAGGCTACGTAAGCCAGGCGCATCGGTTCATCTAACCAGAACCACCACTGGCCATCCTTTTGACGATAGAGCCCGGAGACAGTTTCAATGGGAATTTCGGCACGTTGCAATTCGACAACGCGAACTTCGGAGCTGCCCCAGGGGCGAATGGTCAGTTTTACAGTGGTGCCGGGAGGGCCTTTGATACGGCGTACGGCATCTTCCAGGTTACTAAATTGCTCACCGTCAACGGCGAGGATTATGTCACCGCTTCGCAAACCCGCACGAAAAGCGGGAGTGTCTGGAATGGGGGTCTGGACGATAAGTTGTTGTGTCAAGGGATGAAGACCGACCTGGATGCCGACGCCGCCGAAATGGCCTTGTTCCACCTCGGTGAAGCGACGAAATTCGTCGGGGGGAATATAAGTGCTATGTTCGTCGAGTGAACGCAGGGCGGACTGAATAGCATGTTCGAAGTAATCCTGGCGCTGGTCGTCGTTAAGTTCGCGAACATAACATTCTTCCACCAGTCGCGTTACCCGTGCGAACAGGGCGAGCTGTGGCGGCTCCTTGACGTCTGAACCGGGAAAGCCCTGGACGAATTGTAACGGACCCGCCGGAGGTACGACGCTGGAACCGGCCAGGTTCCAGCTCACCAGACTTATTACGCCAACGACTATCAGCCAATGGCAGTTTTGTCGGCTCACGTGCATCCTCCGTTCGCTAGCGGCTTCAGTTTGCTTGCCGCTAAATTACCTCCGCGTTGGCTGGTGAGTTTTTCATACAACATTTGACGCGGGATATTATAGCGCAAAAAGAAGGCAGCCCGAACAGGCTGCCTGAATTTAGTCGAGCCGGATTAATCCGGAAGTACCGGAGTCAGATGTGCCGAATCGAAATAGTCGCGAAGTTCTAATAAGTCCAGGTGAAGGCCAAGATATATTGCACGTCCATCTGGCGATCGAAATGATTGAGGGGGAAATTGACACCAAAACGCAGTTCGGCGGTTTCAGTCAGGGCGTAATTGATACCGGTGAGGAGTTGAAGCAGAGTGAGGCGGTCACCTTGCAATTCGGTCTGGCCGTTGAATTCCAAAAGTAAGCTCACCAGGCCCATCGGATAAGCTGGGCCTACCACGGAAATGACTCCTTCGTCGTTGTGGGCATGGCCGTGATTGTGACCGTTGTGTTTATGCAGATGGTGAGAATGCGGGGGCAGAAGTCGCGGCCCGAGCAAGGAATGGGCATAGACAACTGTATAAAGTAAGCTCGTGTCGCCGGATTCAAGGCCAATTTCCGGGCCAAAGTTGAGATGCAGCTGATTCCAGTTACGCCAGGGGAGAAAACGCCAGCTTCCGATATCGTGCCAGGTGGTCAGGAACGGAGCGATGGTAGTTTCGCCCCGACCGAGTCCTCGTGCTTCGCTCCCGGTGGGAAAGGTAAAATAGATGTTGCTAGCGAGGAAGAAATTATCGCTTTCGACCCAGACGATACGTGGGGCAAATTCCAGATCGCCAAACCCGGTCTGGTGGCCGGCAGGATCTTCGAGACCGAGGAAGGGTACGGCCAGGACGAAGCCAAATCGTCGTGTGAGGCCCCAGTCCAGGTGGAACTCTAATTCATGCTCATCAATCGGTGTTCCCTCGGCGTTCTTGGTTAGCTTGTAAAAGAAGAATGCGTCACGGTGGATCTGGGCGGGTTCGATAGTGAAGGGGTGAACCCAGGGCGTACCGCGTGGGCTGCGGTGCGTGTCAATCACGGGGCCGAAAAACAAATCGCGTAAAAAACCTTCGCTGGGTGGGGGCAGCCAGGAATATGGACGGTAATCGTCCGCGGGTTTCCACCATTGCGGTGGATAAGGATCTACGTAGCGGTAGCTGGTGGGTGGGGTCTCGTCCCAAGGGTCGCGATGACGATGGTCGGCATGTCCGTGATGAGCGTGATTGTCGGCGTCGTGATTGGCCGACGCGGTTTTGGATGCAGCGTCCGTAGTACCTGCCAGTTGCTGTTCGAGCTGGCGTATCCGTTCTTTCAAGCGGGCATTTTCCCGCAGCAATTCCTCGTAACTTTGTGCGCTGAGCGGTCGGCACCAGAGGGTGAGTAAAAGCAACGATAACAGGTAGCAGGCGAAGTCCGTCCAGATGCGAGGCACAACCAGTTTTTGCCCGTTCGTGGTCAGCATTGAAGCCTCCTTTCTGCACATTGAAGCCTCCTTTCTGCAGCAGAGCTCCCGGCGGCCTGATGGCCAATTGGGTTGTACTTTGTATCGGCGAGGCTGATGTCTGCTTTCAGGGGAATAAGCTCGGCACGGGGCTGTAGGAACTGGATAGGCCGTTATGCCCGTCAACTTAGGTGTTATCGCTGTGGTGAGCAGGGCAAAGCTGCTGAAATGTGCCGAACTCCCCTTCGGTTCCCGGCGAAAAATGCGCCAGTGCTGGTGGCTCGGAAAAGAGCGCCTGATCTATCGGCGCGGCCTGGAGATGGCATCTGGCGATCTGCACCGTCTGGGTCAACCACGGTGGATGCCTGAAGGTGCCGAGCAGCAAACGCCCTTGTTGCCCCAGTGTGAACAAATGGTAACGTTCCAGCAACCAGGTGTGTAGTGGATCGCAAACGGCCAGTTCAGCGTTCACCGAAAAGCGCAGAGCCAATCGGAGCCGACAGGAACGGTTGCATTTTGCATGAGCAAACTTTTCTAATGTGGCAAAACCGTACTGAATAAATGCGACCTGGTAGGGAATGGGGGTAGCCAGTCTGGCGGTGGTGACTGCGAGGTGATGATTGGCGTGAACACTGAAAAACCAGATGCCGCTTTGCTCGCCATAGCGAACGTAGGTGCGGAGATTCACCTGGTTGAAACGCAGGGTAGGGAAAGGCAACGCGGTGTTCATAACGTGCATACGCATAACAACGAGACTGACCCAGGCTTGGCCGTCGAACTGGTCAATAGCCAGAACCGGCGGGACGTAACGCCGAAGAAAAGCTGCTGGAGCAGGCCAATGCAAGAAGAGGACAGACTCCAGTTGTTGCCGCCACATGGTCAGGTATCGCAGTTGCGCTGTCAATTTCTTATACTGATAGGGAAGGATGTCACCGGATGAAGAGTGCGGCACACTTCTTGCAAAACGGAACGAAACCATGTCGCCGCCGATTACCAGCGCCGATCTGCTGACGCTCGTCCGCAAAAGCGGGTTGATCGATAACGATCTGCTCGATGCCTACTGGGAATATCTGTCGGCCAAACAGGCGGTTCCGGACTCAGCTCGCGCTCTGGCGGAGCGGATGGTTCAGGATGGTGTGTTGACGCGACTGCAAGCCAGTCAATTATTGCTCGGCAAGTATCGTGGCTTTCTGGTGGCGGGGAAGTATAAACTTCTGGAGTTACTCGGTTCGGGAGGCATGGGAAGTGTGTTACTGTGCGAACATGTGTACATGGGTCGGTTAGTGGCCCTGAAGATTTTACCTATCAATTCTCAAGACCCGGCGGCAGTGGAGCGCTTTTACCGCGAAGCCCGTGCCGTGGCTGCCCTGGATCATCCCAACATTGTTCGCGCTTACGACGTAGATCGGAATGACAAAGTCCATTTTCTGGTGATGGAATACGTGGACGGCCTCAGTTTGCATCAGCTGGTCAAGAAGCGGGGGCCGCTGGATATTCGCCGCGCCGCACACTATATATCGCAGACCGCGGCCGGTCTGGAGCATGCTCATTCCTGTGGCTGGGTGCATCGGGACATTAAGCCCGGTAATTTGCTCCTGAATCGGCAGGGAGTTGTCAAAATCCTGGACATGGGATTGGCCCGCTTTTTCCAGGACCGGTACGAGCTCACCAGGCAGTATGACGAAAATGCGGTGATCGGCACGGCAGACTATATTTCTCCGGAACAAGCGACGGCACCGCACGAGGTGGACATTCGTTCGGACATTTACAGTTTGGGTGCGACCTTTTACTATCTGCTGACCGGCCGAGCACCGTTTGAAGAAGGCTCGGTGGCACAAAAGCTGTTATGGCACCAGGTACGCAAGCCGCCTCCCATTCGCAGCCTGCGACCGGACGTGCCTCCGGAAATGGAAGCGGTGGTGGACAGGATGCTGGCGAAAGCTCCCCGCGACCGCTACCAGACGCCGAAGGAAGTTATTGGTGCCTTATCGGCGTGGACCTGGCTACCGATTCCGCCACCCAGTGAAGAGGAAATGCCTCCACGTCGGAAAAATCCGATGGAGATTTTGCGACGTATCGCCCAGCATGTTCGTTCCAGACCTCGAACTCCTGGGGTACCTGTTGCAGCAGCCAGTTCCCCGACGGCGGATAAAACTGGCGGGGATACGACTCCGGCCCTGCTCTCCGGTGCTGGCGAACAAAGTGGAGAATCCATTTTCGGCGATAGCGGCACCGGATCCAGTTCCGGCAGTTCCTTACAAATCGCTCCAACCGTAAGCGACAAGGTCAGGAGCACCGCCACATTGCAGGCGAAAGGAAACGAATCACTTGCATCCATAGAAGGTGCCCAACCGGTTCAATCAACCGATCCGATCGAGGCGAGCCAGTCCGCTAATTCGCAACCTGGTTCTGCTGACAACAGTTGATACCAGTCCCGGGGCAACGTTCGACATAAGGCTCCATGACCTTCATGGTAAGCTGAAAACGGAAATTAAGGGCTAATGGCGGGTTCGCGTTGCTGCGCCTGATGACCTTCATGCGAAGCTGAGGAAAGCTCATGCCGGTCGGCGTTGCATTGCTGGTCGCCACGCCAGATCAATAACGCCAGATGAAATCAATGGTCCAGCGCCAGTCGAGGATGTCCTTACCTTTAGTGAGCGGAAACTCGAAAGCGGTGCCGATCTGGTAACGTTCGGAGCCGAAAAATTTGTAACGAACACCGACGCCGAGGGTAACGATGTCTTCCCCGCTGGCGCCGGTGCTGCCGAAGTTGAACAGATCGCCTCCTTCAAAGTTGGCGACTAAACCTTTGCCGCTGCCGGTGTAGTGGAACCAGTTGACTTCAACGAAGGGATAAATGCGCCGATAAAACTCGTAATCGGCGTGGAGACTGACGAAGAATGAGTCGCTGCGGTCGGAGTCCAAACCCGCGCGATAGCCGATTGCGCCCATGAGATGCAGGTTGTCCAGCACTTCCTTGGCAACGGTGAGGTAGGGTACGACCGAACCGCTACCGGTGCTCTGAAAAACATTGCCTCCACCTGCTGCAATTTCAAAGTTGACGCCGAAAGCTGCAATTATATTGGCCGCATCGTCTCGCCAGAAAGTCAGCTTCGGGCCAACGACGATTTCCGCGAAGCCGATTTCATCTCCCAGCGGCGAAGGGGCATCCGGCTGGAAAGCGATAAAGCCAAGTTTGGACAGAACAAGCGAGAGCCGGTCGTTCAGGGCGAGGCGTGCCTGCAGGGCGAACATTTCAATGTTGCCCCCGGCAAACAGCGGGTTGCTCTTGGGCGTATTCTGCAACAGAAACACCGGACGTAATTCCGTCAGTGCGCGTGGATCCTCGAAAAAGAAGGGATTGGTTACCGGAGAAATGAACTCATCAAAAGCGTGGTCGCTCTGGAAGGTCGTGTTGATGTGGAACCACTGGCAATACTGTTCCATGCCGGAATTCTGGACGGTGCGGCTCAGCCAATCCCATGGGGCGGTTCCGAGGTCACCGCGAACCCTGGGCTCGGTCGTGCTGGTAGCCACCCCGCGAAGATAATTTTCATCCACCGAGCCTCGAACGACTGCGACTTGGTTTGGTGGGGCAGGCGATGGAAAATGGTCGGCTGCTAGTCGTATCGGAAGAGGTGTTGCCGGCCAGGGGGTATCAGCATTTGGCACAATCCCCTCGGGCGTCGTGGCGGCGTGAGAAGCTGGCGAAGATTTCCGCGGCGTCCCCAACGTTACCATCGGGCGTATTCCGCTATCGGAAACAAGGGAATTGCGAAATGGCGCCTGCGTGTCGGGATCGCTCATGGCCGCAGATTCTACCACTCGCCCACCGCGAGGGATGCCGAGAGTAACTGGCGGCTCTGCTAAAACATCAGCACATGCGACCAGTAACCAGGTCGCCCAGACGACAACTTGCGGCCACAGGGTGTTTTCGTCACTTCGCTTGCACACGCGATTTCCTCCCGCGGTCGCCCTGTGTCAGGTTTCACCGGCAATTTTTTACCTCGGTTGCTTTTTCAATAATTCCCCAAACAAACCTGTAAAGGGCAATGGACAACTTCGCGGCCACGGAAGCCCAGTCGTTGTAACTGCAATGCCCGTCTTAGTGCGTAAACTAATGCCAGGTTACCTGGTTTGACGTGCCAGTGCAGTTGGTGTTTACCCAGGGATACCTTGCATTCGGCGGTCGAGGTGATACCTGGCAGCGGCAACGTCGGACAGTTACGGACAACAATGGCGTCGGCCACCAATGTAATAGTAACCGAAACTGAATCGCACTGGTGGCGGCACTGGTTCGACGACATATACCGGGCCGGGATCATAAATGACCGCAGGTCGCTCGTAGATAACGGTGCGCGGGGTGACCACCGTTACCGGCCGGGGGTTCATGCTTAACATCGCCTGGATCACACGCTCGGAAACTCCCTGGTTTTTCAGGTAAATGATTTCGTCGGAAGTTAAGCGTGCCGGCAGGCCCACGTTGCGCACATGGGCGATGATGGTATCATCGGCAACGCCGTTGCGGGTCATATTAACCACGTCCATGAGCAGCGATTGCTGGGAGGTCAGCTGGGCTTGCATGCGAGCTTCAGCTGCTGCAATTCGGGCTTCCGTACGCCGTTCCTGTTCATCCATACTCGCACCGACAGCAGCTCCGGTCGCCGCTCCCAATGCCCCACCGATGAGCGCACCTCCTTCCGGATGTCCGGTGGCCGAACCGACTGCCAGACCGGCCATCGTTCCTAACAATCCGCCGACGGCCGCTCCGTTTCCCGTATGGGTAGCGCAACCGCAAACCCCGACCGCCACACTCAGCAGGACGAGGTGGCGGATTTTGTTCAGCGGTACGCGATCACACAGCCTTGCGGACACGGTTTTTCCTCCGTGTTTTGGCCAACGGAGGTACACTGGGCACGCTTTGGAATCTGGCACGGTGCCGGTTGCAACGGCGTAATACCCGTCCTTCCTCCGTCCCGCTAATACCGTTAATCGGCAGATCGGTCAAGCGGAATAGAGACAGCCAGGCTTTGCATGAAACTCCCTCGGTGCTCTTCGGTGCGGAGGTCAGGCAGCGGTTGGCGTTGTTGCCAGCAATTTTTGGAAGCGTGCGTAGGCCTCGTCCCAGACGGCGGGCTCGCTTGGTTCATAAGATTCGACGCTGAACGATTGCCGCACCACGGCACGGGCTTCTTCGAGGGACGAAAGCCAGCCCAGACCGAGCATTTGCACCAGTACATTGCCGATGCTGGTAGCCTCTACTGGCCCGGCCAACACTTGCCGATTGCAACAGTCGGCGGTCAATTGGTTCAGGAGACGATTCTGGCTACCGCCACCGACAATATGAATTACCTGCAAGCGCTGACCCAGAATTGCTTCGAGCCGTTCCACTACCCAGCGATATTTCAGGGCCAGGCTCTCCAGGCACAGCCGAATGAACTCACCGGGTGTTTGAGGAACCACCTGACCGGTTTTACGACAATAATCAGCGATAGCCGACGGCATACTGACCGGCAGCAGAAAGCCGGGATCATCGGGATCCACGAAAGCTTGCCGGCCCGGAGCGTTTTCCGCTAACCGTGTCAACTCGTCATAACTGTAGCTTTGCCCGGCTCGTTCCCAGCTGCGGCGGCACTCCTGAACCAGCCACAACCCCATGACGTTCTTCAACAAGCGCACCTGATGTCCGTAACCGATTTCGTTGGTGAAGTTGTAGTTGAGTGTGCGAGCGTCAATGACAGGCTGAGGAGTTTCGACACCGACCAGCGACCAGGTGCCGGAGCTGATATAGCACCAGCTTTCGCCCTGAGCCGGGACCGCTACCACAGCCGACGCCGTATCATGAGTCGCGGGTAACACCACCCAGGTATCTTTGCAGCCGGTTGCCTCGACAACATGCGGCAACAAATTTCCCAGCACAGTGCCGGGAGCCGTTATGGGCGGCAAAATGCTGGAGGGCAGGCTTAGCTTGTCCAGAAGAGGTTTCGCCCAGTCGCGTGCTACCGGGTCATACATTTGCGTGGTGCTGGCGTTGGTCAGCTCCACACTTTTGCGGCCGGTAAGCCAGAAATGGAATAAGTCAGCCATCAGCAGCATCGTTTCTGCCGCTGCCAGCAAGGGTGAGCGATGACGCTGGAGAGCCAGTAGCTGAAACAGGGTATTGATTCGCATGAACTGGATGCCTGTGGCGTGGAAGATTTCTTCGCGGCTGGCACGGGAGAAAGCGTATTCGAAAATCCCTTCGGTATGCGGATCGCGGTAGTGCCGAGGATTGCCCAGCAAAACATCGCCTCGCCCGAGCAGAGCAAAATCCACTCCCCAGGTATCAATTCCCACGCTGGCAGGGCTGCCGAATTGCTCCTGCGCTTTGCGCATGCCACAAAGGATTTCGTCGAACAGCCGCAACGCATCCCAGTATAGCCCATCCGGTAAGCGAACCGGGCCGTTGGGAAAACGGTGTACGGGATGCAGGCGGAGCGTCCGACCATCCCATTCTGCCACCAGGGCCCGACCACTCTCAGCTCCCAGATCGAACGCCAGCAGTTTCCCGCTCATGCTCACGTTCCTCCTAGCTGCTAAGGTTGTGGCTGCGGTCAACGTTCAGATTATGGCAGCGGGCCTAGCCTGCCAGCGCTGTTTTCCCCGGTCAAGGCGATGCATAAGACGACAGGCCATGCACAGCAAGCACAGCGCACTAAAATACCTGCCAGCAGTCGGGCCGGACAGCGAAATACTGGCTTTGGTTATGGCTGACTGATTGAGAGGCGAAACATGGCAGAGCACGCGGAGAGAAGAGAACCCGAGGCAGAATCGGCGTGCGAATTGCCGCAGGGTAATCCTCCGGATTCCGAAGTTCGCAGGCTTTTAGGGGAGATTCGCACGGTCGCTATCGTCGGCCTTTCTGATAAGCCAGAGCGAGATAGCTATCGCGTAGCTGCCTATTTGCAGAAGCAGGGTTTGCGAATCCTGCCGGTTAATCCGAATGTTCGGGAAGTGCTCGGGGAAAAGACATACGGGGATTTGGTCAGTTTGCCGGTCAAACCGGATGCGGTAGTGGTGTTTCGCCGACCGGAAGCCGTGCCGGCCATTGTTGAACAGGCAAAACAAATTGGTGCGAAAGTGCTCTGGTTGCAGCGGAGCATTGTCCACAACGCCGCCGCTCAGACAGCGCGACAGGCTGGGATGCACGTTGTCCAGAACCGTTGCATTATGCAGGAGCATCAACGCCTGCTCAAAACCAACGATGCCAGTGCGCAGTAAAATGTTATCAGGACAAGCCACTCCAGGCCGATGCAGCTATGGCAGTAGAGGGAACAGCCTATCTGGTGGTACGTCGCAACGATGGCCTGGGCAATGTTTATTTGCTCCAACCAGGCCGGCGGTATTTGATCGGGCGTGCCAGAACCAGCGAAATTGTACTGGCGGATGACCTTTGCAGCCGCCAGCATGCTGAGGTTTTTTTCCGCGATGGGCGTTGGCGAATCCGTGATTGTGGCAGTTTGAACGGGACTCGGGTGAACGGTGAATTGATCACAGGGGAACGTGTTCTCGAACCTGCGGATGAGTTGCAGATGGGGCGTACCCAGCTGGTATTCGTCGAGCGGCTGGGTCAAATTTCGGCCAGTGGGGAGCCTGCAAGCGACACTCCGGATGACCGGCTGGCCATTCGCAAACGCCTCGGGCAAACCCGTTACGAGCTCACAGAGTTGCCGGAAATGGAGGATCAGCAGCTGACGGAATTCAAGTTGCCGCCCATTAACCGTCACCGAATGAGCCGCGATTTGTCGCTGCTGTATCGTTTGGCTCTGGAGATGGGCTCGGCAACCACGCATGAGGAGTTGGCGCGGGTGGTGCTGAACGGTTTGCTGGAGGCGACGGTTGCTGATGCTGCTGCTTTGTTGCAGATACAAGGCCAGCGAGCTAATGTCCTGGCTCACCAGGAGCGCAGTGCCGCCCTCAACTGTCCTAAACTTCCCGAATTTGTTCTGCGGGAAGTGTTGCAGAGCCGCGAGGCCATTTTTGCCGAGCATCCCCAGCGCCTGCGCGTCTGGGAGGAAAACGCTGGATTTGCTACTGCCCAGACGACCGCGAACACGATTACGGCTCTGATCTGCGCACCGGTGATTGTGCATGAGCGTGTCGAGTTGGTATTGCAAGTATGCTGTGTGGATCCGCTCAAGACCCTGAGCAGCGAAGACCTGGAACTGACCGTTGCCGTGGCCCGACAACTGGCGGTAGCCTGGCAGGCGGTACGGCGGCATCAGGAGTTGAGCGAGGAAAATCAGCGGCTGCGAGCTCAGGTTTTGCAGGAAGTGCAATTGGTGGGCGAAAGCCCGGCAATGCAGCAAATCAAGGAAACCATACATCGCGTGGCTCCGACCAATGCAACCGTGCTCATTCGGGGTGAGAGCGGCGTCGGCAAGGAATTGGTCGCCCGCGCCTTGCATTTATGCAGCGCAAGGGCCGCCAAACCGTTTGTTTGCTTGAATTGCGCCGCGCTGGCAGAGTCCTTACTCGAAAGTGAACTTTTCGGGCACGAAAAAGGGGCGTTTACGGGAGCCACCGAACGCAAGATAGGCAAGTTTGAGGCGGCCAATGGCGGTACCATTTTCCTGGATGAAATAGGCGAACTCTCGCCGACAGCGCAGGCCAAATTGTTGCGGATCATCGAAGGCCATCCTTACGAACGTGTCGGTGGTTCCGAGCCGATCCGCGTCAACGTAAGGGTGATCGCAGCGACGAATCGGCCCCTGGAGGAAGCGGTCCGCTCAGGGCAATTTCGTCGTGATCTGTACTACCGGCTGCAGGTCGTAGAAATCCTGGTGCCGCCGTTGCGGGAACGCCGTCAGGATATTCCCTTGCTGGCGGAATTCTTTCTGCGGCAGTTTGTTGCCCAGACCGGTCGCAAGATCCGCGGATTTACGTCGGCAGCCATGAAGAAGCTTCAGGAACACACCTGGCCAGGGAATGTCCGCGAGCTGCGGAACACGATTGAACGGGCTGTAGTGCTGGCCACCGGGCCGGTGATTGATGCGGATGACATCTGGCTGGCACCTCTGGGTCGAGAAACTTCATCGGCGGAAAGCCAGCAGCAAGGGTATGAGCCAATTCCACTGGAAGAGCTGGAAAAACGCCATATCCTTGCGACACTGGAACACACTCGCTGGAACAAAAGTCAGGCCGCCCGAATCCTCGGCATCGAACGCTCCACCCTCGACCGCAAGATTCACGCCTACGGATTGCAAAAACCGGTCGGCATTAGCGAAGATTAACCCAGCCACTTTGCCAGGTTCGGCGGGAACCACTTGACTCATGTGGTGCCAAAACCGCCTTGGGAATCGCCAGGCCGGCCGGTT
>Ga0272447_1001608_pt1 | contig 13798 bp, 16 predicted proteins | sample YNPCB0133_FD_194589 | JGI IMG/M metagenome (GOLD analysis project Ga0272447, IMG submission 194589) | Hot spring microbial mat communities from Yellowstone National Park, WY, United States - YNP-CB-013-3 | ecosystem: Environmental > Aquatic > Thermal springs > Hot (42-90C) > Sediment | place... | reverse complement strand
TGGCTCATCTTCTCCCATGTTCCACTCTGAATCGTCAATATCAGTTAGGCTTGAGTAACCTCACCCCCTTCCCCTCTCCTACAAGGAGAGGGGTGTTTGGAAACCTCACCCCCTTCCCCTCTCCTAAGAGGAGAGCGGTGTCGCGTCCCCCTTCCCTCGCAGGGAAGGGGGACGGGGGGTTAGGTTGTATATACACCATTATATCGCCCTTTTGCAGCCGTTTCACCTGCTGAAGGCGCGTTGCACTTTGGCGATGGCGGTGGCGATGTCTTCCATATCCTGCTCATCGCCCAGCAGCATGTTCTGGTACAGCCACACTGCCTCCTCGTAGCATGCCCGCTCGCACACCGGGAAGTGTACTTTTGAATAATCCTTCAGCGTGCTGAGCTGGCACAGGTCTTTAGAGATAGGGCGGTTCAGGAAAACGCGCTCTTTATACAGCGGCACGTATCCTGCGGTGCAAGGGATGCCTTCCGCGCTCAATGCTTTGAGAAAGTCTTCGCGCGGACGTCCGCCGAAATGGCTTTTGTCATAGCGGAAGATGTACAGGTGGTAGGCGTGCCGGGTGACTCGCGGGTCTGGGCGCGGCGGTCGGATGCCCGGAATCTGCGACAGCATCTCGGTGAGCTTGCGTGCATTTTGGGTACGCCGCTCGGTCTGCTCGGGAAGGCGTTTGAGCTGAGCCAGCAGGATAGCTGCTTGAAACTCGGTCATGCGGAAGTTACTGCCCAGCACGTGATGTTCGTACCAGCGTCCGCCGCGCACCCTGCCCACGTTGTGCACCGACCACACTTGGTCCGCCCAGTGCGGGTTATTGGTCAGCACCGCTCCGCCTTCTCCTGCATTCAGGTTCTTGCTCGCCTGAAAGCTGAAGCAGCCCATATCGCCGATTGCGCCCACTTTGGTGCCCTTCCACTCGGCAGCGTGCGCCTGCGCGGCATCCTCAATCACCAGCAGGTTGTGTTTGCGTGCGACCTCCAGCACGCCGTCCATGTCTGCCGGGCATCCAGCGATGTGCACGGGAATAATCGCCCTCGTGCGTGGGGTAATCGCCTCCTCGATTTTCGTGGGGTCGATGTTCAGGCTCTCCTCCTCCACGTCTACGAACACGGGTGTCGCGCCCACCGACAGCACTGCAGTGGCGGTGGCAATAAAGGTATAGGGCGGCACGATGACCTCATCCCCACACCCGATATGTGCCGCGCGAAGAGATACCTCCAGTGCCGCTGTGCCGTTGGTGACGCACACGGCAAACTGCGCATCTTGAAATCGGGCGAAGGCTGCCTCGAACTCCCGCACCTTCGTACCCTCGACCGACCACCACTTACCGCTGCGCACCACCTCCAGTAGCGCATCTTCTTCGGTCTTGTCAAAGACGGGCCAGGGAGTCCAGCCCCGTGTGCGTACGGGCGTGCCCCCCTCAATGGCTAAAGTGTCTGCCGTGCTGTGTATCATCGTCCCAACCTCCTGCAGTCTCGGAAAACATGTTCGCCTTTCACAGGCGGGTTCCTGTTCGGTGTTCTGGGGGGCGATGGTAATTTGGGGCTGAACTGCTCGTGTGGTGTGGCAAGCACTAGCGTTCTGCGACCTCAGGGACGTACGACCACCTCGCCCCGATGGCTGCTGACGAGGCGCCTGTGCCACCATCTTCGCCGTCTTGTTGGAGAACACACCGCCCCGCCCCGTGGCGGGGCGGCATGTCGGATGACTACACGGCTGCTTGAGCCTGTGCAGTGTAGGCTGGCTCTTCCGACAGAGTCTTCTCGCGGGCAATCAGGTAAAGCATCAGGCCGAATAGCGGCTTCGCGGTCAGGTCTGCGAGGCTGTAGCCGACCTGCAACACTACCTCCGCGGTCGCACCGCTGAAGCCCACCATCGGCGCGAGGTATGCCAGCGGATAGAAGAGCCAGGAGATGAGCAGCAGGGTGCGCGTCGTGCTGATAAGCTCGTTGACACGCGGCGCGAACTTGGCTCCCGCAACCACGCGTCCCAGTTCGCCGTACAACACATACAGGATGTAGACGAACGGGATGCAGCTCAGCACGAACCAGATTCCGCGCACGGTCATGTTCTCGCGCTCGGTTTCTCCGGGATAACCCAGCGCCAACATGAGCACTGCTGCAATCACTAGGCGCGTGATCAGGCTGTTCTGAGTGGCTCGCGGCAGTGCCATCACGTAGATGAGCTCCGTCAGCAGTAGCGGCACTGTGATAATCCAGTCCGCATACCGATAGAAGTCGTTGAACGGCTTGCCCGACGGAGCATACACGCCTGCTTCCGTTAGCGTGAAAGCATCTCGCCAGCTTTCGAAGATGCGGAAGTAGTGGTAGCAGGCGATGAACACCACGAGCGCGGACAGGTACAGGGCGATATGGTATTTAGGAGCCACGTAGCTTCGCGCCATCAGGAAGAAAATCCCCGACGCGCCCATGACCGCGACAGTGAGCGACAGGACATTGAAAACCAGCCAGTACTGTCCATACGCGAGCTCTGGCAGATTCATACTCCTTCACCTCCAGCGGTAGTATACCTGAACTCCAACAGGTTTTTTCTGTGATTTGCATCACCAACATGAAGGACTGATTACAGTTTCGGCAGTTCGGCGCCTGTGTGTGCCCCAGCGAGCAACTGTCGGTTTGCGGTTGGATGGGGGTGGTGTCTCGTGCGCCGTGCGAGACTTTCTCTTCCCGGTTCCCCATTCATGGACGGTATCGACTCCCTCCTGACCGCACTGGTACAATGTGTGTAGCTGGACACGGGCGCCATTCCTAAAGGAGAAAAACCATGAACGCGGAGGCGAAATACTGGATTGACAGGCTGGGGCTTCAACCCCACCCCGAGGGCGGTTATTACAGGGAAACTTACCGCTCCAGCCAGCGACTGCTGGGGTGTTGCCTTTTTCAGCACGAAGGACCGCGCGTCGCCGCAACTGCCATCTACTTCCTGTTGCCTGGCGAACAGTTTTCCGCCCTGCATCGCCTGCGCTCTGATGAGATATGGCATTTCTATGCGGGCAACCCCTTGACCCTGTACATCATTGACCCGCAGGGCAATCTCTCTCAGGTCAAGCTGGGAAAAGATGTCGACAACGGCGAATCTTTGCAGGTGATGATACCAGCTGGCTGCTGGTTCGGAGCAACAGTGGACGCACCCGACGGTTACACGCTGGTGGGCTGTACGGTAGCACCCGGTTTCGAGTTCGAGGACTTCGAGCTGGGTAATCGCGAAGAGTTGATACAACGCTATCCACAGCACCGCGAACTGATTGAGCGGTTGACGAGGTAACAGCGAAATGCACAGTACCCGACTGGTAATATTCGGCGCGACCGGGGACCTGACGCGACGGTTTTTGGTGCCTGCCTTGTATCGTCTGCATCGCGCCGCTTTGCTGGAGCCCGACCTGCAAATCGTCATCTATGCCCGTCGCCCCCTGACGCTGGAGATTTTTCTGGATAGCATGGAGAGCGCATTGCGCGGGTCGGGCAGGGACATGAGCGCGTGGCAACAGTTTGTGCGCCGGTTTGTCGCGTATGTGCAGGGCGGGCTGGACGCAGAGGGAGTGCGCCAGCTGCGCGACTGGATAGACGGCAACGCGGTGTTCTATCTGGCTCTGCCTCCCGGACTGTTTGCCGAGGCGGCAGAGTATCTCGCCATGGCAGGGCTTCACGAAGAGAAATCGGGCTACCGTCGGCTGGTGACCGAGAAGCCCTTCGGGCAGGACCTGCAGAGCGCACACCACTTGCAACAGCGCGTGAGCCGATACTGGCGCGAGGAACAGGTCTTCCGCATTGACCACTATCTGGGCAAAGAGACGGTGCAGAATATCCTGGTCTTTCGGTTCGCCAACCTGTTGATGGAGTCGCTATGGAACCGCAATTACGTGGATTGCGTGCAGATTACCGCCGCTGAAACCGCCGGCGTAGAAGACCGTTCTGGTTACTACGACCAGTCGGGCGCGCTGCGCGATATGGTACAAAACCACCTGATGCAGCTGTTCACCCTGACCGCGATGGAGCCGCCACCCTCGCTGGAGCCAGATGCCCTGCGCAGCGAGAAGGTGAAAGTGCTGGAGTGCGTGCGTCCCATCCCAAAGAATGCCGTGGGTGCGTTCGCGGTGCGCGGACAGTATACACACGGCAGGCTGGACGGGATTGAGGTGCCGGGCTATCTGGAGGAACCCGGTGTGTCGCCAAACTCCACCACCGAAACGTATGCCGCTATCAAGCTGTACGTGGACAACTGGCGATGGCAGGGTGTGCCTTTCTACCTGCGCACGGGCAAGCGACTGGCGGCCGAGCGCAGCGAAATCGCTATTCGGTTCAAATCACCACCGGTACAGCTGTTCCGGCGCACCCCGCTGGACCATGTCGAACCCAACAGCGTGATCTTTGAAATGAAGCCCTCGGAAGCCATGTTGCTGGTGGCGCAGGCGAAAACCGTTGGGCTGGAGATGGGCGCACGCACCATTGTGTTACGTGCCTGTTACCGCGAGGTGGGTGAGGAGGGCTTCGAAGCCTACGAAACCCTGCTGTTGAGCATCCTGCAGGGCGACCGCACCTACTTCCTGCGTTTCGATGAGGTGGAAATGGCGTGGGATATACTGGACCCCGTTCTGCAGGCGTGGCAGACGCAGAGCGTGCCAATGGCGTTTTACCCGGCGGGCAGCGAGGGACCGCGTGAGGCGGAACGGATACTGGACTCATCGACTCACCAATGGCGACCTCTGAGAGGCGAACCGGTCGGCTCCGAGTGCAGGTAGCCGACAGCGCAGACGAACTCATCCGGGCTGTCGCCGAAGCGATAGCCGCACGGGTCACGGAGGTGCTTTCCCGGCAGGCTAGTTTCAGCCTTGCTCTGTCGGGCGGCAATACTCCGCGCGCGCTGTATCGCCTGCTGGCACAGGAGTATCGACAGCGGGCGGAGTGGAACCGCGTGCATCTCTTCTGGGGCGACGAGCGATACGTTCCGCACGACCATCCCGCGAGCAACTACCAGATGGCGCGGGAGACGCTGATAGACCCTCTGGGCATCCCATCGCAAAACGTACACCCGATGTCCACCGATGAGGCCAACCCCGATGACGCCGCTGCCCGTTATGAGCGGGAACTGCGCCGCTTCTTCGGCACAGAACCACGCTTTGACCTCGTGTTGCTGGGCATGGGCGCAGACGGACACACTGCATCCCTTTTCCCGGGTACGCCCGCCCTGCTTGAGCGCATCCGCTGGGTAGCCATTGGCGAAGCCCCGTCCGAACCCCGTATCCGCCTGACGTTAACGCCACCTGTGCTGAACGCCGCGCACGCCGTGTACTTTGTGGTGACGGGGGAGGACAAGGCGGAGACCGTGCGCCGGGTGCTGATGGAACAGGAACCGTTGCCTGCCGCGCTGGTGCAGCCGGAGCAGGGCGAGCTCATCTGGTGGCTGGACGCAGCAGCGGCAAGAGACGTATAATGGAAGAGGTGATGCCGCGATGGGCGCTGTATCCAGTAACATGTCTGCGCTTGGGGAGATTGTTCGTCGGCTGGTTGACGCTTATCAGCCAGAGCGCATCTACCTGTTCGGCTCCTGGGCACGGGGGGAGCAGAACGCGGACAGTGACTATGACCTGCTGGTCGTTGTTCCTGACGATGCCTCCCCCGAGTGGTGCAGTAGCAAGCTTGCCTATCAGGTGCTTCGCGGTACAGGCGTGGCAGTCGATGTGATCGTGTGGCAGCATTCTCGCTTTGAGCGACGTGTCAGGGTCGCTTCATCACTGCCTGCTACTGTCCTGCGTGAGGGGAAGCTGCTTTATGTTGCCTGAAAACGAACTTATTCAAGAGACCCGGGAGTGGCTATTGAAAGCTGCTGCATCATGTCGTCTTGCGCGTCAATTTGACCGTGAACGGGCGGCGGGTAGAAGGCTGCTCTGCCGACCACCTTGCGCCCCGCTGGTTTGTGAAGGACCTCACTCTAAGTGTGGAACAGGAGCGACAACTTTTGCTGCGCTCCATCCACCATGCCGCCGACCTTGCCCGTGAGGCAAGAGAGGTTTCTACGCCTTTCGACCTGTGGTGGCTGGTCTACCACGCCCAAAGGGATTGGGCGCGGGCGGAAGGCGTTGCCCCGCTGGTGGCAGCGTTTGGGGTAGCAGGTTGTCAGGCACAGGAGCGCAGTGAGGCAGGAGACGTAAGGCAATAACAGGACGGTGGGCGAGAAGGCAATCAGGCAAGCCCTGGTCAGCGCGGAGTTGCCGAAACGCAGTCAGGTGCCTCCCAGCCATTCACCATCCCCTGCTCACTCAGCACCGCATCCCGCGAGATAAATCTACCTACCTGCGGGTCGTAATACCGTGCCCCGACCTGCAGCAGCCCCGCATCGCCATCATCACGGTAGCCCCATGCCCCCGCAAAGCGATAGGGGTTGCCGCTGCTGCCCCATTGGGCCACCGTGTTGCCGAAGGCTTCGGTTGTCAACGTGCTGGTTATCGCCTGAACGCCGTTCACCGTCGCCCGCGTGGTGCCTAATCCATTTGGCAACACCGCTTTTGCGTTTTCGGTACCCAAAACGAAGGTTCCTCTGAATGCTGAAAACTCGTAAAAGCAGCTTTTGCCCTGTGTTGCTAGCGACTTGCAACCGCCGCTCTATCCCATGTAGACGAACCCTTTCCGGAATCGCTAATCCCTGCGCGGTCTCAAGCCCGCGGCACCAGCGTGGGAAGCGTTCGGCAGACCACCGTTTGCCTGCACCTGTTGATTATGTTAAAATGAAAATGCAAGCACTCTTTGCCATCATAGAGGGAACCATGCCCATTGCGGTTGGGATAGCTTTCAAGCGCGTGGCGCGCTCGTACTGGTTTGACCCGGCGGGATATGAACTGAAGGAGTGGGATAAGGTCATCGTGGAGACCGCACGCGGTCAGGAGATGGGCACGGTGCGTATCCCTCCGCGCGAGGTCGTCGACGAGGATTTGCAGGCACCGCTGAAGCCCATCCTGCGCCCAGCCACCCCCGAAGACCTGGAGCAGTACAGGCAAAACCTGTATATGGCAAAAGAGGCTTTCGGCTTCTGCCGGGACAAGATAGCCAAACACGGCTTACCGATGAAGCTGGTTCACTGTGAGTATGCCTTTGACCGCACGCAGCTCACCTTCTACTTCGTGGCGGAGAACCGGGTGGACTTCCGCGAGCTGGTGCGGGACCTCGCCGCCACTTTCCGCACGCGCATCCAGCTGCTGCAGATTGGTCCCCGCGACCAGGCGAAGATGATGGGCGGCATCGGTCCGTGTGGACTGACGCTGTGTTGCAGCACCTTCCTGAAAGAGTTCACACCCATCTCGATGAAGATGGCGAAGGACCAGAGCCTGTTCCTGAACCCGGTGAAGTTCTCGGGGGTGTGCGGCAAGCTGATGTGCTGCCTGCAATACGAGCATGACATGTATAAGGACGCCCGGTCGCGCCTGCCCCGCATTGGCGACACCGTGCAGACCCCGCGCGGAGAGGGGCGCGTGAGCGACCTGAACATCCTCAAGGAAGAGGTGATGGTGGAGTTTCCCAATGGGACGATCATCACCTATGCCGCATCGGAGTTGCAGTGGGAAAAGCAGACGACCGGATGTGCCTGTGCTGCTGGCGGTGCTGTCGAAGTGGTGGAAGAAGAACCCATCGTCGACGAGGAGGTGCCGGATACCGATGCCTATCTATGAGTTTCGCTGCAAAGGGTGCGGTCAGAAGTTCGAGCAGAGGTTTTCCAGCACCGATGTCTCCGGGGTGACCTGCCCGAATTGCGGTTCGGTGGAAGTGTCACGCCTTATCTCGCTGTTTTTCTCGCCGAAGGTGAATAAAGACATGGGGGCGGTGGGCTGTGACTCCTGCGCGGGCAGTCCACCGCCGTTCTGCGAGTCGGGCAGTTGCCCGACGTGCCGGAGCTAAACGATGCCCAAACCGTCGCGCGATCGCTGGGTGGTGCTGTATACCGCCTCAGAGCCGTTCGAAGGCAACATTGTGCTGGAGCTGCTGCGCAGCGCGGGTATTCCAGCGATGCCTTCCGTGCTGGGGCACATTTATGTCCAGTTAACCAGCCCGGTAGAGATTCTGGTGCCACAAGAGTATCTGGAACAAGCGCAACGGGTTCTGGCAGAGGCAAAAGAACCTCCAGAACCCAAAGAAGGAGATAACGGACATTATGGGGAGTGAGAAAGCGTATTACATCACTACGCCGATTTATTACGTCAACAGCTCGCCACACATCGGCAGCACATTGACCACACTGGCAGCGGACGTGCTGGCGCGCTACCACAAGATGCAGGGGCGCAAGGTGTGGTTCCTCACCGGCACCGACGAGAACGCGATTAAGGTGCATCGCGCCGCACAGGAACGCGGCGTGCCCACGCAGCAGTTCGTGGACGAGCTCGCCGCCGAGTTCCAGCAGGCATGGAAGGTGATGCACATCGAATACGATGACTTCATCCGCACCACCGAGCCGCGTCATGTGCGCGTGGTACAGGAGTTTTTCCGCCGGATGCGCGAAAAGGGCGATATCTACAAGGGCATCTACGAAGGCTGGTACTGCGTGTCGGATGAAACCTTCTTCGCCCCGTCTGATGTGGGCGAGGACAAACTGTGCCCCAACGCCGAGTGCCGTCGCCCTCTGCAGTGGGTGCAGGAAGAGGATTACTTCTTCCGCCTTTCCGCCTACGGCGACCGCTTGCTGCAGTATATCGAAGAGCATCCCGACTGGCTGGAGCCGGAGTTTCGCAAGAACGAGGTCATTGCCTTCATCAAGCAGGGGCTGCGCGACCAGAGCGTCACCCGCGCCAACCCGGGCTGGGGCATCCCCGTGCCCGGCGAGCCGGACAAGGTCATCTACGTCTGGTTCGACGCGCTGATTAACTACGTCTCCGCCACCGGCTGGCCCGAAGATATGGAGCGGTATCAGCAGCTCTGGCCCGCCGTACACCTGATGGGCAAGGAGATTTTCGTGCGCTTCCACGCCACCCTCTGGCCCGCCATGCTGATGTCGCTGGGGCTGCCCGTGCCAGAGCGCATCTTCGGGCATGGCTGGTGGACGATTGGGGGCGAGAAAGGGAGCAAGTCAAAAGGTAATCTACCCCACCCCGTGCAGCTGGCAAAGGACATCGCCGCCTGGTCGGGAGCCGATTTCGACATCGCGGTGGACGCCGAGCGATACCTGCTGATTCGCGAGATGCAGTTCGGGCTGGACAGCGAGTTTTCGGAAGAGTCTTTCCGCAAACGCTACAACAGCGACCTTGCCAACGACCTGGGCAACCTGCTGAATCGCACGCTAAACATGGTGTGGCGCTACGCGGGCGGGCGTGTGCCGAAACCGCTGGAACACAACGCCGAACTGGCGACGCTGGCGGCGGATATCGAGAGGGGCATCGAGGAAGAGGTCTACCGCTTCCGTCTCAACGGGGTACTGGAGCAAATCTGGCGGATGGTGTCGCGCCTGAACAAGTATCTGGACGAACAGGCGCCTTGGAGCCTGTATCGCAACGGCGAGACCGAGCGAGCGCAGGGCGTGCTGTACGATGTGCTGGAGGGCGTCCGGCTGTGCGCCCTGTGGCTGGCACCCACCATGCCAGTGGCGACGGCGCGCATCTGGCAGCAACTGGGCATCGACACGCCGCCGGTGCAGGCGAGCTGGCAGGCGGAAAGCGTGTGGGAGCGGTTGCAACCGGGGACGAGCGTGCAGCAGCCACAGCCCCTGTTCCCGCGCATGACGGAAGAAGCGATGACAGTGAAGATGGAAAAGGAGACCGACATGGAGCAGAGCAACCTGATTACCATTCAGGATTTTCAGAGGCTGGAGATTAAAATCGCCGAGGTGAAGTCGGCGGAACCCGTTCCGAACACGTCCAAACTGTTGAAACTCACGGTCGATATCGGCGGGGAGGAACGTACGCTGGTGGCTGGTATCGCCGAGACCTACAGCTCACAGGATGTCATCGGCAGGCAGATTGTGGTGCTGACTAACCTGCAACCCGCCACCATTCGCGGCGTGCCATCGCAGGGTATGTTGCTGGCGGCGGAAGTGGACGGCAAAGCCATCCTGCTGACGCCTGACAAGCCTGTACCCGTTGGAAGCAAGGTGCGTTAAGATGTCGCAGACGCCTAATTCTTTCATCGGCAGGCGCGTGCAGGTCTGGTCGCGTTCTGGGAGCACAGAGCACAGGGACGACGGTATTCTCCGCGCCATTACCAACAACTGGATCGCCATAGAGAACGACAAGAGCGAGTGGTTACTCTTTCCGTCGGTGTCGGTGCGGCTGGTGAAGGTGCTACCAGACACGGATGCCAGACCTCGGTAACGTGAACGCATTGGCGACAGCGGCGATTCTGGCAGGGGGCAGCAGCCGGCGCATGGGCACACCTAAAGCGATGCTGGAATGGCAGGGGCGTCCGCTGCTGGAGCATGTGGCGACCCGTCTTCAAACCGCCTTCTCGCAGGTCGTGGTGGTTGGCGGAGAGGCGGCATGGGTCACCGCGCCCGGCGTGGAGTGGATACCCGATGAACAACCGGGCGCAGGGGTGGCAGCAGCGATCCTGACCGCGCTTCGCCATTTGCAGCGACCCTGCTTCGTGTGCGCCTGTGATATGCCCCTTGTGAACGCCCAGTTCGGCAGGTGGTTAATCGAGAACGCGGCGGCAGCCGCAGCCCATGTGCCGCGGTGGAAAGGTCAGGCGCAACCTCTGCACGCTGCGTGGTTTCCCAATGCGGCACCCTTCATCGAGGCGATCCTGCAGGAGGGTGAGTACGCCGTGTGGCGCGTCCTGCAGCAAATGGAGAAGGCGGGTACACTGCGGTGGGCAGAAGAAGAGGTCGTGCGCCGCTTCGACGCCACCGGGCAGTGCTTCGTCAACCTGAACACCCCGCAAGAGTGGCAACGGTGGAAAACAGCCTCGGAAAGGAGGTGAGGCAGGCACATGAAAAAGGAAATCATCGTGAACGTGGGCAGCCGCGAGACGCGCATTGCCGTGCTGGAAGACGACCGTCTCATGGAGCTGCATGTGGAGCGCGAAGAGCGCATCGTCGGCAGTATCTACAAGGCGCGGGTGGCAAACGTGCTGCCCGGCATGGATGCGGCGTTCGTGGATATCGGTCTGGAGCGCAATGCGTTTCTGTATGTGGGCGATATCCTGCCCGAAAGCGGCGAAGAAACCCCCGCTCCCGCGTCAATGCGCCGCTCTGCCCTGCGCAATCGCAATATTCGGGAGATTCTGCGCGTGGGACAGGAGATTTTGGTGCAGGTGACCAAGGGGCCGCGCGGCACCAAAGGCTGTCGCGTCTCCACGCGCATCACTCTGCCCGGGCGCTACGTGGTGCTGACGCCGGAAGGCGAGCATCTGGGCGTCTCGCGCAAAATCACCGACCCCAAAGAACGCGAGCGGCTCAAACGGCTGGGGCGAGAACTGCGCCCTGAGGGATTCGGGCTGATTATCCGCACCGAAGCGGAAGACAAAAGTGAAGAGCAGCTGCTTCAGGATATCGAGTGGCTCTTGGAGCAGTGGAACAAGATACAGGAGATCGCCCGTAAGGCGAAAGCACCTGCGTTGATTCACAAAGACTACTCGCTGCTCTACAAGACGGTGCGCGACATCTTCAGCTCGGATACGACGCGCATGGTGATCGATGACCCCGAGGAGTTTCAGAAGGCAGTAGAGCTCGCCGGTCGCTTTGCGCCCAAACTCAAGTCTCGCATCGAACTGTACGATAAGGACGAGCCTATCTTCGACCACTTCCGCATCGAGCAGGAGATAGACCGCCTCATGAAGCGGCAGGTATACCTGAAGTCGGGCGGTTACCTGACGATAGACGAAACCGAAGCGCTGACCACCATCGATGTGAACACGGGCAAGTTTACCGGCAGCACCAGCCTGGCAGACACCATCGTGCGTACGAACATCGAAGCCGCCGAGGAGGCAGCGAGGCAACTGCGTTTGCGCGATCTGGGCGGGATTATCGTGATTGACTTTATCGATATGAACAACGCGCATGACCGCCAGCAGGTGATGCGCACACTGGAACGTGCCCTGAAACGCGATCGCGCCCGCACCAAAATCAGCCACATTAGCCCGTTGGGGCTCGTGCAAATGACGCGCAAACGCACCGGCGAGTCGGTGGTGGAACTGCTCATGGAACCGTGTCCATACTGCAATGGACGCGGTCGGGTGGTCGCGCCGGAGTCGGTGAGTATGGACATCGAGCGGGAGCTCACCCGCCGCGCCAGTGCCGAACAGGCGGAAGCTTATCTGGTCATCGCGCACCCCCAGGTGGCGGAGCTGCTCATCGGGCCGGAGGGCGAGAACGTAGACGAGCTGGAACATGCGCTGCACTGTGCCATCTACGTGCGTAGCGACCCCGACCGCCACATCGAACGCTACGACATCCAGCCGGGCACGATGGCGGACTTCGACCGCGCGTGGCTGGGTTTCCGCCGGGCGCAGGTGGTAGAATGTGCCGCGCAGCCATCCGTACTGAGTGCGAACGGCAGTCTTAAGCTCATCGGCTGGACGGACGGCTTCCTGCTGGACCTCACGGACGGCGCGGAATACGCGGGACAACAGGTGAAAGCGCGCCTGCTGGACATCCGTCGCTCCTTTGCTTTTGCGGAGGTGATACCCTCGGCGCGCCCACTGGAGCGTAACGAGATACCGTAGCCCAGGTGGAGGGCGAATCTTCCGGTGAGCCGCCCCCACCCAACATCCGCACGGACGGGGAGGAGAGTTTACGGCTCGGCGGGAGCCTCGCCCTCCACGAGGGCAAGGTTGCACAGTCCACTATCGCCTGATGCGCAGCGGCAGGATCGAGTACTTCCGTTGCTCGAATTGCTCGCGGTTCTCGTATACCAGAACCAGATTGGTTAATCGACGCAGGGGACGCATCAATATCTGACCGCGATAGTACATGCCCGTGGAGGAACCAGCATCCAGATTGATAGCATCCACACAGCCCAGTCGGTGCATGACCATCGCCATCTGGCTCAGCGTGATGGGTTTGCGCGTGCCGACAATCAGCAGGTGGTTCTCGCTCGTCAAGCCCACCGCCAACCGCCATGCTGGACGGAGCAGGTTCCTGTCGCGAAAACCCTCCGCACGCGGATACACCCCGATTTTGCCAGCCCTCACCAGACGCGGTCCGGAGCGGATGACGAAGTCGTACGCGCTCCAGTCCTCCCGGCGGTTGCGTTTCACATCCACAAACTCCACCAGATTGTCGGGAGTGATGCACAGCGCAGTACCGATACCGCCGAAATGCACCATCCTTCCCTCTATCACAATATCGCCCACAGGCAGATAGGAGCGTGTACCGAAAAAGGTTCCGGTGACGGCTGCGGTGGGTCGCGCACGCGCCACCATGCTCTCCAGCGGCTCGGTGCGTCCACGCTGCTGCTTCGCCAGCATGCCCGTCACCTTCACGTTTTCATCGTTCATATTCACGCGGATGATCTTCACCGGAATGTTCTGCACGGTGGTGGCAATCAGCTGGACACTGCTACTTGCCGCCCACACGGCACTGCAAACAAACCACCACAGACCTGCCAACCACAACCATCGCACTCCCATCGCAATCCCTCTTCTGCTCCAGCTCTGCCGTACTGGTTGTTCCATATCCTGTCGTCGCTCGTTTGGTGTTATTAAGATACCCGAAAACTCGCAGAGATACCAGTTTGACAGCGATGGAATGACGTGATAAGATTCCCGTGAATACCGAGGAACAGTAGTCTTCTTCATGATGAAGGGAGTGAAGCATCTCGTTGTGGTCACCGTGAGGGAGATTCTTCGCTCAGGCTCAGAATGAC
>Ga0272447_1001603_pt1 | contig 13825 bp, 14 predicted proteins | sample YNPCB0133_FD_194589 | JGI IMG/M metagenome (GOLD analysis project Ga0272447, IMG submission 194589) | Hot spring microbial mat communities from Yellowstone National Park, WY, United States - YNP-CB-013-3 | ecosystem: Environmental > Aquatic > Thermal springs > Hot (42-90C) > Sediment | place... | reverse complement strand
AAAGATTGCGGGAATTGCAAACATCAGGTGTGAATTTATTGCGGGAGGAAGTGACCGAGGCGGATATTGCCGAAATCATTGCCAAGTGGACAGGGATTCCGGTGGCCAAATTGGTGGCTTCGGAAAAAGAGCGGCTGTTGCATTTAGAAGAAGAATTACACCGGCGCATTGTGGGGCAAGAAGCGGCAGTGACCGCAGTAGCTGAGGCGATTCAGCGTTCCCGGGCGGGGTTATCTGACCCCAATCGTCCCATTGCCAGTTTTATTTTCCTGGGGCCAACGGGGGTGGGGAAAACGGAATTAGCCAAAGCCCTAGCTGAGTATTTGTTTGATACGGAAAATGCCCTGGTACGGATTGATATGTCGGAGTATATGGAGCGGCATACGGTAGCCCGTTTGATTGGGGCACCGCCGGGGTATGTGGGCTACGAAGAAGGGGGGCAATTGACAGAAGCGATTCGTCGCCGTCCCTATGCGGTGATCCTCTTTGATGAAATTGAAAAAGCCCACGAAGACGTATTTAACATCATGTTGCAAATTCTGGATGATGGGCGGTTAACGGATTCCCAAGGGCGCACCGTGGATTTCAAAAATACGGTGATCATCATGACCAGCAATTTGGGTTCCCAATACATTCTTGACCTGGCGGGGCAGCCGGAGAAAGATGAGGAATTGCGCCAGCGAGTATTGGAAATTCTACGGGAAAATTTCCGCCCCGAATTTCTCAACCGCATTGACGAGACCATCATCTTCCAAAGTCTGACCAAGCCCCAATTGCGTCAGATTGTTCATTTGCAGGTGCAGCGATTGCAAAAACGCTTGGCAGAGCAAAAGATTCGTTTGGAATTGACGCCAGCAGCAGTGGATTTTCTCTGTGAGGTGGGCTACGACCCGGTGTACGGAGCGCGGCCTTTGCGACGGGCTATTCAGCGGCACCTGGAGACCCTCATTGCCAGAGAATTGCTCAAGGGAACGTTCCAAGAGGGGGATACCATTCGGGTGGATGTGGTAGCGGAGCGGTTGGCCTGCCAGCGAGTGTAAAGCTTTTTCACAGGTTTGCCCGCCCCGTCCAGGGGAATGGTAGGATGCCAACCAGTACTTTGAGTGGGATACCCCTATGACGCTGAACTTGGAAACGCCCGCCCCCATTTTTGGTGGCAGTACCGGTGGTTTGCTGCGCAAAGCAGAAGTTGAAGAAAAGTACGCCATCACCTGGACGAGCAAGAAAGAACAGGTGTTTGAAATGCCGACCGGTGGTGCTGCTGTAATGCGGGAAGGGGACAATTTGCTCTACCTGGCCCGCAAGGAGCAATGTTTAGCTCTGGGCGCACAACTGCGGACCAAATTCAAAATTGACTACAAAATTTACCGCATTTATCCCAGTGGGGAAATTCAATTGATCCATCCTGCTGATGGGGTTTACCCGGAAAAGGTGAATGCGGGTCGTCCCTATGTCGGCAAAAAAGACCGGCGCATTGGCCAAAACCCCGACCCTGCCAAACTGAAATTCTCTGGCCAAGCCCCCTATGACGTGTAACGCCGTTTGAGTGGATACAACTTTTTTCCACAACCGCCATCCTCACAAGGGATGGTTTTTTATTAGCTGTATTGATATGCGCATTGACTGCTATTTCCTACTGAGTGGCGATGTCTTCCTCTAGTTCAACAGGCCCCTTTAAGGTCATGGTTGCCAACCATTTCCGTTACATGGATACGTCGGCAGCCTATGAGTACAACACGTATGCGACGCTGGCAGAGGCCATCACTGCGGCACAGCAGATTGTGGATACGTTTCTCCTGTCGGTCTGGCAACCAGGTATGACGACCGATGAACTTTACTGCCAATACACTGCCTTCGGGGATGACCCCTACCTTGTTGGCTCACAGGAACCGCTGGTGCCTTTTTCGGCGCAGGACTATGCCAGGGTTCGCTGTCGGGAATTGTGTGGGTGGTAACTCACCGTTATACTGGAAGCAACTGCTAATACGCCGACCATGACTGCCACTGCTCAATGGTCACGCCGCCAACGGGAAGGGTTTTTGGGTTTGTTTATCCTCGCCACCGTCGCTGCCTTGGTAGGTATCGTGCTGTGGGTAGAAAATGTGGCGTTTAACACGGATCGCTACCGTTTTCAACTGGTGTTTCGCAATGCGGGGGGGCTAAGCGTAGGTGCCTCTGTCCGGCTGCGGGGCGTGGAAGTAGGACGGGTGGTGGCCATTCAGCCGGAGGTAAACCGGGTGCTGGTGACGGTGGAAATTGCCAGTAAACAGACAGTGATTCCCAAAAACAGTCACTTTCGTACCTTAAGTGGTGGGTTGGTGGGGCAAACTTTTGTGGACATTCTGCCCCGGCAGGACTTGGATGTGGCGGCCATTCGGGGGAAACCCCGGAGCCAGGATTGTGATGCCCAGCAGATTGTTTGCCAGGGAGCGCAGGTGACGGGTCAGACAAGTCCCGGTTTTGACGACCTGATTCAGGCGGCGGCGGTACTGGTGCAACAACTGGACGATTCAGCACTGCTCGAACATTTGGCAGCCCTTACCCAGGAGTTGGGCAGTCTGACGAAAGACTTGCGGCAGGTCACCCAAGAGGTGCGGGTGGCGTTCAAGGAGTTGCAAATGGCAGCGCAACAGGTAGAACAGGCGGGAGCAAAGGTGGGGGCAGCGGCGGATACCATGACGGGGTTGGTGCGCGCCAACCAACAAACCATTCGCAGTGGTTTATTGCGCCTGAATCGCACGCTGGACACGGCCCAGTCCACCTTTGTTGCCTTTCGTAAAGTCGCTACTGACCTGGATCAAATCACCGGTGACCCCCAGGTGCGAGAGGACATCAAGCGTCTCATTCGGGGTTTGGGCAAATTGATGTCTCTTTCAGAAGAAATGCGGTTCCACCTGGAACAACTTACCCAGGACATTTCCAGTCCCTCTTCCTGGCAATAGGTACAATAGAAGCAGTTGGTTCCCAAACGTAATGTACCCGAATGAGGGTGGTTATGGTGAAACGTTCTTTGCTACGGATGGTGGGTTTGGTACTGCTGGTAGTGCTGTTGACGCTGGGTGACCTTTCGCCCGCTTGGGCTGCCCGCACCGGTGGCCGTATCAGCGGCGGTTCGTTTCGGATGCCCACAAGCAGTTACCGGATGCCCAGCCGCCAGGTTAGCCCCAGTTACGGCTACAGCCAGGGCTACTACTATGGCGGGGGTGGAATTGGTTTTCCCCTATTTACGCCCTTTTTTATCGGGGGTGGTGGTCTATTTACCGCTGTGTTACTGTTTGGTGCTGCCGGGCTGATTCTCCAAGCCATACAACGGTTCCAGGAACAACGGCAGGAAGAGGCGGTATTGAACCCCAAGGTCACGGTGGCACAACTTCAGGTCGCTTTGTTGTCCCAAGCACGGAGTTTGCAGGCGGAACTGAATCAGTTGGCACGTACCAGCCGACCCGATACGCCTGAAGGCCGGGCGCAGTTGGTACAAGCCCTGACCCTGGCGCTCCTACGGCACCCGGAGTACTGGAGCTACGCTTACACCAGCACGGAGAACGTTTCCCTCACCCAGGCAGAAAGTGAATTCAACCGCTTGGCCTTGCGGGTGCGGGCGCAGGTGCAGCAGGAAACCCTGGTCAATGCTACGGTGCAGGCGCCAACGGTACCCCTTGCTGCCGAAACTCCTGGGGAATACTTGCTGGTGACCCTGTTGGTAGCGACCACAACGCCCGTGAAACTGCCGGTCATTCACACGCTGACGGACGTGAAAAACGCCCTGACGACGCTAGGGAGTCTGGGTGCGGATAGCCTGTTAGCCCTGGAAATTCTCTGGTTCCCCCAAGCGGATGGGGACACCTTGACCCGGGAAGAACTGGTTACGGCGAATCCGTTCCTGCGTCCCCTGTAAGTCCCAGGCTGTGGAGCCAAGCAGCCAATTCCCTGCGTAGCCCCGGCCAGTCCTGCTGGGAAAACCAGGGTTCCGGGAACAAATCCCGACCCAGCCCCACCGCCACTGCTCCGGCTGCCAACATCTCACCGGCGTTGGCCCGGGTGACGCCCCCTGTGGGAATCAAGGGAATCTGCCCCAGGGGTGCCCGTAAGTGCCGCAGGTAGGCCGCTCCCCCCACACTGCCGATGGGAAACACTTTCACTGCCGGTGCGCCCCAATGGTAGGCTTGGAGAATTTCGCTGGGGGTTAGAGAACCCGGTACCAACGGCACCCCTGCGGCTAGGCTGGTCTGGAGCAATTCCCGTTCCGTGTGCGGTGTCAATACAAAGTCCACGCCTGCTGCCAATGCCTGTGCCAGGTCCGCCTGAGTGAGAATGGTGCCGGTGCCCACCTGACAGTCCGGGTAGGCCACCTGGAGCCGGGGAATGACCTGATGCGCTTCCGGGCAGTCCCAGGTGATTTCAATAAACCGTATCCCTGCTTGTGCCAACACAGCCCCCATCTGGTAGGCGAGGTCCGCTGCCCTTGCCCGCACGATCCCAATCACCCGATAGCGGCTGAGGTTCTGCAACCAGGTAGTAAACTGCACCCGACCTTTCCCACTTGGCGTTTGACAGATAAATGTCAATTTTGGCATAATACGCAATCGCTGCTTAAAAACTCAGCTATCATGCCCACCATCCAGCAACTGGTGCGTTCGGAGCGGCGCAGCCTCAAACGCAAGACCAAATCACCTGCCCTCAAAGGCTGTCCCCAACGACGGGGCGTTTGTACCCGGGTGTACACCACTACCCCCAAAAAGCCCAACTCTGCCCTGCGGAAAGTGGCACGGGTGCGTCTGACCTCTGGGTTTGAAGTCACCTCCTACATTCCGGGGATTGGGCACAATTTGCAGGAACACTCGGTGGTGTTGATTCGGGGCGGTCGGGTGAAGGATTTGCCTGGGGTGCGCTACCACATCATCCGGGGTACGTTGGATGCCGCTGGTGTCAAACATCCCAGCCAAATTCCCCCCCGCAACCAAGGCCGTTCCAAATACGGGGTCAAACGCCCCAAACCCGGTCAAGCCGCCGCTCCCGCTGCCAAAGGTGGTGCTAAGCAGAAATAAGTTCACGTTCCCCTACGCCTATGCCTCGTCGTCATCGTGTCAAACGCCGCCCTGTGGCAGCCGACCCCAAGTACAATAGCCGCCTGGTGAATATGCTGGTCTCCCATGTCCTCAGGCGGGGCAAGAAGCACCTGGCTTACCGCTTGGTTTATCAAGCCCTGGCGACCATTCAGGAGCGCACCGGCAGCGATCCCGTGGAAACCCTGGAAAAGGCGGTACGCAATGCCACGCCCCTGGTAGAGGTCAAAGCCCGGCGGGTTGGCGGTGCTACCTACCAGGTTCCGGTGGAAGTGCGGAGCGAGCGGGGCACGACCTTGGCGTTGCGCTGGTTGACTACCTATGCCCGTCAGCGCAGTGGCAAAACCATGGCCATGAAACTGGCCAGTGAACTGATGGATGCGGCCAACGAAACCGGTGGGGCTATTAAAAAACGGGAAGAAACCCACCGCATGGCCGAAGCCAACAAAGCCTTTGCCCACTACCGGTACTAGGAATTTCCCAACTGCTGCAAATCAAGATAAAATCGGTAACGGACTCTGTTGTCATTTGCAGGTCATCTAGGAGGAACCCGTGGCTCGAACGACCCCGATTGAACGTGTGCGCAACATCGGCATTGCTGCCCATATTGATGCCGGTAAGACCACCACCACCGAGCGGATTTTGTTTTATTCTGGGCTGGTGCACAAGATGGGGGAGGTCCATGAAGGTACTTCGGTCACGGACTGGATGGCCCAGGAACGGGAACGGGGAATTACGATCACAGCCGCAGCCATTACCACCCGCTGGACGAAGCGGGACCCAGATAACCCTTCCCAACCCATGCCCGGTGCCCTAGAACACGTCATTAACATCATCGATACGCCAGGGCACGTGGATTTCACCATCGAGGTGGAGCGCTCGATGCGGGTGCTGGATGGGGTGATCACGGTGCTGTGTTCGGTCGGTGGGGTGCAACCGCAAACGGAAACGGTCTGGCGGCAGGCGGATCGCTATCGGGTGCCCCGCATTATTTTCGTCAACAAGATGGACCGCTCCGGGGCGAATTTCTACAAGGTTTATGACCAGGTGCGGGACCGGCTGCGGGCGAATGCGGTGCCGGTGCAACTGCCCATTGGGTCCGAGGAGCGGTTCCGGGGCGTGGTGGACCTGGTGCGGATGTGTGCGTTTGAGTATTTTGACGAGATCGGTAAAGACATTCGCAGGGTGGACATCCCGGCGGAACTGCTGGAGAAGGCCCAGGAATTCCGCGCCAAGTTGGTGGAAGCGGCAGCGGAAACCGATGATGTGTTGACGGAAAAGTATTTGGAAGGGGAAGAACTGACGGAAGAAGAAATTCGCACAGCCCTGCGCAAGGCCACGATTGCGGGTAAGATGGTGCCCATGCTGTGTGGCTCGGCGTTCAAAAACAAGGGGGTGCAATTTCTTTTGGATGCGGTGTTGGACTATCTGCCTTCGCCGGTGGATATTCCTGCCATCAAGGGGACGTTGCCGAGTGGTGAGGAAACGGAACGGCGGGCGGATGACAACGAACCCCTAGCGGCGCTGGCGTTTAAGATCATGGCGGACAAGTTTGGGGATTTGACCTTTGTGCGGGTGTATTCTGGTGTGATGCAGCGGGGCACCTATGCACTCAATTCCACCAAGGGGAAAAAGGAGCGGCTGTCGCGGCTGGTGGTGCTGAAGGCGGATGAGCGCCAGGATGTAGAAGAACTGCGGGCTGGGGATTTGGGGGCGGTGTTGGGCCTGAGGGATACCATCACGGGTGATACCTTGTGCGATGAGAACCACCCGGTGATCCTAGAGACTTTGTTTATTCCTGAGCCGGTGATTTCGGTGGCCATTGAACCGAAAACCAAGGCGGATATTGACAAGCTTTCCAGGGCGTTGCAGGCGCTGGCGAAGGAGGACCCGACCTTTCGGGTGGCGGTGGACCCGGAGACCAACCAGACGATTATTTCGGGTATGGGGGAATTGCACCTGGAAATCCTGGTGGACCGGATGTTGCGGGAATTTAACGTGGAAGCCAACGTGGGCAATCCCCAGGTGGCCTACCGGGAGACGATTCGCAAATCTACGGTGCAAGAGGGCAAGTACATCCGGCAAAGTGGTGGCAAGGGGCAATACGGCCATGTGGTGCTCGAGGTGGAGCCAGGGCCACCGGGTTCCGGTCTGGAGTTTGTGTCCAAGATCGTGGGGGGGGTGATCCCCAAGGAGTACATTCCGGCGGTGGAGCAGGGGGTTCGGGAAGCCTGCGAGGGGGGCGTTCTGGCCGGTTATCCGGTGATCGACCTGAAGGTGACCCTAGTGGATGGTTCATACCACGAGGTGGACTCTTCGGAAATGGCCTTTAAGTTTGCTGGTTCCATCGCCATCAAGGAGGGTGTGATGAAGTGTGCGCCGGTACTACTTGAACCGATGATGAAAGTGGAGGTGGAGGTGCCAGAAGTTTATTTAGGTGATATTATGGGTAATCTGAACTCCCGGCGTGGTCAAATCGAGGGTATGTCCTCGGAAGGCGGGGTGGCGAAGGTTACGGCCAAAGTCCCCCTAGCGGAGATGTTTGGCTACGCAACGGACATCCGCTCCATGACTCAGGGTCGGGGTGTCTTTACGATGGAGTTCAGCCATTATGATGAAGTGCCGCGTAACGTGGCCGAAACCATCATCAAAGCAAAAGGGAACGCTTCATGATAGAGGGACAGGACATCCATGGCACGCGCGAAATTTGAACGGACTAAGCCCCACGTGAACATTGGCACCATCGGCCACGTGGATCATGGCAAGACCACTTTGACTGCTGCGATTACCATGACCTTGGCGGCCCAAGGGAAGGCCAAGGCGCGCCGGTACGACGAGATTGATGCGGCTCCAGAGGAAAAGGCCCGGGGGATCACCATCAACACGGCGCACGTGGAGTACGAGACGGACAAGCGTCACTATGCCCACGTGGACTGCCCCGGCCATGCGGACTACGTGAAGAATATGATCACGGGGGCGGCGCAGATGGATGGGGCAATTTTGGTGGTGGCGGCAACCGACGGCCCCATGCCCCAGACCCGGGAGCACATCCTGCTGGCAAAGCAGGTGGGGGTACCCAGCATCGTGGTCTTTCTGAACAAGGTGGACATGGCAGAGGACGAGGAGTTGCTGGAGTTGGTGGAACTGGAGCTGCGGGAGTTGCTGAGCAAGTACGATTTTCCGGGGGATGAGGTTCCCATTATTCGCGGATCCGGGTTGAAGGCGCTGGAAGTCATGCAGGCCAAACCCAATACGTTGCGGGGTGAGGATCCGTGGGTGGATAAGATTTATGAGTTGATGGATGCGGTGGACGACTACATCAAGACCCCCGAGCGAGAGGTTGATAAGCCGTTCCTGATGGCGGTGGAAGATGTGTTTTCTATCACAGGCCGGGGTACGGTCGCCACAGGGCGGATCGAGCGGGGCAAGATCAAAGTGGGAGAAACGGTGGAAATTGTGGGTCTGCGCGAAACCCGCACGGTCACGGTCACCGGTTTGGAGATGTTCCAGAAAACTCTGGAAGAGGGGATTGCCGGTGACAACGTAGGGATGCTGTTGCGGGGGATGCAAAAAAGTGATGTGGAACGGGGGATGGTGATCGCCAAACCCGGAACCATTAAGCCGCACACGGAGTTTGAAGCGGAGGTGTACGTACTGACCAAGGAGGAAGGGGGACGGCACACGCCCTTTTTCGCCGGTTACAAGCCCCAGTTTTACGTGCGGACAACGGATGTGACGGGCACCATTAAGGCCTACACCTCGGATGATGGCAAGAGTGTGGAGATGGTCATGCCCGGCGACCGGGTGAAGATGACGGTGGAGTTGATCTATCCGATTGCCATTGAGCAGGGGATGCGCTTTGCCATCCGGGAAGGTGGGCGTACCATTGGTGCCGGTGTGGTGACCAAAATCCTCAATTAAAAAAGAGGGGGGAGCCGCTGGGAGCGGTTCCCTATGGTTAGGGGGATAACGGCGATGGCTCCTTTGACCAAGCAAAAGATTCGGATTCGGTTGCAGGCCTACGACCACCGGTTGTTGGACACTTCCTGTGAGCGGATCATGGATACGGTGAACCGTACACAGGCACATGCGGTGGGGCCGATTCCGCTGCCAACCAAACGGCGGATTTATTGTGTGTTGCGTTCGCCCCACATTGACAAGGACTCGCGGGAGCATTTCCAGATTTGCACCCACCGCCGGATCATTGATATTTACCAGCCCCAGTCGAAGACCATTGATGCCCTGATGAAGCTGGATTTGCCCGCCGGGGTGGATATTGAAGTGAAGTTGCCTACCTAGTTATGGCGATTGTCTCCTCCCAGGGGGCGGGGGGGCGTCAACCACTGCTGCAACCCCAGGCAACGGCGCAGGAAACCCAAACGCTGGCAGAGGAGTCATTGCGTCCCCAATCCTTGGCGGAGTACCTGGGGCAGACGGAACTGAAGGACGTCCTCAAAATCGCCGTGGGGGCGGCCAAGGGGCGGGGGGAGCCTTTGGACCATCTGTTGCTCTACGGCCCGCCGGGGTTGGGGAAGACGACGCTGGCGTTGCTTTTGGCGCGGGAGATGGGGCGGCAGTGCCATATTACGAGTGGTCCAGCGCTGGAACGTCCGCGGGATATTGTGGGCCTGCTGATGAATCTGGCGGCTGGGGATATTTTGTTTGTGGACGAAATTCATCGCCTGCCGCGGGTGACGGAGGAGACCCTGTATACGGCGATGGAGGACTTTCGGGTGGATGTGACGGTGGGGAAGGGCACCACGGCGCGCACCCGTTCCCTGACCTTACCTAAATTTACGTTGGTGGGGGCAACGACAAGGGTGGGAGCTTTGAGTGCGCCGTTGCGGGAGCGGTTTGGCTTGGTGCAGCGGTTGCGGTTCTATACGGTGCCGGAGTTGGCGCAGATTATTACCCGGACGGCGCAGCGGTTGTCGGTGGGGATCAGTTGGGAGGGGGCAGTTGCGATTGCTCAGAGAGCCAGGGGTACGCCCCGGATTGCCAATCGGCTACTCAAGCGGGTGCGGGACTACGCTCAGGTGCAGGGGGTGTCGGAGATTACGGCGGAGGTGGCGGCAACGGCTTTGGACCTATTGGCCGTGGATCCCCAGGGGTTGGACGGGGTGGATCGGGCGTTGCTGACGGTGCTGATTGAGCACTTTCAGGGCGGCCCGGCGGGGTTGGAGACCTTGGCGGCTATGACCGGGGAGGACCCGCAGACGATTGAGGATGTGTATGAACCCTATCTGATGCAAATTGGGTATCTGCAGCGCACGCCGCGGGGACGGGTGGCACTGGCGCCTGCTTGGGTGCATTTGGGCAAACCACCACCGAACCGTCTTTAATGCCCCAAATCCTGCGCCGATCGGTGGATGCGGTCCTTGATCTGGGCCAATAATTGGGCAAATTTGGGGTCGTTGTCCCGTTTTTGGGCAATTTTTTCGCAGGCGTACAGTACGGTGGTGTGGTCCTTGCCGCCAAAAAAACGACCGATCTGGGGCAGGCTCAAGTTGGTGTATTGCCGCACCAAATACATGGCCACTTGGCGGGGAAAACTCACCTGGCGACGGCGGGTACGGAACATTAAATCCTGGACGGACACCGCAAAGGTAGCGGCTACGATATCCACGACCAATTCGGGGGTGGTTTTGGTCATTTGCACGGGAGAATTGAGCAAATTGGCCACATTTTCCACCGTGATGGCGGCCCCGGAAATGGCGGTGTAGGCCAGGGTGCGAATGAGGGCGCCTTCCAATTCCCGGATGTTAGAGGTGTAACGGTTGGCAATGTAGGTGATCACCTCCAGCGGTAAATGCACATTTTCCTGCTCGGCTTTTTTTTGCAAAATGGCCATGCGGGTTTCCAAATCCGGGGCTTGAATATCGGCAATTAACCCCATCGAAAAGCGGGAACACAGACGTTCTTGCAAACGGGGAATGCAATTCGGCGGACGGTCAGAAGCAATGACGACCTGTTTTCCTGCCTCGTGCAGGGCATTAAACGTATGGAAAAATTCTTCCTGCGTATATTCCTTGCCTTCAATGAACTGAATATCATCCACCAATAGCACATCCGCAGCCCGATATTTTTCCCGAAATTGCTGCATATGATCCCGGCGAATGGCCTCAATCAAATCGTTGGTGAACTGTTCGGTGGAAACGTAGAATACCCGCGCTGCCCGGTCTATTTCCAGCCGGTAGTGGCCAATGGCCTGCATCAGATGGGTTTTCCCTAAGCCCACCCCGCCGCAGAGAAACAGGGGGTTAAATTCCCGGCCAGGGGATTCGGCCACCGCCAGGGCAGCGGCATGGGCCATCCGGTTCGTCGCCCCCACCACAAAGCGGCTAAAGGTGTACTTGGCGTTCAGGGTCTGGCAGGTAGGTTCAAAAGCAGGGGCTTTTTCCCGCAGGGGGGGCAAGGACACGGGGGCAGCCGTCGTCGCCGGGATCACCTCGCTTTCCGCACTCTCAATTTCCACCACCAGCGGTTCCCCCCACACCTCTGCCACCACCGCACTGATGGTGTTGAGGTAGGACTTGACCAACCAGTTGCGGGCAAATAGGTTGGGCGCCAGCAACCGCAGCCGGTTTTCCGTCAGGGTGTCCGGGCGGATGGTCTTGATCCAGGTTTCAAAGGTAGGGCGGCTGAGGCGGAGCTGCAATCGCTCCAATACCCGCTGCCACCGTGCTTCCAGAGATTCGGTCACGGCAGATGTCAACGTTGCGCAAGGGTGATAGGGATCAGGCTACCTGATTTTTCCCTGGGTGAGTAGCCCCCTCGTGCCTTGACTTGGTTAAGGTTTGTGTGTTAAGTTTTGAAATCCTGTGATGTTTTGCCTACGGTATCTCCTATGACGCGGCGCACCTTGGAAGGCACCTGTCGCAAACGCATCCGCCGTTCGGGGTTTCGGGCACGGATGGCCACACCTGGTGGCAGGCGGGTACTGCAAGCACGGCGGGCGAAGGGGCGCAAGCGGTTAGCGGTGAGCTAAGGTGGGGTTACCCCGGTGTCACCGGTTGCAGGGTCATCGGGTCTTTGCCGCCTTTTACCAAAACCACCAGCAGGTACGGGGGCGTTATTTTCGCCTGCGTTACCGAGTGCATCCAGAGGGGACGGGGGTACAGGTGGCGGTGGTGGTAAGCAGTAAGGTGAGTAAAAAAGCGGTACGGCGCAACCGGCTCAAACGGCAGATACGGGCAGCGGTGCGGCAATTGCTCCCGGTTTGTACCCCCGGCTGGCAGATGGTCATCTCGGCCCAACCGGAGGCTTTGACAGGACAGTATTGGGATTTTCTGTCAGAATTAAAACAGCTATTCCAGCAGGTGGGTATCATTCATGGGCATTCGGGAAGAAGTGATTTTTGAAGGGGCGCCCCACAGGGGGGATTTGATTTGGAACCTGCTCTTGGGTGTGACGGTGGTGTGGTTGCCGTTGACGATTGGGGCGATCACGCGGGCGCTGTGGGTGCGCTACCGGATTACCAACCGGCGGGTAACGGTGGTAGGGGGCTGGTTGGGGCGCAACCGCTCGGATGTGATTTACAGTGAAATCGCCAAGGTGGTGACGATTCCCCGCGGGTTTGGGCTGTGGGGGGATATGGTGATTACTCTTAAAGACGGCAAACGGCTGGAATTGCGGTGTGTGCCCCGGTTCCGGGAATTGGCAGGCTACATTACCGACCGGCTGGAACCCCAGGCACGCCAAGCCAGTGGACCCATCGGACAGGTGGCATGACGGCTGCCCGTTATCAACCGGCGGAGTTGGAACCCCGGTGGCAAAAGGTCTGGCAGGCCCAGGGGTTATACGCTACCCCTAGGGACTCCCAGGCGCCTAAGTACTATGCCCTGTCCATGTTCCCCTATCCGTCGGGGAATTTGCACATGGGGCATGTTCGCAATTACACGATTACGGATGTGATTGCCCGGGTACGGCGGATGCAGGGGTATCGGGTGTTGCACCCAATGGGCTGGGATGCTTTTGGCTTACCGGCGGAAAATGCGGCGATTGACCGGGGGGTACACCCAGCGGAATGGACAGCCCGTAATATCGCCAATATGCGGCGGCAATTGCAGGCTTTAGGGTTGAGCTACGACTGGGAGCGGGAGGTGGCGACGTATCAGCCCCAGTATTACCGCTGGACCCAGTGGATTTTTCTCCAGATGTGGCACATGGGTCTGGCCTACCAGCAGGAAGCGCTGGTGAATTGGGACCCGGTGGATCAGACGGTGTTGGCCAATGAGCAGGTGGATAGCCAGGGGCGTTCTTGGCGTTCGGGGGCGCTGGTGGAGCAGAAGTTGCTGAAACAGTGGTTCTTGCGGATTACCGATTATGCAGAAGAGTTGCTCCGGGATTTGGATACGTTGACGGGCTGGCCGGAGCGGGTGAAAACCATGCAGGCCAACTGGATTGGGCGTTCGACGGGGGCGTTGTTGCGCTTTCCAGTGGTGGGCCACAAGGAGACCATTGCCGTATTCACCACGCGCCCGGATACGGTGTTTGGGGTGTCCTACCTGGTGTTGGCTCCCGAACACCCCCAGGTGCTGCGGTTGACTGACCCTTCTCAGCAAGCGGCGGTGCAGGCCTTTTGCCAGGAATTAGCCACCCGCTCTGCGGCAGAACGCACGGCGGCGGACCAACCCAAACGGGGCATTCCCTTGGGTACCTGGGCAGTCAATCCCTTTAATCAACAGCGGGTGCCGATTTGGATTGCCGACTATGTGCTGTACGAATACGGTACGGGGGCGGTGATGGGGGTGCCTGCCCAC
>Ga0272447_1001602_pt1 | contig 13828 bp, 12 predicted proteins | sample YNPCB0133_FD_194589 | JGI IMG/M metagenome (GOLD analysis project Ga0272447, IMG submission 194589) | Hot spring microbial mat communities from Yellowstone National Park, WY, United States - YNP-CB-013-3 | ecosystem: Environmental > Aquatic > Thermal springs > Hot (42-90C) > Sediment | place... | reverse complement strand
GCCAGCGACCTGCCCGACTGGTTGCGCGACATTGCTGCTCAACCGCCTGCACCTCCTGCTGCGCCGGTCGCAGAGACTGCGCCGCCTGCCAGCGACCTGCCCGACTGGTTGCGCGACATTGCCGCTGTGCCGCCTGCACCTCCTGCCGCGCCGTCTGCGCCGGTCGCGGAGACCGCGCCGCCTGCCAGCGACCTGCCCGACTGGTTGCGCGACATCGCCGCTCAACCGGCTGCATCTCCCGCCGCGCCGTCTGCGCCGGTCGCGGAGACCGCGCCACCCGCCAGCGACCTGCCCGACTGGCTGACCGGCACACTATCCACTCCCGACATTCCTTCGGTGGAAGAGAAACCTGTCGCACCCCCGTCAACACCATCCGATCTGCCGGACTGGCTTCAGGCGCCCGATGCGTCGCCAGGAGCGACAGGATTGCCGGACTGGTTGCGCGGCGCTGAAGTCCCTGCGGCAACCGATGCCTACGATGGTCGGTCCTACACAACCGAACCTGCTGCACTGCGGGGATCCAGCGATCTGCTCAGCGGGATGGATCTGCCGGAATGGCTGCGCGTCGAGCCAGAGCCAAAGCCGGAACCGCCCCTGCTCAGCGGGCGCGATCTCGACTGGTTGACACGTCTTGGCAGCATTGCAGAGGACGAGACGATTACCGGCGTGACGGTTACCACGCCAAAATTGCCTCCTCCCCCAGCACCAAAGCGTACTGAAGAACAGCTTGCAGCGCTCAACCTTCTGAGTCGTCTGGCTGCCGAACCAATCCCGGCTGCGACGCCGTTGCCGCATCCTGAACCGACAGGCGCGCTTCAACGCATTGGTCTTGAGCGCATGATCTCGATGGTTCTGCTCATCCTGGTTACCGTTGCCATCATAATTCCAGGGCTTGTCCCGGCGCTTGAAACGCCGCCGATCATCCCTGACGCATCGGAGGTACACCAGCAAATCGCAGCACTTGGCGCAAACGACGTTGTGTTGATTGGCTACGAGTGGGATGCCCGGCGCGTCGGTGAATTGCGACCCCTGGAACAGGCAGTGATCGGACAGTTGATCGCGCAGAATGTCAAGCTGATATTGGTGAGCACTGATCCCCAGGGAACATTGTTACAGTTTGATCTTCTTGATACCCTGCGCCAGGCAGGTTACCGTCAGCAAGGAGAAGGGTACCTTCTGTTGGGTTACAAACCCGGCGGCGAGATGGCACTACGCATGGTAGGGCGCGATTTCCAAACTGTGCTCCGCAGCGATTACCGCGGTGATGATGCTACCGGCAGCGTGCTGATCACAGGTGTCGACACCGGTCGCCCTATTGAGCGTCTAAATGACCTGTCGCTCATTATTGTTCTCGCAGACGATACACCCGACGTCCAGGGATGGATGGAGCAAGTCTATCCTCAGGCGCAAATGGGTGACCGCCCGGTGTCACTCGTCTTCCTGCTGCCAGAGGAGGCGGCACCGATTGTGCAGCCGTATATGCGTCAGCCTGGTGTTATAGCGCTTGCCGGACACCGCGGCGCACTGGCGTATGCCGCGCTTGAACAGAATGCCGGTTCATTCGATCCAATGGTCGCCAGGTCTATCGCACAACAGCGACTGGCAACTCTGCTGTTTGCCCTTGTTCTGCTCTTCGGTCTGGCAGGTGTCGGTATTGCTGCTCTGCGCAGGAGACGATTATGACTCAGGACGTCATTGTCAATATCGTTGCGGCAGTACTGACGCTAATGGTCTTAAGTCGGGTTGCAGGCGATAATCCATTGTTTCGTATTGCACAGTATCTGTTCGTTGGCGTGTCGCTCGGTCTGGCATTCGTGGTAGCCTATCATCAGGCGCTCCGTCCTGCAGTGGTAGCACTGTTGAGCGCTGAACCGCCGATGATCTGGCTCTATGGCGTGCCGCTGGCGCTTGGCGTGCTGCTCCTGCCGCGTATTACCAGCGATCAGCGTTTGTCGTGGTTGGCGAACATTCCGCTAGCGCTCGTCTTCGGCGTCGGGGGAGCGCTGGCAATCGGCGGTGCGATCATCGGCACATTACTGCCACAGATCCGTGATACTGCACGCGCACCCTCCGGAGACATCGGCGAGATTGCTGGAGTTGCAGTGCTGGTCATCGGGACTGTTCTGACACTTGCATCCTTCTATTACACAACGCCGTCAGAGAGCCGCAGCGGACGCATGATCAAAGGAATAGCCGCGATCGGGCACTGGTTGATCATGGTCGCATTTGGCTTTTTCTTCGCCAGTGCGTTACAAAGTTATCTAAGTGCACTGATTGAACGGTTGAACTTTATACTGGCTGTGGTTCGTAGCTTCTTTGGCACCTGAGAATAGGAAATCGCATCGCATGTCCGAGCCAAAACTCCACGCTCTTCTGGTTGCCGACATTGGTAGCGTGATGACGCACGTCTGGCTGGTTGACGCTGTTGATGGCGAAACGCGCCTGATCGGTCATTCCGAGGCGCCATGCGGTCTCGCGCCAGCAGAGGATCCAAAATCTGCCATTTTTGAGGCAGCCCGCCACATCGAGGGTCAAACTGGTCGTCGCCTGATTGACAACGGCGTGCTTATTATGCCAAAGAACGCAGAGGGTCAAGGGATCGACAGCATTGTTGTGTGCAGTAGCACAGCTGGCTTGATGGGTCTGGTGATTGCCGCAATCGCTGGCGACATTTCGGCACGGAGCGCCCAGCGTGCTGCACGTGCAACATACACGCACGTGCTCCAGACGATCACGCTCGATGATGCTGCACGCCAGGAACAGATCGGGGTGATCGGTGATTCTGGATTGACGTGGATCGAACGGCAGGTGCAATCGCTCCTTGGTGTGCGTCCTGATGCAGTGTTGATCGTCGGCGGGATCGAGGGGGGTGCGCAGGAAGCGCTGGTTCGCCTGGCGCACATTATCGGATTGGCGTCGTTGAACATTCAGGTGGATACACAGGGTCAGCAAATGCGCAATATTGCGCGGCGACCGGTCATTTTTGCCGGGAACAGCCAGGCGCGTGATAGGGTTGCGGCTGCGCTTGCGGATCGCGCCGATCTGATCATCACTGACAACATTCGACCAACGCTCGATGTCGAGTGTCTCGAACCAGTGCGCCGCGAGATCGTCCGTTTGTATGATCGACTAATGATGCCTCGACTTGCACGCATATCGGCATTGACGCGCGTTCCAGCACGCGCTTCTTGTGATGCGGCAGGCGTGATGACGCGCTTTATCGCCGAGCAGACTCGGAGCAGCGTTCTCACTTTGGATGTCGGCGGAATGAGCACAACTGCACACCTATGTAGCCAGGAGCGTTACAGTCCAGTGGTGTTGGGTGGTGTGGGCATCGGGTACGGGGTTGGCGCAGTCCTGGCGCGTCGGGGGGTCGAAGCTATTCGGCGCTGGCTGCCATTCCCAATCAGCGAGCGTGATCTGGTGCACTGGCTGCTCAACAAGATGCTGCGTCCACACATTCCACCGCTTACTCGTGAGGATCTTCTGATCGAGCATGCTGTTGCGCGTGAGGCGCTGTCGTGCGTACTGGAGGCGCTGCTGGACGAGCGCCCAGACGCTACTTACGACCGTGTCTTTATCGGCGGCGGGGTCTTCCGGCATGCGCCGCATCCTGGACTAACGACGCTGACCGTTCTCGACGCCTTGCAACCAGCATCGAAAGAGAGCACGATGGCGCTCGATCTTCACCTTGATGCGCTCGGCCTGATCAATGCCTGCGGTGTGCTCGCTTTCTCCGAACCTGATGCTGCGTTGACCCTTTTTGAACGCGATCTGATGCACAACTCTCCACTGGCGACCGTTGTAACGACATTGGGTGAAGGTCGTGCAGGGGAACTGGCTGTTGAAGCCGAGTTGCGCGTAGAAGGAGGCGCAACGCACACGGTGCGCGTCGCTCACGGTGAAATTGCACGCCTGAATCTGTCTCCCGGTCGATACGGCACATTGACGCTGCGCCCGGCTGCTGGCGTGCGAATTGGCAGAAATGCGCCCGGTGCGGAGGTATCTTCAGACCTGGCAGCCATCCATGGCAGCGCCCTTGGTGTGGTCATCGATGCCCGCGGAAGACCGTTGCGCCTGCCAAAAGATGCGCAGGCGCGTCAGCAGGCGCTCTGGTCGTGGCTGATGGCGCTGGGCATTGAGCGCGAACCCCTACCCTACCCTGCGCTTGATAGCGTCGTCGAGGCGTCGCTTCCCGTGCTGACCGCGCCGGTCATCACGTCGCCATCGCTGCGCCCTAGCGAAAGCCATCCGACAACCGAGACGCCTGTTACGATCAGCAGCATTGAGAGCGACCTGGCAAAACTGCGACAGACGGTCGAAGAGCCAAAGAGACGCGGACTCTTCCGCCGCAAGTAACATCACTGCTCAGTGATCGTCACCTTGAGCATTTGCTCGCCCGGTTCGGTTGGATTGGCATCCGGGTCACGCAGCGGGATTCCGTTGACGATCTCCTGACCTTGGATTACCTCGCCGAAAATGGTGTACTGACCATTCAGATGAGGCGCCGGTGCAGTGGTGATAAAGAACTGCGATCCAGCGCTGTTGGGCATGGGGGTTCGCGCCATTGCCACAATTCCGGGTCGATCAAAGATCATGTCCGGACGGAACTCGTCTTTAATCGTGTATCCGGGTCCTCCTGTCCCAGTTCCAGTCGGATCGCCTCCCTGTGCCATAAAGCCGGGCAACACCCGATGCCAGGTCACCCCGTCGTAGAACCCTTCACGTGCTAGAAAGACAAAGTTGTTGACCGTTTCCGGCGCAAGATCAGGACGCAGCCTGATGACAATATCGCCGCGGGGTGTGGTGATCGTCGCAGTATAGGTTTTCTTCGGATCGATCGTCATGGGCGGGGGCGCAGTATAGAACCCATTGCGCGCAGTAACGTCCGCTGGCAACCTGCCAGGCGTGCTGCCAACTGTCGGTGGCGCAGCCGCAAATGGCGCTGATGTTGGTTCGGCAACCTGTTGCCGGGCAGTGCTACCGGATTGCGCCAGCATAATCCCCAGCGCGACGAAGAGGACAATGATGGCAACTGCAGCCACGATCCCGGCTGGTGAGACACGCTGGGACGCCAGTTCCTGCACCTTCTTGTTCCGTGATATCCGACTCACACGCGATCTCCATCGTTGCATATCTTGCATTTCGCCCGCTTCCAGGCGATACAAACAGCTCAATATTATAGCAGCACCGCAGACCCTGCCGCCTACTGAACATCCAATGCGCGGCACATACAGTAATTTGGTATCATGACGATCACACATCCAACGAGGAAGACTATGAGCGAATCCGAACAGACGAGCAGCCGCAAGCTCGACCACGTGCGCATTGTGCTGGGTGAAGATGTTGCCGCCAAAGGGGTCACTACTGGTTTCGCCGCTTACCGCCTGCCGCATGAGGCTGCACCCGAACTCGACCTTGCTGAAATTGATACCAGTGTGACGTTTCTGGGAAAACGAATGCGCGCGCCGCTCCTCATCAGTTCAATGACTGGCGGTGCGCGTGATGTGGCGCGGATCAACATAGTGCTCGCTGAGGCTGCCGAAGCGCTTGGACTGGCGATGGGAGTCGGTTCGCAGCGCGCAGCACTGGTTGATCCGCGCCTGGCGGATACCTATCGCGTCCGCCATGTCGCGCCTACGATCCCGCTGCTGGCGAATCTCGGCGCTGTGCAGCTCAACTACGGTTTTGGCGTAGATGAATGTCGTCGCGCAGTCGATATGATTGAAGCCGACGCGCTGGTGCTGCACTTCAATGCATTGCAGGAAGCCGTACAACCCGAAGGGAACACCAACTTCAAAGGATTGTTGCGGCGGATTGAAGAAGTGTGCCTGCACCTTGATGTGCCGGTGATTGCCAAAGAAGTGGGAAATGGCATTGGCGCGGCGACGGCGCGACGTCTGGTTGATGCCGGCGTGAAGATCATCGATGTCGCTGGCGCTGGTGGCACCAGCTGGAGCGAAGTCGAGCGATACCGCCATACCACCGAGCGCGGTGCACAGGTGGCTGGCGCTTTCGCCGGATGGGGCATTCCCACCACCGAGGCGATCCGTCAGGTGCGCGCTGCGCTTCCCGACATTACAATCATCGGTAGTGGTGGTGTGCGGAGCGGCGTCGATGTGGCAAAGGCGATTGCACTTGGTGCCGATCTTGCTGCCACTGCGCGACCCGCACTCATTCCCGCAGTCGATGAACGTGGTGCAGCGGCAGTCATCGAAAGCTTACAGACCTATATCGACGAACTGCGTATCGCAATGTTTTGCACCGGGTGCGGCGACCTGGCAGCGCTGCGGCAGTTGCGCCTCGAACGGGTCTGAGCGCTGTACGCCCAATGGTCGCTGGTATGCATGTGTCACACCTCAGTCTACGTGACTTCCGCAACTACGAACGGCTCGATCTAACGCTCGAACCAGGTGTGATTCTGCTCTACGGTCCGAATGCTGCTGGTAAAACGACCGTACTCGAAGCGATTTACTTCCTGGCAACGACTCGTTCACCGCGTGCCGGAGCGGATCGCGAACTGGTACGTTTCGAGGCGCAGGGGGACATCGGCGTTCCCCCTTTTGCGCGACTGGTGTGTGACGTCGTGCGCGCGGACGGGCGCGTGCGTCTCGAAGTGGTGGTGCAGCGTCGCTCCGACGAAGAGTCGCCTGGCGGCATTTCCCCGACGATCAAGACTGTGCGGGTAGACCATAAGACCGTGCGCGCGCTCGACCTGGTAGGCAACCTGCGTGTGGTTCTCTTCACTCCAGCCGACATTGCGCTGGTCACTGGCGCACCTGCCGAACGTCGTCGGTATCTCGACGTGACCCTTTCGCAGATCGAAGGGCGCTACGTCCGTACCTTGGCGCACTACCAGAAAGTGGTTCAACAGCGCAACAGCTTGTTGCGCGCCTGGCGTGACGGGCGCCGTCCACTACGTCATGCTGACGACGAACTGGCTTTCTGGGATCGGGAACTGGCGATGGCGGGCGCCTACCTGCTGCGTGAACGGCTCCGCGCGGTTGTTGATCTCAATGCGCTGACAGGACCGCTCTACTGCCGGATGTCCGGCAGTGATATGCCACTCGTTGTAACCTACCAGAGTAGCGTGGCAGGCATCGATCCAGAGTCCGACAGTCGGATGATCGAGCAGGCGTTTCTGACGCACCTGGCGCATCTGCGCGACGATGAGATTGGACGAGGGCAGACGTTGATCGGTCCGCACCGCGACGATCTACTTATCACCATCGGCAATATCCCGATGGGCGTATACGGTTCGCGCGGGCAGCAACGCAGCGCGACACTGGCGCTCAAGCTCGGCGAGGCAGAGTTGATGCGGGCGCGCACCAGTGATACACCAGTGATCCTGCTGGATGACGTGCTTTCGGAACTGGACGCCGAGCGGCGAGCGTATGTGCAGGAAGTCATCGCACGACCTGGCCAGCAAACCATTGTTACTGCCACTGGTACCGACGACTTCAATGTTGAATTTCTCAGGCGCGCGCGTCGCTGGCGCGTTGAGGGCGGTCGTCTCTATCCTGCCTGATGCATCCGGGCGCTGCAATGCTGCGTGAACGCAACGGTATTGCACCGGGCGCTGCGCCACAGCGCCTCTGTAGTGTCCACAAAACCTGTCCCCTCTTCCGTAACCCGGAAGAGGGGACAGAGACAGGAGAAAAAGCGCACAATTCCTCTTCTCCCTAACGCTACAACGCCAGGGTCAGAACAGTATAGTTGCAACATCGCATCGTGCTTTCCGCCGCCCGCGCCAGCAAATGCGGAGACGCAGTCACGGCGGCGGGAGTGAGGATTGCTCGAAGGAATTACTCCTTCTTGTCACCCGTGATGGACATCCAGCTTTCCAGCATTTTGCGCTGTGCTTCAATTGCGCTGTTGACCGTCTCGCGCCATGCATCGAACGCTTTGCGCGTCCCCTCGTCCCAGTTCTGCACCATAGCAGCGGCATCAGCTTTTGCAACTGCATCCAGCCAGTTGCTCCAAATCTCATTCTGAACATTCGTCCAGCGCTGGGTAGTTTCGACAATCAGGGTGGACATTTCCTCCATTTGCTTGCCCATGAGCGGCATAGCGGTCATACTTTCTGACCAGAACTTGACGAAGTCAGCCTGGGCGTTTAGTGAGCGCTGCATGACATCTTTCCATGCTGCCACTGCCTGCTTCCACTCCTCGCTGGCAGGCTGCGCGCTTATTGTCGGCATCAGCGAGCGCCAGTTCTCCCATAGCGCTTGCTGCGCCTTCGTCCAGGTCTGCATCAATTCCTGGGTCTGAGTTAGCCAGTCGTTGTTCGCCATGGAATGTCTCCTTTTTTATTCAACCGGTATGCTGGTACGCCGTGGCTCATATACATAGATGCAAGATCAGTATACACGCACGAAGAATGCTCACAGTTACGTGCACCTGTTTCAACGGTCGTGCCTGTGATGCGCATCAGTGCGTGATTGGGTTCGGGCGAAACATGCTGCTACTGCGCGGCGTTGCACCAGGATCGTCGCGTTGAATGATTCTCCTGCAAAAAGTCTATTTCACTGAAGCGGCTTGCAGATGCAACGAGTGATTGATAGAAACCTCTGTGCCCTCGGCGTTTCAGCTGTGAGTTTTTGGTATAGAGTCAAAAATGGTATACTGATAATCATCAGGCGGATAGCATCCCTCAGAGGAGCGTCGTTATGCCCTTCTGTCCTCAATGTGGCGTTGATAATCCTGCCGGTGCGCGTTACTGCGACCAGTGCGGCGCGATGTTGATACCGGTTCCGGCACAAGCCACAGCGCCAGCATCTGCTCCGACAACATCCGTTCCGGCAATTGGTCCAACCGTTTGCCCGCAGTGCGGTCAGGCTGCGATTCCCGGCGAGGCGTTCTGCGATAACTGTGGAGCGCCGTTGAGTGCGCCATCGCGCCCCGTCGCTCCGGTTGCGCCGCCGCCACACAGCGCTGCACCGCCGCAACCGGTGTATCCACCGCCAACGCCAGTCACGATTTCTCCGACTGCACCAGCGCAACCCGCGCCCACCATATCGCCAGTGTCCTCCCCGCCTGCCGCGCCTCCGTCGTACCAGGCGCCGCCAGTGCAACCCGTGCCTGCCAGGTCCCCGGTGTCGCCTCCAACGCCCGCACCCGTCAGTGGACGAACATCTCTCGCTCCATCGATGCTGGTTGTCGTTGGTGCTGGTGTTCCTCTGCCGCTGCCTGCGGCACCGCAGGCAATCATTGGGCGAAGCGACCCGGTCAGCAAGTTTTATCCCGATGTCGATCTCGGTCCGTATGGCGCTCTTGATCAGGGCGTCAGTCGACGCCATGCGCGCATCTTCGTGCAGGGCGGACAGGTACTGATAGAAGATCTCGATAGCATCAACGGCACCCTGGTCAACGGTCAACGGGTGCTTCCCTTCCAATCACGCGCACTGGCTGACGGCGACCAGATCACCCTGGGGCGGATGCTGCTGCGCTTCCAGGCGTGAGAACGCAAGGCTGCACAACATTGTGAGAAAGAACAGGTCCACAGTATGACGCTTGATCGAGTCTGTCCATCGTGTGGCGCAACGCTGGGCGATGATGGCATCTGCGTGTCGTGCGGTTCGCTGTCACGAGGCTTTTTTCGCGGGCTGGATCTGGGTGCGCCGCAGGTTGCCGCAGCCGTGGCGCACGGTCTTGATTTTTACCGCCTGCTCGACGTTGATCAGCAGGCGGAAACGCTTGCAATCGCCCGCCAGTACCGGCGACTGAGGACGCTCTTTCCCGATGACCCATCATCGCTGGCGCCGGAACCGCGCCGCAAGTTTGAGTTGCTCCAGGTTGCCGGTCGCGTCCTGACCGATCCTGCGCTGCGCGCCCTCTACGATCAACTGCGCACCTCTGCCAATCCCCACATCCAGAAGGATGTGATGCGCTGTTCCGCCTGTGGCGCTCCGCTCCGTTCAGAAGAAGCGCGTTGCCTGTACTGTGGTTCGCCGCGACCAGCGCAGCCTGCACCGATGGTCGCCCCGCCCCTTGCTGGGCCGCCTGCTGTCGAACCGATAGACTTCTATGCAATGCTGGGGCTTGCGCCCAAGCATCTCATAAAGCGCGATACAGGAATGTCGCGCACAGTGATGCCTTATTCGTTAGAGGAGACCGCTGTGGCGGAGATCGTGCGTCCCCCAACGCCAGAAGAGGTCGATGCTGCTTCTTACGCGTTGCAGCAGGCAACGCTCCTCCGTCCGGGGTTATCGCCCGAAGAGCGCGAGGCTCGTGTTCGTGATCTCGAAGTAGCCCGACGTATGCTGAGAAACGAGCGGCTCCGCAGCCGGTACGATAGTTTCTGGCAGGCGTTTCACTGGGGACGCTTCGATCACGGTCATCTCGAAGGATTGCACGCATTGATCGAAGAAGTGCGTACCGAAGACGATCCGACCGTAACGCTCTCGCCCGATCAGGCGGAAGCGCTGCTTCAGCAGGGACGAGGACTGATCGCCGCCGGGCTGCCGCGTGAGGCGCTCGAACCATTGCGCCGGGCATGCGCCGCGTTGCCCGGTCGGGCAGAAGCGCACGCGCTGTACGCCGGCGCAATACTGGCATCCGCCGATCCGCTCGATCTCGGCGCTCACGCGCTGCGCCAGGCGCTCACAGCGATTGAAACCGCTGCGCGCCTTGGCAATCCGCTGCCCAAGAGCGCCGCGCTCCTGGCGCTCTGTCGCGGTCTCCTGGCGCGTGACGCCGGAGATATGCATCAGGCGGAGCGCGAACTATTCGCCGCAGCGCAGCAGAACCCTTCGCTTGCTGCCGCCTGGCGCGCCCTGGCAGCGCTGGCAATCGGGCGCGGGGCGCACGATGACGCCATTGAGCACTGCCAGCGCGCGCTAAAGATCGACCCACGCGACGAGCGCGCTTGGTTGATGCTGGCAGGCGCCTGTCTGCGCGCCCGTCGTTACGCGGAGGCGCGCGCCGCAGCGGAACAGGTCGCCGGATTGCGCGGCGGCGGCGTAAGCGTCGACGCAATTCTGGCAGACATTGGAAACTGATGGTTGCACAACTGCCATCGTGTGATATACTCGGTAGCGGACTACGGCGCTGTCCGCTAGATCTCCGCCCACAGCAGAGCATTCTTTGCAAAGAAGCACGCCTGCCTATCCGAAACATTTCACAGCGTGAGGCGTATTAAGGTATCGGGGAAACGCTTCATCGGGACGCAGCGCACATGTCGCCCGGCGCACCGGTACGGGTAACAGGTTTCCTATGTCGGTCTATCGTTCAACCGCACACAATTATGAGGAGGAACCGACGATGATGGTACGGGGAGTTTCAATCAACGAAATGCTCAACCAGAGTATTCAGGTCCTGACCAAGCCGGGGGTCGAAACATTTGAGCGCTTCGAGCGGCACGGCGGTCAGCGTGAGGCGACGATCTACATTATGATCGCGTCAGCGATCAGCGCCGCAGTCGCGCTGGTCTTCGGGCTTCTGAACGGTATCGAGGTAGCGCTAGTTAGCGCGGTTTTGGGCTTTATCCTTCCGGTGGTTGGTTTCTACATTTTCGTCTTTCTGGTCTATTTCATCGGAAAACAGCAGGGCGGCACTGGCACGCAGGACGAAGTGTTCTACACCATGGCGCTGTTCGTTGCGCCTATTCAGGCGGTCACCGGCGCCGTGGGCGCCATTCCTCTGCTCAATTGTCTGGCGCTGCCGGCGACGCTCGCGTTAGGCATTTACCAGATCTACCTGGGCTATCTGGGTGCGCGTTCGAGCATGAACCTTGACCAGAATAAGGCGATCATCACGCTGGTGCTGGCATTCATTGCGCAGTTCATCATCAACGTTATCATTGGCGTGGTCTTTGCCGCCATTTTCGCAGCATTGGGCGTAGCCAGCGGCGCGATTGAGCTCAACTGATGACCTGAATCCTGACTTAAGACGATGAATGCCGGGGGAGCGCGCGATGCGCTCCCTCTATGATCTCCGACACTATTCTGCGCCATCCGCATCTGTCGATGAGCCGTACTGCCATATGATAGATTGGTCAAACAAGAAGACCGTAGTCGCTCCTATGTCATCCTCCTCGTGTATGCACGCTGAACCACTGATTATTCTTGATCGCGTCTCGAAGAGTTATGAAGAAGCCGGGCGCGAGCGCGTCGTGCTGCGTGATGTCAGCGCGTCGTTCGCGCGCGGCGAGTTCGTGGTACTGGTCGGCAAGAGTGGATCGGGCAAAAGTACGCTCTTGAACCTGATCAGCGGCATCGATACGCCGACCTCTGGCGAGATCATTGTGAATGGGCAATCGTTGACCCGCCTGCCGGAACGTGAACGAACACTGTTCCGGCGTCGTTCGATAGGCTTCATCTTCCAGTTCTACAACCTGACGCCGACACTGACGGTGCTGGAGAATCTGCTCCTTCCGCTTGAGTTGAACGGTCGGGTGACAGCGCGCGACCGCTCGGCAGCGCTCGATCTGCTGGCGCAGGTTGGGCTTGCTGATCGTCGGAACGCTTATCCTGACCGTCTTTCCGGTGGAGAACAGCAGCGGGTGGCGGTTGCGCGCGCGCTGGTGCATGATCCTCTGCTGGTGCTGGCGGATGAGCCGACAGGGAACCTCGATAGTGAAACCAGTCAGCAGGTGCTCGATCTGCTCGATACCCTCACCCGCCGCGCCGGGAAAAACCTCGTAATGGTCACCCACAGCCCTGAGGTGGTTGGTCTGGCGGATCGCCTGTTCCGGATCGTCGAAGGGCATCTGATAGAAGAACAGGCGCCAATGGTGCGTTCGCTCTCCTCGTCCTCTCTGTGTCCTTCTCCCTCACGGAAATAAGGGCAGACAGAACGCTTAAGCAAAGATACTCTTTCTAGCATTGCTATGCGCAATCCGCTATTTTGTCCGCCCCTGCGCACCGCACTAGTAGGGGCGGGTTCCAAACCTGTCTATCGTGGCGTTCTGACGCTGCCGGAAATGTGCATCGTACATATTTTCTGCACGCCCTTGAACGAGAAGAAGGAGGGGTCTGGGTACCCTGATAAGCTGTTTCCCCTATGTTCCTTGCCTCTGCCAGATAGTGAACCATGACAAGAAGCGGAGCATCGCTATAATTCGGTATGCCGAACCCGCCGTAGGGCTGATGGAGCATTTATGGCAATTCTCATACTGTAGCAGTTCTCATAGGAGGTTGAACCTATTGGACAGGGCTGAACGGACGACTGCAGTCACCATCGTGCGCTCCACGTGGCAACCGAAATGATGAAGATTGAGGATTAAATCCGGTGTGTGCCTCTTTCCGTCGGGCTGATGGACTTTACCGTTCTACTGATATCCATTGGTGTCAAGCCTTGCTCAGCAGGGTACGCTGCCTGCCCGCCGGACCCTGCAATCGCGCGTCACGGAACCGGAGGCCCGCGAAGACTTGCGCGCTTACGTCTCTACGCCCGTATGTACGCACGGACGGCGTTCCTGCGCATCGCGTCTGGCGCGCCACCCACAATGACACTCTGCGCGCGCTGGCGGCGTCCACGCTTTCCTGCGACCGTCTCTCACTGGCGGCATCGCAGGGACGCCAAGGGCAGCGTGAGCCTCCCCTCTGGGGTGGATGCAGGCGCACGCTCGCTTTCCCCCCTGCACGCCCCGACCCCGCGACGTCGGCCACCGAGGTGGCGCAGCTGTCCGCCGTGACCCGCGTTGTGCAGGCTGACCCAAATGCGCTAGACCCTGCATGCCTGCATCTGGGAGCAGCCAGGCCTGACCCGGCGATGCACCCGCTGTCAAGAGCCTCGCCCCGCTCCCCACGACTCAGATCTGCCTGCAGGAGATCGCAGCCGCAGGGGACAATCTATGCGCACGCATCCCTACCCAGGGGGTAATGGG
>Ga0272447_1001601_pt1 | contig 13830 bp, 10 predicted proteins | sample YNPCB0133_FD_194589 | JGI IMG/M metagenome (GOLD analysis project Ga0272447, IMG submission 194589) | Hot spring microbial mat communities from Yellowstone National Park, WY, United States - YNP-CB-013-3 | ecosystem: Environmental > Aquatic > Thermal springs > Hot (42-90C) > Sediment | place... | reverse complement strand
AACCTGGTGATCCGCACCTACGCCTGGCAGCTCCTCCTGGCCCCGGAGATGCCTTTGGCCCGCCTTCTGGCCGCTTTGGGCCTGGTGGAGCCGGGCATGGCCCTCTTCCCCAGCGCCTTCGCCGTCTACCTGGGCATGGTGAGCGCCTTCCTGCCCTTCATGGTCCTCCCTCTTTACTCCAGCGTGGAGCGCTTAGACCAGAGCTTGGTGGAGGCGGTCCAGGACCTCTACGGCGGGCCCTGGCGGGCCTTCGTCCACGGGGTCTTGCCCCAGACCCTTCCCGGCCTCACCGTGGGCGTGATCCTCACCTTTATCCCCGCCATGGGCATGTTCGTGGTGCCCGACCTCCTGGGCGGGGCCAAGCACCTATTGGTGGGCAACCTCATCCAGCAGGCCTTCTACACCATGCGGGACTGGCCCTACGGGGCGGCTTTGAGCCTGGTCCTGGTCCTCATGACCCTGGTGGCCCTGAGGCTTTACCGCCGCTACGGGAAGGAGGTGGATCTGGCGTGAAGGTCTCCCTCTGGGTGCGGGCGGTGGCCCTGGGCGCCCTAGCCTTTTTGTACCTGCCCATGCTGGCCGTGGCCCTCTTCTCCTTCAACAAGACCCGCTACGGCCTCTCTTGGGGAGGCTTTACCCTGGACTGGTACCTGAGGCTCTTTCAGAACGAGGCTATTCTGGAGGCCACCCGCAACACCTTCCTTCTGGCCATCATCTCCACCCTGCTGGCCACCTTCCTGGGCACCCTGTTCGCCTTGGGGATGGAGCGCCACCCCTGGGGCCGGGGTTTTCGCACGTATTTGGAGAACGTCCTCTACCTGCCCGTGGTGACCCCCGACCTGATCCTGGCCGCCGCCTTGGTGGTGGCTTTTGGCTTCCTTAGGGCGGTCTCCAGCCTCTTTGAGCCGGGGCTGCTCACCATGGTGATCGGGCACGTCACCTTCCAGGTGGCCTTCGTGGCCCTGGTGGTGGGAAGCCGCCTGCGGAGCCTGCCCCGGGAGCTGGACGAGGCGGCCCGGGACCTGTACGCCACCTACCCCGTGTACTTGAGGCGGGTGCTTTTGCCTCTCCTTCTTCCCGGCATCGTGGCCGGGGCCATGCTGGCCTTCACCCTCTCCCTGGACGACTTCGTCATCAGCTTCTTCACCGCTGGCCCCACCAGCCAGACCCTCCCCCTCATCATCTACGCTTCCACCCGCCGGGGCATTACCCCGGAGATCCACGCGGTTTCCACCCTGCTCTTTCTCTTCACGGTGCTTTTGGTCTTGGGCGCGGAGCGCTTGACAAGGAGGTCGGCATGAGGAGGATGTTGGCGGCGCTGTTGGTTTTTCTGGCCCTGGGCCTGGCCCAGAAGGAGCTTAGGCTATTCATCTGGTCGGAGTACATTGACCCGGCGATCCTCGAGGCCTTCAGCAAACAGACGGGCCTCAGGGTGCGGGTGGACCTGTACGAGTCCAACGAGGAGCTCATCGCCAAGCTCCGGGCGGGGGGCGTGAGCCAGTACGATGTCATCGTCCCCTCAGACTTCTACGTGCCCTCCATCATCCAGCTGAAGCTGGTCCAGCCCCTGGACCACGCCAAGATCCCCAACCTCAAGAACCTGGACGACAAGTTCAAAAGCCCGCCCTACGACCCCGGGAACCGCTACTCCGCCGCCTACCAGTGGGGGACCACCGGGCTCATCTACCGCAAGGACCGGGTGGGCGAGCCCAAGAGCTGGGCGGTGATTTTCAAGGAGCCCAGGGCCCCCTTCATCCTCATGGACTCCCCTAGGGAGATGCTGGGGAACGCCCTCAAGTACCTGGGCTACTCCGTGAACACCAAAAACCCCAAAGAGGTCCAGCAGGCGGGCCAGCTCCTCCTCCAGGCCAAGAGGAGCCGCTACTTCCTGGGGTTTGAGGGTGGGGTGGGGGGCAAGAACCGGGTGGTGGCGGGGGCCGCCACCTACGCCGTGGTCTACAACGGGGATGCGGTCAAGGCGGCGGACGAGAACCCCGGCAAGGTGGCCTTCGCCATCCCCCAGGAGGGGGTCACCCTGTGGGTGGACAACATGATGATCCCCGCCAGGGCCCCGAACCCCGAGGGGGCCCACCGCTTCATCAACTTCATCCTGGACCCCAAGGTGGGGGCTCAGCTCTCCAACTTCAACCGCTACGCTACCCCCAACAAGGCGGCTCTGCCCTACATCAACCCCGCCGATCGCAAGAACCCCGCCATCTACCTCCCCGCCGAGCTCATGAAGCGCCTGGAGTTCATCCTGGACCTGGGCAAGGACAACCGCATCTACGACGAGGTCTGGACCGCCGTCAAGAGCAGGTGAACATGGGCTACATCAAGCTGAAAACCCCCATTCCCGGCCCCAAGAGCCAGGCTCTCCAGGAGAGGCGGGCCCAGGCGGTGACCCGGGCCCTGGCCCAGGCCAACCCCGTCGCCGTGGCCAAGGCCCACGGGGCCCTGGTGGAGGACGTGGACGGCAACGTCCTCATTGACCTGGCCGGGGGCATCGGGGCCCTGGCCGTTGGCCACACCCCCGAGGCCGTCGTGGAGGCCATCAAGGCCCAGGTGGAGCGCCTCGTCCACATGTGCGCCATCGTGGCCAACTACGAGCCCTACGTGGCCCTGGCCGAGGCCCTGAACCGCCTCTTTCCCGGGCCCGGCCCCGCCAAGACCCTTCTCGCCAACGGCGGGGCCGAGGCGGTGGAGAACGCCGTCAAGATCGCCCGGGCCTACACGGGCAGGGCGGCGGTCATGGTCTTTGAGGGGGCTTACCACGGCCGCACCAACCTCACCATGGCCATGACCTCCAAGTACGCCCTCTTCAAAAAGGGTTTTGGCCCCTTCGCCCCCGAGGTCTACCGCCTGCCCGTGCCCAACCTTTACCGCACGCCCAAGGGCATGACGGAGGAGGAGTACCTGGAGTGGTCCCTCTGGAACCTGGAGAACGCCCTCATCGCCCACATAGACGGGAGCGCCCTGGCGGCCATCGTCATAGAGCCGGTTCTGGGGGAGGGGGGGTTCATCCCCGTGCCCCACGCCTTTTTGCGCAAGCTGAGGGAGATCGCCGACCGCACCGGGGCCCTCCTGGTGGCGGACGAGATCCAGTCGGGCTCGGGGCGCACGGGGAAGATGTGGGCCATAGAGCACAGCGGCGTGGCCCCGGACCTTCTCATCTCCGCCAAGAGCCTGGGGGCGGGGATGCCCATCAGCGCCGTTACCGGCAGGGCCGAGATCATGGACGCCCCCCATGTAGGCGGGGTGGGGAGCACCTACGGGGGGAACCCCCTGGCGGCGGCGGCGGCCCTCGAGGCCCTCAGGATCCTGGAATCCCCTGGCTTCCTGGACCGGGCCCGGGCCATAGAGGCCAAGGTCCGGGAGGTCTTTGAGCCCCTGAAGGCCCAGGTCCCCGCCCTGGGGGACGTGCGGGGCCTGGGGGCCATGATGGCCCTGGAGTTCGTCAAGGACCCCAGGACCAAGGAGCCCTGGCCCGAGTTCGTCCTGGAGCTGGTGCGGAGGAACGCGGAAAAGGGGGTGATCACCATCCGGGCCGGGCTTTACTCCAACGCCCTCCGCTTCCTGCCCCCCCTGGACATCCCCCTGGACATGCTGGAGGAGGCCCTTTTGGTGGTGAAGGAGAACATCCGGGAGGTGTATGCGGCCCTTGCCTGAGCCTCTTCTCTTATCCGAGGACGGGCGCTTCGCCGTGGTGCGCTCCGAACCCTGGATGGCGGAGGCTTTGGAGGAGATCCAGGAGAAGAGCTTCCCCACCCTCTCCCGGGAGGAGCGCATGACCAAGGAGCATTACCTCTCCCACATGCGGATCTTTCCCGAGGGGCAGCATGCTGTGGTGGAGCTTTCCACGGGGAAGGTGGTGGCCTGCTCCACCGACTTCCGCACCCGGGTGGACTTCCACCACTACCAGCACCGCTACATAGAGGCGGTGGCCGGCAACTGGCTCACCAACCACGACCCGGAGGGGGACTGGCTCTACGGGGCCGACATCGGGGTTTTGCCGGAGTACCGGGGCCGTGGCCTCTCCAAGCTCCTCTACCAGGCCCGCCAGAACCTGGTGCGCCGCCTGGGGCTCAAGGGCCACGTGGCGGGCAGCATGCCCAAGGGCTACCACCTTTACGCCCGGGAGATGCCCATTGAGGAGTACGTCCACCGGGTGGTCCGGGGGGAGCTCACCGATCCGGTCCTCTCCGTTCAGCTGAGGCGCGGCTACCGGGTTTACGGCGTCATCCCCGACTACCTGGAGGACCCCTCCTGCCTCAACTATGGGGTCTTCGTGGTCTGGCGGAACCCGGAGGTGGGCTGGTGAGGCGGGTGGCGGGCCGGGTCTATGTGCCCGACGCCAGGGGGCGGTTCCGGTCTTACCGGGCCCTTTGGATCAAGGAGGGGCGGGTGGCGGGCCTGGAGCGGGGGTTTGGGGAGGGGGAGACCGTATTCCCCGGCTTCCACGACGCCCACGTTCACGTCTGGAAGGTGGGCCAGCTCCTCACCGACCTCCTGGACCTCAGGGGCGTGGGGAGCCTCGAGGGCCTGAAGGGGCTTCTAGAGGAACGGGACCGCCTCCTGCCCCCAGGGGCCTGGCTTCTCGGGAGGGGCTGGAACGAGGCCCTTTTGGGGGCCTGGCCCACCCGGGCCTTCCTGGACAGCGTCCTTCCCCACCGCCCCGTGGTCCTCACCCGCACCTGCGCCCACATCCACGTGGCCAACACCAGGGCCCTGGAGGCGGCGGGCATCGGGCCGGACACGCCAAACCCCCCCGGGGGCGAGATCCGCTACCGGGAAGGCCTGCTTTTGGAACGGGCCTTTGGCTTCTTAGAAAAGGCCATGCCCAGGCGCACCGTGGAGGACTACCAGCGCTATGTCCTGGCCGGGGCCAGGCACCTTCTGGCCCAGGGGATCACCTCGGCTTTGGAACCCGGGGCCGACCCCCTCCTCCTGGAGGCCTACCGCCGCCTGGACCAGGAGGGCCGCCTGCCCCTTAGGGTCAGCGTCCTGGGGGTGGTGCGCCCCGACGGGGAGGAGGCCGCCTACCCCCTCCCCGAGCCCTACCGCTCGGAGCGCCTGGTCATCGCCGGGGTTAAGTTCTTCGCCGATGGGGGGCTTTCCGGGGCCTCGGCGGCGGTGAGCCGGCCTTACCGGGAGGTGGGGGGGAAGGGGGTCTTGCGCCTTGGGGCGGAGGAGCTCTTTGAGCTGGCCCTGCCCGCCCACGAGCGGGGCCTCTTCATCGCCACCCACGCCATCGGGGACGTGGCCATCCTGGAGGTCCTGAAGGCCTATGAGAAGCTTTACCAGGCCAAGCCCCTTCCCCTCCGCCACCGCCTGGAGCACTTCGGCCTGCCTGGGCCCAAGGCCCTGGCCCTGGCCCGGGCCCTGGGGGTCTGGGTGGTGCCCCAGCCTATCTTTCTGGAAGAGCTCCGGGAGAACTTCCTCCGCTACCTGCCGGAGGCGTTTCTGCCCTGGTGCTACCAGTTTGCCCGCATGGAGCGGGCGGGGCTGGCCCTGGCCTTCTCCTCCGATGCCCCGGTGGTGCGGGAGGTGAGTCCCCTGAAGGGGGCCCTGGCGGCGGGCCGGCCCCTGATGGGAAGAGGGATTCCCCTGGAGCGGGCCCTTTTCTACTACACTCGGCCTGAGGCGAGCGCCCTGCCCCCGGCCAGACTCTGGCCCGGGGAGCGGGCCGACCTGGTGGTCTTTGATCGGGACCCTTTGGAACACCCGGAGGAAGCCCGGGTGGTGCGCGTGGAGGTGGACGGTGTGGCGGTCTTTACGGCTTGACCTGAAGGCGAAAAAGGCGTTTTGGCAGGAGGTGGCCCCGGAGGAGGTGGCCTTCGGGGGGCGGTACCGCACAGGCAGGATCCTGCTGGAGCGGGAGGCCCACCGCTTTGACCCCCTTTCCCCGGAGAACCCCCTGGTCTTCGCCGTGGGGCCCCTGGCGGGCACGGGGTTTTCCAACGCCAACCGCACCAGCGTGGGCACCCGTAGCCCCCTGACCCTGGGCATCAAGGAGGCGAACGGCGGGGGCACCTTCGGCTACGCCCTGGGGCAGATGAAGCTGGCCTGGCTGGTCCTCGAGGGCCAGAGCGAGGACTGGGTGGTCCTTCGCCTTACCAGGTCGGGGGAGGTCTTCTTTGACCCGGCGGGGGACCTCCTCGGGCTTGGCAACTTTGCCGCCGCCAAAAAGCTCTTCGCCGCCTACGGGGAGCGGATCGCCTTCGCCCTTATAGGGCCTGTGGGAGAGAGGCTTGGGCTTCTTTCCGGCATCGCCTTCTCCGACATAGACGGGCGCCCCTCCCGCCTGGCGGCCCGGGGCGGCGTGGGGGCGGTGATGGGCCTGAAAAGGGTCAAGGCCATCGTGGTGGAGGTGCCGGGGAAGGCGGAGGTCTGGGATAAGCCCAAGGTGCTGGAGGCTGTCCGCCGCTACGCCAAGCTCCTCCGGGAGGACCCCCTGGTCATGCAGTTTTACAACGCCATCGGCACCATGGGCATGGCCGACTTCCAGAACGCCTTCGGCGGCCTGCCCGTGCGCAACTTCCGCCAGGGGCGGCTGGCCCCACCGGAGGCCTTCCGCATGGGCGGGCAGTACATCGCCCCCCTCAACAAGAGCCGGGGCGGCAAGCACACCCACGCCTGCATGCCAGGGTGCGTCATCCAGTGCTCCAACGTGATCGTGGACGAGAAGGGGGAGGAGGTGGTCTCCCCCCTGGAGTACGAGACCATCGGCCTCCTCGGTACCAACTGCGGCCTCACCGACCCCGATGAGCTGGCCCGCCTCAACCGCCTGGCCAACGACCTGGGCATAGACACCATTGAGACCGGGGCCAGCCTGGCCCTCTTTATGGAGAAGGGCCTGGCCGACTGGGGGGACTACGCCTTCATGGAGGAGAGGCTCCGCTCCCTTTACCAAGACGGCGAGGAGGCCCGCCTCCTGGCCCAGGGGACGGCCCGGCTGGGGGAGGCCCTGGGCGTGGAAAGGGTTCCCGTCATCAAGCGGCAGGCCATCTCCGCCTACGACCCCCGGGTGGTGGAGGCCACGGGCATCACCATGATGATCACCGCCCAGGGGGCGGACCACACGGCCGGCAACGCGCCCAGGCTGGAGACCCGGGCCATGAAGGTGGAGGAGGTCCTCGAGGCCAGCTACACCGCCCAGGTGAACGCCGCCGCCAACGACGCCCTGGGCCTTTGCGTCTTTGGGGGAAGCGTCACCAACAAGGAGGTGGCCTTCGTGGCCGAGGCGGTGAACGCCGCCCTTGGCACCCGCCTCACCCCGGGGTTCTGGCGGGAGGTGGGGGAGGGGGTCTTGAGGCTGGAGCACCGCTTCAACCACCTGGCGGGCTTTACCCACCAGGACGACCGCCTCCCCCGCTTCTTCTATGAGGAGCCCGTGCCCCCCAAGGGGTACACGGCCCGCTTTACCCCTGAGGACCTGAAGCCCCTCTACGAGAGGCTCCACCAGGGGTCGTAAAGCTCGGGTTTGGCCGCCTCCTTGGGGAGGCTTTCCCCTTCCAGGAAGCGCAGGGCGTAGAGCCTGGCCATCTCCCCGTAGGGCCCGCCCATGGCCTCCAAGGCGTGGAGGCTGACGGCGTCGGCGAGCCGCCTCAGGGCCTCCTTGGCCTGCCACGCCCCCCCTTCCCTTAGGAGGCCCAGGGCCCCCTCGGCGGCCTTCAGGGCCAGGGGGGTGCCCTTCAGCATCTCCAGGAGGGGCTCGTGGGCCCGCTTCTTGGCCACGGCCTCCAGCATGTCCAGGGCCTGGATGTTGGCGGGGCCTTCCCAGATGGGGGTGATCAGGGCCTCCCGGTGGAAGCGGGCCACGCCGTAGTCCTCCAGGAAGCCCAGGCCCCCGAAGAGCTCCATGGCGAGCCCGGTGATTTGGGCGGCGTGCTCGGCGGTGCGCCCCTTGGCCAGGTGGGAGAGGAGGCGGGCCAGGTGGTAGGCCTGGGAGTAGGGGGGCCTTTCCTCCCAGACCTGGTCAAACCGGGCCACGGCCAGGAAGGCCAGGGCCGTGCCCGCCACCTGCCTCAGGCGCATCTCCAGAAGGTCGTGCTGGACCAGGTCGTGGTCCAGAAGCCTCCTGCCAAAGGCCGTGCGGCGGCGCACCCGGAAGAGGGCCTCGAGGTGGGCCTTCTTGGCCAGGCCCATGGCGGCCACGGCGTTGGCCAGGCGGGCCACGGTGAGGGTTTCCAGGGTGTAGTAGATGCCCTCCTCGGGCCTGCCGAGGAGGTAGGCGAGGCTTCCCTCCAGCTCCACCTCCCCCGAGGGCACGGCCCGGGTGGCCAGCTTCTCCTTGAAGCGGCGCACGGTGAAGTTGAGCCTCCCCTCCACCTCCCGGGGAAGGAGGAAGAGGCCAAGCCCCTTGGCCCCCTCCGGGGCCCCTTCCGGCCTGGCGGTGACGAGGGCCCAGTCGGCGAGGCCCGCTCCGGAGGCGAAGTACTTGTCCCCCCCGTAGAGGCGGAAGGCCCCGCCCTCCCGCCTGGCCAGGGTGCGGTTGGCCCCCAGGTCGCTTCCTCCCTGGATCTCCGTCATCCAGGTGGCCCCAAAGACCTTGCCGTAGAGGAGGTCCCGCTTCACTCCTTCCCACTCGGGAGCGTACTTGTGGAGGGCGTAGGCCACCTGGTGGGTGATGGTGAGGATGCAGTAAAGCCCCCCGTCCGCCAGGAGGTAGCCCATGGCGTAGTGGAGGGGCCAGCCCCGGCCCTCGTAGGCGGGGCGGACCATGGGCCTCAGCTTCTCCAAAAGTTCCCTCTGGGCCGGGGAGATCCAGGCCCGGTCTATGCGGTTGCCGTCCAGGTCGTGCATCTGCAGGCGGGGCGGGGAGAGGGTGTCTATGTGGTGGGCCACTTCCAGGACCTCCTCCCCCACCAGCTTGCCAAAGGCCGAGAGCTCCTCCTGGGGCAGGCCCGGGGAAAAAGTGTCTAAGACCGCTTTTAGATCCGGGTCCAGGCCGTAGTGGTCCTGGCCCAGGCTGTAGAGGATCGCCGCCATCCTGGCCTCCTTTCTGCCCGCAAGCTACCCTTTTCACCCTTTTGCCGTCAAGGGCGCTTCCCAGGCCAGGCGGTAGAGTAAGGGGGTGCTGGAGGGGTTCTACCTGCGCTTCGGGGAGGGCATCTCCGAGGCAGGCAACCGGGAGGCCCTGGCCCTGGCCCAGGCCCTTTTAGCCAACCCCCCCCATGGCCTCCTGGACGCGGTGCCCGCCTACGGCACCCTCTACCTGGAGTGCGACCCCGGGCGGCTTCCCAAGGCCAGGCTCCTCCGCCTCCTGAAGGCCCCGCCTCGGGAGGAGGTGGAGGGGGGGAGGGTGGTGGAAATCCCCGTGCGCTACGACGGGGAGGACCTTCCGGAGGTGGCCTTGCGCACGGGCCTCTCCCTGGAGGCGGTGAAGGCCCTCCACCAGGAGCCCCTCTACCGGGTCTACGCTCTGGGCTTCACCCCGGGGTTTCCCTTCATGGCCCCGGTGGCGGAGGCCCTGCGCCTTCCCCGAAGGCCCCACCCCAGGCCCAAGGTGCCCGCCCACAGCGTGGCGGTGGCGGGGGTGCAGACGGGCATCTACCCCCTGCCCTCCCCGGGGGGGTGGAACCTCTTGGGGACCGCCCTCCTCGCCGTCTACGACCCCCACCGCGCTGAACCCTTCCTCCTCCGCCCCGGGGACCGGGTCCGCTTCCGGGAGGCCGAGGGGCCCACGCCAGAGGAGCCCTCTCCCTTGGAGCTCCTCCCCCAAAAGCCCAGGCTTCCCGCCATCAGGGTGGAGGAGCCCGGGCTTTTGGACCTGGTGGTGGATGAGGGGAGGTTTTTGGCGGGGCGGTTTGGCCTGGCCCGCTCGGGGCCGCTGGACCCCTACTCGGCCCAGGTGGCCAACCGCCTGGTGGGGAACCCGGAGGGGGCTCCGCTTTTGGAGATCGCCTACAAGGGCCCCGTGCTCACCGCCCTCCGCCCCCTGGTGGCGGCCCTTGCGGGGTACGGCCTGGTGGGGCTTCTGGAGGGGGAGGAGGTGGCCCCGGGGCGGAGCTTTTTCTGGCCCGAGGGCAAGGCGCTCCGCTTCCTTCCCAAGGGCCAGGGGGTGCGGGGATACCTGGCGGTGGCGGGGGGCCTTCACGCTACCCCCTTCCTGGGCTCCGTCTCCCCGGACCTCCGGGGGCGGATTGGAAGGCCCCTCGGGGCGGGGGATGTTTTGGGCCTCCAGGAGGAGCGCCCCGTCCGCCCGGGCCTGGCCTTTCCCCTAAGGCCCCTTCCCCAGGTCCTCACCCTCCGCCTCCTCCCCGGGCCCCAGCACACCCGGGAGGCCTTCTTGGCCCTTCTAAAGGGCCCCTTCCGCGTGGCCCGGGCCGACAGGGTGGGCCTAGAGCTGGAAGGCCCCGAGGTCCCCGGAGGGGAGGGGCTTTCCGAGCCCACCCCTCTGGGCGGGGTCCAGGTGCCCCCCTCGGGAAGGCCTTTGGTCCTGCTAGCGGACAAGGGAAGCCTGGGGGGCTACGCCAAGCCCGCCATCGTGGACCCTCGGGACCTGTGGCTTCTGGGCCAGGCCTGGCCGGGGGCCTGGGTGCGCTTTAGGACTCCTTAAGGGTCTTCAGGGCCTCCTCCAGGCTCTGGGCGGGAAGGCGGCAGGCTCCTTGGCGGCAGGGGTAGAGGAGGCCAGGCTCCTTGCCCTCCAGGGCCGGCAGGGCCCCGGCGGGCCCCAGGACCAGCTGGGTGAGGGGGAGGTGGAGGGCTTGGACCTCCCGGAGAAAGGGGGAGGGGAGGGGGACGGCCAGCTCGCTCCCTTCTCTCAGGAGGCGGTGCACCAGGAGGAAGCCGGGAAAGGCCTGGGGGTGGCGGGCCAGAAAGTGGGCCTGGCGTTCCAGGAGGGCCTCCGCCCTCTCGTGGTGGGTGGGGCCGAAGAGGCTTCCCAGGCGCCAGAAGGCCTCGGCTAGGGCGCTTTCCCCCGAGGGCAGGGCCCCCTCCTCCAGCGCCTTGGCAGGGAGGGGAAGCCCCCCTTCTGGGGTTTGCGCCAGCTCCCACCCCGCCTCCGCCAGGCGCTGGGCCTGTTCCAAGTAAGGCCACTCCGCCGTGGCGGCGTAGAGCTCCAAAAGGGCCAGGGCGGCGAAGGCCTGGTCGGCCACGTAGGCCTCCTCCCCCAGGTGCCCCTCCCGCCAGGCGTGGCGGAGAAGCCCGTCTTGGCGCATGCGAAGGAGGAGGAAGTGGGCTCCCTTCCGGGCCGCCTCCAGGTAGCGCTCCTCGTTGAGTAGCCTTCCCGCCTCGGCCAGGGCCCGCACCGCCAGGGCCGACCAGTCGGCCAGGACCTTGTCGTCCAGGGCGGGGGGCATCCGCCTCCGCCTGGCCTGGAGAAGCCTCCGCCGCACGCCTTCCCGCCAGGCCTCAAAGCCGCCCTCGAGGGCCTTCCTAACCTCCTCCTCCCCCCAGGCCGTGAGGACGGAGCGGCCCGGGAGGTCCTCCCCCAGGGCGAAGTAGCGCCGGGCCAGGGGGAAGTCCTCCCCCAGGGCCTCTTGGAGCTCCTCCTCCGTCCAGGTGTAGTAGCGCCCCTCCTCCCCTTCGCTCTCGGCGTCCAGGGCGGTGAAGAACCCCCCTTCCCGGTGGGCCATGGAGAGGAGCCAGTCCAGGGTCTCCCGGGCCACCCGGAGGAAGAGGGGCTTCTTGAGGACCCGGTAAGCGCCAAGGTAGACCCGGGCCAGGAGGGCGTTGTCGTAGAGCATCTTCTCAAAGTGGGGAACCCGCCAGTGGCGGTCCACGGCGTAGCGGTGGAACCCCCCGCCCAGCTGGTCGTAAACCCCGCCTAGGGCCATGGCGGTGAGGGTCCTTTCCAGCATGCGCCTGGGGGCTTCCTCGCCCTGCCAGGCCCGGGCCAGGAGGTAGAGGAGGAGGGGCCCCTGGGGGAACTTGGGGGCGGGGAGGAAGCCCCCCCACTCGGGGTCAAAGGCCCGGGCCAGGGCTTCCAGGGCCCTTTCCTCCACCCCGGGCGGGATGGGGCCCGGTGGGGGGTTCAGGCTTCGCCATAGGGCCCCTGTGAGCCTTTCCGCTTCCCTTTCCAGGGTGTCCCGCTCCTCCTGCCAGGCCCGGGCCACGGCCAGGAGGACCCGCTTGAAGCCGGGGAGGTGGCCCCGGTCCTCCTTGGGGAAGTAGGTGCCCCCGAAGAAGGGCTTGCCCTCGGGGGTCAGGAAGAGGCTCATGGGCCAGCCCCCCTGGCCGGTGAGGCTCACCAGGGCCCGCATGTAGGCGGCGTCCACATCGGGGCGCTCCTCCCGGTCCACCTTGACGGGCACGAAGTGGGCGTTGAGGAGGGCGGCCACCTCGGGGTCTTGGAAGGACTCCCGGTGCATCACGTGGCACCAGTGGCAGCTGGAGTAGCCCACGGAGAGGAAGATGGGCTTGCCTTCGGCTTTGGCCTTCTGGAAGGCCTCCTCGCCGAAGGGGTACCAGTCCACGGGGTCTTGGGCGTGGGCCAGGAGGTAGGGGCTTCTCGCCCGGTGGAGGCGGTTCACGCCCTTAGCCTACGCCGCCAGGGGCCTGGCCTTTGTGAGGGCGGGAGGCGTATAAAGGAGGGGTGGAGGGGTTTTCCCATCTGGACGAGGCTCTAAGGGCCTGGCTCCTGGAGGACCTGGGGCATAGGGACCTGACCACGGCCCTCCTCGTTCCCGAGGGGCTGGAGGGCGAGGCGGTGATCGTGGCCAAGGGGGCCTGAAGCGGGCCCTGGACCCGGCCGAGGGCCTTCCTCTTCTTGAGCGCCCCCCCAGGAGGTGGCCCGGGAGGAGGTGGAGGCGGGAAACCTCCTCCTCCTGGCCCGCCTCCTCCTGCGCATGGCCCTCTTCAGGCGGGAAAGCCGGGGGGGCCACTTCCGGGAGGACTTTCCCGGGGAAGGGGAGGAGGCCTACCACCTCGAGGCCCGGGGCCAGGAGGTGCGGCCTTCGCCCCTCTAGAGGCTTTCCACCACCACGGCGATCCCCTGGCCCACGCCGATGCACATGGTGGCGAGGCCCCACTGGACCCCCCGCCGCCGCATCTCGTGGACCAGGGTGGTGAGGATCCGGGCCCCCGAGGCCCCCAAGGGATGGCCCAGGGCGATGGCCCCGCCGTTGGGGTTGAGCCTTTCGTCCTCCATGGAGAGGCCCCACTCCCTTAGGACGGCCAGGCTCTGGGCGGCGAAGGCCTCGTTGAGCTCCATGAGGCCCAGGTCCTTCAGGCTCAGGCCCGCCCTCTCTAGGGCCTTCTTGGTGGCGGGCACGGGGCCGATGCCCATGATCCGGGGGGGCACCCCGGCCACGGCGATGGCGCGGATCCGGGCCAGGGGCCTGAGGCCGTGGGCCTTGGCGTAGGCGTCGGAGACCAGAAGGACCGCCGCCGCCCCGTCGTTCAGGGGGCTGGCGTTCCCCGCGGTCACCGTGCCCCCCTCCCGGAAGACGGGCCTTAGGGCGGCGAGCCTCTCCAAGGAGGTGTCCCGCCTGGGCCCCTCGTCCACGGAGACTAGGGCCTCCTCCTTCCCCCGCCTCACCGGCACCGGGACCACCTCGCCCAGGAAGCGTCCCTCGTCCCAGGCCCGCACCGCCTTCTCATGGGAGAGGAGGGCGAAGCGGTCCTGCTCCTCCCGGGGGATCCCGTACATCTCCGCCAGGTTCTCGGCGGTTTCCCCCATGCTCTCGGTGCCGTAGAGGGCCTCTATCCTGGGGTTGACGAAGCGCCAGCCCAGCGTGGTGTCGTACAGGGTGAGGTTGCCGGTGGGGAAGCCCCTCTCCGGCTTGGGCACGGCGTAGGGAGCCCGGGACATGGACTCCACCCCGCCGCCCACGTAGACCTGCCCCTCCCCGGCCCAGATGGCCCGGGCCGCCTGGGCCACGGCCTCCA
>Ga0272447_1001600_pt1 | contig 13835 bp, 12 predicted proteins | sample YNPCB0133_FD_194589 | JGI IMG/M metagenome (GOLD analysis project Ga0272447, IMG submission 194589) | Hot spring microbial mat communities from Yellowstone National Park, WY, United States - YNP-CB-013-3 | ecosystem: Environmental > Aquatic > Thermal springs > Hot (42-90C) > Sediment | place... | reverse complement strand
TGCACGACCTGGCCCGGCGGGTGGAGGGTTATTTTGCTGGTAGCGGCGAGACTTTTTTGCAGGTACCCCTGGACTACAGCGGCCTCGAGCCAAGGCGGGTGGCCTTATACGAAGAGGTGCGGCGCATCCCCGTGGGCCAGACCCGCAGCTATGCCCAGATAGGACGTCTGTGCGGCCTGTCCCCTAGGGCGGTAGGGGCGGGTATGCGGGCCTGCTTGTTCTTTTTGGTGGTGCCAGCCCAGCGGGTCATCCACGCCGATGGCCGCTTAGGCGGCTTTGCTGGGCGGGAGAGTATCAAGGACTGGCTGTTGCGTTTTGAGGGAGCGCTTCGTTGACGGCAAAGGTCGAACAGGTTTTGCTATGCGGATGGCGGTATGAATTGGGAGCTACGCAGCAGGTTGCTGCGTTCGTTTTTTGTACAGCAGGACTGGATTCTCGCGGTTGGGCGGGCTAAGCGTAGTATGCCTGAGTTTGCCGCTCAGCTCAAGGCAGCTGAGAAAGAGGCCGTGACCAGAGGCGTGCCCCCACCCTTTGTTTTTCATGCAGCCTTGCGCGGGTACCCGCAGCCCCAGCCTGCCCTGGTGCAGGGCTATCTGTCGGCTACAGAAGCCTCCAAGAGGCTGCTTTGGGAGATAATTCAGACAGGCTGGCCGGACAGGCGGGTGGTTGGGGCGGCAGGGGCCTTCGCGGCTGCTGTGCTGCTGGCCCACGCCGACGACGACCCCCTACTGCGCCAGCAGGCCCTGCCGCAGATGCGGGCGGCAGTAGAAAAGGGGGAGGCCGACCCCCGGGCCTATGCCCACATTGTGGACCGGGCGCGGGCTTTCGAGGGTAGGCCTACCCTTTTTGCCACCTTTGGCCTGGGCGGTCTGGGGGAGTGGCCCTCGGAGGCCCTCGAGGTGGTGGCGTTGCAGCGCGAACTGCTGGGCCTGCCCAGCCTCGAGGCCGACCTGCAGCGCTTTGCGAAAGGGGCCCGCCCCGGCCCCTTTCTGGTCCCCTATACCCAGTGGGACTGGTTCAAGCTGGCTTTTTTGTTGGGCACCGCCCGCCTGACCCTCTGGCCGCCCCAGCCGCGCTACGACCCTACGCCCTAGGCGCCGTAAGGAACCCAGATGTTTTTGACCTGGGTGGCCTGCCGCAGGATCTCGTCGGTGTCGGGCAGCGGGCCGCTATGGGGCAGGGTCCAGGTGCGCTTCATGTTGCCAGCGCTGGCCTTTTCCACCAGGGCCCACCCCGCCCGCGGGCCGGCGTACCAGACCGCGTCCACGTCGTCGTGCTCGGCCAGGGTACGGGCTAATTCGTCGCGCTCGCCGGTGACGATGTTAAAGGTTCCGGCAGGGATGTCGGAGGTCTCCAGCACCTGATAAAAATCGGTGGCGCTCAAGGGGGCCAGCGGCGAAGGCACCACCACCAGGGTGTTGCCCATGGCCAGGGCGGTTCCAGCCAGGCGGGCCAGCGCCAGCAGGGGCTGGTCGTCGGGGCAGAGAATGCCCATTACCCCAATCGGTTCCGGGATGGCCAGGGTTACGTTGCGGAGCGGGGTGGGGTGCACCAGGCCCTCGTATTTGTCGGCCCAGGCCGCGGCAGTGAACAGGGCCTCGAGGGCCGCCTCGACCTCGGCTGCTCCATCCTGCCCGGTCTGCTCGCTGAGGCGGCGGGCAAACTCCTCGGCCCGCTGGGAGAGGTTTTCGGCCAGGAAGTAAAGGATCTGGGCCTTGCTGTGTGCAGCGGTTTTGCGCCAGCCCTCCTGGGCTGAGCGGGCGGCTTCCACCGCGTTGCGGATGTCCTTGCGGTTGCCCAGCCCCACCTCGCCCACCAGGCGCCCATCCGGGGCGTACACAGCCTTGCTGTAGCCGCTATCGGGGCGAACCTGCTTACCCCCGATGAAGAGTTTGGCGGTGCGGTCAATGGGGGGGAGGGACTCGGCGCTGGCCCTGGCTGTGAGGCCCCGGGCACTGGACTGCCCCTGGGCGGTACGATGCTGCTCGATTTTCTTGACGTACTCCCACAGCCCCTCTTTGCCCCCCTCGCGCCCAAAGCCCGACTCGCGGTAGCCGCCAAAGCCGCTGGCGGCGTCGAAGAGGTTGGTGCTGTTGATCCAGACGGTGCCCGCCTTAATCTGGGTGGCAACGTCGAGGGCCAGGTTGATGTCCTCGCTCCAGATGGAGGCGGCCAGGCCGTAACGGGTGTTGTTGGCCAGCCGGACGGCCTCCTCGGGGGTGCGGAAGGTCAGGGCGGCCAGCACCGGCCCGAAGATCTCTTCCTGGGCGATGGTCGAGGCGGGGGCCACCTCGGTGAAAAGGGTGGGGGGGTAGAAGCAGCCCTCAGCAGGGACGGCCCAGCTTGGCTGCCAGAGTTTGGCCCCTTCCTCTACGCCTTTTTGCACCAGCCGCTGGATTTTTTCTAGCTGCACGGGCGCGATGATGGCCCCCAGATCCACGGCTTTGTCGAGGGGGTCGCCTACCCGCAGTTTTTCCATGCGGGCGCGAAGTTTGGCGTACATCTTTTCGGCGATGCCCTCCTGCACCAAGAGCCTCGAGCCCGCACAGCAGACCTGCCCCTGGTTGAACCAGATGGCATCCACCACACCCTCTACGGCGCTTTCGAGGTCGGCATCCTCGAACACCACAAAAGGCGACTTGCCCCCCAGCTCGAGCGAGAGCTTTTTGCCGCTTCCGGCAGTGGCCCTGCGGATGATTCGCCCCACCTCGGTGGAGCCGGTAAAGGCAATTTTGTCCACACCGGGGTGCTCCACCAGGGCTGCACCGGTTTGGCCGTCGCCGGTAATGATGTTGACCACGCCCGGCGGCAGGCCGATGTTTTGACAGATCTCTGCAAACAGCAGTGCGGTCAGGGGGGTAAACTCGGCGGGCTTGAGCACCACCGTGTTGCCCATGGCCAGCGCAGGGGCTACCTTCCAGGCCAGCATCAGCAGGGGAAAGTTCCAGGGGATGATCTGTCCCACCACACCCACCGGCACATAGCCCGCCAGCTCGCTTTCCATGAGCTGCGCCCAGCCAGCGTGGTAGTAGAAATGGCGGGCCACCAGGGGAATGTCGGTATCGCGGGTCTCGCGAATGGGCTTGCCGTTGTCCAGGGTTTCCAGCACGGCAAACAGGCGGGCGTGCTTCTGAATCTGGCGGGCCATGGCATACAGGTAGCGGGCCCGCACATGGCCCCTGGTCTGGCTCCATTCCACAAAGGCCTTGCGGGCTGCCTTGACGGCTTTGTCCACATCGGTGGCGTTGGCCAGCGCCACCTCGGCCAGCTTCTGGCCGTTGGCCGGGTTGATGGTAGCGAACCATTCCCGGCTGGCGGGGTTGCGCCACTTGCCCGCGATGAAAAGCTGAAATCTGCCCTTGTGGGCTTTGAGCCAGTCCATGGCGGGCTGGGCAGCCTCGGGGGCGGGGCCGTAGGGGAGGGTTTGCATAATCTCTGTGAGGGTCATGGGGGCTCCTGGGGGCAGGGTGATTTTCATGCCAACTGTGCTTGAATGCTGAGCGCTGATGTTTTTGCCAAGCGCAGGGGGCTTTTTCTAGCCCAGCGGCTGGTACTGCATCGAGGCATAGCGCCCGTAAGCGAAGTGCTCGAGCTGCCGCTCGATATCGTTCAAAAGAGCGCTAGCCCCAATGCGGAAGAGGTGGGGCTGCATCCATTCGTGGCCGAGCTCTTCTTTCATCAGGATGAGCCAATCCAGGGCTTGCTTGGCTGTGCGAATGCCTCCGGCGGGCTTGAAGCCCACTTTGTGGCCGGTCTGCTCATAGTAAGCCCGGATAGCCCGCACCATCACCAGGCCGCTGAGCAGGTTGGCGTTGACGGCCTCCTTGCCAGTAGAGGTCTTGATGAAATCGGAGCCGGCCTGCATGCAAACCATGCTGGCCTTGTAGACGTTTTTGAGGGTGCCCAACTCGCCTACTGCCAGGATGCTCTTCATATGGGCTGGGCCGCAGGCCTCACGGAAGTCGCGCACCTCCTGGTAGAGGGCCTTCCAGTTGCCCGTCAGAACGTGGTGGCGCGGGATGACGATGTCAATTTCGCTGGCTCCGGCGGCCACCGAGGCCTCGATCTCCTGTAGCTTGAGGCGGTGCGGGTTAAGGCCTGCCGGGAAACCCGTCGAGACTGCAGCCACCGCGATGCCAGAGCCCTCGAGGGCCGCCACAGCGGTGGGCACCATTTCGTGGAATACGCAAACTGCGCCAGTGGTGAGCCGCAGATGGGGCACCCCCAGGTCGCGCAGCAGCTCCGGTCGCACCGGCTGGCGGGCTTTGACGCACAGGCGCCGCACCGTGCCAGGGGTGTCGTCGCCTGAGAGGGTGGTGAGGTCGATGGTTTTGATGGCGTGCAGCAGCCAGGCTGCCTGCCAGGCCTTTTTGACAGTGCGGCGGGCAGGCAGGGTGGCAGCCCGCCGCTCAACGGCACTCTTATTAACCAAAGCGCCCTCAAGGGCAGCAGGTTCGAAGGGAGTGCCGGGGTTGCGCTCTGGCAGCGGTTGAGCTTGGGATAAGGATGTGGTTGCCATAGTGGGCCTCTTCAGGCTCGCGCACAGCCGATTATAGCCCAGGGCCAACCTGTGCGCAGATGCATGTCAAAGACCGCTGCTCAGGTCGGCCCCAGCATGATGATCACGTCGTAACCGCTGGGCTCGAGGCGGATGCGGGTTTGCAAGGGCAGGTGGAGCAGATCGGCGTAATCTTTGGCCAGCACGAAGGCCGGGGATTCGCGCCCTACCACCGAGGCCCCGCTGCGCACCAGCACTGCACTTGAGCCCCCGACCTCTCCCACCTGCACTTCCGGCGGGGGAAGGCCCATCTCTACAAAGCCTTGTCGATAACGCTCACCCAGCCCCGTACCGCTCCGGTCGAGCAGCAGGGTTTTCAGGCCCAGGGCCTCAGCCTGCACCAGCCGGGCCATTACCTCGGCATCGCGGGTGTGGCCCAGGAGGGCGCTGCTGAAGAAAGGCATGGCGGCTTGGTCGAGGATGAGGTAATTGCCTTTTTCCAGGGTGGGTAGGGTGGCGCTTCTCAGGGTTAGGCTGCGCAGGCTAGGCAGCAGGCGCAGAACCTCAGCCAGTGGAAGGCTGGTCTCGAGGGAGTCCCATAGGGCGTGGGCAACCCCCGGTAGGCGCGGCCAGTAACGGGGGCTTTGGGCCTTCTGTAGGGCCAGCCCTATCACTTCCTTGATGCGATCCAGCCGACCCAGGTCGGAGCCTTCCCAACGGCGAAAACGCATGTACTTGACGGCGTCTTTACCGTCAAGGTGCACGGGTCCCGCTGGAAAATCTATATAAAGCCCAGCTGCTCGGTCGGTGTACTTCATGGGATAGGGCAGCACCACATCTACACCGTCCACCGCATTCACCAGCTTGATCACAGCTTCAAAGGTTAGGATCAGGTAGTGCTGCACCGGCACACCCAGCAGATCTTCCACTACCAGACGCAGCGCGTCGGCACCACCTCCTCGCTCGTAGACAGTGTTGATCCTGCCTTCGAAGTAGCCTCGGGGTGTCTTCCCGCTGTAGTACAGATCGCGGGGAATAGCCACCACGGTGGCCTCCGAACCGCGTAGACCTACGTAGAGGATGGTGTCGGTGCGAAGCCCAGGTCCGCAAGCGGTGTGGTAGCCGCAGTATTCGGTATCGCGGGCGGCCACCACCAGGCTGAGTTCTGTTGAAAGGCTACTCCTCTGATGCTCATTGAGGAACCCCACGCGCACTTCTGGAACCAGCGGTCCATAGGCCAGTGCCCCCGCCAACACCAGCAGGGCCAGTCCCAGCAGGAGTAGGGAAAACCGTGGCCTGGCACGAGGGCGGGCCAACGGCCGTGAGCTGCTTGACCGAGCCATGAACATCAGATTACAAGAACCGGCGGATTTTCCGCCAACACTCGGCGCTTCAACCTGTTGCAGCACTGGTGCACCCGCAAGGGTGTGCAGGCTTCGAGCTTCACTGTGGCCAGCTAGCCTCACGCCCCATCTGGCATCGGTTGTAGCGCTCGGTAAGCGGCCCAGGTGCGGGGATGGGGCTCAATGCCCTTTTTTTGCAGGTAGCTAACCTTGCAGATGACGGCCCTCTGGTAGGCCTGCTCGAGCTGCCCTGCCAGGGCCATCTCGCGGATCTCGTGGTTGACCCCACGGCCCGGCTCCGAGATATCGGCGATGTAGAGGGCCATGCCGATCTTGTGATCAGGGCCCACTCCGTAGACATGCCCCTCAATGGCCTCGAGCACCTCTTCGTCCTCGACGCCCCACTCTTGCGCCAACTTTCGGCCTGCCCGTCCGTGCAGGGAAAGGGGGTTTTGGTGCTCGAGCTCGTTTTCAGGTGGGGCCAGTTGTTGCAGGCGCTCAGCACTCAAGTCGCGCGCAGCGTCGTGTAAGATGGCCGCTAGATAGGCCTTTTCCTGGTCGAGCCCGTTGGCTTTGGCGATTTGTGCAGCCAGCTCAGCTACCCGCAGAATATGCTCGTAGCGTGCAGGTTTGACCTGCTGGCGCACCTTGTTGGCGTAATCAAGGATAGAGCCTTTGGTTAACACTTTAAGCCACCGCTAGGGGCGGGGTGGCTACTGCACCCCTGCCCGTAAAAGAGAGCCTACCATAAGTTGGGCGGATTGGCCGCAAGAAGCAGGTGGGCCCTCGCGCTTGGGCCACTGAGCCAGGACGAAAGCTTATGATAGGCGGGTATGACGCAAGAAGCATACCGTTGGCTTTGGGAACACAGCAGGGAAACCGCCTATCTGGCCTCCTTTGGCAAGCTGGCCATCTGGGACCAGGCCACCTATATACCGCGCAAGGGCCACGCCCACCGGGCCCAGATGCAGGCCGCGCTGGCCAAGCTCCTGCACCAGCGGGCCACCGACCCCCGCGTTGGCGAGATGCTGGCGGTGGTAGAGGGCTCGGACTGGCTGGGGCCCCCGGAGTCGGTGGAGGCAGTGAATGTGCGGGAGTGGCGCAGGGCCTACGACCGCGCATGCAAAATTCCCCAGCGGTTGGCGGTTGAGCTGGCCCAGGCCACCAGCGAGGGCGAGGCCATTTGGCAGGAGGCCCGGCCCAAGAACGACTGGGAGACTTTTAAGCCAGCGCTTAAGAAAATCTTTGGCCTTACCCGCGAGCTTGCCGATGCTATAGGCTACCAGGACGAGCCCTACGATGCCCTGCTTGATCAGTACGAGCCGGGGGCTACCACAAAGCAGCTCGAGCCGGTCTTTGCCCGGCTGCGCCAGGCCACCGTGGAGCTGCTTAGGCGGCTGGAGGGCAGCGCACGCAGGCCCGACACCAGCATTTTGCGCCGCCACTTTCCCCAAAGCGCCCAGGAAGCCTTTGGACGGGAGGTCGTGGCAAAAATAGGCTTTGATCTGGAAGCGGGCCGTCTCGACGTGGTGGCCCACCCTTTTATGCAGGGCATCGGCCCCGGCGACGTGCGCCTGACCACCCGTTACTATGAGGACTACTTCAACGCCGGATTTTTTGGCATTGTGCACGAGATGGGGCACGGGCTCTATGGACAGGGGCTCTTGCCCGAGCACTTTGGTACCCCCATGGGCAGCGAAATCTCGCTGGGTATTCACGAGTCGCAAAGCCGTACCTGGGAAAACCTGGTGGCCCGTAGCCTGGGTTTCTGGCGCTACTTCTGGCCCAGAGCCCAGCAACACTTTCCATCGCTGGGCGATGTGCGCCTCGAGGCTTTTCACTTCGCCATCAACGAGGTCAAGCCGAGCCTGATCCGGGTAGAGGCCGACGAGGTAACCTACAACCTGCACATCATGATTCGCTTCGAGGTAGAGCTGGCCCTCCTGCGCGGTGAGCTATCCATAGACGATGTGCCCGAGGCCTGGGACGCCAAGTACCAGGAATACTTGGGAGTTCGCTCGCCGGAGATTCGGGATGGGGCGATGCAGGATGTGCACTGGTCGGCGGGGCTGATCGGCTACTTCCCCACCTACACCCTGGGCAACCTCTACGCCGCGCAGTTTTTTGCCAGGGCTGAACAGGAGCTGGGGCCGCTCGAGGCGCAGTTTGCCCGAGGGGAATTCACCCCCTTGCTGGAATGGACGCGCAAGAACATCCACCACCAGGGTAGCCGCTACTGGCCCCGCGATCTGCTGTGCCAGGTGACCGGTCAGGATCTCAACCCGCAGTTCCTGATCGACTACCTGAACCGCAAGTATCTGGCCCTGTATGCCCTCTAGCCCCTTTGGGGAAGGCATTTGGAGGTCAAAGACCTAATATGGCCTTACACAGGCCCGCGGGCATACTGTGCTAAGGTAGGGCTCATGGTGGAGCGTGTGTATCTGGCCAAGCCCAGGGGTTTTTGTGCCGGGGTGGTGATGGCCATCGAGGCAGTAGAAAAAGCGGCTAGAGAACTACAGGATGAAGGAGAGCTGGTAGTCTACCACGCCATCGTCCACAACGATATCGTGGTCAAGCGCCTGCAGGAACAACACCGCGTGCATTTCGTCGAAGACCTGGCCGAGGTGGAACGGCTACGCGAGGAGCTAGCCCAGGTGGGGAGGAAGCTAGGCCATACCGTGGTTTTCTCGGCCCACGGGATTCCTCCCTGGCTGCGCGGTGAGGCAGCCCAGCGCAATCTATACCAGATCGACGCCACCTGCCCCCTGGTGACCAAGGTTCACACTGAGGCTAGGCGCTACGCTAGAGAAGGTTACTGGATTCTGCTCATCGGTGACTCCGCCGACCACCAGGAGATCAAGGGAACCCGCGGCGAAGCGCCGGAGCGCACCATTCTGGTGGCGGTGCACACCCATGTGGGCCGCGACCCCCGCCTGGCTGATCCTCGCACCGTAGAGGTGCCTGATCCCGAGAGGGTGGTGGCGCTCACCCAGACCACCCTTTCGGTAGACGATACGCTGGCGACCATTGAAATTCTAAAGCAGCGCTTTCCCAAGCTGGTGGTACCTGGCCGCCACGACCTCTGCTATGCCACCAAGAACCGCCAGGACGCGGTGAAGCGGATTGCACCCCAGGTAGAGCTGTTTCTGGTATTGACCAGCCAGACCTCCTCCAACGGGATGCGGCTGCTGGAGCTGGCCCAGAGCCTAGTGGGCCGGGCTGAACGCATCAATACAGTAGCGGATATACGCCCTGAGTGGCTCGAGGGGGTCCGATCGGTGGGCATCACCTCGGCAGCCTCCACCCCAGAGGACCTGGTGCAGGAGGTGGTGGCCTATTTCCGCCAGCAGAACCCCGCCCTCGAGCTCATCGAGGAAGGCGAGTGGGAGGACATTGAGTTCCGCGAGCCAAGACGGCTATCGCCCCAGGAGGTTCTAGCCAACCCACTAAAGGTTTATTAATGGTTACCCAAAAACAAAACCCCCACCTGCTTTCGGTCGCGCCCATGATGGACTGGACCGACCGCCATTTCCGCTACCTGTTGCGTCTCATATCCCAGCGTACGCGGCTCTACACCGAGATGGTGGTGGCGCAGTCCGTACTGCTGGGGAACCGCCCTCGGCTGCTGGACTTTAGTCCCGCAGAACACCCAGTGGCTTTGCAGCTTGGGGGTTCGGTGCCGGAGCAGCTGGCGGCTGCAGCGCGAATCGGCGAGCAGTGGGGCTACGACGAGATAAATCTGAACCTGGGTTGCCCTTCGCCGCGGGTACAGGGGGGAGGTTTTGGGGCTTGCCTGATGCTCGAGCCCGAGCGGGTGGCCGAGTGCATAGCCGCCATGCGGCAGGCGGTGCGCCTCCCGGTTACGGTCAAGCACCGCCTGGGGGTAGATGAGGTAGAGGACTACCGCTACCTGGCCCGCTTCGTTGAGAGACTGGCGGGTGTAGGCGTGCAGGTTTTCATCGTCCATGCCCGCAAAGCCTACCTCAGGGGGCTTTCGCCCGCCGAGAACCGCACCATCCCGCCCCTACGCTACGAGTGGGTTTACCGACTTAAGCAGGACTTCCCCCACCTGATCATCGTGCTGAACGGGGGGGTGCGAAACCTGGACGAAGCCCAGGTCCACCTGGAGCGGGTGGATGGGGTCATGCTGGGACGGGCGGTTTACGAGGATCCCTTTGTGCTTGAGCACGCCGATGCGCGGTTTTTTGGCCTGAACCACTCGCCAAGCCGGCTCGAGGTGGCCCAGGCCATGCTGCGCTACGCCGAGGTCCAGCTCGAGCAGGGCACACCCCTATGGGCCATTGCCCGCCACATGCTGAACCTGTTCAAGGGGCAGCTGGGGGGTCGCTTGTGGCGCAGGCTGCTTTCGGAGCGGGCTTGTCGGCGGGGAGCTGGGGTTGAGGTGCTATGCCAGGCCCTCGGGGCATTAGCAGAGGCCAACCGGCATGCCCAATCTTCGCCACCCGGCCGTAAGGGGGCATTGGCAGCCCAACCGCCTCACAGGGAGCTATAGCGCCCCCCATTGCTTTGCACCAGGCCTTTCAGCTCGAGCAGCATCAGCGCCGAAAGAGTCTCGGCGGTGGAGAGGCCGGTGGTCTGGGCCAGGTCGTCGGGCAGGGCTTCGGAGAGCTCGAGCAAAGCCCGGTACACCTGGGCCTCGCTGCCCTCCAACTGCACCGCCTGCTTTTTGGGGGCCAGCACCCCTAGGGCGTTCAGTACGTCCTCGCTGTTTAGCACTAGCCCGGCCCCGTCCTGGATCAGCCGGTTGCTTCCCAGCGAAAAGGTGTCGCCGGGCCGGCCCGGTACGGCCAGCACATCGCGGCCCAGTTCGGCGGCAAACCGCGCAGTTATCAGGCTTCCGCTTTTTTCACCAGCCTCCACCACCAGCACCGCTTTGGCCAAGGCCGCCACAATCCGGTTACGCCGGGGGAACAACCCAGCCTGCGGCGGGGTTCCCAGTGGAAACTCCGAGAGCACGTTCATCTGCTCGGCCAGGGCCCGGTTCTGGGGTGGATAGAAGCAATCCATTGCACTGCCCAGCACCCCCAGGGTGTAGCCGCCCCCTTCCAGCGCGCCTTTGTGCGAGGCAGCATCTATGCCCAAGGCCAGCCCCGAGATAATGCCCACCCCGGCCTCGGCCAGCTCACGGGCTACCTTGTGCGTCCAGGCCAGGGCCCAGGGGCTGGCCTTGCGGGTGCCCACGATGCCGATGTTGCGTTCGTTGGGCGGCAGTTCCCCTTTCAGGTACAGCACCGCTGGGGGGCTCTCGAGGTGCCACAACACTGGGGGATAATCGGGGTCCCACATGCCAGTGAGCCGCAGGCCCAGTCGGGCTGCTTTTTCGCGCTCTTTTTCGGCTAAGCCTTGCTCGAGCGTTCTGGCATAGGCCGCGGCAATTTCGGAGCCCAGCAAATCGGCAATGGCGGCCACACTCAGGTCGGTGGCGAGGGCTTGCTGCAGACGCCTGGAGCCAATCTGGGGTGTGAGTGCAAGGGCCAGGGGGTCGGACATAGCTCGCATCAGGATAGCCGATGAAGGGGCGCACGGGGGTTTGTTCTCGAGCTGCCCCTATACTAGAGCCGTGAATGAAGGAACCACCTACTCCGGATTTGTAGCCGTGGTGGGCAAGCCCAATGTGGGCAAGTCTACCCTGGTCAACTCTATGCTGGGTGTAAAGATCGCCCCCATTAGCCCCAAGCCACAGACCACCCGCAAACGGGTGCGTGGCATCCACACCGAGGGCAACCGTCAGATTGTGTTTTTGGATACCCCCGGTTGGCATGAGGCCACCGACGCCCTAGGCGAGTACATGATCCGCCAGATAACCGAGGCCCTGGCCGAGGTTGACCTGGTGCTGTGGCTGGTGGATCTGCGCCATCCACCTACTCATGAAGACGAGCTAGTGGCACGTGCCCTGCGCCCCCTGAAGGGACAGATACCCATTATTCTGGTCGGCAATAAGGCCGATGCGGCCAAGTACCCCGATTCGGCCATGCAGGCCTATGCCGAGCTACTGCCGGGCCTGGAAACCCGCATGATTTCAGCCCAGAATGAACGCGATGCCAAAGCCTTGCGCGACGAAGTGCTCTCCATTCTGCCGGAAGGCCCCTTTTTCTTCCCGCCCGACTTTGCTAAAGGCGACCAGACCCCAGAGGAATGGGCGGCCGAGATCGTGCGTGAGGAGGCCATGAAGCGCCTCAAGGAAGAGCTTCCCTATACCATTGCCACCAAAACTGAAGTCTTTGAGCTACGCCCCACCCCTGCCAGTAGGGAGGTGTTTTACATCCAGGTGAATATCTACGTAGAGCGCGAGAATCACAAGCCCATTCTGATTGGTGCAGGAGGACGAAAGCTCAAGGAAATTGGGGTGGCAGCACGTAAGCAGCTCGAGGTCTTTTTATCACGCAAGGTCTACCTGGACCTACAGGTCAAGGTTTACCCCAACTGGCGTAAAGACCCCGAAGCCCTGCGGGAACTAGGCTACCATTAGAGCATGGAAATTGGGCGCTTGCTGCTGGTGTTGGGCCTGGTGCTGGTGGCTTTAGGCCTGGTGTGGCTCTACGCCCCTGGGCTTTTGGCCTGGTTTGGCCGTCTGCCCGGGGACATTCGCCTGGAGCGGGAAGGCTTTCGCTTCTACTTCCCTCTCACCTCCATGCTGCTGGTCAGCCTGGTCCTGAGTCTGCTGCTGGGCCTGCTTCTACGCTGGTTTCGTTAAAAGGCCCGTGTTAGGGATCTGGTGCAGCTGAGGATGCTTGTGCATGCTGGGTGTGTTTGTCTCTTGGACGGGAGTGCTGTGCCCAGTCCCAGGCGGCCAGCGGGCTACCGGCCCACTAAAATGCCCCAAAGAAAACCGCCAAGCGCAAAAAGACCCAGAAGACGCAGCGGAGGCAGCTTACGCAGCAGGAGTGCTAAGGCCAGCAGCGTGAAAAACAGTTCCCACCCGCCCACCAGGGTTTCCCGTCCCAAAAGCCATAAGGCCCAAGCAATTAGTCCCAAAGCCGCTCCAGAGGCACCCTGCAGAAAGGCTTCGGCTAGAGGATGTCCTTCCAGGCGGTGCAGGACAGCGACTGCTAGAAAGGTGAATACGAAGGCGGGAAGGAAAATACCAACCGTCGAGAGCACCGCTCCGGGGAGGCCTGCTGCCAGGTAGCCCGCTGCTGTGGCTGTAGTAAGCAAGGGTCCGGGCGTGATCTGTCCTAAAGCCAAGGCGTTCAGCAGTTCGCCAGGGCTCAGCCAGCCTCGAGTCACCATTTGCTGCATGAGCCCAACCAGTGCATAGCCAGATCCGAATAGGGTAGCGCCCACCAGTAAAAAAAACCAGAACAGGCTGATGGGCTCCACACCTAGCGTCTTTGTGCTTTTGCTCAAGGCCGATACCAGGCCCACCAGCAGCACCACCGCCCATTCCGCCCGACCCAAGCTGGCCATAACCAGCCCCAACAAAGCAAAAATCCAGGTTTTGGGCTGCTTTTGAGGACTAGGGAGGAGTTCCCAAAGGGCCTGGGCAATCAGGGCCAAGACAGCTAGTTTGAGGCCCTGGAAGGTACCCTGCACCAGTCGGAGGGAGGCCGCCTCCTTGTAGAGTACCACCAAAACGAGCGTTACCAGGGTGGCAGGGAAGATGAAACCGAAACCAGCCAGCAACAACCCCCCCGCACCCCCCCGGGCATAGCCCAACAGCATGGCTGTTTCGGTGGAGTTGGGGCCAGGAATCAGGTTGACGACGGCCAGCACCCTGAGGTAGTGCGCTTTGCTCACCCACTTCCCTTCTCCCACCAGCAAGTGTTGAAAAATAGCCAGATGGGCTGCTGGGCCACCAAAGGCGGTTAAACCCAGCCAGGCGAAGGTTTTCAGAATCTCCCAGGGCTATTGATTTTAGTATATGGTGAACGCTGGAGGCGGAACTAATGCTTTTTCACCTGGAGCTGTTCTAAAGCCCTGGTGTCCACTCTTTCGAGTTGCCTAAGAACAAAGCCTGTAGATTCGCAGGAGTG
>Ga0272447_1001599_pt1 | contig 13858 bp, 20 predicted proteins | sample YNPCB0133_FD_194589 | JGI IMG/M metagenome (GOLD analysis project Ga0272447, IMG submission 194589) | Hot spring microbial mat communities from Yellowstone National Park, WY, United States - YNP-CB-013-3 | ecosystem: Environmental > Aquatic > Thermal springs > Hot (42-90C) > Sediment | place... | reverse complement strand
GTTTGAGTCAGAAACAGCCAGAAGGGATGAGCCCAAATGCGGTAAGGGATGGCGATGAGGTAGAGGATGGGAGTAAAGTGGTCACCAAGGATGTTCATGCCGCGAACGGTCACGAAGGGTGTCTCCCCATGCGCCATCAACCAAACTGCCTGCTGAAAAATGCCCAAGTCAAAAGCGTAAGCACCCAACTGCTCGTAACGGCGAATTTGAAGCCAGAGGAGGTAAAGGACGAACACAAGGCAAGCGAGGAGCACGAACGAAAGAGACCAATACTTGCGCAACAAAGCCATCTTTAACCCTCACCCTCTGCCGGCTGAATATTCGCCAAGTTTTCTCTCAGTCGGATATTTCTCACTCAAACTTGTAGCCGAAGGATGAAAGCACTTTTCGGGCTGTTTGTCGGACTTTGTCGTCTGGGTCGTTGAGTAAAGGCATTATATGCGGAACAGCCTCTTTTGCTTTCATACGGGCAAGGGCAATAAGAGCCATATCCCGAACATATGGGTGATGGTCTTTCAATCGCTCTATCACAATGCCAACCACTTCTTTCCTTTGATGTGGTGGCACGAAACTAATAGCAATTACAGCGTCTCCCCGGACTATCCAAAGAGGGTCTTGTGACAACTTCCGAAGAAGTTGCAACTCCTGTTCGGAAAAAGGCTTGGTTCGGTTAGGGTCAAGGAACGGTTCAATTAACTGCCACTTTGCCTTATATTCGGGCGATTTCCACAGTGGCTCATGACTCTGATGTAACGCTTTCGTTCCAAGACCTTTCCAAACAGCAATCGCGAATGCTACCAACCCGATTAGTGCGATTAGCATTAAGAGCCTCAATCTACTATGGCGAAGGAAAAGCATCTTTTGCGACACTCCCGCCAATCATCGTAGTAAATACACCGTGCATCACAACATGGAAGACAACGCCTAACATCGTTACCAGGATAATCTCGTGGGCAAGTGACATAACATGGTTCTTCCGATTGTGCGTGTAGTATTACACTGCTTAGCAGACAGCCCATTACCACTGCTGAAACGAAAAGTGCCATTATCCTCCTCACTTTAATCACCTCTTGAAAGCGTTCACCACATGATTATCCTTAGAGCCAGTGCCCCCATCTATTTAATTGCACCGAACCGCGAATTTTATTCACGCATCCACCAACACAGGTGTTCCAAGCCATTGCCCCGTCCGTCGCCACCAAGTCAGTTTGATTAGAACATTTGCTGCTTCAAAGACAATGTTTTGCGACATTTTTGAGCGACCCAACTGCCTCTCCCGAAAAGTGATAGGAACTTCCACAACTTTCAAGCCCTCCCAAACTGCTAACGCAGTGCTCACAAATTGGAAGGCATAACCATTAACTTTCAACCTCTCCAACTGCAATTTTTCCAACGCTTTCCGCTGGAACAACCGAAAGCCACTGGTGCTGTCTCGGACAGGCAAGCCCAACAAAATTCGCACCAGCCAGTTGGCGCAATGAGACAAAATTTTCTTTTCCATGCCCAACCAATAACTTTTCCGCCAGCGATATATCGTGACCCGATAACAAGGTCAGCGCCGCCCTGAATTGCTGACACTAACAACGGCAATGCTTGCGGGTCATGGGACAAATCGGCATCCATGTAACCTAACAGTGAAGCCCCTTCAGACAAAGCAAACTGTAACCCTGCAACTACTGCCGATGCATAGCCCAACTTGGCGGGACGGCAAAGCAGGTGAACTCGCTCATCGCTTCTGGCAACCTCGCAAACAATTTTTGCTGTCCCGTCAGGCGAGGAATCGTCCACAATGACCAAATAAGCCGAAGGGATGACATCCAAAATCCGATTCATCAACTGAGCAATGTTTTTCGCCTCATTGTAGGTCGGGATGATTATCCAAATCTCACCAGACAAGTTCATGACGCCGCACCTTTTAGCGTTGCTTCTCGGTCAGACTTAATCACCAAGCGTTTCAATTTCTCTACCGCTTCCCGTTTCCATCGGTTCACTGTGGCTTGGCTTATGCCCAGTTCGTTGGCAACTTCTTGCTCCGTTAAGCCGTCAATGAAAAGTCGTTCCAGCAGATAGTGTTCCTTGGGTTCAAGACGAGAAATCAGATCCCTCACCTCAACCCGCCACCAAAACATTGCCTCAGCAGAAATATCTGCCATTTCCTCAACGGTTATTTCATCCGCCTCGCTGACATCTTTGCCACTTGGCTGGTTGCAAGGGCAACAATGGGAAGCGAACCTCCATTCCTCGCGGTATCGCTGCAGCAGTGCTGCTTTAATGCGACCTTTAACGAACTGGCTTACGGGAATTTTCCTGTGCGGGTCATGGGAACAGATAGCAGCCCATCCTGCCAACAGCGCAACTGCTCTCATTTCATCGCGCCATTCCTTTTCCGACCAGTTTGGCGGCGTTTTCCATCGGCTAACTTCGCACAAGCACTCCTCAACCCAATTCATCAACTCAACGGGGTGCTTCACCGTCTTGGCGCATAAGCCATCACCCCTATAGTCTTTGCTTTTCCACAGCAGTGAAAATTGGCAATTCCAACAATGGCTGCATAGGGAAGTTTGTTTCAAAAACGATTTTGCCACTGATAACTTGGGATTGTGAAACTCCGGAAGGCACTTTTAGCCGAGCAAGCCAGATAACCCCATCTTTGACCTCAACGACCTTCACAAATTGAGGGAAAGACCTCAACTTCAATTTGATGGGCTTACCTGCTCGGTTAACGATGCGGAACTCTAAGTTTTTGCTTTCTCCCGGTGCTACCATCCCAAAGTTGAGAAAACTTGGCTCAGTGTCTATCACACCTTCAACCAATGCCTTGAAAGGAAGGATAATTTCCCGCCTAAGAAGCCCTTCCAAGCGAAGTTTGATTTTACCGTCACGCCAACCGGGAGAGTGTTTTGGTCTGAAAGTGACTTGCAATTGCAATGTTGTGTCAGCATTGGCGGGATGAGAGACACTCACTTCAGGCGGCACTTCCACATCGGCAATTTTGAAGACCTTTCCAGTCAACCCTTGAAGGGAGACAGTGCGAGAAGTCACCCCCCCCCAGTAGCACTGTGCCGAAGTCAAGGAAAGCAGGCGTGACAGCAACTTCCCGTCGGACAGAGCCAATCAAGGTGACAGCGGGAGTGAAGGTCACTCCAGAGTGATTAGTGAGAACGAAAGTCAATTGAGCGCGGAAGTGGTCAGGAAGTTGTTCCGTCCGCATGCCAAAAACGAGGGAAACCTTTGAGTCCGGTGAAATGACCTCAGGAAGTTTCTTTTGCTCAAAGAAACAGCCACAGACCGAATAATGAACCCTTAACAAACGCAAAGGTTGTTCGGTTCGGTTAATAAGATTGACGCTAAAGGATGCATCATCCCCTTCCACTAATTCTCCCAACCTGATAGTGCTTGGTTCAACCCTCACTGGCGCATTCATCCATGCCACCAACGAAACTCCCTTCACACCCATGTAACCGACCACCAAGCCAAGAACAGCCACCAAGCCGTAATGCCAACGAAACATGACGAACAGCCTCCATAATCTTTACTCATTTGTAGCCCAATTTTTGAAGCGCTTTTCGGGTTACCTCTCTAACTCGTGGCTCTGGATCATGAAGCAATGGTAAAATGTGTGGGATAGCATTTTTTCCATCTAATTCAACAAGAATGGACACAGCGTTTTTCCTGTAAAACCAATCTTCATCTTTAAGGGCTTGAATTGCTAATGATCTGAGTATTGGCTTTAATACCTGCCATCTATCCTTTGGGTCATCAGGCCAAGATTTTGCGATTTCCTTCAAGAAAATATCTGCTCTCCTAAGATTCGCACTATATCCAAAGGCTATGCTAAACTCAGGCGGAAAGACATCGGGATAATCCAGCAGATATTCTTCAAAGGGTTTACGGTTTGGACTGTTAAGGGACTTGTAGACTTTCAAAAGAGCGAATTTAAGGCGTGGATTTTTTACCCGATGCGCTGCTTTCCAGAAAATTTGAGCAAGATCTGGTTCGTCAAAAAGCGAAACCAAGTGACTGCTTAACTCGCGAATGTCCTCAGGGGTGACTGGACGAAGGTAGTAGTTCGCTATATACCAACAAATCACAATTAACCCTGCGAAAGTTATAGCGAATAAGATTACGAATTTTCGCCTCATAGAAAATTCCCACCTTTTACAGGCTTGTGCTTAGACTTGCTTTCTGGCTAATGTGATAACTCCTAATAACGGCAATCGCAAGGACCACTGCCACCTATATCAATGCGTTTACAGACTGTAGGTGAAGGACAAGGTCCCCTGCACCCTGTTTCTGTGGTAGTGCACTTTGTTTGATAAGCATACAGCAGAGAGGGCATCATCTCCGAGAGTGCAGCGCCGATAAGGAACGCCGTAACAAAGATTAGCCACATCTTCATTGCCTTCTTCATCGTTGAACACCTCCATTCATTAACATTGCCTTTCTCAGTCACCCATTAATTAAATTGCACCGAACTCCCGATTTTATTCACTGACCTTGTAGCCTAATTGTTGAAGCGTCTTTTTTGCTTCTTCTCTCGTTTCAGGTTGTGGGTCATTGAGCAAAGGGAGTATTTGAGAGACACATTCTTTTGCGGACTGTTTTGCTAAAACTCTCAATGCAAAATTTCTCACCACCCACTTCGGATCTTTGAGCCGCTCCAAAGCAATCTTTATTGCTTCTTGTCTTTGCTGTGGGTCCCGGACATCGCTGAGGGCTGCAAGGGCACGACAGCGTATAAACTCATTGGAGTCACGAGCAAATTTTCTAATCAAATCCATTTCCTGAGGAGTGAAGGGACGACTTCCTCTCAACCTTTGGAGTGGCTCTATCATGTTACGCTTCGCCATGTATATCGGATCATCAACCAGTCGCTTTCCTACATCAGGTTCAGTATGATGCTTTCCTAACCCCAACCATATCATTACAGTTGTCCCAATGACACCCAAAAGGGATACCATCACAAGTATAAGTTTACGCAATGACCACATAATACTCACCCTCATGGTGGACAATTGTTGTAGCATTTCGTCAATGCAATATTGTTTGGGCATCGTCTGTCACAGCAATCAAGGCATTTTTCTCTGTCGGTAGGGTAACTGTTTGGACAAAGATACCAACATGGGAACTGAGCGATTACTGATGCTCCCCAAATTCCTAAGAGTATTGATACAACAAAGGTCAACCACCATTTCCTCGATTTCTTCATCGCAATGCACCTCCTCCAAATTTTCTTGCATCCTAAAGTGAGCAAGTCACTGACCTTCGCACCCATTAATTAAATTGCACCGACCCAAGAATTTTATTCACCGACCTTGTAGCCTAATTGCTGAAGTGTTTTCTTTGCCTGTTGACGAACTTCTGGACTTGGGTCTTTCAACAATGGGATGATTGAAGGAATGGTCTCTTTCGCCCCAAGATTACCAAGTGCTTTCAGCACCCTCTCCCGAACTTCAGGTCTTGGGTCATTGAGTAAAGGTCTAAGATTTGGAAGCGCTTCCTTCGCTTTTAAGTGCTCCAACGAAGAAATCGCATAAACTCTCACTATCCATTCTGGGTCCTTTAACCTCCCAATGAGCAACTGAATAGCCTCTTTTCTCTGATTTGGGTCATAAGTTGCCCTTCTTAAAGCATCTGCCGCCTCTACGCGAACATACTTGTCAGGGTCAATGATGGTTTGTCTCAAAAGAGCCATTTCACTTTCTGTAAACGGGCGTCCTTTCCCGATTGAGTTCAAAGTCCAGAACTTTTGCCAGAAGATTGGGTCAGGTTTGCTGCTTTTAGGTTTGGGCAAAATTGTCCCTCTCCCCCAGTTAAGCCTAATCCCAATCATCATGAAAAGAGCCAGAAAAACGGTGACAAGAAACAAAAGAACATAGCGCCTCATTTTCGTCTCTCCTCATATCCCCATTTTTTCAATATGGTTTTAGCATCTTCTCTCACTTCTGGTTTGGGATCATTAAGCAGGGGCAAAATGAAAGGTATCGCTTCTTTAGCTGATAATCCTGCAAGTGTCCTTAGAGCATAAGAACGAACAACCCATTCCTTATCCTCAAGACATTTAATCGTTGCTTTCACTGCTTTTTCGTATTGCTCCTGATTTTGAAACTTCCCATACCTAAGGGCATCAAGGGCTCTACAACGAATGCGCCAATCAGAATCAGTTAGCAATTTTTGAAGCAAGTCAAACTCTTGTTGACTAAAAGGTCGTTTCCCTCGCAAGTCTTCAAGGGCACCTACTAAGTCTCGCTTTACCATATACTCAGGACTTAGATGCCATTGATCACTTCCAGCGCCATGTTTCTGCCCTTGAGCCCAATAGAGGGCGAAGATGAAAACAATGATCATCACTATGGTAACGAGTGTCAGAATTTTAATCTTCCACGACATTTCTTAAATCACCTCCTAAACCTTAGCGGAGCAATTGAGATAACACTGACCTATGTTCCCTCCCATTGTAGGACACTTTTCATCGCAACATTCTCTGCATTGTCTTCCCTCTGATGGAGGTGGATAATTTCTGGGACAAAAATATTCGCAAACATTGTTCGGAAAGACAACAATGTGTAACAACATCCCCATCATCATAGCCACGACGAAGGTGAGCAGTATCTTCCTTGCCTTCTTCATCCCGAGACACCTCCAACCGAAAGATTTGCCACTCTTTCTGGGCTGCCATTTATTTCACTACACCACCCCACTGATTTTATTCACCGACCTTGTAGCCTAATTGCCGAAGCGTCTTTTTTGCTTGTTCCCTCGTTTCAGGCTGTGGGTCATTGAGCAAAGGAAGTATTTGGGGGACACACTCTTTCGCTTGCTGGGCTGCAAGAACTCTTAGAGCGTAGTTTCGGACAACCCATTCTGTGTCTTTCAAACGCTCCAAAGCAATTTGAATTGCTTCACGACGCTGTTGGGGATTACGGACATAGTATAGGACTGACAATGCTCTCACCCGAACATTCCAATCTGGATCATCTGCCATTTTACGAACGGTCATCATTGCTGGGTGTTGAAGAACTCCTTTCTGCCTCGCTTCGTAGTAGAAGGTTTTCAGAATCTCTCGCTTGGCTAAATAATCAGGCGTCAGGTTTGGGTGAAGGGCATCAACAACCTGATTTGTCTTCTCACCCAAACCAAACCATATTAATCCAATGCACAAAAGCAAAAGGCAAACTGAAAGCACTATCAAGGTTATAAAGCGCAAACTCATTGGTGCGTCTCCTTTCATGGTGGGCAATTGTTCTTACACCTTGTCTTTGCGATATTATTGGGGCATCTTACATCACAGCAATCTTGGCATTTAGCACCATCATCAGAGTAATCTCTTGGGCAAGATTCCCAGCAAGGCACTTGTGCTGCCAACACTCCCAAAATTACCGATGCAATGAATGTCAGCCATAGCATCCATGCCTTCTTCATGTCTCAGCACCTCCTAATGTGTAAGTCACCGACCTTAACACCCATTAATTAAATTGCACCGACCTACAGATTTTATTCACCAATCCTGTAGCCTAATTGCTGCAAGGTCTTTTTTGCCTCTGCTTGAACTCTTGGGTTAGAGTCGTTAAGTAAAGGCAAGAGATGGGGAATAGCCTCTTTACCGTCCAAAGTTGCGAGGCCTTTAAGACCGTTAAGGCGAGTGATCCAATCGGAATCTTTCAGACTTGACAGAGCCAAAGGTTTTATGATTCGCCGAACGACTTCCCACCTCTTTGATGGGTCGTCAGGCCATTGCTCTGATAATTGCCTCAATACTGTGTCTGCCCTTGCCATTCCAAACCCATACTTGATGGCAAAGACATACTCTTCGGGGAATACATCGGGATAGCGCTCCAGCGCCTTGTGGAATGGGGATGGTTTGCCAGAGGCGAGGATAGACAAAATCACTCCGCGCAAGTAGGAATTGGGTGTCCTTTGAGCGGTTAACCGAAGGCATTCAGCGAAACTGTATCGGTTACTGGCGATCAATGAGGCTAATTGCCCGCTAAATTGCCGAAGGTCTTGAGGGGAAACTTGGCGAGAGATGGGGCGTTTTGTAAAGAAATACAAAAGGACACCGATGACCAGTAAAGTCACCCCAATAAGGGCAACCCTTCGCCAAAGCATCTTCGTTCCCTCCTTTATCATCACAATGGCTCATTGAAGGGGGCGACAGTCACATACCTGGCTGAGAGGGGAGATATGACCGCAATATTCAGTCTGTGGGTCACAACCTGTCGTCCCAGCACAATTGCCTACCTGTTCCCAACAAAGGGGCTTATAGTAAATGCCATGTGCATTGCTGAACAGTGAGAAGAATGCGCCAACCATTATCGCCGCGACAAAGGTAAGCAACATCTTTTTTACCTTTTTCATCACACGCACCTCCAAACTGAAAGATTTCACCACCTTTTTGCCACTACTTATTTAATTGCACCGATCTGCCGATTTTATTCACTGACCTTGTAGCCTAATTGTTGAAGGGTTCTTTGGGCTTCTCTGCGCACCTCTGGGCGAGGGTCATTTAACAAGGGCAGAATATGTGGGATGGATGATTTTGCATTAAGCCGTTTCAACACATCTAAAGCATAAATCCGAACAACCCAGTGCGAATCTTGAAGACTTTTTATCGCCAATTGAATGGCTTCCTGTTTTTGCTTAGGGTCATGGTTAGCGCGGGAAAGGGCAGCAAGGGCTTCAACCCTTATTGCCCAACTTTTGTCTTGAACTGCCCAACGAAGTATTTCCATTTCTTTCTGGGTATAGGCTCTCTTCTTACCTACGCCCTCAAGGGGGTTGACAAGGTAAAATTTCTGCCAGAACTCAGAGAACTGTCTTTCATCGGGATAGCGAGAATATCTCATCGCACTGTGTTTACCCAAACCTTTCCAGAAAGCTACCCCACCACCAAGAAGGGCAACAGCAGTAACTGCTAAAAGCCACTTGTAACGCATGAAAAACATCCCCACCCTTTAAGGTTGATAGCCTCTGCACAAAGTTACACATTTCTCATGATCAATAGGATGTTCACATCGTAAACCACAACATTCACGACACTTCCATTCGTTTCCTTTGTAATCGGAAGGGCACTGGTAGCAGTCACCATCGCCGGTTGAGTAAGGTAATACAGTGCCTACCACTGCTCCCAAAAGAATTGCTACAGTGAAGGTAAGCCAAAGTCTTTGTCTTTCCCTCACGCCTGACACCTCCTAAGATGAGCAAGCCACCAACCTTCGCACCCATTAATTAAATTGCACCGAACTCCTGATTTTATTCACTGACCTTGTAGCCTAATTGCTGAAGCGTCTTTTTTGCTTGCTCACGGACATGTTCATTTGGGTCTCTGAGAAGAGGAATGATGTAAGGAATAGCCTCTTTGGCATTCTGTCTTGCAAGAAGTCTAAGAGCATAGACACGAACGCTTGACCAAGGGTCATTTAAACTCCTTATGGCGATTTGAATAGCCTCTTCCCGTTGCTTTGGGTCTGGTGTGTATGACAACGCTGATAAAGCACGGACACGAATCGTAAATTCAGGGTCTTGAGCAAACTGGCGTAGTAGTTTCATTTCCCCTTCTGTGAAAGGACGCCTGCCTTTAAGTTGTTGAAGTGGACGAATCTGTTCCCTTTTGGCAAGGTATATTGCCTTCTCATCGGTTAGTGGTGCCATTTTGAAAAGGTGTAGGAGCAGACCAACGGATATTAAACCCATCGTTGTAATGGCGAAAAGTAACCAACGCCTTTTAGTCATGTCCTTAACCCTCAGCACATAGTGTAACATTCGTCCTTGCAGAGATTAACAGCATCGGGATATTTTCTTTCACAACACTTATCACAACAATCCTGACATTTATCCAAATCTGTCGGATAAGTTCTTGGACAATCTATGCTACAGGAATAGTTAGGGCGAGTAAAAATTGCTCCAATCACGCCTACCAGCACTGCTAAGGCGAAAGTCAACAGTAATCTTTGCCTTCCTCCCTTCATTATCTTGCACCTCCTTGCAGGTGTTTTTCCTCCACTGCCATTAATTAAATTGCACCGCCCCACCGATTTTATTCACCGACCTTGTAGCCTAATTGCTGCAAGGCTTTCTTGGCCTGTTTCTGACTTCAGGATGTGTGTCATTAAGCAGTGGGAGAATTGAAGGGATAGCATTTTTAGCCTTCAACCGAGCCAGCGCCTTAATTGACAGTGCCCTTATATACCAGCATGGGTCTTTAAGCCCATCAATTGCGAAATGGTAGGCTTCCTTCCTTTGCTCTGGGTCAGGGCTCCAAGAGAGCAGGTAAATAGCGTCGCCCCTGTGGTCCCTCCAAAGGCAATCGCCTTCTTTCATCTGGGCAAGTTGACGGAGAAATTCAAGTTCTTCGGAGTTGTATGGTCGGCTCCCGTTTAGGGCTATCATGTCTATGATGAACTTCTCCCTTGCCCTGTATGTCGGATCATTCAACGGGTCATTAGACCACGGTGTTGCCTTAACTTCTCCCATCATTGCCTGCTTACCTAAGCCTTTCCACATCAGAAAAGCGAGAAACAAACAACAACCAACAGTGATTAACGCCAATACTGCTCTTCTCTTCAAACTCTGTCCCTCCCGTTTTAATTCATTGTTCGTAGCACTGTAACTTACATGCGGTTCTTTGATCGAGAAGACAATTTTGGTCACAACAAATTCGGCAATCTGGTGCACTCTTTTTACCGTATAACATTGGGCAATCCCAACAATTAATAGACACTGACTGCACTACCAACAATCACCAAATTACCGCTAAAATGAATATCAGTTACATCATCCATATCCTCTTAATACCCAATCATCTGTATCCATTAATTAAATTGCATTAGATTTTATTCATCGATCATATGTCTAAGTGTTACTAAGTTTTTAGGATTTCCAATAAATTTTTGGAATAAGAAGCATAGGACAAAGAATTGCTTATTCTAAGATTAAGCCAAATTTGGCGGATAGTTTGTTGAAGCGAGGATTTAGGCTTTATTTCACCAATACCTAAAAGATTCAAACCACGATAAAAATTGGCTTTTCGCCTAAGGATGATTACATCCCCTTTGATGGCTATCACCCCATAATCTGGACATGTTAGAATGTCAAGTGCTAACTTATCGTAGGCTTCCATTGACAAAGGTAGGTAATTTGTCTGAGCCTTGAGAACAATGAAGTCAACGGGTTTTAAACGCATCTGGTAGTGCAACTGCTGGGTCGTTAACGGGTAAGATTGGACTTCTTTCTGTTGCCTAATCGCTTCTACAGAAGGTCCCCACAAAAGTGGGTAAAAGGGGTTAGGAAGCAAGTAAATGCGGTGGCGATGAGCCAATGGTGGCACCAATTGGGTCGGGGCGCTGACGCTGGCGTCGGGAGGAATGAAACGGTTTAGGAAAGCAACAATAGCAGTCGACTGCTCCGCCGACAAAGCATAAGCATTATGATAACGGATAATAGGGAAGCCATAACGGAAAGCACCAAACAAAAGGCAAACAATCCAAGCGATTGCTATCACAACTTGCCAACGACGCCATAGTTTAGGTGACAGGGCATTACCAAACTGTAAGAGCCGCTTCCACGCCAGGATTGACGCAAACATTAACCAAGGCATGATCAAGGCTGAATAGTGGTAACCCAAATGATGCATAGCAGGGCGATCACTCAACACCAAAAGCAAGTAGGTTGGTAATCCGAAGGCAAGGATGTCCGCTGACCACAGAGGTAAGAACGCTAAAGGCGACAGCAACAAAAGTGGATATTCATCAGCCACCATTGCTTTTAGCACTTTGACAGGATGGGTAAGGATGCCCCAGATGATTTCGGCGGGTGTTTGCCCCCATTGGGCGTAAAGGGATAAGTAAGCGGAACGCTCTACACCACCCAACAAGGCCATAAGTTTCATTGAAAACCACAACCATGCCAAATTGACGAGTAAGCCCAACCACGCCCATCGGCAACGCTTGACGATTGCTCCATAAGCGCTCAGGCTTGCCAAAATAAAAGCGATCTCTTCCTTGCACAGCACACCGCCGCAAATAGCTATAAAAAAGGGCTTTGAGAGACCTCGCTCAATCGCATACATTGCCCAGAGCACGAAAGGGACGGAAAGCACGACGGGATGGAAATCAAAAAGCAGCATAGTGAAAGTTGCTGGATGGAAAAAGTAACCGACAACTATCAAGGCAGCAGCCCATGGCTTTGCCGTTTCATGAAGGGTAAGGCGATAAATTGGTATTGCACCTATTGCCAAAGCCATAGTTTGACCGAGAAACAACCAGAAAGGGTGCTCCCAGAGGCGATAGAAGGGAGTGAAAAGATAAAGGATTGGTGTGAAATGGTCAGCGAAGATATTCATGCCCCGCAGGGTCACAAATGGTGATGTTCTCTGTGCCAGCAACCAAACGGCTTGTTGGAAAATACCCAAATCAAAAGCGGAAGCACCAAGACAGGCAAAACGGCGCATTTGCAACATCATGAAATAAACACTGAAGACAAAGGATATTGAAAGAACAACCCATACACATTTTTCCTTGCAAAAAGGCAATAAAGTATTAATTGCTTTCAAGGCTCATCTTCACCCACTTTCTTATCTTTACCGCAACATACTTCGCGATCTGGATTTTGGACAAAACCAATAATCGGCAACCGCAGGAATGGTTGTTTACTATCTGTCGTTTCAATATAGACATCTCCCTTAATTTCTTCACCACCTTCAGCTTTCCTCAAATCTAATTTGACGGAAACTTCTACACCTGCCTGATGGGGAATGAAGCTGACAGTTGCCAACTGACAATCCGACCATGCTCTTTTGATGCTTGAAAGATACAGACCTTTAATAATGAGTCTACGGATCAGTTGCTCACCTTTATTCGCGAACCCGAAAAAGAATTCGGTGTCGCTCAATTGCCACTTGCAAGTAACTTCTGCCCGGATAGGCACATCAATGAAAGGACGCTCTGGAAGGGATGTGTAAATATAAAGCCGTTCATAAATTTTGCCTGCTGGTGGGTGAACTAACGCTACACGGATGGCAGGTTCATCACCTTCTCTAACAACGCAGGCTTTGACATATTCACGAGATGTCTCCAGACGGGTGATGCGGACCTTTCTGCCACTGGTGTTTTTCAAGAGCAACATGATGGATTTTTGTCGCCAAGGTTCTATGCGACCAAAGTCAATTTTACTGGGCGAGGGCATGAGCAAAGGGTTGACATCTGCTTGCAAGCACAAGTTGATTGGATTTCGAAAGCCCTTTAAGTAAATTTGGAGCATTTGGATGACATGCCCCACAAATCCTGTTGGCAAAAAACGGACGGTCAAAACACCGAATTCACCAGGACGGAAACGAAGCGATGATAGGTTAGCGACGGTGCAGGCACAACTTGAGGTGATGTTCTCTATAACTACTTCTTGTTGACTGGCATTAAAAAAACGAAAAGTCACTTCTACTGGGGCTCCCCAAGAAACTTCTCCGAAGTTATGGATGGTTTTGTCAAAGCGAAGTGGTAAACCGTCCCGAAAATGAGCGCGGGAATTAAAATTCCAGTAAGCGATTACCCCAATAATGCTGAAGGGAATAACAACTGCTGTCCATCTCATCCTTCCTTCTACCTCCCTTTGTGCTTTCGCGTTCGTAAGTTAAGTCCTTTGCATTTTATAAAATCGCCGAACCATGTAAAGGGAAATCACTGTTAGGATCAATCCTACACCTGCAATGAGATAGCCTACCCAAGTCGCCTTACCTATCGGCGTTTCGTAACCCATCCATCTTGGGTCTTTGAGTAACTCGCGATTTCTTGCCATCTGGAACAGTTCTTCGTCGGTAAACTGGCGATGACCTTGAATGTAAACCAGAGGAGGATTAAAACGGTTA
>Ga0272447_1001598_pt1 | contig 13860 bp, 11 predicted proteins | sample YNPCB0133_FD_194589 | JGI IMG/M metagenome (GOLD analysis project Ga0272447, IMG submission 194589) | Hot spring microbial mat communities from Yellowstone National Park, WY, United States - YNP-CB-013-3 | ecosystem: Environmental > Aquatic > Thermal springs > Hot (42-90C) > Sediment | place... | reverse complement strand
CCTGCGTGCCCATCCAGGTATCCCACGTTGACGCCTTCCGTGTGGCGCGGGTCCCAGTGCGGGCTGTTATCCGCTGCCATGTACTGGTTTAGGAACGCACTGTAGCCCCATGCATACTGTTTGCCGGCTGTGGGATCCCAGTACAGGTTGTCCATGAGCCAGCATCGCTCGGCAGGACGGTTCTGGGACGTATATTGTCGCCGTTGCCACGAGGTTCCCGTGTAGTATACGGAGGCCCCCCAGGCGTTCATGCCGATATGCGTGATCAGGGAGATAGCAGCCTCGTGCCAGCCCTCGGTGCTTGGCGTTCCCAAACTCGGGCACCACTGGATTTGCCAGTTCTTCACGTACGGCTTAACCAGCCGAGGCCAGGGGTACCAATCGTCTGGCCAGTTCCCTTGCCCGTACACAAGCACATCAGGCACGCACATGTCGTCGTAGTCCTGAATGTACATGAGGCACGCCAGGGCGAAGTTCTTGTGGTTGGACAGGCACGTCGTTTGCCGCGCTTTCTCGCGAGCTTGCGAGAACACGGGGAACAGGATGGCTGCTAGAATCGCGATAATCGCGATAACCACCAGCAGCTCAATCAAAGTGAAGCCGTCTTTGCGTTTCATGGTGAACCCTCCTTTTGGTGTTGAAAGTTGTCTTCTAAGAGCAGTGGTGCGCACGAGTCGCGCAGCACCACCTGAGCGGGAATCTCCACCCGTTGGGGTACCGGTTTACCATCCATGATGTCCATGAGCAGCCGCACGCCGGTGCGCGCCAGCTGCTCTAAATCGACCCGCACTGACGACAAAGGCGGTTGCATCGTTGTGCAGAAAGGCTCGTCATCGAAGCCTATGAGCGAAACGTCTTCTGGCACCCGTACGCCCATTTCTGTGATGGCAGGATAGGCGAACGCCAGCAGGATGTCCGACGCTGCCACGATCGCCGTCAAGGGGGGGGCGTACTTCCAGCAACCGACGGAGGGCATCCTGCACTGTCGGACGGGGTTTGCCATGTTGCATCACCCAGCTGGCATCGGGTGCGATGCTTGCCTCTCGCAACGCCTCCATGTAGCCCTCAAATCGCTGCGCGTAGTGAGGCAGGTAGTGGCCGGTTAGGAAGCCGATGCGCCGATGCCCCAACCGAATCAGCTCGCGCACCGCCTGTCGAGTGCCTTCGCGATTCGCCTGCACCACGCGCGGCACGGGAGCCTCCGGTTCCGCATCCACGACTACCACTGGGTATCCCCGCCGCTGCATCCACAGCAGCCCTTCCTCGTGCAGTGGGCCGAACACCAGCGCGGCATCGAAGCGATGGTGCCGCTCCCACTCCTGCAGGGAGCTGGCAGACGCGCCTTTGTCGGGAAAATGCAATAGCAGGCTACCCCACAGATGGCGGGTGCACTCTTCCGCTGCCGCGTGCAACATGCGCATCTCCGCCACCGAATACGAAGGCAACGCGCCCGGGATAAACCAGGTGTAGATGAGAGCAATGAGATGCCGCTGCACGGGAGGCTTTACCACACCAGATGACACCACTGTGCCGCGCCGTGTACGCTCCACCACGCCCCGCTGTGCCAGCAGCGTCAGCGCACGTTCGGCGGTCTGGTAACTGATGCCGTAGTGCTGGGCGATAGCACGGGCAGGCCACAGTGCGGTGCCCGGCGCCAACTGTCCGTTACTCACGGCAGCTTCCACCTGCTCCACAATTTGCATGTAAAGCGGTGTGCGCAGATGCGGATTCAAATGCAGCGGTATCATACGTTCGACCTTTTGCTATGACTGCTATGATGACATCATTGCTTACAGTATACACCACCCACCCCAATTTGTCAAGGAAAGGCTGCACGAAGCGAGTTTTTTCCGCGAACAACTGCAAAAACCTCTTGACTCATTTTTCGCGAATCGTGTATAATAAACTCAAGGTTATGCCCTTAATCAAGGGATTAGACTACTAAAAAAGAGGAGGGTTGTTAAGCAATGCGGCGAGCGTTTACGCTCATCGAGCTGCTGGTGGTTATCGCGATTATTGCGATACTGGCAGCGATTCTCTTCCCCGTGTTCTCGCAAGCCCGGGAAAAGGCACGACAGGCGTCCTGTTTAAGCAACCTCAAGCAGGTCGGCACGGGTGTGATGATGTATGTGCAGGATTACGACGAGACCTTCCCTTACAATCGTTTTATTGGTCCAGGCGGTGCCACCTGGTCGAACTGGAAGTATGCCATCCTGCCGTACATCAAGAACCTGCAGGTGTACGAGTGTCCCAACTCCCAAGCGCAGATTTCCCGCATGTTGGGCGACAGCGTGAACCCATGGCGGGGTTCTAGGATGGACGAGACGTGGGCCCACTGTCACCCAGAGTCGCCGTGGGTGCGCAATGACCCGATGTGCGAGGTGCCTCGCAGCCAGAACCTGTGGTTTCCGCGCGGATACACGGTCAACGGGGCCGTGTTTAACTTGGCAGCGGGTCCGAACTGGGCAAACCCACCGCGCAAGTTAGCCGACCTGGACACGCCTGCCGAAACCATTTGGCTGCAGGATGGTCGGAACTACGAGCCAGACACCGGTCCGTGGGCGGTCGCACGCTGCTGGTGCAATCCGCCAGGCGACCCCTTCGGCGGCGATGTGCCAATGCCTGGCTCGCCCTGTCTTAACGGTCACGTGCGTCAGTACGGGTGGCTCATCAATCACCTGAAGGGTGTCCACTTCATCTTCGCTGATGGGCATGTGAAGTGGACGCGCGTGCAGGCTGCTATCACCAACAACCTCTGGAAGTGGCAGTGCTTCCAGCGACCAGGCGAGCGCGTGTTCCCCGCAGACTTTGACAGCGGCGCGTGCCGTCAGCCTGACCCAGACACCTGTCGCAGCGTCGCGCAGCTGTTGGTCGCTGCCGAGTACCGCTAAACGAACGTTGCTAGTCAAAGAGCCGTGCCTTTCGGCACGGCTCTTTCTTTAGATCAAACACGCCTTACGCGCGGCGCAGCCAAACGTTGACCTGCGCAGGCGCACGAACCACCAGCTCCTGCCGTAGTTGCACCGTGACGAGTCCACCCTGTACTTCCGCTGTCGCCTCGATGGGGCGTCCATCCACCTGCACGCTGACCGATCGCGGTCGCTGGCTATCTGGCAACTGAAACACCAGCTGGCGCAGGCGCAGCTGCCCGTAGCGCAGGTGTATCTCTTCGCGTTGCTCTGTCCGCGTCCGCTTCTGCGCAAACAGTCCCCAGCCGGTGCCAGTAATGAAGAAGGAACGGTGGTCCTGAGGTTTCCAGCGCGGCGTGAAGCCCAGCACACCTGCTGGGGTATCTACCATCAGCCCCTGCGCCGCCAGCAACAGCCCAAACGAGCTCATCGCGCGGGCGTAGAACTTGCCACACTCCAGCTCGTTGAATGGGTTGCCACCTGGTCCCGAATTGACGCCATCGCGGCGGCGCCCGTCATAACGGCTGCGCGTGGTGTTCACCAGATGCACCGCTTCGTCGATCATCCCTTCCCATAGCATCAGCCCCGCGACCGCGTATTCGATGCCTGTCCACACCTCGTCCGCATAGACGATAAAGGGGTCGGGGCGTCCGCCGCGCGGCCACGTACACATCAGCAGACCCGCCTCGTTGTCCAGCAGGTAGCGTCGCGGGAACTGCAGATGACCTATCATGTTGTAACGGAAGTTATAGCGGTAGATGGATTGCAGTGCCCTTCGCACCGCCTCACGCGGGTACAGATAGCCGAGCCCCAGCTGGTGCGCCCACCACTGCCCCAGCAGCTGGTCGCTGTGGCAGCCAGTGTTATAGTCGTTCGCGGCAGGCGTGCCCGGCTTCTGGATATAGTACTCGCCGTTCCACAGCTGAGCGTGCTGATTACGCGAGCCTGCTAGCCGAATGCGCCGATACCGCTGCGCCGCCGATTGGTCGCCCATTCGCAGAGCCATCTGCTCCGCCGCCGCCAGCGCGCACAGGTATTGCGAGCCGATGAAGGTAGTAGCCCCCGAGACCGCGCAGTCATAGGTATTCCACTGTATCCCCGAAGGCACGCCGTCCTCGTCGGGGTCTATCTTGCGAATCAGCCACTCGGTCGCCAGCTTGGCGCGGCTCCATATCTTCTTCAGGAAGGCGTTGTCGGGCGCGGTGAGATGCTCCCGATAAGCCGCGCAGATGGTAGCGCACTGCCCGTCGATGAACGCCTCGTGCTGCCAGTGTTGGCGGTGCGAGGTCTCGCCATCGGGGTGCAAGAACACAAGCAGGTCACTCTCGCGCATGTTGCGCCCGATTTCGGGGAACAGACGCGCGTGCGTCTGCGCATAGTTCCACACGTGCGTGCAGTTCAGCGGACAGCAGGCGTAGCTGCCTTCGTAGCCCGCGAAGTAGCCGTTGTCCGACCAGAAGCAGGTCGGGCTGCGCAGGATGACCGCCTGCGACGTGATGGCGTCCAGCATCAGCGGCGGCAGGTTAGACTGATACATGGTCTGATGATAAAGTTGCGTCCAACCCCACAGCTGCGGCAGGTGCTGTAGCACATAATCCACCGCCTGTTGCCCCGTGCGGAACCAGCGGTAGTACAGGTTGCCCCGACGGCGGAATCGCTCAGCGTGCGGATAGCTCCAGCCCATCACGAAATGCACGACGCGCTGCTCGCCTGGCGCCAATCGCAAGGGGGCTTCGATGGCGCCGTGCTGTCCCTGCTTGGAGCCACCAGCGCGCAGTTCAGATAGCGCGTTCCAGTAGTGGAAGCGGGTATTGGGCTGGTCGGTTTTGACGCACACGTTGCCCGCGCGCGGATGCCAGTGTGTTAGGTATAGGTTGCCGCTCTCCCGAATGCCTAGTACGCCGAAAAACAGCTCCTGCGTCCATGAACGGTTCCCTTCTGGCAACTGCCCCGCTAACGACAACACGACGGTTCCGTTGCCATGGCGACGCATCAACAGCAGCGGCGTACCATCCGACCATTGCGCCAGCACCTGCCAGTCGCCTGGCTCGAACCCCTCCAGTCGCAAACAGGGTCCAATCTCCCACTCCTCGAGGTGGAGATTGGGAAACATCTGCTTGCCGAGAGGTGTCCATTCCGGTTTCTGATAGCGCGGCGGCGACGGCAAATCGCGCATGTTGGTGGCACGCAGGGCGAGCGCACGGCGCATTTCGGGCAGCGCGGCAATCAGAGAGAACATCGCCACAGGCGATTCGTCGGCAAACACGATGTGGTCGATGTTAATATGCCCCCAGCCGCCCGCGTGGTTGTCCACAATCTCGATTTGCGCCTGCTTGCCTATCAGGTCGCCCACGTCCCATTCAGCAGGCTCGAGACGCTCGGCGTTGCGTCCGGTGGCGGTGCGCACCACTTTGCCGTCTACCAGCAGGTTGATGCAGGTCTCGCCTGGATGGTTGCCCCCTCCGATGAGGAAACCGATGAAGCGTTTCTGGATAGTGAAAGGGCGCGATGTCAGCTTGCCCTTCGGGATGTCGTTTGGTCGGTAGGTGTTGACCAGCCCCCTCCCCACGAAGCCGCTCACCGGTTGCTGACCTGGCGACGTGCCCGAATGAGGTCTGGTGCCGAACGCCTCTCCCTCTACCGTCCAGCCTTCGTAGCTGTCCTTTTCGAAGTCCTCAAAAACCTCCCACGGGGGAACGAAGTCGCCCCAGAAGCTGGCGCGCGGGGCAGTAATCAGCAGCACGCCGCCCGCCTCCAGCGTCTGGTACGCCTCAATGAGTTGTCGCCAGTTTTCGGGTTGCTGCCATCCGCCGGGCAGTTCGCTGGGCAGAGTCAGTTGGCTCAGGTAATACAACGGCTTGGGGGTCACATCCCGACCTGATTGCTGGTCGTAGATAGCCTGGATGCCTGGCTGGCGAAGCGGCACCGCCGTCACGGACCGCGAATAGCCGGGCGAAGCATCCAGCGCATTTTCCCTCTCAGCGGATTGCGGCAGCGTGAACAGCAAAGATAAGTCCACAGGGCGGTTGCTGCGGTTGCGCACCGTCCAGCGGAAAACGGCACACGGGAGCGCAGAGTGGAACGCATCCAACGGAATGAAGGGGTTAAACGCTTCCAGCACGACCTCCACTGGCAGCCGGCGTGTGTCGTAGTGCAGGCGAGCGATGGGATAGCCTCCCTCGAACGCGATGACTGGAATAGCGGGTATGTCCTGTTCCGAAGGGGTCTGCAACAGGTACAACTCCCCGTCCACCTGTAGGGCGAAGTGGACATGCGGCAACGACTCTTCGGTGTCGTTGTTGAATATCTGCCACACCGACAGCTTGCCCTGCCCATCCAGCCACACTGTGCCCGTGCCGATTCCGCCGATGGGCATCAGCACGTATTCCAGATTTACGCCCCGATAGGTGCGTGGGGTCTGGGCAGGATAGGCAGCAGCTTTGTTAGGGGTTGCAAGGCTACGCCGAGAAACCTGCCAGACAGGAGGCTTGTCGGTCTCGTCGTTGGCGGTCAGGGTGCGCGCCAGCGCGGCACTCGCCGTCCCCGCCAAAACCAACTGCAAGAACTCGCGTCGGTTGACTTCACCTCCACATCGACCCGAGCAGCCACATTCTCGCGTCATTGTCCTGATTCACCTCCAACAGCGGAAAATGGTTTTCTCTTGATAAATATACGCGGAGGACCATGGCCCTCCTTTGCGCTGGCGCTGCCGAACGACAGGCGAAAACGGGATAGTGGCAAGCGTATAATACAAGACGAATCTGTTCAAGGAGGTGAAGACATGCGCAAAGTGCTTCCTTATGTGATACTCGTGGTCGTCGTGGGTTTGGTTTTGTATGCCTTCAGGGAGGGTGAACCTATCGGTGCAGGCAAGACCGCCCCTGATGTCATCCTGAGGATGTTGGAGGGTGGTGAGCAAAAGGCGTTATCTTCTTACCATCGTCGCGTTGTGGTGTTGGACTTCTGGGCGACCTGGTGCGCCCCTTGTCGGTTCACCATGCCCAAACTGGAAGAGTTTTATAGGCGTTACAAAGAGGCAGGTGTCGAGGTCATCGGGGTAGCAGTGGATGTTGAGAGCTACGATGCGGTGAGGCAGTTTGTGAAGGAGGCGGGCATCACCTATCCAATTGCGATGGACACTAGTGGGGAAGCCAAACAATACTACCAGATCCGCAACCTGCCCACCCTGTTCGTGATTGATAAAGACGGCATCATCCAGCTGCGGCTCGAGGGTTACGACCCCCAGAACACGGAGAAGCAGCTGGAAGAAGCGGTGCGGAAGGCGTTAGAGCGCCCTGCGAAACCGCTCATGCCCCAGAGGTAGGCAGGATTCGCCCCGTCCGAGGCGAAAAGCTCAGCTACATTCTTAGCGAGGAGCAGAGCGGGCATGATTCGGCATCACACCCTGCAACGCGGCTACAACCCGCTGGTGCAAGCAGGCGAGATGGAATACATCGAACTCGGTGTCTTTCGCGGCGTGTCGGGCGACGTTTACCGGATGGATACGGAAGACCGAGAGGCGGTGCTGGTGTTTCTCAGCGGTCGGTGTCGGCTGCGGGTCAACCACGAGACCTACGACAGCATCGGCGGACGACGCAGCGTGTTCGACGGCGACGCCTGGAGCCTGTATGCCCCCAACGAGACGCGGATTGAGATGGAGATACTGGACGAGGCAGAGGTGGCGATTTGCACCACCCGCGTGCCTACCCACGCAGCTCCCATACTCATCCGCCCCAACGAGGTGAACGTGCGCGATGTGGGCGTATGGAACTGGCGGCGCGACGTGAAAGACATTGTGGACAAACGCACGCCCGCCGCGCGCCTGCTGGTGGGTGAGACCATCAACCCGCCCGGCAACTGGTCGAGTTGGCCGCCCCACAAGCACGATGTGCACGACCCGCCCCGCGAGTGCAAAATGGAGGAGGTCTATCTCTTTAAGGTGCAGCCAAGCAGCAGTTTTGGGCTAGGCAGGCTTTACACGGCAGATGGCACTATTGATGAACCGTTTGTCATCCGCGACAACACGGTGCTGCGCATTCCAAAAGGCTATCACCCCATCGCTGCCGCGCCAGGCACACGCGTGTACTATCTGTGGGTGCTGGCTGGGGAGCAACGCGACTTGATTCCTAACGATGCGCCCGAGTTCCGGTGGCAAAAGGATACTGAGGCAGTCATTCGCGAAATGCAACGCCAACGATAGGGGTGACATCATGCTGGAACACTGGAACCGTGTGTTAGTATTCGCTGCCCACCCCGATGACGAGATTATCGGCTGCGGGGGCACCATCGCGCGTCTGTCAGCGATGGGTCAGCAGGTGTTCGTGGTTACCTTCTGCGCTGGTGAGACCAGCTACACCACTCCCGACCTTAAAGACCAGATGGCGGACATCCGACGTGCCGAAGCGGCTGCCTGCGATGCCGTGCTGGGCATCACTGAACGGGTGATTTTAGGCAAGCCGACGCAAGGCGTCGTCAACGACCGCGAGACCTACCAGCAATGCGTGCGTCTCATCCGTCACTACCGCCCCGACGTCATCTTCACCCACTGGAACGAGGACAAGCATCGCGACCACCGAGCCATCTCCGCCATCACCGACGAGGCACGGTGGAAGGCGTTCGAAAATGTGCTGGCGGACATGGGCGAGCCTTGGTATACACCAGAGCTCTACTACTATGAGGTGCTGGAGCTGTTCCCCCACCCCACGCTGGTGGTGGACATCACGGACACGATGCCACGCAAGCGCGACGCCATGCAGACCCAACAGTCGCAGTTCGCGGTGCTACCAGGCATTATGGATTACATCGAGGGGCTGGCAAAGGTGCGCGGCTACGCGCGAGGCACAGCCTACGCAGAGGCGTTCCTGCGCTCGAACCTGCTACCGACTTTTGCATGAGGGAGGCACGACATGAAAATCAGCTGTTGCTGGCTGTATGCGATTAGCAAATACGGCTATCCGCCCAGCATGGAAGATACCTTCCGCGTGCTAAACGAGATGCGCGATATGGGGTTCACCAGCGTGGAGCTGGAAGGGGTGCGCGAGCAGAACCTGATGGAGGTGTATCGCCATCGCGCCGAGCTGAAGGCGCACTGTGAGAGCCTCGGGCTGAATGTCATCAACTTCTGCCCGGTGCTACCCGATATCGTCTCGACGGAAGAGACGAAACGCCAGAAGGCGAAAGACCTGTTCCTGATTGGCGTTGAGCTGGCGAACTACTTCGGTTGCGACACTATCCAGACTGACAGCTTCACCCCGCCGCTGGAGTTCGTGGGCGACGCGCCGTATAAGGAAGCCATCAAGTTCGGCAAGCAGTTTAAGGTGAAGGTAGACCCCCACTTCCGTTGGGACGACCTGTGGTCGGCGATGGTGGACAGCTTCCGCTTCTGCGCGGAGCGGGCGAAGGACGCTGGGCTGAAGTTCTGCCTGGAGCCGCGCGTGGGCGAGCTGGTCAGCAACACCGATGCCTTTCTGCGCCTGTGGGAACACGTCGGCAGCGACAACTTCGGCATGGTGCTGGATACTGGACACCAGAACGCGCAGAAGGAGATACTGCCCCTGTCGGTGGAGAAGCTAGGTCGGCGCATCTTCTACGTGCATGTCTCGGACAACGATGGACGCACCAACGAACACCTTGCACTGGGCAAAGGCACTATCGACTGGGAAGGGGTGTTCACCGCCCTGCGCAAACACGGTTACGACGGATACATCGCCATCGACATCGGCAACGTGCCCGACATCGAGAGGGCATACATCGAGTCGCGCCAGTTCCTAGAGCAGATGTCGGCACAGATGGGCTGGTAGTGTTGGAGATGTAAGCCTGCGGTATCACTCTAAAAAGGGGATGACCGAATGGTCTTTTCTGCACGATGAGCCTGACAGAAGTTTATCTTCTTAGGGCTTGACTTCGTCCGTGTCTTCATCGCAGATACGCTTCCCACAGTGAGAATAGCATGGTTAACAGAAGCCGACCATGCTGCTGCACTCTCGATGCCTTTGGGCACCAAGAGAAGAAAGGGTAATTTTGTAAATTGCACCAGCTTCATTGTTGCCAAGCGTTTGGAGGCACGCGAAGTCTTTTGTTATGACCCCCATGCCGAACAGTTTGGTTTTCGGTCGGTTCGTTAGCCGCAGGCTTACTCCCGCATTCCGCAACACAGGACAATCCCCTTTTAGGGCGAAAACCATCTGCAGCAAACGCTCAAGGAGATTAGCGTGGTGAGGACTGTTTCGAGGACAGGAGGAACAAAGAGATGGACGACTTCATGGCGCAACGCAGGAACCTGTTGAAGGGACTCGGTTCGGCAGCGGCGTTTGCTGCGCTGATGGAGGGAGCATTGGTGTCCACAGCTTCCGCAAGCGAGCAAGTGCAAGAAGGCAAGGGCGTGTTGAACGTGCGCGACTTTGGTGCGAAAGGGGACGGCAAAAGCGATGATACCGCTGCCTTCCAGAAAGCCATCGACGCCGCGCACGGGGCGGGAGGCAATATCGTTTTCATCCCGCGCGGCGATTACCTGATTGCGGGCACGCTGGAGGTGCGCGAGAACGTGGTGCTGGAAGGCGTGTTCCGCGGACCCACCATGCAGTCCCACAACCATGGAACCACCCTGCTAGCGGTGGCAGGTAAGGGCGAATTAGAAGGCACCCCCTTCATCACCCTGCGTCAAAACGCCACCCTGCGTGGCATCACCATCTTCTACCCCGAGCAGGTGCAGCAGGACCCACCACACCCCTATCCCTGGACGATACGGGGCATCGGCGACAACTGCACCTTGATCGACGTGCTGATTGTGAACCCCTATCAGGGTATCGACTTCGGCACGTTTCCCGCTGGCAGGCACTTCATCCGCAACGTAGGGATGCAGGCACTATATCGCGGGTTGTATATCGACCAGTGCTACGACATCGGTCGGGTGGAGAACCTACACATCTGGCCCTTCTGGGAGGTGTGGCAAACGCCCCTGAAGCGGTTCATCGAGCGCGAGGGCATCGCTTTCATCATTGGGCGCACCGATTGGGAGTACATGAGTAACTGCTTCTGCATCGGCTACAAGATTGGCTTCCAGTTCATCCGCACCAAAGCGGGCTCCGCCAACGTCTTGCTGACGCAGTGCGGCTCCGACGTGGGCCCAGTGGCGGTGCGGGTGGAGCATGTGATGGAACACGCGGGCATCTCGTTTGTGAACGGGCAGTTCATGGCGGGCATTGAAATCGAGGAGACCAACCCGGGACCTGTTAAGTTCACCGCCTGTGGCTTCTGGGGAGTGGACACCACCGAAAGCCACGCGGTGCTAAAGGGCAGGGGACATACCTTCTTCTACGGCTGCCATTTCAACGGCTGGGACCGCAAGAGGACGGGCGCACCCTGTATCGATGCGCAGCGCGGCGGCATCACCATCACCGGTTGCGATTTCATGGACAAAGGCAAAACGCATATCCGTCTGGGCAAAGATATCGACGGCGCAGTGATTATCGGCAACCGCCTGCGCGGTGAACAGGGCATCCTGAACGAAGCGGGCGAGAAGGCACAGATCGCTTTGAACATCGTGACTCCGTAAGTGGACCAGGGCGCGGGCGGCTATTCCGCCCGCATAATCTCGTGCCAGTCGTACACGCCCACGATGCGCTGCCCTGGTTCCACCACGAGAAACTCCTCGTCCCATTCGCCGTGAATCAGCTTGCGCAGCAGTCGGCTGCTGCCTTCTAGTACCATTAATTCCTTGCCTTCGGCTTCGGCAAACGCACGACAACGAGACAGGGCGTTTAGGTGCCGCGTTTCAGGCATGTCGATGAACACCACGCGCTTGCCTTCAGCCGCTTTGATACTCGCGTGGAGCGTCTCGAAGAGGTAGCGTCCGTTCTCTTCCCCATAGCGGGCGATGTACTCCTCCAGCGTCCCATACAGCCCGGTCGTGATGCCCGATGTCGACTCCCGGCTATAAGCGCCATCGCGCTCCAGGTATCCCAACGTGCTGAAGGGCGTGCTGGGCGCGTTTGCAAAGTGTTGGCGGAACCTCTCGCGCGAGCCGAGAAACAGCGTGCAGCAGTCGTGCGCTCTGGGGATGACCAGCTTGGTCTTACGCGCCGTCAGATTCACGGTTGAGTTGCCGCACAAGCCGTATCCCAGCAGAATCGCCTCGTACTGGCGTGGCGAATCTTCTGCAGCGTCGATGCGCGACTGTAACAGCGCACGTAACCGATTGCTATCGTCGTGCGCTGCTTTCGGGGTAAACTCGAGGTCTATTGTATGTGGGCTGTCTGCCACATGGCGGCACACTTCGCGGGTCAGCACTTCACAAGCGATGAGCTTTAGGTACACTGGCTACCTCCCGACCCCGTTCTGAGGTCTATTGTAACGGGTTTGCCTTCGCGTGTCAAAGGATGCAGGGAATCGCCAAATGTCGGTATAATAGCGGTAATAGTAATTCGATTTTCGCCTTCGCCACGCGAAGGAGGCGTTGCTGGATGGCCACTCGTATTCGCAAACCAGAGTCGGCTCCGCCAGTAGCCTTGAGCCGGCGCGTGTACGACATCGTTGGCATTGTCTTGTTTACTGCAGGCGCGGTGGTACTGGTGAGCCTTACGACCGCCGAAAATGGTTACCTCGGGCAGTGGGTAAGCGAGTTACTGCGTCGGCTGGCGGGCTTGGGAGCCTACGCGGTACCTCTGTTGCTGATGCTGCTGGGCACCTTGTTCCTTATCGGTTATGAACGGTTCTCCTTTACTAATACGTCGTGGGGCGCAGTGCTATTGTTTGTGGCTTTCACTGGTTGGGCACATGTCACGCGCGTGCCGTTCGAGCGCAACTTCACCCCCGAAAGCTTGCGTATTGGGGGGGGCTACATCGGGGGCGCAGTGGTCTATGTGGTGCATTCGTTGTTGAACCTAGCGGCAGTGTATCTGGTTCTCACCGCCTTAACCATCATCGCCCTATTGCTGATTGTCGACCTGCCCTTCGTGGACATCGCTAGACGCACCATCGCTGGTTGGGTGAAGGGGCTGCAGTTAGCGCAGCAGGGGGCACGCACCGTCAAAGAGAAGGGAGCAGCTATCCGTAGCGCACGAGCGTCCCGCAAGGCGGTCAAGGAGGAGGTCAAACGCGCCTTGGTGAGCAACGAGAACCGCGCGGTCGCACCGACTTCCACACCGCCGAAGGAAGCGTCTAAGCGCAGTAGCGGCTTGGTCGAAGCGGTGCAGCAGCGCATCAACCGCGAGCCCGCCCCGCGGGAGGAAGAGGACAAGACCGTTGTGCCCGCCGCGATCGGCGAGATGGATGAGGATTACGAGTATCCGCCGCTGTCGCTACTGAAGGAGCCTACGCCGCCACCCAAGCGCATTCAGGCGGAGCTGTCCGAAAAAATTCGCATCCTCGAGCAGACACTAGACGAGTTCGGCATCGGTGCAAACGTGGTAGAAATCGCGCACGGACCCACAGTAACGCGCTACGAGGTGCAGTTGGCGCCTGGCATCAAGGTAAGCAAAATCGTCAGTCTGGCGGACAATTTAGCGATGGCGCTAGCGGCTATCGACGTGCGCGTGGAGGCACCGATTCCGGGCAAGTCCGCCATTGGTGTGGAGGTACCCAACGACAACCCGCGCGTCGTCACCTTGCGCGAGGTGATTGACACCGATGAGTTTCGCGACGCGCCATCGTTGCTCACCTTCGCGTTGGGCAAGGATGTGGGCAACGAGAACCGCTATGCTGATTTGGCGAAGATGCCGCACCTACTTATCGGAGGGGCGACGAACTCGGGCAAGAGCATGTGCCTGAACACCCTGATTGCCAGCATTCTGTATCGTGCCACCCCACGCGAAGTGAAGTTCATCTTGATCGACCCCAAGCGGGTGGAGCTGTCGCTGTTCGACGGCATCCCGCACCTGATGTGTCCAGTCGTTAAGGATGTGAAACAGGCAGCAGGCATTCTGCGTGCGGCGATTAAGGAGATGGAGCGGCG
>Ga0272447_1001597_pt1 | contig 13877 bp, 12 predicted proteins | sample YNPCB0133_FD_194589 | JGI IMG/M metagenome (GOLD analysis project Ga0272447, IMG submission 194589) | Hot spring microbial mat communities from Yellowstone National Park, WY, United States - YNP-CB-013-3 | ecosystem: Environmental > Aquatic > Thermal springs > Hot (42-90C) > Sediment | place... | reverse complement strand
GTTTTGTGCGCCTTTAGGTACGAATTTCTCCAACATGCAAAGCTTTGGGAGCAAGTCAAATAGCAAAACTCCAAACTGCATATAGTCAGTATCGCCAAAAAGCTTTCACAGCACTTCGGCATACACGGCTTTTACTTTACTTGCGATGACGGGCCAGTCAAAATGGGTACGGATGTAAGCTTGGCAAAGGTGGGCATTTGGAAGGGGTCGCCGGCCAGTCAGTGCCTCAATTAGGCCATCAGCCAATGCCTCTTTTGTAGTGGCTTCTAAGATCAATGATTCCGACAGTCCTCGAACGGCCTCAGGCAAGCCTCCTACAGGCGTCACCAGCACTGGTGTGCCCGCTGCTAAGGATTCCAAGGTAATGAGTCCAAAGCCTTCAAGCGCTACCGTTGGTACGATGGTTAAATCCGCTGCTCGATAAGCAAATGGAAGTTGCGTATCAGGGACAAATCCTACTAAGCGTACATGTTGCTGGAGTTGATGTGCTTCAATTTGGGCTTGTAGGGCTTCCGCTAAAGGTCCGCGGCCGGCAATCAGCAACAAGATCTCTGGAATCTGGCGTCGCACTTGCACCATTGCCTCAATCAATCGTTCTAACCCCATGCGACGTACCAAACGCCGAATGCTAAGCACAATCGGCCGGTCGGTCGGCCACCCTAACATCTGACGGGCTTCTTGGCGAGAGAGCGTCAGCGCAAAGCGATTAGCCTCTATGCCGGCAGGTACAACGCGAACCTGCTCAGGCGCCACCCCGTAACGCTGTACCAGCTCCCGAGCAAATGCTTCCGATAGCACAATGCAACGAAGCGCCCGACGGTAAACTGTGCGCTCCAGCCAGGCTTTAACGGTAACCTGCATACCGCCTTTTGCTTCCTCGCGCCCTTCCCAAGCCCAAGGACCATGGAAATGCACTACCAGGGGGAGATCGCGCACCAGATTCAGTACTGGAAATGCATAAAGAGCAAAATGAGCCGCTACCAAATCAAACGAAGTTTGCTGCCGAAACTGCCGCACCGCTTTTCGCATTCCCTGCCATCGCTGCCAAAGCGGCGCTTCCGGAGGGGCAGCAGCCACAAACTGGCTGTTAGTCGTAGATGCTATAGCCTCCGAACCGACCACAACGCCCCTGCAGAATACACCCACTTCAGGCAGATAACGGCATAAGCCATCATAGACCCGTTCTAATCCACCAGGCGTCTCCCAAAACCACCCAGACCCTAGTTGTAACGCATACATGCTCGTCTACTTCTTTTTCGACTTAAGTCGGCTAAAACGCCAGCGCTGCAGCTGATCGTAAAGCCGGTATAAGTTTAAGTGCGGGAAATACCTTCCCAAGCTAAACAGCAAATATTCCGGCAATGCCACAAGAGTAAGCAGCCCACTACAGATACCAGCAGCAATCGGAAGCCAAGGATGAGCCGCCCGCAACCTGTGCAAATGTTCCGGCCTAGGCCACTCTTGGGGCACAGTCCATCCCATGCGTTCCAGAGCTAGCGTTTCGGCATAATAGCGTCTGACGAGCAGATAGCGTAGTAGCAGAGGCAACTCCAGTTCTGGCGAAGGCCAAACTCGCTGTTTCTTGAGTGCTTCAAGGCGGTCAACAGGCAAGGAGGGTAAGCCTAAGAACGCCAAAAGACGGTTTATTTGCTGCGCCGTATCGCTGCGGAGCTCTTCATAAAACAGCACCAAAAGTTGATCTCGAGGGAAAAATTGAAGCCAGCGTCGCAAAGCTACAGCATAAGCAGTTCGGATGCGATTCCGCATTAAATGCACATGCAAGGCCATCTTCCATAGATCCCGACGGGTAAGCTGTCGTTTGTTGACTACAGAAATCTCCATGCGAGCCTGACTCCAAGCGCGTTCGATCGGATTTCGAAGCACAACAATAAGCCGTACTTGAGGAAGCAATGCACGGATGCGTGCAATCTGGGAGGTCGTGAGATGCAAATAATCTGGAGTTTTTTCCCCAACCAATTGATCTGGCTTAGCCGAAGCAAAGGCTTTATAATTTTATAATAATGTGTTATATGTTCATAACGGTTAAAAAAATGTAATTCATGCTCCGGAATAAACACGTTAGGGTGTCGCCTTAGTAGCTGAGTAAGCCAGGACGTAGCGCTTTTTTGTGCACCGATAATGAGAAAATCAGGCAATCGGTTCATATGGCTGCAGCTTTGTTTTGGAGCGTTGCTGCATTAATACTTTCTCCAAACGCCCTACCACCCGTCGCACATCAAACTGCTGCTCCGCCGTTTGACGAGCAACAGTAGCTATAGCGGTTGGGCTAGCTTCGAGGGCCTCTAAAGCTTGCAGCAATGCTTCACAAAGCGCTTCTGGCGTATAGCTGTTAAAGCGAAAGGCAGCTGCACCACAGTATTCAGCTGTACCATTTGTAGGCCCTATAACCACTGGCTTCCCGCAGCAAAGCGCCTCGGCCACGGTAGAGCCGAAGTTTTCGTCTTCACTGGGCTGCACCACCACATCTACCGAACGCAGCAGATCCGGCACTTCCGTACGCGGAACATACGGAGCATACGTCAGATGTTCGGGCAAAGGGAAATCCTCGATCAGCCGCCGATACCCTGGAGCGTAGGTAAACCGTCCGATAATCTCCAGATGCACGTCGCGGCGTTTTTCTAGCAATAATGCAAAGGCCTCGAGCATCAAGTCCAACCGTTTACGCGGATCGATTCTGCCTAACCAGAGAAACGTCCGCCGCCCGGGATGACGTGGTGGCACGTTGGGTGCTGGACGAAACAACTCCAGATCAAAAGGATAGGGCAGGGCAAAGACGCGTTCGGCGGGAATGCCAAAAGCAATTAGATGTTGTCGGCTCCACTCGCTGCCGCAGATAACGGCCTGGCAGCGGGCCAGCTCACGCCGTGCCACCTGCTGCCGATGCCGGTAAAAAGCCCAGAGCTTCCAGTAAAGCATCTGGCCGGACAGCTCGATCAACCGATGCCGGAGCCGATGGATTGCCTGCCATTCGGTCTGTGGCGGCCCCTGCAACCAGGCCACCGTAGACAACCCCTCCACCCCGAACTGGGCCCCGACCCCAAGAAACAGCAACACGTCGTAAGGCTTCCGGCGATGCCGTTCGGCCACGCGCCAGGCAATGGCCTCCAGGTGCTTTCGATAGATCCAGTCTTCTACGATGCGTTCCAGTCCCCCCCGAAGCATCGGCTGCAACCGGTCACGCCATTTTCGCAACTGCTCCAGCAATACGCCTTCATAATGGAAATGCGGCTGGTGCGCCAGTCCTTCCGGCTGCCGCACAAAATCGGCTTTGGCGAACAGGTCCACCTGATGCCCCCGTCGCAACAGCTCCTCCAGAATCAGATAGTTGGCCGAGGCCACGCTCCCGGCATGCTGCTCCACCAATGCATAGCAAGCAATCCGCATCAGCCCTGTGCGTTTTCTAAAGGCACTGCTGCGCTGCCGGCTCCGTGCCCAGCAGCTCGTCGATAAATGCTGCAAAACGCGGCCGCAGCACATCGTAGCCGAATCGCCGGGCAAGCGCAGGCGCCTGCGCTGCCCGCGCCCTGACTTCTTCCATGCGCAGGCTGTCCATCCAGGCTGCCAGCTTCCGATGAAAACCCGGATCGGCCGGATGCCCCTCCGGCAATACCCATCCGGCCGGATAAACGTAGTCGTAAAAGCCCGGAATCGGACTCATTACTATCGGCAACCCGGTGGCCAGATACTCGGGCAGTTTGGTCGTGAGCCGGTAGCGCCCCAGCTCATCCAGCGTCTGCGTGATAAAACCGATATCCATTACGTTCAGCAGATCGACCACCTCGGCTTCTTCGACACGCCCCGTAAAGACGACGCGATGTCGCAGACCGTCCGGCACGCGGGATTCAAGCCGGGAGCGTCCGTCGCCGTCGCCCACGATCAGCACGGTGACGTCGTCCCGCTTCAGGTAACGCAGCATCTCGACCAGTTCCAGACCGTAGCAGTAGCGCTGACGTGCCACCCACTTCAGACTACCGACAACACCACAGACAAGATGCGTCAGCGGTATCCCATAGCGCCTGCGTAACGCCTGGCGTTGCGCTTCCGGGTACGGCCGAAACGTCTCCAGGTCAACGCCGCCTTCGATCGTGATTGCCCGAGGCGCGCCCAGCTTGAGGGCCACGCCGGTTAGATACGGCGTCCACCCGATGAATCCGGCACTGTGTCGATAAAGCAGGCGCTCATACGCCCCGAATACAAACCCGTAGAACGATCCCCGCGTGACCTTAAAAAATCCTCCCACAGGGTCGCCAGACGAGACCACGTAGCGCTGGCCCCAGGCCCGGGCCGCCCGAATAAGCGGTACCCCGGCCGCAATTCCTGTCCCTTCCAGATACACCAGATCGGGCTTTTCTCGGCGCAGGCGCTCCCAAACCGCCTGCATGTTTTCTCGGCGGGACCGCTCGCGGTCCAGTCCCCAAATCGTACAGTCCACCGACAGCCCCTGCGTTAGGCGCTGAATACGCCGTATGTCCTGGCCTACTGACCCGGCGGTACTGATGCAAAGCATTTTCGGGCGCGTCATCGTCACACCGTATAGAGGGCGGGCAGCGGAAACGTTTTGCCTGTAAGGCGCTCAAAAAGCCCAGCATACTGGTTGGCCATTTGGTCCCAGCTATGTTGCTCAGCCAAGCGGCGCGCAGCCAGACCCATTCGCTGCCGCAAATCCGGGTCTCGCGTGAGCGCCCCCAACGCCTGAGCCAGTGCTTCGTGATCTTCAGGACTTTCAATGACAAAACCTGCCTCACCGACCAAGTTAGCTGTACCAACTTGCCGGGAAACCAAAACCGGCAATCCCGTAGCCATGGCTTCAAGCAGCACAAGCGGGCACGAATCGCGCCGAGAGGGCAGCACAAAAAAATCCACAGCCCGCATGAGCGAGGCAATATCCCGGCGAAAGCCCAGAAAGTGCACCCTATCGGCAACGCCCAATTGCACGGCCAATGCAGGATAAGGGCTTCCCGGCAGCTTTCCAGCTACGGCCACATGTAGCTCAGGCACTTGTTTGAGGGCATGCAGCACGCCATCCAGGTTTTTAATTGGCGAGCGAATGTCCCCTACAAATAGGGCCAGGGGCACACCTTCGGGCAACCCGAGGCGGCTGCGATCGGCTCGACCCGGATGAAATTCGTCCAAGTCCACCCCGTTAACGATCACCTCAATGCGCTCTGGGGGTACGCCAATCGCAATGAGCTCCTCACGCACCATGTCCGAAACGGCCACAATGCAACGCGCCTGTGCAAAGGTTTCAAGCTCCCAGGCTGCATTAAGCCGGGTAAATAGTTCCTGGTAACGTGCTTGCCAGTTTCGACGCTGGCGAGCAGGATGATAGGGAGAGCGCAGCCAGCTCCCATGTACAAAATGCACAGCATTGATTGTATGGGGGAAACGCATCACAACTCCACAACCCAAGATCACATCGAACATATGGTCCATTGTAGCCATTATCCGGTCGGCTTTTTGTCGAAAACGCCAGACCTTGTATAGATCGACGGCCTCGCCCAACGGCCCCGTATGGATCGGCACCCACGAAGCGCCCATCTCGCGCAGCGTCAGGTCCAGCTTATCGCAAAAAAGCGTGACCGTGGCCCCGCGCATCAAGAGATAGCGTGCCAGCTCATAGTTTACGCGCCCTTGGCCATCGCCAGGAATAACGTTATGGGTAACGATCGCTATGTGCATCGGTTAAAGCTATAGGCTTTGGAGCTTTAGCGTGTTGCACAGCCAAGCAGGCACGGATTTTTTGTGCCATCCACTGCCCAACGGCTTCTTCAGACCCTACAGTTTGCCACCAATGCAAAGCAGCTTCAGAAAGCTGCTGCATATGGTAGGGATTCTGCAACAATTGGGGTATCAACACTTGAAGTTCGTGCCAATCGTCTACCTGAAGCACCGGGGCGTTCCGGTAAAACCACCGCTTAGGGAGGCGCTCTGTAATCACAATACATCCATAACGCAGTCCTTCGAAAAGCCGAAACGTATCGGCCGACGTACCCCGAGGCGCCAGACAGATTTTACTGTGCATCAGCGTTTGCGAATAAGCCTCGGTATCGAGCACTTCCCCAGGTTGCGTTAACCCATATTCCAGCGCGTTAAGCACAAAACGGGTATTTGTATGCACCCACACCTTTAGCTCCGGCATCCGGCTTTGCATGTCCTCCAGGACGCGCAGCATGTACATCCGCGAAACCCGCTTCGGACCGGGTAGCCAGCGATGCGGCGACCATAGACGCTTCGGGAACCCCTGTTCAATGCTCCCCGCAAAAAACACATCAATCGGCCGGGTCTCAATGGGCTGCATGGGCAAATCCTGCTGGTTACCGTATCCCAGAGGCATATCGTAAATCGGAGGCATTTGCTGTCCACGCAGCCGGTTGCGCATGTAGCGCCCAGCGTAGCGCAGGGCGCCCGGCAGCCAGTGCACCAACACCCGGAGATAACGAAGGAATACCAGCGTATTCAAATAAGAAGGTCGGCGCAGGAGTCGGACAGCCAGTTGCGGATAGATGCCATAGCATTTGAACGTAACCAGCACCCGATCCACATAATCCGGAATCTGGCTCCACTCATCTCCCATCACAATCGCCACTACATGATCTCCATATTCTGGAAGCTTATCCAGCTTCCACGTAACGAAAAACACAAGCCCGGCTCCTTCAAGCTGTGCCTCCACAACTTGGAGCAACCGATGCAAATAGGACGGCCGCTTTGGTGGGCATGAAAGGTCTATAGCTTCTGGGCTTTCCTTATAACCCAAAAAGCGATAATATCGATTAGGCAAGCTCATTTTTTGCTTGATGCAATAATGCCAACCGATCCACAGCACCTGCGCAAAAAGCCGTCAGTGGCCCTACAGCGTACAGTTCACCTCCCATTAGGTTGGCCATGGTAACCCCCAATACCCCCAATATGGCCAAAGCCATCAAACTGCGCGTACGGATCCAATAACGAAATGCCGTCAAAATGAGCAAACCTATGGTGAGGTGATACCAGATGCCTCCAAGCAGCCCTAATGCTACAAAGCTATTTCCCAAATGGGTTTCTGTGCTGTATCCTCTCCCCCCAAACTTTAATGCAGCTTTTGTAACGGCTCCAATACCTAACCCCAACGGTTCTCGAAAAGGAAACAGATAACCATTGAGCATCATGCGGAAGTGCGTTTCCGTCGAACTGTACTCTACATCCCCTCGCCGAGCATGAATAAATTCTTGGGCCTGTCGGTCTAAACGGGCCTGCACGCGTGGATCTAAGCCGAGCTGGGTACTCCGGGTCAGAGTCCACGTCAGCCCCACAGCTGCGATGACGGCAGCTAATGCACCCCGTGCAACCCAAACTGCCGTGGTACGTGCCAGTACAGCCCAGAGCCCGACCATCATTGCTAAAGAAAAAAATAGCGGTCCCCTGCTTCCCGTAAGGGCTATCGCAACCAGCAACGGAGGTACCAACAGCCCAGCACTACGATTGCCTCGGAGAAAAGCTGCCCAAGCCAGCACTGCTCCGATACCAAGAAACTTTCCATACTCTGTGTTAGAAGCAAATAGAGAAATGGGTGCGGGGTTTTTTGGGTCACCCAACCCCGCGTACCAGTTCATTTCCAACCAACGCTGCTGGTGCGGCAGGTAGCCGAAGAAAACTTGGTAAGTACCGTAAATGGCCGCCAACAGCGCCATAGGTAGCACTAGACCATAAAGTAGCGTACGCAGTAAGGCCGGTGTGGCATAGGTACGCCCTACCCAAAACCAGCAAATGGGGACAATAAGAAACATCGCCCCAGCTAACCCTACCATCAATCCGCCCTGCTTAGGATTAAAAATTTGCAACACCATGATGGCCATGAGTGCCAGCGTCCACTTGGCCAGCTTCGTGTCGAAACGGATCTCCTGGTTGACCAGGGCACCTGCGACTACTACCAGCGCAAACACACTCCCCACCATGAGCAATGGATCGGTACCCGACCAGCCAAAGAGGGGAATCAACAGCCTCCGCAAATCTCCCAGAACAATCAGGTAGAAAAACACCGCCAGAATGGCCGCGCGCACGTTCACGGTGGCGATCGCCACAAACAGCTCCAGGAGCATTAAGGTAAAAGCCAGGCGTCCATGTCCTGTCAGCAGCAAAAAGAGCACGGCACCAATACTCAATAGCCCCAGCAGCCCCAACGCCAGCGTCCGCCGCCAGGAAACAGCTACCATCGGACTTGATATGGACAACGATAGACGCATGCCCATTTTCCCTCATTTCACGCGGCGCTTCAGTATGGCTTGTTGTAAACTACGGCAAGCCACTGTCTCCAACATACCCCCTAAAGCGTCTTCAAGCATGCGCCAATGGAGCAATCCTTTCTCCATACCCAAAATCATGATGCACTCTCTGGATTTTATATAGCGCGCCACGGCAGATACCAGCGGAGGCCGCCCTTCTGGCTTTCGACGGAAATGTTTCCAACCATTTAAGCCACGAGGTGAGGATCAAGCGCGTTTATTGTTTGGAGCACCGTTATCAAGCGGTCTACAAAGGCTTCCGGGCTAAAATCGTGAGCGCGGCGGCGCGCCGCCTCTCCCACCCGCCGAGCAAAGTCCGGATCATCCAGATAGCGCCGTATCTGCCGGGCCAGCGTTTCAACATCCTCATAGGGTGCCAGTAAACCGTCCACGCCCTCGGTAATAATCTCACGTGGCCCGCCTTCAGCACCGGCCACCACGGGTTTGCCCAGCGCCATCGCCTCGATCACTACAACCCCAAAGGGTTCCCGGTCTGAAGCGTGCACCACCACATCCATGGCCTGCATCCAGCGCGGAATATCGGTCTGGAACCCGGTCAGCCATACCCGATCCTGTAAGCCCAGCCAGTTAATCAGCCTGCGCAACTCGTCTTCGTAGTCCGGTTCCAGTTCATGGCGGCCGCCGACGATTACAGCCCTGGCTTCAGGATATCGCTCCAGAATCTGCGGCATGGCCTGTATGAGCGTGTGCATCCCTTTCCAGCGCTGCAGACGACCGACCATGCCGATCAGTGGACCGTTTTCGGGCAGCCCCAGCTGCCGACGCGCTTCGACAGGGGTGGGCAGGCTATCTGGATCGAAGGCGCTTAGATCAACTGCCGGATACACAACAATTATTGAACGCTCCGGCCGCAACTGTCGCTGAGCTTCGGCCGCTGCCTGCGAGCAGGCCAGCACACCGGCAGCCGGGATCCGGGTAATCAGCCGATCCATCCAGGCCCTTCCTTGAGGAATCCCGTGCTGAAACCAAATCGCGGGAATACCGCCCACCCGGGCAGCCACACCACCATACAGGTGTGCTTTACCCATCCAGCTCAACACTAAAGTTACCTGTTTTTGGCGAAATAGCCCGGTAAGCTGTTCGACCGCCCGGGTGTATCGAATCGGTTGGCGCAGCCTTCCCACAGGCAAAATCTGCACGTCAAAACCCAAGGTGCGCGCTTCCTCGACCAGGGGACCGTTTTCAAAAAAAATGGGGATCCAATTGACCGGATCGTCCGGCAGATAACGTAAGAACAGCCGCAAGAGCTGCTCGGCACCTCCACGCTGCTCCGCGAGCGGCATAAGAATCGCAGTTTTCATGGGGTTACCTGATGAGCAAGCCGAGTGGCTACGCTTAGGGTTTTGAGCACCCGTCGGGCTAAGCGTGACCAATCCAGGTGGGCGGCATAGAACGCGCTGGCTTCTTCACCTAAGGATGCACGCAAAGCAGATTGCTGAGCCAACTGCAACACAGCGGCAGCAAAGGCTGCGCGATCTCCTACAGGGGTTAGCCAAAGCGCCTTCCCGTGCACAAAGCGCAGCATAGGATCCGTCAACGGTCCTTCGGTACTGACTACGGCTAGACCGTGTGCCAATCCAGCAATTAGAGAGCCACGCCGCGTTGAAGCTCCATCGATGAAGGGCGCCAGCAAGAGGTCCATTGCGGCCAAATGCATAGATACCGCTTCGGCCGGAAGCGAGCCTGCATCCCGCACGAAAATCCCTTCTGGCAGATGATCCCGGAGTCGCGCACCATGGGGTCCTAAGTAAAGAACCTCAAACGCCAGGTTCTCTTGCTGCAAACGCACAAGGGCTGCTTGGATATAGTCCAGCAGTCGGCCGGCACCAATGGTGCCAAAAACCCCTAATACGAGCGTTTCTGAGGCGATACCTAGCTGATTACGTGCCGCTGCGCGGGTAAGATCTACATTTGGGATATTCGATCCTACAGGCCAATGCACTACATGAGCCTGGGAAAACCAAAAGCGATAGCGCTCAACCCAGGGTTGAATCGAAAACGCCACCACCTCGGCCAATCGTCCTAAGGCCCAAAACTGCGGAATCTGCCAGCAGCGAAACACCCGGTTTTTCCAGGTACTGGGCGGCACAAAGTCCTCATGAAACATCAAGGCCACACGCATAGCCGAACACAAGCGGCGCAATCTGCGCAGCACCATCGGCAAAAACGGATTCAATCCCCAGCGACCATAGCTGAACTGGTTGAACTGGACAATCAGCCAGTCGGGCGGATCGGCCGACACGGCCGCTACGAGCTCCCACACGCCTCGCCGGGGTGGATAGCGAAAGGCCTGAACCACCTGCACACCGGGAATAGGTGTCCACTCCGACTGTGCAGTTAGTATGCGAACAGATATCCCTTCGGCAGCCAATGCGGCAGCCAAACGCGCTGTATAATCGCCAATACCGTCTAACACTGGCGGAAGCACAGGAAAGCACAGATCCACACGCATGGCATTATGCCCCTCTTCGGTCAACACGGCGTAGTAGCTGCCAGAACCGCTCTCGTTGATCTGATAGCCTAAATCGCTCATAAGCCAGCCGAAGCGCCCCTTCGACAAGACGCTCCCGCTCTTCTAAAGCCTGCTCAATCGCTTGGCTTAGGGGTATTGCATCTAGAGTGTGCACCTGAACTGCTGCTCCATAGCGCGCGAGCAACTGTGCTGCAGCAGCATCTGCCGGTCCGTGATATAAGATAGGGAGCCCGCTACCTAAGTAGGTCACCAGTTTGGTTGACAAGCTATAGCGCGTAAACGGAGCATATTGCTCCCCAAAGGGCAAAGGCAAATAAAGCACGTCAACCTGGTCGAAGTCGCGCGCCACCTCAGTTTCGGGAGCGTAGGGAAGCTCTCGAACTGGAACCTGCTTAGGACGGACTGGCAGACGGCTTCCTCGTGTAATGCAGGCCAGTTGCCACCCTGGCCGACGCGCTCGCAATAGATCTAAAGACCGTGCCAGAACATAGAAGTTTCTATGGTAAGATAAATGCAAGGCGCCCATAAAATAGACTACTGCTCGCCTAGGCGGATGTACCCTGGGGGCTTGTGGCAACGCATCAGGCAATCCATCCGTAATAACCTCATAAGGCATAAAACCAAACCATCGGCTGTAGGCCTCGCCCATAGCATTCGAGATCACTATGCGGGCATTTGCACGCTGCCATACATAGGCCAGTCGATCCATTAAAAACTCCAACTTCGGATGTCCGGCCAGATTGTAGCGCAGATCATCATGAATATTCAAAATGTACGGCAATCCATGGCGCTCGGCAATTTGATACGCGTACCAGAAGTCTGCCCCATGGGGGATGGCATGAATGGCTAAAGCGCCTGCTTCTAAAATGGTTTGCTCTAACGCCTGCTCAAAAATGGGTCGTCGCCACTCCGCCACCCAGTGCAAGTAACGCGCAAAACGCGTAGCCTCAAGGCGCCCAAAAAAAGGCCGCGGCGGCAGATGCACCTCGCGTCCAAACGGTGGCGGAGCTGGCGGCCGCACGCTCGTGCAGATGCTCAGAAACGGCACCGGGGCCTCCTGCAATAGTGCCCGCAGGATACGTCCGCCTCCACTGCTATCGCGCAACCCAAAGGGCTGCACAAAAGCGATTAAGCCACCTTGCGCTGAGCTTTTTCCCGCTCCATCCATCCGCGGTAGATCTCCTCAAAAATTTCTGGAAGCTTTTTTGTAATGTCCCACTGCGGATAGTGGGTTTTCATCTTGGTTAGATCTGAAATGTAGCAAATGTGATCACCCTCGCGAGGTTTATCTACATAGTCGTAAATCATCTTCTTGCCTGAAAGCGCCTCAATCATCTCAAAGGCTTCCAGGATCGAACAGCTGTTTTCGCGACCACCGCCCAGGTTATAGACTTCGGCCACACGGGGTTCTTCAAGAAAGCATTCAATAAACCGGGCCACATCATACGAATGAATGTTATCCCGCACCTGCTTGCCTTTGTAGCCGTAGATCGTGTACTTACGGCTGGTTAGGTTACACTTGATCAAATAGCTTAAGAACCCGTGCAATTCCACGCCTGAGTGGTTAGGACCGGTTAGACAACCGCCCCGCAGACAGCACGTCTTCATGCCAAAATACCGGCCATATTCCTGCACCATGATGTCGGCTGCGACCTTTGAAGCCCCAAAAATAGAATGCTTCGACTGGTCGATACGGAAGGTCTCTGGAATGCCCTTGTAATAGGCTGGATCGGCATAATCCCAGCGTTTTTCCAGCTCGACCAAAGGCAGCTCGTTAGGAGCATCCCCATAGACTTTGTTCGTGGACATGTGCACGAACACAGCTTCCGGAGCATAGCGGCGAGTAGCCTCCAGCAGGTTAAGCGTGCCTACAGCGTTGACGTCGAAATCCTCAAACGGGATCTGCGCAGCCTTATCATGCGACGGCTGCGCTGCTGCATGCACGACCGCGTCCGGCCGAAGCGTCTCGATCAATTCGAGCACACCCTGACGGTTGCGAATGTCCAGCTCATGGTGGGTAAAGCGTGGAAGCGTCTCTTGAAGTCGACGCTGATTCCACCGCGTATCTCCCTCGGGACCAAAGAAAAATGCCCGCATGTTGTTGTCCACCCCATGCACATCCCAACCCCGATGGGAAAAGTACGTGGCCACTTCAGAACCAATAAGACCGGAAGAACCGGTAACCAGCAGTTTACGCATTGTTCTTATGCCTCATTCAGGTCGTTTCGTCTAATAACTTCACAATCGTGGCCCTCAAAATATTGCGCAAGCGGCTTCTCTTACCACCCAAAAATCTGCAGCAGCTTCTGCACCGCACGTACCGGCAGCGTATGGGCCCAGGGCTGCGTAGCCTGCAGCCAGGCATGCACCGCCTTTTCGAACGGCGTGCGCGGATCGCGCAGCTTTCCATCGACGACCACCCCCTTCTGGGCCGCCAGCGCGGCCCAGTCGCGATCCCAGATGTTCAGCTTGCGAAATTTCTCAGGCCCATGCTCCATCAGCCACGTCAGCACTTCATCGTCCCAGTAGTAGCTGTTCTGCTTTTGGATCGTCCGCATGTCAATGCCCTGCGCCTCATAGCCGGCCAGCCACTCAGAGAGCACCGGCCCGGCGCGCCGAATGGCCGCCTCCATGTGGTGATACTGGCGAAAGATGGTGACCGGTCGTTTCTCGGGATAATTCAGGCATTCCCACACCTGATACCAGCGCTGCTTGCTGCGCATGCGGTCCCAGTAAGCGTACTGGTAGTGCAGCACCCTGATTTCTTCGAAATACAGCGCCGGCGCTTCTCTTGGAACCGGTATGCGAGGGCCATGGATAGGCCGTCCTTCATGTGGCGAACCGTCATCCACAAACCCAAACGGCTTGTAAGCCGGATCAATCCAGGCGTAGGTAACATCCGGTCCTATGTTGGCCCATCGGAAGTAGAGCACCGTTCCGGGCGGTGCGGCCAGCAACTGCTGCCACTCTGAGCTCTCCATCCAGTTGGCCGAAAGCATCTCGTCGGCATCCAGCGCAATCAAAATGCGTCGGCCCTGAGCCGGAAGTTGCCTTGCCGTATCGATCAGCAGCCGCTGGCGTACTCTTTCATCAAAGGCGTCATG
>Ga0272447_1001595_pt1 | contig 13882 bp, 12 predicted proteins | sample YNPCB0133_FD_194589 | JGI IMG/M metagenome (GOLD analysis project Ga0272447, IMG submission 194589) | Hot spring microbial mat communities from Yellowstone National Park, WY, United States - YNP-CB-013-3 | ecosystem: Environmental > Aquatic > Thermal springs > Hot (42-90C) > Sediment | place... | reverse complement strand
GCCAGGAGGACGGGGGCTCGGGTCGCCAGCACCACCGCGCACACCGGGTCGTCCGCGAGACCCCCCGCCAGCTTCGCCAGGGTGTGGGCGGTGGCAGGGGCCACCACCACCAAATCCGCCCGTTCGCCCAAGCCCACGTGGGGTTCCGCCTCGAGGCCCCTGGGATCCCACAGGTCCACCAGGACGGGGTGGTCGGAAAGGGCCCGGAAGGTGGCCTCGCCCACGAACCTCGCCCCGGACGTGGTCACGGCCACCCACACGGAGGCGCCCTCCCGCCGCAGGCTACTCACCAGGGCGGCGGCTTTGAAGGCCGCCACCCCGCCGCACACCCCCACCACCACCGTGCGGTCCCTCACCCCGTGCGCTCCATCAGGGCGCGGGCCAGCCCGTACAGGGCCTGGGTGACCACCTCCCGCTCCCAACGGTGGGTGTCCACCACCACGTGGTACGGGGACAGGTCGTCCAGGTCGATGCCGTAGATGGCCCGGTACCGACGCCGCTCGCTGGCCTCCCGCCGCTGCAGCTCCTCCAGGGCCACGCGGGGTTCCACCCCTTCCCGCTCCGCCACCCGCTGGGCCCGCACCTCCACGGGCGCCCGCAGCCAAACCTTCATGGAAGCCGGCACGAACCACCCGCTGAGTCGGGAGTCCACCACCGCGTTCCCCTCCCGGGCCATCTCCACCTGCAGGCGGTCCAGCTCCCGGTCGATGGTGTGGTCCTGTTCGGCCATCTCGGAAAACCGGAGCAGGTTGACGCCCCGCTCCTCCGCCCACCGGCGCATCACCTCGCCCGCGGACAGGTACCGCAGCCCCAGCCGCGTTGCCAGGGCCTTGGCCTGCGTGGTCTTGCCGCTGGCGATCAGCCCGCTGACGGTGATGATCACCGGTTAGGCTTCCTCCGCCTCCTCCGCCGGCTCCCGGGACAGGAAGCGGTGCGCCACGGTCTCCGGTTGCACCGCGGAGAGGACCACGTGGCCGCTGTCGGTGATCACCACCGCCCGCGTCCGCCGGCCGTACGTGGCGTCGATGAGCGACCCGTTCTCCCGCGCCTCCTGGATGATGCGCTTGATGGGAGCGCTGTCGGGGCTCACGATGGCCACGATCCGGTGGGCGGCCACCACGTTGCCGAAGCCGATGTGGATCAACCTGGGCTCCACGGCCTCACTCCACGTTCTGTACCTGTTCCCGGATGGCCTCCAGCTCCGACTTCATCTCCAGCACCGCCCGGGTCACCTCCAGGTCCGCTGCCTTCGACCCCACCGTGTTCACCTCGCGCTGCATCTCCTGCAGGAGGAACTCCAGCTTGCGGCCCACGCTGCCGTCCGAGGCGTGCAACAGGGCCCGGGCTTGGCGGAGGTGGCTGCGCAGCCGCACCAGCTCCTCCCGGACGTCGCACCGGTCCGCAAACGCCGCCACCTCCATGGCCAGGCGGGCCTCGTCCGGCGGGTGCTCCACCCCCAGGTGCCGCACCAGCTCCCCCACCCGCTCCCGGAGGCGCTGCGCGTACGCTCGGGGTACCTCCTCCGCCCGACGGGAGAGCTCCTCCACCCACCCCTCCAGGCGCGCCACCCGCTCCGCCAAGTCCCCCGCGAGGTGCGCGCCCTCTGCTTCCCGCATCCGTACCAAGGCGTCCAAGGCCTGGTCCAGCCCCGGGCGGAGAGCTTGCCACGCGAGCTCCACGTCGGCCCGGACCTCCTCCAGGCGCACCACCTCCGGCAAAGTCAGCAAGGCCGCCAGGTTCAAGGAGTCCTGGATCTCGAGCTCCCGCCGCAACGCCTCCAAGGCCTGCGCATACTGCCGCGCCAGTTCCGTGTCCACGGTCACGGACCTGGCGCGGCCCGTGGCCTCCTCGCGGACCAGGACCTCCACCCGACCCCGGCGGACCCGGCCCGCCACCGCAGCCCGTACCCGGTCTTCCAAGGCCCCCAGGTCTCGGGGCAGCCGCACCACCACCTCCAGGAAGCGGTGGTTGGTGGACCGCACCTCCACCCACCACCGCCCCGTCTGGGCTTCTACCTCTGCGGCGCCGTACCCTGTCATGCTGCGGACCACTGGACCTCCTCCGGCGCCCAATCTCCGGAAATCCCTCCGCGATTTTTGGGGACCCTGGGTCCTCCAAGACTTTTCCCCACGGGCTGCCGGGCTCCGCCGGCACTAGTATGATAAGCCCCGGATGCCAGCTCTCCCTGCCTCCACCTTCGACAGCGTGGTCCTGGCCGCCGTGGCCCAGGAGATCGCCCGACGCCTGCCCCTGCGGGTCCTCCGTGCCGGGCCGGGGGCCGCCCACGAGGTCTTGCTGCACACGGAAGGCGGTGTCCTGCTTTTCAGCGCGGACCCTTCCTGGGCGCGGGTGCACTTCACGCACCGCCGCCCCACCCTGCACCAGCCACACCCCTTCGCGGACCTGGTGCGGGCCCGCCTGGTGGGCGGGCGGATCGTGGGGGTGCGACAGCCTGCTTTCGAGCGGCTGCTGGAACTGGAGGTGGAGACTCTGGACGGCGTGTGGCACCTCGTGGCAGAGCCCATGGGGAAGCACGCCAACGTCGTGCTGGTGCGGGAAGGCAAGGTGGCGGGGGTGGCAAGGCCGGTGCCCCCGGACCGCTCCCGCGTGCGGACCCTCCTCCCGGGACTCCCCTACCAACCTCCGCCGCGAGACTCGCGGCCCGCACCCGGCGAGTGGGACCCCACCGCCCTGGAGGCGTGCCTTTGCAGTAGGGAAGAGCCCCTCTGGCGCGGCGTGCTGCGCTGCGTGGCGGGCATCGGTCCGCTCCTGAGCTACGAGATGGCGTGGCGTACCGGGGACCCCGAGGCGGCGTGCGGCCCCGGCCACGGAGCGAAGCTCGTTCCCGAGCTGGCGCAGCTCCGCGACCGCCTGACCCGTGGCCTGTTCGACCCCCGCGTGTACGGCCCGCCCGCGGAACCTACGTTCTTCACGCCCTTCCCGTACGGCTGCCTGGCGACTCTGGAGTCGGCCCAGGTGAACATGAGCGAGGCGGTGGAGCGGGTGCTGGGCGCCCGCGCCCGCGCCGCGCACCTGCAGGCCTGCCGGGCCGCCCTGCTGCAGCGCATCGAAACCCTGCTCGCGCGCAAGGCCTCCGCCCTGGAGAAGGTCCGGCGTGACCTGGAACAGGCCCACGAGCTGGACCGCCTGCGGGAGTGGGGAGAACTGCTGCTGGCGTATGCCCACCAGGTACCCCGGGGGGCTCCTTCGGCGCGGCTTCCGGGCTACGGGGGGCAGCCTGTGGAGGTTCCCCTGGACCCTGCCCGCGGCGCGGTGGAGAACGCCCAGGACTTCTTCCGCCGGTACGCCAAGCTCCGCGCCACCCTGCAGGCGCTGCCCGCCCGGGCACAAGCTCTGGAGCGGGAGGTGGCGACCTTGCAGGCTCTGCGGGTGCACGCGGAAACCGCCTCCACCGCGCAAGAGCTGGAGGCGGTGCAGGCGGACTTGCCTCCCCTTCCCGGAAGGAAGCGCCCGCAGCTCGGCTCCCCGCCGGCCCGCACCTTCACCGTGGACGGATTCCAGGTGGTGGTGGGGCGGTCCAACCGGGACAACGACCGGGTGACCTTCCGTGTGGCTTCCCCCCAAGACCTCTGGTTCCACGCCCGCGGCCTTCCCGGAGCCCACGTGGTGTTGAAGACCGGGGGCCGGACCCCTCCGGAGGAGACCGTGCGGCGGGTGGCTGCCCTGGCCGCTTACTACAGCGCGGGGCGGCAGGCAGGGGCGGTGGAGGTGGACGTCACGGAACGCCGCCACGTGCACAAGCCGCCGGGCAGTCCCCCAGGCTGGGTCACGTACCGCGGAGAACGGACCCTGCGGGTGCCGCCCCACCCTCCGGAAGGGTTGGAAACTCCCCCCTCCCCGCAGGGCTCCCCGGGGGAAGACGGCGGGACGCCTGGCCCGACGCTCCAAGAAGCGCAGGACGAACCTCCGCCGGGCTAGGAGCCTGTCCCGCAAAGGCTCCCGGGCACGGAGAACCGGTCCTTACCCGGTGGATTCCTCGATGACCACCTCGTCCACCCCGTCCGTCTCCACCAAGCGCACCGTCACCCGCTCCCGAGACGAGGTGGGCAGGTTCTTCCCCACGTAGTCCGGCCGGATCGGCAACTCCCGGTGCCCGCGGTCCACCAACACCGCCAGCTGAATCGCCGCGGGCCGGCCGAGGTCTATGAGGGCGTCCAAGGCCGCCCGGGCGGTGCGGCCCGTGTACAGCACGTCGTCCACCAGCACCACGGTCTTGCCCTCCACCCCGAAGGGTACTTCCGTGCGGGCCACCGTGGGCCGGTCGGGCAGGCGGTCCAGGTCGTCGCGGTACAAGGTGATGTCCAGGACCCCCACGGGTACCGCAGCCCCCTCGATGCGCTCGATGGCGCTGGCCAGGCGTCTGGCCAACACATCCCCCCGGGTGCGGATCCCCACCACCGCCAGGTTCGCGGTACCGCGGTTGCGCTCCAGGATCTCGTGGGCAATGCGCACCACCGCCCGCGAGATGGCCTGAGCGTCCATGACCTTGGCCTTGGGCCGCATCCCTCTCGACCGCCCCAGAAATCGCGCAGCGATTCTGGGGACCCCCATTCCCTCCGCTCGAGGGCGTTTTCCGGGATCAGCTCCTAGTCTTTGCTCCTGTGGTTTCGGCGCAAGGCCTCCAGCACCTCCTGGAGGTCCGGGGGCAGCGGGGAGGTGAACTCCAAGGCAGCACCCGTCCTCGGGTGCGTAAACACCAGGCGCCACGCGTGGAGGAACTGCCGGGATAGCCCAAGCTCCCCCCGACGACCGTAGACGGGGTCGCCGGCCAATGGGTGGCCCAGGAAGCGGGCGTGGACGCGCACCTGGTGGGTACGGCCGGTCACCAGTCGGCACTCCACCAGGGTATAGTTCCCCAGGCGCTCCAACACCCGGAAGTGCGTGGTGGCGTGTCGGCCCTCCGGCCGCACCGTCATCTGCTGCCGTCGCACGGGGTGGCGCCCGATGGGCGCAGTCACCGTCCGCTCCTGCCAGGGAACGCTCCCCCGCAAGAGGGCCAAGTACCACCGCTGGGCGCTGCGCTGCGCGATCTGGGCAGCCAGGGCCCGGTGCGCCTCCTCGGTCCTCGCCACCACCAGCAGTCCCGAGGTGTCCTTGTCCAGGCGGTGGACGATGCCAGGCCGCGCGGGGTCCACCTCAGACAGCCTGCCCAGCCTGGCGAGCAGGGCGTTCACCAAGGTCCCCGCGGGGCGGCCGGCCCCGGGGTGCACCGCAATGCCGGGGGGCTTGTCCACCACCGCCAGGTCTGGATCCTCGTACAGCACGGACAAGGGAAGGTCCTCCGGGACCAGCTGTGCGGGCGCGGGAGGTGAGGGCAGTTCCACCCGCACTACCTCCCCGGGACGCATCACGTGGCTGGGCTTGGCGGGCAGGCCGTCCACCGTCACCCGGCCTTCCAACACCAGTTCCTTGGCCTTGGACCTGCTGAGCCCCGCCACGTGCGCCACGTACACGTCCAACCGCTGCCCGGCGCGCTCCCGAGCCACCTCCGATCGCACCACCCGTGCCGCTTCAGCTGCCGGGTGCCCGGTACTCGCCACCGTGCTCCCGCTGGATCCTCCACAGCCCCGCGGCGCTGCCCGCGGCCACGAGGCCGGACGCCACCTGGCCCAGGGTGAGGGGCCCTAGCACCGCGGAGGTGGAATGGGGGTCCACGAAAAAGTCCGCGGCCAGCCGGGAAACGGCCTGCAGGAGCAGGTACGTGAGGGCCAGCTGGCCTGGCACGGTCCCGACCCGGTGTAGCCCCTCCAGCAACCGGTAGGCCACCAGGGACGCCACCAGGAGGTACGCGGCCACAGGGTGCCGCAGGGTCCCTCCTCCCTCCACGGCCCACGGGAGGTCCGTGGGCCTACCCGGGAAGGACCCGCCCCACACCGCCCCCAGCATGCCCACCGCGTACCCGAGGGCCACGGGCGCCGCCAGGACATCCAGGGTCTCTCGCCAGCGGTGCCGGCGAAGCCACCAGCAGGCTACCGCGGCCCCGGCGACCCCGCCGTAGAAGGCCAACCCGCCTTCTTGCCAGATGGCCACCGCCCGGAAGGGCTGCGGGGCGTACGCGCTTACGTGTGCCACCACGTGGGCCGCCCGGGCACCCACGAGCCCTACCAGGAGCACGGACAGACCCAAGTCCAGGGCTTCCCCGGGGGACAAGTCCGCCCGGTGGGCCGTGCGGACGAACCGCAGGAGGCCTGTGGCGAAGCCCAGCAGCAGAAACAACCCGTAGGTGGAAACCCTTACCGCCCCGAGCTGGAGGAGGGTCCCCTCCAACGCCTCACCCGCGGTCCGACCGCCAGCTCCCCAGGGCCAGAAGAAGCCCTCCGGCCACGATGCAAGCGTCCGCGAGGTTGAAGATCGGCCAGTACGGCAGCTCCACGAAGTCCACCACGTAGCCGTATCGGACTCGGTCCGCGAGGTTCCCCGCCGCCCCGCCCAAGACCATGCCCACGCCGACCCGCACGAGGGGAGAGGTATGCCACCGGCGTCGGTGGTGCAGCACCAGCCAGGCCGCCGCCGCCACCGCAGCCAGGCCCACCAGCTCGTTGGCGCCGCTCAACAGGCCGAAGGCGATCCCCGTGTTGCGCCACAGGGTGAACCGCACCAGCGGGGGGAGCACCGGGACCGACGCCCCGAACTCCATGCGGCTCAACACCGCGGCCTTGGACAGCTGATCCAGTACCGCCACCACCACCGCGGCCGCCACGGAGTCCGCCCGCACTTTCCCGAAAAGACGCGAGCTCAGCCGGACCAGCCGTTGCCCGACCCGCTCTCCCGCTCCTGTTCCGCCTTGCACCGGATGCATAGGTTCGCGAAAGGCAGGGCCCGCAGGCGTTCCAGCCCGATGGGGCTCCCGCAGCGCTCGCACGTGCCGTAGGTCCCCTCGTCCAGCTTCCGGAGGGCGTCCTCCACCATCCGGAGCATGCCTTGCACGGAGGTCTCCAGGGCGAACCCCTTCTCCCGCTCGAAAGCCTCGGAGGCCACGTCCCCGTAGTCGTCCTCGTTGGCCGCCTCCACCAGCCCGATCTCCTCCACCTGCTGCAACCGCTCTCCCAAGGTGGCCAGCTCCTGCAGCAGCCGTTCCCGCTCCGCCAGCAGCAGCCGCCGGAACTCGGGGTAGTCCGCGGGGGTGACGGGCTCCGCCTGTGCCACCGCAGGCGCCCCCAGAGGACCCCGCGGGGTGGGGCGCGCGGGTGTGGGCGAGGGCAGGTCTACCCTCGGGGGCCGCAGCAGCACAGATCCAGCGGGCGCCCCGCTCTGGGATCGGGCAAAAGAGGAGGCTTGGGGAAGTTGCCGCTCCGTCCCCGTGGCGCGGTTTCCCTCCGCCCGCTGCCGGGTCACCCCCTTGGTCGGCTTCACCGCGGGCTGGCGGCTTACGGAGGACCCGCGGCTAGCCTTGCCGGCCACCGGCCTCCGCACCTGCTTTTTGTCCTTGTGCTTTTTCGCCGTGGCTTGCTTCCTGCTGGCCATCCTCGCCCCCGCTAGGACACCCCAAGGGCCGCCACGGCCTCTCGGGGGCCCGGATCTCCTTCCGCACCGTGCAGGTGCCCCTGCGACACCTAGTCGCCGAACGCCGCGGAGAGCGCTCCTATTCCCGCGCCTTGGTCCTCCCTCAGAGCTTCCTCCACCGCGGCTTCCGCGAGCAGGGCCGTGGAGTCCAGGATCGGCACCGGCCACTCCCCCGCGTCCACCACCAAGGGGATCTCCGTGCACCCCAGGACCAGGGCCTGGGCCCCTGCGTGCACCAGCTCCTGCCCCGCCTCCCGCACCCACGCCCGTACCCGCGGACCCAGGTTCCCGGCCTTCACCGCGAAGATGGCCCGGTCCACCAGGTCCTGGCGGGCGGGGGAGGGTACCAAAACCCGGCAGCCCCGCCGGCCCAAGGCTTTTTGATAGAGGCCGGCCACCACGGTGGCTCGGGTGGCCAGCAGCCCCACACAGGGGAAGCCACGAGCCCTCCGCGCCACCGCCTCCGTGATATCCAGGACCGGGATGCGCACGCTGCGGCGGATGCTGTCCAGGAAGTGGTGGGCGGTGTTGCAGGGGATCACTAGGAAGTCGGCGCCCGCCCGCTCCAGGTTCCGCGCGGTCGCTACCAAGGCGGGAGTAGGGTCTTCCCCGCCCTCCAGAATCCACCGCGACCGGTCGGGGATCTGGGGGTTGTTGTCCACGATCACCCGCAGGTGGTCCTGGTCCCGCTTCGCGGGGGTGAGGTCGATGAGCTTTTGGAAAAAGTCCGCGGTGGCCCTTGGCCCCATCCCCCCGAGGACACCCACCGTACGCGCCATCTGCGTCCTCCGAAGTCGCCAAAACGGTCTGCCCGGAGGTGCTGCGCCCGCACCCCTCGGCCCTGGCGCTTCATCTTAGCACAAACCCGCAAGAGGCCCCCAGAGGCCGGGATGCTCAGGAAAGAAGCCGGACGACCACGGTCACAGGGTACCCTAGGACGGACATTTGGGCCTGGAAGTCGCCGGGTACCTGCCCCAGCTCCACCGTCTCCGCCAACACCTCCTCCGCGATGGTGGCCTGGTGCTCCCGGACGGCCTCCGCCACCTCCGGTGGGACTTCCAGGAAGAGGTGGATCCGCTGGTCCACCCGGAGGTTCGCCTGACGCCGCACCTGCTGGATGTGGTGCACCAGCTCCCGGGCCAGGCCTTCCCGCCGGAGCTCGGGGGAAAGGTGTGTGTCCAACACCACCACGAACCCACGCCCGGCCTCCGCCACGAACCCTTCCCGTTCCCGCACCCGCACCTCCAGCTCCTCCCCGACCAGCTCCACCCGCTGCCCGTCTAGCTCCACCACCGCCCGGCCCTGAGAGGCCACCCGCCGGGCCTCCTCGAGGCTCAGCCGCCTGAGGGCCTCGGCCAGCGCCTGGACCTTCTCCCCGTACCGCGGGCCCAGCACCTCAAACCGCGGCCGGACCTCGTAGTCCACCAACCCGCTCTCCGGCGCAGCCAGCTCCACCCGCTTGCAGTTCAGCTCCTCCGCTACGTGCGTCAGCAGCTCCGGATAGCGGTGGAGCCTTGACCCCGGGGCCACCACCACCGCGGAAGCCAACACCTGCCGGACCCGCAGGCGAGCCCGGGCCCGGGCCGCGCGTCCCAGGCTCACCACCCAGCGGGCTTCCTCCATGGCTTGCTCCAGCTCAGGATCCCGGCGGTCCTCCGCCACCGCGGGCCAGTCCGCCAGGTGCACGCTCACGGGTGCGCGGGAGTCCACCGCCCGTACCAGGCCCTGGTACAGCTCCTCGGACAAAAAGGGAGCGAGGGGAGCCATGAGCTTGGCGGTGGTCACCAGGGCCTCGTACAAGGTGTGGTACGCACTGGCCTGGTCCTGGGAGTCTTTTGCCTTCCAGTACCGGCGCCGACCTCGCCGCACGTACCACGTGGACAGGTCCTCCACGAACCGCTCCACCGCCCGGGCGGCGTCTGTAGGGTTGTACGCGTCCAGGGCGGCGGTGGCTTCCGCTACCACCTCCGCCAGGCGGCACAGCAACCACCGGTCTAGGGCACGGCGTTGTGAGGTGGGAGGCGCGGGCCAGCGCAGGGGGTCGAAGCCGTCCAAGCTGGCGTAGGTGGTGAAGAACACGTAGGTGTTCCACAGGGTGAGGAAGAACCCGCGGACCACCTCCTCCACCGCGGCAGGGCCCAGCCGCTTGGGGATCCCCGGGGGGCTCACGGAGAAGAAAAACCACCGCAGGGCGTCCGCTCCGAACCGGTGAATCAGGCTCCACGGATCCAGGACGTTGCCCCGGCTCTTGCTCATTTTCTCGCCGTGCTCGTCCAGCACCAGCTCCAGGCACACGCAGTTCCGGAAGGCGGGGCGGTCGAACAGCAGAACGGAGATGGCGTGGAGGCTGTAGAACCAACCCCGGGTCTGGTCGATGCCCTCGCAGATGTAGTCCGCGGGGAAGGATCGCTCGAACCAGTCCCGGTTCTCGAAGGGGTAGTGCCACTGGGCTACCGGCATGGCCCCGGAGTCGAACCACACGTCGATGAGGTCCGGGACCCGGCGCATGGCCCCCGTGCACCCCGGGCACCGCAAAATCACCTCGTCCACGTACGGCCGGTGCAACTCCAAGGGTTCCGGAAGGTGCGTGGCCATCTCCCGAAGCTCCGCGAGGCTGCCCACGCAGTGCTGCCGGCCGCACGCTTCGCACACCCAGATGGGCAGCGGGGTCCCCCAGTACCGCTCCCGGGAGAGGGCCCAGTCCACCACGTTCTCCAGCCAGTTTCCGAACCGGCCCCGCTGGATGTGCTCGGGGACCCAACGGATGGCTTCGTTGGCCTGCAGGAGCCGGTCCTTGCACCGTGTGACCGCGACGTGCCAGCTGGTACGGGCGTAGTACAGGAGGGGGCTGTCGCAGCGCCAGCAGAAGGGGTAGGTGTGGCGGTACGTACCCACCCGGTACACCAGGCCCCGGGCCCGGAGGTCTTCCACGATCTCCGGGTCCGCGTCCTTCACAAACCGTCCCGCCCACGGCGGGACCTCCTCCGTGTACCGGCCGTCAGGGCCCACCGGGTGGAACACCGGCAGCCCGTGCCGTCGGGCCAGCTCCATGTCCTCCTCGCCGTAGGCCGGGGCCATGTGGACCACTCCCGTCCCCTCCTCCGTGGTGACAAACTCCGCGGCCCACACCCGCCACAAGCGCTCCTCCTCGGGGTAGAAGGGGAACAGGGGTTCGTAGGCCCGCCCCACCAAAGCTTCCCCGGGGAGTTCCTCCAGGATCTGGTAGGGGCCAACCAGGGCCGCCTCCAGCAGGTCCCGAGCCACCACCAGCACCTCCTCCCCTTGCCGGACCTTGGCGTACACGACCTTCGGGTGCACCGCGCAGGCCACGTTGGCGGGCAGGGTCCAGGGGGTGGTGGTCCACACCAGCAAAGAGGTCCGGGGGTCGTCCCGCAGCCGGAGGCGCACGTACACCGAGGGGTCGTCCGTCTCGTGGTAGCCCAGGGCCACCTCGTGGCTGCTCAGGGGAGTGCCGCATCGGGGGCAGTACGGCACCACCTTGTACCCCTGGTACAGGAGGCCGCGGTCCCAGAGCTGGCGTAAGATCCACCACACCGACTCGATGTACTGGTCCGAGTAGGTGACGTAGGGGTGCTCGTAGTCCAGCCAGAAGCCGATGCGCTCGCTCAGCCGGACCCATTCCCGCTCGTAGCGGAACACCGACTCCTTGCACCGACGGTTGAACTCCGCCACCCCGTACGCCTCGATCTCCCGCTTGCTGTTGAGGCCCAGCTCCTTCTCCACCTCGATCTCCACGGGCAGACCGTGGGTGTCCCACCCGGCCTTGCGGGGCACGTAGTAGCCCCGCATGGTCCGGTACCGGGGGATGGCGTCCTTGTACGCCCGCGCCAGGACGTGGTGGACGCCCGGGAGCCCGTTGGCGGTGGGCGGCCCTTCGTAAAAAGTGAACTGAGGACAGCCCTCGCGGGCCTCTAGGGTCTTCCGGAACACCTCCTGCTCGGCCCAGAAGCGCAGAATGCGCTCCTCCAGCTCCGGGAAGCTCACCCGGGGCGAAGCCGGTACAAACCCCATGGTCTCCTCCTGTAAAGGCTGAGGCCCGTCCGCTCCGGGACGGGCCTCAGCCCGCGGTACCACCCCGATTCAGGACACCGCCTGCTCTCTGCCGGAACGGGAAGCGCAGGCCTCCGATTCCGCCCTCCCGGTCACGGTGGAGGCTCCGTCCGCGGCTACTCGACCTTTTCGCCGGGAAGCTCCGGGGGGATCTTCACGCCGCCGCGGCCACCGCCTCCCACCCACGCGGCTCGCTCCTGGCCTCGCCCTGCGGCGTTACTCGTCCCCGTCCTCGCCTCGTGTGGGGATTGTAGCCCACCCCGCGCCCGATCGGTCAAGCGGAAGCAGGAACCAGGAGGCCGGGGGCGTATCCGTGCGCCAAGACGCGGCGAGGGGGGATCCGGTGCGGCGAGGAAAGCCCTGGTGGGTCGGCTGGGCCTGCGTGATCCTTGTGGTGGGCGTGGTCTCCCCCGCCCACGCCCAGCCCCGTACCCTCACCGCGGACCTCTTGGTGTACGGGGCTACTCCCCAGGGGGTCACCGCGGCGGTGGCCGCGGCCTTCCGTGGGCTCAGGGTGGTGCTGGCGGAGCCCACCTCTTTCGTGGGTGGGGCCTTTAGCCAGAGCTGGGTCAACACCTTTGACCTCACCTGGGACTCCGCGGGAGAGCTCCTGTACGGGGGACTGGTGCGGGAGTTCGTCCGCAGGATGGGCTCCTCCGACGGCGTGGACGTGCGGAGGGCTGAGCGCGTCCTGCGGGACTTCCTGCACGCGGCGGGGGTGTCCCTGCGGGTCGGGTGGCGGCTAGAAGGCGTGGAAGTCCAGCGCGGCCGGCTCGTCTCCGCCACCTTCAGGACCCCCGAGGGGCAGGTGACGGTGAACGCGGATTCCTTCGTGGACGCCACCGACCTCGCCCACCTGGCCGCGGCGGCAGGCGCCCGGTTCACCGTGGGCCGGGAGGACACGGGCTTGGACCGCCGGTCCATGGCGGCCAGCCTGGTCCTCCGGCTGCGGGGGCTGTCTTGGGCTCAGGTCTCCGTGGCCGCGTGTCCTACGCGACCTTGTGCGGACGGGGGGGGACGCAAGCCTTCCCTGGTCTGGGGTTTCAACGGCCTGCTCACCCGGTACGTGCCCAGCGACCCGGACCGGTTCACCCTACGGGGCCTGGAGCTGGCGCTGCAGGGAGACGGGAGCATCCTGCTCAAGGGCCTGCAGGTTTTCGGCGTGGACGCCACCGACCCGGACTCCCTAGCCGCCGCCTACCGCCAGGCCCAGGAGGAGGCGGTGCGGGCGGTGCGTTTCCTGCGGGTGGCGGCCCCCCACCTGTTTGGGACCGCGGAGCTGGTCGCCACCGCCCCGGCTCTGTACATCCGGGAGAGCCGACACCTGGTCGGGCGTTACCGCCTGCGGGCGGACGACGTGCTGTACGGCCGCGACTTCCCCGACACCGTAGCGGTGGGGGGCTACCCCCTGGACGGACAGGCCTACTACGCGGGAGAACCGCCGTATCTCCCCGGCGTGCCCGCACCGTACGGCGTGCCCCTGCGGGCCCTGCTGCCGGACCGCATGGAAAACCTGCTCGTGGTGTCGCAAGCGGCCTCCTTTGACTCCGTGGCCGCCTTTTCGGCCCGGGTGGTGCCCCTGCAGATGGCCCTGGGGGAAGCCGCGGGCATTGCCCTGGCTGTAGCGCACGCCCTGGGCCGCCCTCCCTCGGTGTTCGTGGAGAACCCCGCGGCGCTCCAGCAGCTGCGGGCGTCCCTCCGGCTCGCGGGCGTCCGCCTGCACGCCCCGCGCCAGGTGCCCACCGACGACGTGCTGGACCCGGGTTACCCCGACGCGGTGGAGCTGCTGCGCAGGGGCCTGTTCAACGGCTCCTACTTGCTTCGGGGCGGCCTGCACCTACGCCGCCTGATGTCCCTGCGGGAGTGGCTGGAGGACCTAGAACACTTCTTCCGCCCGAGGGGGCCGGAAACGGCCCTGGACACCATCCAGGCGGTCCGGCTGGCCTCCTTCCCCACCCTGGGCTACCCGCTCCCGGCTTCCTCCGCCACGGCCCTCTTGCGGGCCCTAGGCCTGCCCGCCACAGGTCCCCAGGATTCCCGAGCACTCACCAGGGGTCAGGCAGCTTCCCTGCTGTGGGGCGCCCTCCGGGGCGCCCTGGAGAGTCGCGAAGGCCGCCCGGACCTCCAGGGTGGCGGATGCCGCGAGTTCTGGGGCCTGAGCGTGTGTCCGAGGGGGTCTCCCGACGGCCGCGGCCGCTAGGCTAGACCCCGTGGCGGAAGAAAGACCGTCCGCCGCAGGAGACCGGGGTCCCCAAAATCGCTCAGCGATTTTTGGGGTGGTCTAGTC
>Ga0272447_1001592_pt1 | contig 13906 bp, 12 predicted proteins | sample YNPCB0133_FD_194589 | JGI IMG/M metagenome (GOLD analysis project Ga0272447, IMG submission 194589) | Hot spring microbial mat communities from Yellowstone National Park, WY, United States - YNP-CB-013-3 | ecosystem: Environmental > Aquatic > Thermal springs > Hot (42-90C) > Sediment | place... | reverse complement strand
CCGACACCGACTGTAGGCCAGGGATCACGCGCGGGATAGAGCGAATCACTTGGCCGATCGTCTCTTCTTCGTTCAGGGCACAGATTTGCACAAACAGTCTGGGCAGCCTAAGTAGGGAGGAATCTGGTGTTGTGTCCATAGCTACTGGCTACAATTATAATTTGACAAGGCAATGATAAACAACGCGCGCGTGTCACTCATTCAGTATCAGCGATCGAAATACCTTACCAGCAATCCCATCTCGCGTCGGCTGATTCGCGGTTTCTTTGAGTCGTTGAGGTCATGCGTTCGGCTGGTGGAGGCAGATTATGCCCGCATTGGACAGCGAGTGCGCATATTGGTGGAATTTGGATGCGGCGAAGGGGTGTCGTCGGACGCACTGCACGCTGCATTGCCTGAAGCGACCATAGTCGGGTTTGATATCTACGTGCCGTCAGTGAGAATCGCAGCGCGGTATCACGCGGAGGCTGCCTTTGTCGTTGGCGATGTTACCCACGCGCCGTTACGCAGCGCATCGGCGGATCTAGTGGTGATGCTGGAAGTGCTGGAGCATTTGACCGATCCCGAAGCAGCCCTGTGCGAGGCAGCTCGGGTGACGCGAGGGTGGTGCATTTTCAGCGTGCCACACGAGCCAATCTGGCGCGTCTTGAACATGGTGCGCGGGGCATATTGGCGGGCGTGGGGCAATACGCCGGGGCACATCAATCACTGGTCGCGCCGGGGGTGGATAACCTTTCTAGAGCGGCACTTCGACGTTGTTAAAATCAAGACACCGCTGCCGTGGCTGATGGCGGTGTGCCAGACAAAGTGACTGACTGATGGCCACAATTCGCGCTTCGCAGACCACATACGCTGGTCGCGCTCCAATTCTACGCCGTGAGTGGATGTGGCACGTGGCTGTGCTGTCGATTCCGCTGGCTCTGGCGTGCATCCAGACATATCCTGTTGTGGCCGAGATCACCACCCGAGCGCCGGGCTGGCCGGGTGACAATATTGCATACATCTGGTTGATCCACTGGCTGAAACAAGCCGTGACAACAGGCGCGTCGCTTTTCTTCGACCCGTACTTCTACTACCCGTTGGGATATAACTTGTCTGCCATCGAATCGACGCTGGCCAACACTGTGCCAGCGCTGCCGGTAGCGCTGTTGGCTGGGCCGGTGGCAGCGTATAACATTGTGCTCTTGGCGTCGTTCGCGCTTACGTCCTATGGGACCTTCTTGTGGGTGCGCGCGCTAACCGGCAATAACGCTGTCGCGCTCACATGCGGTGTAGCCAGCGCGTTCTTTCCCTTTCGCCTTGCGCACTTGCCTGGCCACCTGCCGCAGATGTCAACGCAGTGGATTCCACTGTGCTTCTATGCTGTTGAACGTTACACGCGCACGCGACAGACGTACTGGGCTGCCGGGGTAGGCGTCATGGTTGGGCTAAACGCCCTGTCGTCCTGGTACACACTGGTCTTTGTGGCGCTGGCGCTGCCGGTGTATGTTCTGCTGCGCGTGCCTCGCCTACTGAGACAGATTGTTCGGACATCGGCTGCCCGCCGCGATCTGGCCGTGGCTGTCGTGGCGACCACCGCGCTGGTCGCGCCAGCAGCAGCACCATATCTGCACGCTCAAGGGAGTGACAATCGCGCCCGATCAGCAGCTGAGATCGTGCGTGGGTCGATCAGTCCGCTGGAGTTCGTGACGCTCAGCGTTCGGCATCCAATATGGGGCGAATGGGCTGCCGCGCATTTGCCGATTGCGGAGAAGCAGAATATCGTGGAGCGCGTGGTCATGCCTGGCTACCTGATGCTAGCGACTGCCAGCGTCGGTGTGTGGCTCTCGCGGCGGCGACGGGTGGTTCGGTCGTTGTGCGGTCTGGCGTGTGTGGGGATCTTTGGAGCAATGGAGCCAGTGTTGGTTGACCACACTGCGCGTCCAGTTCAGATTGCTGTGCCGGCCTCGATGATGAACTGGTTGGAGCAGGCCGGTGTGTTAGAGGCGGCCGGACAATGGTTCGGTCCAGAGGTGGCAGCCAGCATGAGGGACGAGCAAGGGATAATCGTCCCGCTACCGTATGCACTCATCTATCGACTGCCAGTGATCGCGTCAATGCGCGCAGTGGGAAGGTTCGCTATCCTGTTGAATTTCGCTGTGTGTGGGCTGGCTGCAGTGGGCGCAGATGCGCTGATTCGGCGGCTATCTGCGCGCATGCGCGAATCGCAGCGCATCCGGCAGTGGCTGGCTGCGCTTGTGTTGTGCGCCGGCGGGCTGGTCGTGTTTGAATACTGGCAAAAGCCGTATCAAGCTGTACGCCTAAGGGCGCGCGCGGTTGATGTGTGGCTCGCCGAGCAGCCGTTTGGAGCTGTGCTGGAATTGCCACTTGATCAATTTAGTCAGCGTTTGAGCGTCTATGCGCGCGCCGAACACAGACAGCCGCTGGTGCTCGGGCTGCGTGGTTCATTTCCACCGCCAGTGGATGGAGAGCGGCGGGCAATCATCGAGCAACTGCCTGCGCCAGAAGCGGTGCAGGCACTATGCGAGTGGGGCACGCGATACGTGGTGTTGAACATGCGCCGGATGACCAGGGAGGAGCAGATACGCTGGGCCGAGACAATGGAGGCCATGCCAGTGGCGCGATTGGCCGGCGAATGGGACCTCGTTCGCGGATATGTCCTAGATGAGTGTCAGGAAGTCGGACCCCAGCGTTGAGTTGCAGTCGAGCGTGCGGTTTCTTGCTCATCATGCGCTCTAGTGCCTGGTTGGTAGTTTGCACCCACACCGCGCGATAGCCACAATGCTCCAGCAGTAGGCCGACAGAGTCGCTGAGGCCACCCTGGACTAGGAGTATCTTGATCGGTGCCGCTCTCATCGTTGCTGTTCAGCCGGCTCGGCGTCCTCCTCGCCAAGACCGCTTGAATCGCAGGTTCGCAGATACGGTGCGCGGCGCAGCCCCAGCGTATGGAGGCTTGGGCTGAACTTACCGCGAGGCACTGGGGATTATATATCCGCGCGGAAGACGGGAGTGCTTAGGGGTGCATTCACAGCCAGGGTGATTCTCACGCGGAGACGCGGAGAACGCGAAGAGCTATAGAAACGTCAGTTCGGATTTACGTGAAGGGTGCACTCAGTGATTCTCACGCGGAGAACGCAGGAGAAAGCATTACTTTGGCCGCCTAGCAGGGGAACTTCTAGGAAATCGCATTTCGCCTACTGGTAAATACATCAACCTGGGTGAGAGAACCACGTACAGGGGCAACACGTACAAGTTGACTCAGTGATTTTATTGCGTTCTCTCGCTGCGAGAACTGCGATATGTAAAATCTCCGCGACTCCGCGTCTCCGCGCGAGGAGCGGAAGGCGAAGTTAATCCGAACTCACGTTCGCTTAGGATGACAAAGGCATAGGTCTCGGCAATCAACAAATACGTCATCACTGCTAATTGAGCACTTCCATGTGCGGGGTGTATTCACCGACAGGAGCAACACGCTTGCTGCTCAGCGAAGTTATGGGCCAAGCGACGGCACTGCCGTCGCCCACTCAGAGTTAGCCACAAATACACGAGGTGCGTTCGCTGCGAGGGGCAAAGCTGATCCTCACGCGGAAAAGAGGTTGCCCCTATGGAGTTGCCTCTATACGGCAACAGTGGCCGCCTGGAAGGCGGCGCTCCCAGCATAGGGTTGTCCCTATTGGTGAGCGCACGCAGAACGATTGCGAAAGCGCTAAGAGCGCCCCTAGCCATGCGCACGAGCAGTCTCGCGCAGCGCCGGCTACGGGCGATAGCCATAGCGCAACAGCAACGGCCAGGTGAGCAGGGTGACGAGGGCGCGATCGAACGGCCTCATCTTTAACCGCCATTCGTCGTCCAGCGCTAGCGTCAATGGGCCAGTACGGAATCGATCAGGATTGCCCTCAACGGTATGATGAGTCTTCATAAAGACATAACCATCTCCGATCTCCGGCAGGGGTGATGATTCGTTGGCAAACCGGACAATGCGCTTGATGGCCTGACCAGGCGACGCCACGAACTGCTCATACTGGACGCGCAGGCTGGGCACACCCGCACTGCGCACTAACAACTCAGCAGCGAGATTGTGCCCGACCCAGCTCAAGGCCGCGCGGAGCGGAGACGCCGGGCGGATGTGTATCTGCCCCTGCGGCGATGGTTTGGGCTTTTTGCGCTGCCAAGAATAGGCTACCGCGCGCGCATCGCGGACCAGGAAGAGCAGCCGCAGATCAACCTCCGGGAGCTGCGCCAGCAGTTGTCCGTATGACGATACTTTGGAGGAGTCAACAATTACACGCGCTCCCGTGACGTCGGCGATACTCCGGTATAGCTGACGAGTCAGCGCCAGATATTCATGCGACCTTTGAACCATCCGCGAACGCAAGAAGGGCGCCGCCCATAGCAGCGCATGCCGGCTGCGGGCTGCCGCGTTGCGCAATCGCAGCGCATGCGCAGTCTGTGGGATGTAGTCTTCGCCCAGCGCACGGCGCAGGATGGCGTCCCAGATCTCGCATGCCGATAACAGCTTGCCGCAGCCGCAGTAGCGCTGGTCCGGCGGCGTGCGATAGATGTTGTATAGCTCGCCGCAGGAGAAGAAGCCGTCAACTTGACCAAGCAGATTGCCCAGGATTGTGCTGCCGCTGCGGTTCGCCCCTGCGATATAGAGCACCTTGATACGCATTAGTAGGATCACTCGCTTTCAGCAGTCGGCCTGAACGCGCTCAGGTAGAGGTGACCGTGCAGATCCTCAGCATACTGACCGGCAGCCCAGGAGCGCCAATCGGCCTGAAAACACAGCACAGCGATCCGCCGCGCTAGGGGCATGCTCACCCGCGAGATGATCCAGGTGGGCAACTGCATGGCCCGAAAGGCCGGCTCCGGCCAGATCTCCAGCCGTGCGGTGAGCGGCGGGCTGAACAGGCCGATGAGCGACTCTGGCGCGTATCCTTTACGCACGTGGCCCCAGGCGCGCTCGAAGCGCGCCGTCACCCACGCCGGGCCGACGCTGAACCGGCTGGCCGGCGTGCTCAGCCACAGCCGCCCGCCCGGGGCCAAAGCCGCCACCGCGCAGCGCGCGGCTGCGCCGTCGTCGGCGATGTGCTCCAGCACGTCGTTCATCACCACGTAGTCGAACGCGCCTGGCTTGAACGGCAGCGCCTGGCCGTCGCCCAGGACGAAATGCTGGCCGCTGCCCGCATGACGCCGGCGAGGGAGCGCGACATCCACGCCGACGATCAGCGTGGCCATCGGCGCGAGTTGGCCGGAGAAACGGCCCTCTTTACAGCCGATATCCAGCAACCGCCTGCCTGCTGCTGCCGGCCGGCCAAAGCCCTCATCCGCGAATAGCAGGCGATAGACCAGCCAGCGGTAGTAACTGGCGAAGTGCATCGTTATCGTTCCTTGCCGCCGCCAAAGAGCTTCTGGGCCAACACGGCGCGGCCGAACCGGGCCAAGTCCACGACATAGCGATGCAACAACCGCCGCGGCTCGATCAGGATGCGGGCCAGCCACTCCAGCCCGTGGTCGGTCATCCAGCGCGGGCCGCGCCGCAGGCGACCAGACACATAGTCAAAACACGCCCCTGCTGAGAGCAGCACGCGCGTCTCCAGATGCGGGGCGTGGCGCTGAATCCACAGCTCCTGGGTCGGCATGCCGAATCCGACGAATGTCACGTCTGGCCGCAGAATGTTGATGTGCGCGATCACCCGTTCGTTCTCCGGCCCGCGCAGATCATAATGGCCGTGATGGGTGCCGACGATCCGCAGGTCGGGGTGGCGCGCGCGCAGGCGCTCGGCCGCCGCCTCGGCCACGCCCGGCGTTGCCCCCAGAAAGTACCAGCTCAGCCCCTGTCGAGCTGAGAAATCGGCGAACGGGTCAATCCAGTCCGCGTAGGTGATGCGCTGGGGCAGCCGCGCGCCCAGGAAGCGCGCGGCCAGCAGCACGCCGTAGCCATCGCAGAACACGACATCGGCCGCGTTGAGCGCAGCCCGAAAGTCCGGCATGGACTGGGCAAGCGCGATCGCGCGGGCGTTGACGTTCAATATAACCCTTTGTCGTTTACTCACAACGGCATCAGCGATAATGGAGTGCAGTTCGTCCTGGCAGACTGGGTTAACACCGACGCCACCCACCATAATTCGTCTTGTAAATCGCCCAGATGGCCAGCTCTGCATTGCTTATGAAAAGTTTCACTGAACTGCTACGCGCCTCAATAAGTCTAGCACGCGCCTTTGCTCGGCATTCTACTGCCGCTTGGACGGTGGTTCGCGTATGGCGCACGGGCCTGTCTATGCTAGGCTTGCAAGCGCTGCTCGACCTCTCTGAGGCGGCAGCCTGGGCTGACCGAAAGCGTATCCCAGGGATCATCGTCGAAGCTGGCACAGCCTGGGGCGGATCAGGGCTGGTGCTGGCGGCCAGCCGCCGCCATAAACGGCCCGTGTATTTATACGATACGTTTGAGGGCATCCCGCCGCCAACTGAAGCAGACGGCCAACAGGCGCTGCGCCGTTTCGAGGAGATCCGCTCTGGCAAGGCCAGTGGCGTGCGCAGACGAGCATACTATGGGTATGAGCGCAACCTGCTGAGTCGCGTACGCCAGTCCTTCGCAGAGTGCGGGATGCCGGTTGAGGACAACCAGATATATCTAATTCCAGGGCTATACCAGGAAACACTATATCCGCCCGATCAGGTGGCACTCGCGCATCTGGATTGCGATTGGTATGAGTCGGTCAAAGTGTGCCTGGAGCGCATTGTTCCGCGACTGGCTCAGGGTGGAAGAATAATCATTGACGACTACGATTACTGGGTTGGCTGCAAGCGCGCGGTGGACGAGTATTTTGCGGACAAACAGGGCGAATTTCAGTTTGTCAAGCGCCGGCGTCTGCACGTGATTCGCCGGCTGGATGCAGATGCACTACCTCATCATTAACTTTTATTCGCCGCTGAACCTGGGCGACCTGACGATCCTGGAACAGACGCTGTGGCTGGTTGAGCAGGCCGACCCACAGGCGGCATTCGACGTGTGCGTCAGCGACGGCGCCTGGCTGCCGGACCTGCCGCGCGTGCGCTGGGTGCGCAACTGGAACTTCGCCGTGCGCGGCCCTGACCGCGCGCGCGCCATGGCGGCGCTGCGCCAGGCCCACGCGCGCGCGGACCTCATCCTCAGCCTGGGGGGCGGCTACTTCTTCGTCCACGACCATCGCCCGGTCTCAACCTGGGCCACGCTGGCGCTGGCCTATGCCCTGCGCTGGGGCAAGCCGGTGATCTGCCTGCCGCAGTCCTTCGGCCCATTTCGCCATGCTTACCAGGCCCGCCTGGCCGCCTGGCTGATGTCCCGCTGCGCGCGGGTGATGCTGCGCGATCCGGAGTCGCTGGCGCTCTACGCGCACCATGCGCCGCCGGCCCATCAGGCCCAGCACGTGCCGGACGTGGCCTTCACCCTGGCATTGCGCTGGCCGGGCCAGCCCGACGCCAAGCCCTGGCCCCCTTGCGTCGGCGCGACTGTGGTGGATTGGAGCCCGGTTGACCCGCAGTTGTGCAGTGCGCAGGCAGGCTACGAACGGGCGATGGCCGATCTGCTGGCCTACGCTGTTGTCGCTCTAGGCGCCGAGGTCCGGCTGTTCGTGCAGTGCCAGAGCCAACGGCGGCGCTTCGAGAGCGACCTGGCCGCCAGCCAGCGCGTCCGGGCGCAAGTGCGCCAGCAACTGCCGCTCGACCTGGCCGAGCGCATCCGAATCGTGGACGACCTGCGCTGGCCAACAGAGGCAGCGGCCGCCTATGGCCAGATGAGCGCCTTCATCGCCACGCGCCTCCACTCGGCCATCATCGCCGCCACCCAAGGCACGCCGGTCCTGGCGTTCGGTTACCAGCCCAAGACGCTGGCGGCCATGCGCCTGCTCGGCCAGGCCGAGCATAGCTTTGACCTACGCGCCTTGCCAGCCGCCGAAGCCCTGAGGGCCAGGCTGGACGCGCTGTGGGCGGCGCGAGCGCATGTGGGAGAACAAATCGCGCGCACGGCCCAACAACTGGGGCAGGCATCCGCCGACGCGCTGCGGGGTGCGCTCGCCGCCTACCTGTCCAGGTAGTCCACGCGCACTGTGCCCAGGTCAACGACCGTCCCTGGCTCAACGCGGATGACGCGCACGGCCCCATCCGGGCCGTTCAGCACCGAAGGGGTCTTGATCGAGGCGGCCTCGCCGACCGCCAGCACGTATTCCCCCGGTTCGACGTCGGCGATGGCGAAGCGCCCGTCGGCCTGAGTGATGCTGCGCGGGGCGGCGGCAGCGTCGAGCGCGAAGATACCGCCCTGGTCGCCATCAAAACGATAGACCCGCGCCAGATAGACCGGCGTATTGGCGACCGGCAAGCTGCCAGCCAGGTTGAACACCTGGCCGCGCACTGCGCCACGCTCGCCGGTCGGCTGCGCGATGGGACTGGCGAGCGCCGGGTCCACCGTGACTGACACGGCGACCATCTCCGCTGCAGGGGGCGTGGGCGTGGCCGCCGCTGGCGGCGGGGAAACTGGCCGCGCGCAACTCACAGCCAGCAGCCCAATGGCCCAGACGAGTAAGAGAGATCTAGAGGGAGGCACGGGCTGGCCAAGACAAACTGGCACAGGGGGATTTTCCCCTGTGCCAGTGATGTGTTGCCGTCGCCTGAATCGGCTTAGGGCAGCAGAATGGCGTTGAAGTCCTCAGTTTGGATCGTCGCTGCTGGTGTAGTGTTGCGGACAACGGCGATCAGGCTGCTACCGGATGGCCCCTGAATCACGGCCGACCCAATGAAGGTAGAAGACACATTCACTGCCGGCGAACAGTTGAAATCCGTAAAAAAGGCACCCGCAGCATTTGAGTTGAGCTTTGCCCCCACAGCCATCGAAGCAGTAGAAGTGCAGTTGGCTGCCACGCTGCCGTTTTGTGCGTAGTACGTCACGGTCAACTGGCCAGCACCGATGGGGGCCGTGCCGATGTTCTGGATGGCGATGAACGAGCGGAAGTCCGTGCCGGGCGGGTTGGGGCTCCAGCGGATGTAGGGCACCGCCAGGCGGCTAGCGCCGCTGGCCTGAGCCAGGAAGGCGGTCGTATAGCGAGCAGGGAGGCTAGTGTCAGTCTGAGAAGCCTTGCCAACAGCGGCGATGGGCTGGCTGGAGGAGGTGATCGTCGCCGCGCCGCTGTAGGTTTGGTTACCATTGGTCTGGCACGGGTCAACGCTCCACTTGGCCAGCGGCGGCAGCGTGTTCGTGGCCGGCGTCGGCGTTGTCCCCGTCCCTGTCGCATAGGTCACCGTCACCACGGTCGAGTTGGTGAACGAGAGGTTCTGGATGGCGAAGAAGGTGGTTGGATTGCCAGGGCCAAACTTGCACAACGCAGTGGACATATAAATCGTCTGTGCGCCGGCGGATTGCGGGATAGCCTCAAAACCGTAGGCGCGGAAGCGCGCCGGTCCTGCCGGTTCTACACGCCTCTCCTCGGCAATGCCAACCAATTTGGCTGGGCCACCGCCCAGAACCTTTGTGGCGGTCACCACAACTGAGCCATTGAAAGCGTGCAACCCACTGGCGATGGTAGAGGTTGGGCTGAATCCATCGAAGAATTTGGAAGTGTAAGCTGGCAGAGTCAGCGTCACGTCGGCCACAGTCGCTCCTATGGCATTAATGAACTTCGCACGAATATTAACATTTTCAGCCTCTGTATTCTGCACACCAAACAAGCTGACTGCGTTGGTTGGGTTGCCGATCGCCAGAAAGGTGGTCAGGAAGATGCTGTCTGAAGCTTCGTCACTGGTGAAGGCGTTAGCCATGATGTGGCCATAACCGGAGGGCGGCACCTGTATTGAGGCTGCCACCACTGGCTGGTCGGCGCTGATGACCGCGCTGCCCTGCCATGGGCTGCCTAGGCCGCTCAAAGAACCGATCAAGATCTCGGTCGAGCCGTTGGTGGACAGGTTGAACGGGACATTGACGGACTGTTGGTTGCCCGTGCCTTGGTCGTAGAAGTTGACGATGCCGGTGGCAGCCGAGGGATTGGGATTCTGTATGTAAATGCGGGTGGTGAACGATTGTAGAGCGGACGGCGGTTGGGCCTGCGTCGTCCGCAGCGCAGACAACGGCATTGCCCCGGCGGCCAACAGCGCCGCCAACGCGAAACGGTTAAAAGACGATCTGTTCATGTGCTCACTCCTTTTCAGGGTATTTGCATTGACAAGTATGGCTCATCAGCCCGGCAACGTCAATACCCCTTTTGGCTTATCGTTGACTATACTAGGGGGCATCTTTATGAACAAGCTGAAGCAATGGGCTGCTCGGCATTATCGTCGTCTGCGGCCAAATGCCTCGCGCGTCCATTTGCGCCGCTTCTTGGCACAGGCGGCGTCTGAACTCAGCCAGTCGATCGTCATCCTCGACGCCGGTGCCGGCGAAGGACGGTATGCCGAACTCTTTTCTGCTCATTGCTACCACGCGGTGGACCTCAACCCAAATCGGAGCTTGAGTTATGTCGCAAATCTTCAAGCGCTTCCTGCCCGCGATGCCAGCTATGACTTGGTCATCTGCACCCAGGTACTGGAGCATGTCGCCGAACCGCTGGCGGTTTTGCGAGAGCTATACCGCGCCCTCAAGCCCGGCGGCAGCTTATGGCTCACCGTGCCCTTCTTCTTCGCCGAACACATGCAGCTATACGATTATTACAGATATACGCGATATGGCTTAACTTACTTGCTCCGCCAAGCAGGTTTTGAAATTCGCGCGATCCAGCACCTGGAGGGCTACCTAGCTACGCTCGCGTATCAGTTGGAGACCGCGGCGCGACACCTGCCTGTTTTACCTTCCCGGCTTCACCCCATTGCATTCTTGATAGCGGGCATTTCTCTCCTGCTTAAGCCTTTATTCTTCTTGTTATATATACTGCTTGACTTGGCCGACACTGTTTATAAAGTTGACAGAGGATACAGCAAGAACTACGCAGTGATCGCATACAAGCCTAGCGCTTAGGCCGTGCGAAGCGCATGGGCATAAGCGGCGCGCAGGGCTTGGTAATGCTGCGCCGGCGCGTAGCGCGAACACGCGGCTTCGCGCGCCGCGCGGCCCATGGCTGCCCGCAGCGCCGGCTGCTCCCACAGCGCAGCGATCGCCGCAGCCAGCTCAGCCGGGTCGTCGCTGGCTAGCAGAATCCCATTCCGTCCGTCCTCAACCATCTCCCGGAGACCGCCATACCGTGAGGCGATCACCGGCTTGCCGCAGGCAAACGCCTCCAACACCGCCTGCGGCGCAATATCGTTCCACAGCGAGGGCGCAACCAGACAATAGGCCGCTTCAAGCTCGGCCCGCAGCTCAGCGTGATCCAGATGGCCGGTTACCGTCACGTTCGGCAGGTCAGCCGCCCTGCGGCGCACTTCGGCTTCTTGCGTGCCGGCGCCGACGATGCGGAAGGGGATGTGCGGCAGCCGGTGGGCAGCGTCCAGCACATTGAATACACCCTTGTAGCGCTCCAAGCGACCGGCAAACAGCACGTAGCGCCCTTCGTCGCTCGCGCGCCAGGCATCTGGGTCAACAAAATTAGGCACCACGCGGATGCGCTCGGCCGGCATCCCGCCGGCGACCAGAGTGTCACGCAGAAAGCGCGACGGTGTCAGGAAGAGGCTAATATGCTTCTCATAAGCACGAGTCAGGCGGTTGAAGTACGCCTCCAGCGCGATCAGGATGCTGCTGGCACGGCCATAGCTGCCGCAGTTGTGAACGATGGCGTGATAGAAGCGCCCGCCGCGACAGCGAAAGCACACCTCGTCCGTGGTTGGGACGTAGCACTTGGCGTTGGGGCACACCGGCTTGTAGTCGTGGACCGTCTGCACGATCGGGACGCGGGCGGCGCGCAGCGTATATAGGATCGAAGGCGTGATCTGGTGATAAATATGATGGACATGCGCGATGTCTGGCTGGGTGTCGCGGATAAGCTGGCGAATTTTGCGCTGCGCCTCGAGCGAGAAGAGCGCGCGGGCGGCCGCGCGCAACCGCGCGCACAGGGAGCGATCCGCGTAATCCACCTGCGACACGAAGTAGCGCGCCCACGGCGTCTCGATGTTGCGCGGATGATGCATGCCGAACAGCACCACGCGATGTCCATGCGATTCCAGCAGAGCCTTCTCAGCAAACAACACACTCTCTACCCCGCCGAAAGGAAAGAGGAATTTGTTAATCAGCAAGATGGTGAGCGGTCGCTCGCTCACCAGGTTTGAATAACCAACGTCCGGGTCGGCTGAAGGGTCGTTCATCCTCGGAAGAAACTCATACACACTGTGGCCGCCAGCAAGGTCACCCAGGCAAATCCCCCACCCACCACAGCCACAGCCAGCCACTTCCAGCGACCCGGCCAGGGGCCAATCCAGCCGAGAGCCATGATGCAAGCAAACAGCGGCATTGCACTGAACAGATACCTTCCCTGTGGCAGCCAGGTGCAGGACGCGGCAAACACGAGCAAAGGCATAAATGCCTGGATCGCAGCGAGCACCAAGCCGGCCAAGAACAGCAGCGTCAGCCCGCCGGAAGCAGCGATGAGCTGACGCCGCCGAGCAATCTGCACGCCGACGCTCGCAATGCCTAACCCGGCCATCACCGGCAAGGCTGTGTAAGCCCAGGGCGGGAGATCGGGGTTGCGGGCGCGGGCGAAGATGCCGAATCGTCCCCAGAACGTCCAGTTAAACAGCCGAACAGCCGGCCCCAGCCGCTCCGGTAAAGCAGCCAGGTTGCTGCGGTAATCGCGGATCAACCGCTCAGCCTGCGCCCCTACGCCGAGCCCATGCCCGGCGCGGCTGATGACTTCGGCCAGCAGCCGGCGCGGTTCCTCGGCGGAACCGTTGGGCAAAGCCAGAGGACGACCAGCGTCCGTCCAAACACTCAAGTCATCCAGATAAACCGGTGCGCTGGATAATCCAACGACGATAAAGTTGAGCCGATAGGTCGTCCGGGTTAGGGGGTGCGTCACGCTCACTAACTGCCAGCCTTCGGGTGTGGTCTCAAACTCGGCCTGCGAGGCGCGCCTATCGTTATCCTCGATCCGCAGCGCGCCGCGGCCGCCAAGGGGGCCTCTGACCCAAGCCGACCAGGTGACGGACGTGTCTGAACCCGCCAGGCCAATGGGAACCGGGAGCGGAGCGTAAGGCCGCAAAGTCACCGGCATCGCCTCTGCGCCGCGCTCAACCACAAAAGCGAACCTGCCGGAACGCGCCTGCTGCGCCGTCCACGTTGGACGGCTGGTGTTGGAGACCCAGTTGTTTGGCACCTGCGCAGGCAAGACGTAGAGGGTACCCCCGACGAGAGACAGCGTAACCAGTGCGGCGCTGCCGATAGCCAGCGCGCGCCGGCGCGCAACGGCGCTCATCCCCAGCAGCGCCCGCACCCCCAGCACCAGCGGCACCCACAGCACTAAAAAGACCGCCGTGCGCTTGGCGTAGATCGCCAGGATTGTTAGCGCCAATATCAACAGCAGGCGCGGCCAGGGATAGCCGCGCCGCCAGCCGCGCGCGACCTGCCAGGCCAGCGCCGAGACAAACAACATCACACCGTTGTCGTTGTTCAGCCCGCTGCCGATGTAGGTGAACATCGGCTGGAGAGTGCTGAATAGCCCCGCTGCGATCACCGCCGGCCAACGCCAGGCGAACAGCTCACCGGCGGTCAGGACGATGAACATCACCCCCAGCGCGAAGATAAGCCGCGAGGCCTGGCGCAGCGTCTGTAGCTGTGCGTCAATCGGTTGATCGATCACCAGCGCCTGGACCGGCGCCAGCAGCGCGTAGTACACCGGCGTCGGGTTCTGTAACTGGCTAAAGGCGCCCACGAACGCATCGCCAACCACCGCCGTGTCTGGGATCGCCCCGCCGGAGGTCCAGCCGCCGGGCAGGATGCGCGTCGGCGGCTGCTCTGGCC
>Ga0272447_1001591_pt1 | contig 13912 bp, 12 predicted proteins | sample YNPCB0133_FD_194589 | JGI IMG/M metagenome (GOLD analysis project Ga0272447, IMG submission 194589) | Hot spring microbial mat communities from Yellowstone National Park, WY, United States - YNP-CB-013-3 | ecosystem: Environmental > Aquatic > Thermal springs > Hot (42-90C) > Sediment | place... | reverse complement strand
CAATAATCTAAGAGAGAAGGTTGGCTACTGGGAGGCCCAATATAATACTGCTAGAGAGGAGGTTGCTAGGTTAAACTCTACAATCAACAAACTTGATGAGCTTGAGAGGGAGTCTACATCAGCTATAGAGTATTATAGGGGGAGGATGGATGAAGCTATTAGGAAGTTGAGAGAGGTTATTGAGAGATATAGAGTTTTACTTGGTGATGAGAGGGTTTCATTCGAATCATCTACAGTTAAAATATTAGAGGATTTGAAATTAACTCAGGAGAAACTACAGAAAGTTCTACCTTATTTCCCCCTGATATTAGATTTTGGTTGGAAGCCAATAAAAGAAATTAATGGCAAAATATACGATATAAGCGTTAGTTTTGAGGTTATTTCTCCTTTGAATAGTTTGAAGGAAGTTGAAGTGATGATTATTCCTGTAGAATATAGATATTTTATAACTAAGTATGGAATGAGAGAAGAAGATTATCATAAAGTATTTCCAAAGGAGGAAGTAAGAAGCGTTAAGATTAGACCGGGGAATCTTGAAAGAGAAGTGTTTAGCGTTGATTTCAGAGATTTGAAGGGTGGTAGAGAGTATTTTATAGAAGTTAGGGTTAGAGATACTGCTGGGAATGAGGGTAGGGCTAAGATAAAAACACCATATATAAGACAGTTTGAAAATATTGGGAGAGAATTGTATGAAAAAGGAGTAATAGTCATGGCTAACTATTATCCATTTTATCCCAATCCTCATAGTTGGGAGGCATTAGAACCAATGGCTGTTCATCCTCTCTTAGGAAAGTATGATGTTACTGATGATATAGTCATAAATAAACATATAGATTGGACAACAGGATTTGGGATAAACACCTTTATTTTTTCTTGGCCAATTCATTGGGGCTCTGATGGCGTTATGGTATTGCGAAATATAGACAAGATTGTTTCAGTTTCTGGAAATCAAATTCATTTCACTTTTCAAGTAGAAGGAATAGATACTGCTATAGAATGGAATCCTAATGTTCAAAGGGATGGTTGGAAACTCATTTTAAAAGACAAGTCTGATTGGGAGGTAATATTGATGGGTGATACTTACGTTAACAGCATTACTAAGCTCAAGCCATACATGCGACATGAAAATTACTTTAAATTGGGTGATAGACCATTCATATTTTTGTTTAATACAGCTAGATTATATGGTAATGTAGAGGAATTTTATGATACTCTTAGGGGAACTCTCGATAATGCTTATATTATGTGCAACTATGTTGATACCTGGGCAGCAAGCTCTACTTATACCAAAGATGGAAGCGGAGGTTGGTTGCTGAAGTGCGAAGAGAGTGGAAATTGTGATTTGATTAGAGTAGCAAATAGTGCAGATGCGAATACAGTCTGGGTAGCAGGATGGTATACACCTATTAAAGAGCCGTTGGAAGATTACTATCCCAAATATATAGAAGAAGCCTACTCTATTTGGTCAAAATTAGCAAATAAGTATGGTTGGTCATTTGTCCCTTCTGTAGTGCCTGGTTTCATTAATTTACGTGATAACTTCCCTGAAGAATTGCCAAGGTCTAAGCAACTTTTTAAAGAAATACTCGACAGTTCTTTTAGACATGCTTATAGTCGTTCTAAAAAAACTAAAATATTAAAGATAGATACGTTCAATGAGTTCGGAGAAGCTACTGGTATTGAGCCTACAAGAGAGGAAGGATTCTCATTCTTGGAAGCCTTAAGGGACTATTTATATTCTATTTAATATAAAGTACGATCGAGATCTACGCACTTGGTATTGATGACTTAAAATTTTCAAGACCAGACTTTTTAATTTCCATTTCAATTAAGTAAATTTCTATGCACTTCCTCTAGATCAGACATTTAAGGCGGGAAACGCGGCGGAAATCGATTGGAAGTTGCTAACTAGTGGAAACCAAGGCTAGGTTTTTATTAGTGCTCCAATAGATGCTGTCTTCTTTTGATAATGCTTATTTTGATCTCTGGTTAATTTATAACTCTTTCTTCTAACGCTGGGGATGTGGCATGCCCGATAGTACACAGGCCTCTAGGTCTAAGCGTCTTCCTGGTCTTGGCTTAGATTAGAGAGTGTTAGCTTAACTATTCTACCCTTCGAGGAAAGAGACAGCGTGCTCAAGGACTACGCTGGGTTATTAGCAAGCGTTAAGCGAGGCGTCTTGCTCGCTAGGAGAGTTGACTACAAGCACAAGTACACAGACTACTCGTTCACCGTGAGCGACACAGCATTCTACCTCAGAACACCAGCAGGTAGCCAAGTATACTTCAACCCCCAGCCCGAGGAGCCGGAGAGGCCCCGGGCGAGGAGGCTAGTAAACCCCGCTACGCAACTGGGGTTCCACTAAGATGCCAGGGTATGTAGATCACTAGTTTAAGATGCTTGTTTTCTATTGGATTTCCTTCTTTTCTTCTAACATACTTGATCGAACTACTTAGCAATGAAACCACCCCACTCTAGGGGAAAAAGGGTATTTAAAACAACCGCACCCACTAATACTTCACGCTTAATTACCTATTAAGCAATTGAAATAACAAGGGATTTCAAAGTAGAAATAGAGTTCGCACTCAGAGAGCCGATCGTGAACAGACCCACGCTAGGGATAAGCCTGCTAAGCTGGTGGGGGTCGCCCCCGCGCGGGTTCAAATCCCGCCCCCGGCGCCACTCCTCTAAATACCCAGGTTGGTTCTACTAGGTTGTCTTCCAGGGTTCACGCCTCCCCTGGAGAAGGAGTGAACTACTAGGTGAAATTTCAACCAGCACCAACTCGGGAAACACAGAAAGGCATCTCTAAGCCTAGCAATAAACTCGTAATAAAGGAGTAGAGAACACTTAAGAAGAGGGCTACACCCCCCAACAGGACTCCTCGTGGCATTCTCCACGAGGCACACCCTCTAGAACCCCTCTATAGAGCCTTCCTCGACGAGTATTTATACGTGCTAAGAACACAGGTAACGTAGTGGAGGCTCATTTACATCTATTATGCTCGTGAACCACGGAGTAGAACCCGATACACTACCCATGAGTTCACTCACGAGTTCGCACCTTTTACGTAAAACGTGAACTCCTGATAAGCTCGCCTCTAATCAGTTTATGTAAAGGACAGTGCGACGGCCGGGATTTGAACCCGGGATCTCTGGCGCGGCAGACTTAGTTTCTATAGGGATTGGTTCACGAAAAATCTTTTGTAGTGTGGACTCTAACTCCAAGGTGTAATCCCTTGTTATTCCTATTATAACTAGGTAATTAAGCATGAACTATAGTTAAAGCGGTGGTTTTAAATGACGTATTTGTGTAGGAAGTTCTATAGTCTATTTAGGCTTATTATTTCATATAGATATATTAACTTCTCTCCCATTAAAATAACATAGGGGGATGCATGAGTTTATGTGTTGAGCTTGCTAAGCGTGCCTTGAAAGTTTGGGATAAGAGTCTTGCTGATATAAATAAGAATCTCCTGCCCGATCTCCTTGATGATTTTAGGAGGATTAGGGGTGACTTCAAGGAGTTCGAGGATAAGTGTTATGGTGAAATAGATCCAAATATCTATAGATACTATGAGAGTGTTTTCAGTGTTGCTCTTCTCAAGCTTAGTGTGGCTATCGAGGATAAGGTTAGAGGTGGGGAGATCCGTGATGAGTATATAAAGTTCGCTATAGATATGTTTACACCTGATGAGAAGAGTGTTATTAGAGAATTTGAGAGATTTAGTGGAATTGACCCCAAGGTTGTCCCCCCAGAGGTTCTTGCCGACATAATCGTCTCTGGAAAAGGAGAGATATATCAGCTTGTCAAGGAGGCTGTGAATAAGCAATACGTAGACTTCGCAAACATTATAAAGTCCTGGTCTAGCAAGTACAATATAAGTGATTCTATTAGAAGAGGCCTTATAGCGAGGTATGAAGCTAGGTTTAAGAATATTGTTGAAGCTGTTAAAAGACTCTTGGGTCAGCAACCAGCGTGGCTCAGAAGGCTATTTGCTGAGTATGAAGAGGCTCTTCTCTCATCTGCTGAGGTTAGGGAAAAGTTTGAGAATATGTTTAGAGATGTTTATGAGAAAGAGGTGTATAACCTCAGGGAGCGTATAGAAGCTTTAGAGAAAGAGAGAAGTAGCTTACTGGACAAGTTAAACTCTTTATCGGAAAAGGCTTTGTCTAGAGAAGCGGAGGCAAAGGCTTTAGAGGAGGAGCTCACTAGGCTGAAGAGAGAGTACGAGGATATGAGAAACAAGTACTTTGAGTACTTGAAGATGTGGGAGGAAAAAAGCAAGGGGCTAGAAGAGCTCAAGTCTAGGCTTATTGAGAAAGAGAAACAGCTTGAGGAAATGGCATTAAAAGAGAAGGAGTTGACAGTTGCTCGGGAAGCTCTTGAAGCTGAAGTATTGAGACTGCGCAACACTGTATCTGAATATGAGGCTAGGGTGAAGGAGTATGAGAGGTACAAAGAAGAGCTTCAGCTAGAGCTAAAAGCTATGGAGGACAAGGTGAATACATTAGAGAAGGGGCTTAGAGGAGAGCTCAAAGGACACCTAGTAACAGCTGAAGAGGCAGCAATGGTCGAGCTTATATTCATAGAGAAGTTGAGGAGCAAGCTGAGAGAGGTTCCAATAGCAATTAAAGCACCCTGGGGAGAGGTTGTAATAAATAGGTGGAGCTATGAAAGAGTACAGGCAGAAAGTGTGGAGCAGAGTGCTGTAATACCTAGGAACATGTCTATAGTTTTTGGACACAGGTCTAGGGGGTTCCTAGGGCTGGGAGGGGAGAGAGTTGTCGAGGTTATCGGTGTCTATCTCTCCCACATAGACACGTTGAAGAAGCAGGGATTTGACTCTCAACCAGCAACACTAAGTGAATTGCTAAGTATTTTGAGAAACAGCTTGAATAGTGGTGAAGGGGGTAATAGGTATACACTAATAGGAATAGCATCTCCAACAGGCTGGGATGAATCAGTCACTAGGTATGTTGCTGGAGAATCATACTCCCTTGTATTCAGTAATGCCGTTGTAATTTTAGTTGACTTGATTGAGAATAAAGCTATATACCCTGAGAAGCTGGCGTCAACGATGCCCTCTATAGACAAATATGCGAGATTATTCATACCGGAGGTCAGGGTTGAAGAGGAAAAATACGTAGAGGATGTAATTAGAGAACTGTGTTTCGAGGCAAAAGCCAAAGCACCAGAGGCTCCTACATTTCTCTACAAGGATCTTGAAGAAAGACTTAAAGGTATTTCGGAGTTATCGATAATCAGGGTTATAAGTCGATATAGAGAGAAGAAGTATATAGAGATAATCAACATTGGCGGTGAAAAAGCTGTTTTATGTAGAACAATTCCGCGGTGAGTAGAAATGCCAGAGGAAAGAGGTAAAGGAGATTCCAGGAGTCCTATAGGGAAATTGCCTGGGAATACAGATGACATAGCTGACTTGGTAAAAACAATTGCGTCTATTGCAGGATCTATGATAGCATGGATTACAAAGTACCCAATACCATTGGGGCTTATAGTAACGATTGGCTTGATATTCTACAATAAGTATCTTATAAATCCATTTAAGCTCTCTATAAGCGATTTAAGGCGACACATCGCCGAGGCTAGGATTGAAGAAGAGAGGTTGCTCAGAGAGCTTGAAGACATTGAGATGATTTTCAAGAGTGTTGAAAGAGGAGAGATAAAGGGGGATAAAGAGCTTTTACAAGCTAAGAAGAAGCAGTTAGAAGAGGCGTTGAAACTCGCTAGAGAGAAGATCAGGCTGGCATCAATGATAATAATGATCAAGGAGAATATAGAGGTTTTCAACAAGCTCTTCGGCAAAGACAAATTCGCAGAGCTACTAAATATAGAAAAATTAAACGAACACGTAAACGAGCAACTCAAAAAAACCCTAAGAAACGTCGGTATAGATGCTCTACACCAGTACTTCAACAATGTCTTCCCAATAATACTGAAAGAAACAGAGGAATTCGCAGTTATAGAAGAGAAGAAAGAGGAGAAGCCTACACAGCAGCCAAGGCATATATCAGTTGAGCAGGTAGATAAGATGCTTAGAGAAGGCAGTGTAGAAGAGTGGATAGGGATAATCAAGAGAGCAGTTGAGAGCGGTGAGAAGATAAAGATGCCCCCAGGAAGATATGAAAGCAAGGAAGGCTATAGAAACCTCCTAGTAGCGCTATACATCATATTGGAAGACGTGAAGCCAGAGAAGCTAAGGGAGGCAATAGAAGATAAATTCATATCGAGAGCAATAGAATACTTTAAACAACTGAGAAAAAGACCAATAGAGATACCCCCAGAATCATCAGATAGAGAATACATAGACACAATACTACAAATAATATGCGGAGACCCAGCAAAAGAAGAGAAAACAGAGACTGAGATAACAAAACAATACAAACTAACACTAAAAGAAGACAGAGAAGTAGTCATCGAGAGAAAAACAATAAAAGACCCAGCAACGAAGAGAGCACAAAAAATAGTGTATAGCCAAAGAGCGTCCGCGCAGGTGATTCCATGAGTAAGGCAGAGTTTTCATGGATTAAAGACTTAATCAGCACCGATGAGAAAGCACTCGGTGTTTACCTAGCGGTTCTACACTTACGGTTTGTGTATCATTCTACCGATTTCACATCTATTAGCCATTTTATGCAGATTATTAGCCGGTATAGTGCACCTTTTTGGAACAGATCTGGAACTTGAGCTTCTTAAAAGAGGATTACATGGAGAAGATTTTAATTTTATTGGTGAAACCACTAAGGCTCTCGTAACTTTCCTCGATAAATTCATTATATATGTAAAGACAGACCTAGTTTTAAAAGCGAAGGGTAGAGACGTTTTCTTGAGCGAATAGAGGCCGAATTTTTCGAAACCTTTGCGAAAGCTTATAAAAAACTCTGGTTGCGTCTAGACAGAATCCCATCTGAATATAGAAAAACAACAGCACTTATTTTACAGAAAATCCGGTCAGGAGAAATAAAGGTACGTGATAAAACAATTAGCGGATCAGTTAGTATAGATATAGATTCATTAGAGGACGTATTGAAATCCTTAAACTTGCCGATGAATAAGATTGATGAATTTAAGCAATACATGGTAGAAAGTCGTATTGTGGAGGGCCCTTTTAAAGTTATTCCTGCCCCGTGCTTCATGGATGATGTGCTGAGGTTTCTCGAGGAAGGTGTTGTCGAGGAGGGAGGTATTGACTTAAAAAGATTATTCGTCTTAGGATTCAATCGCTGAAGGGCTTGGTTTCTGGTTATGGTTGTAGTGATTTTAGGTTTAGACCTATGTTTCCTAGTGGTGTTCTCCCAGAGGTGGAGGGTGCAATGTGAAACCTAAAAATGGGGGGTGGGGGCGGGCTGAAGCTTAACCCACCTTACCCTAGGTTAAACTTGGTTATTGAATAACTTGGCAATGCAGTTTGTATTAAACATAATTGATAGAGTGGCATCTTCCCACATTGTGGTCAGTTATTTAAATGAAAAGCCGTTCATTATAATAGAAACAACCGAGTACATCGAGCTAATACTCATATCAACTGAAGTATCTAAAGAGGATCTTAAGACATTAAATAAACTAACAGAAGCTCTCTCTGAGTACACTGATAAAGAAGTTAAGTACAAAATATTGACAACGAGAGTGACAAGATCAGAGACACCTGTGTGGCTATACTTTCCGCACAGAACACAGTAGCTCACTAAACCAACTCGATTCACTAACAAAACATAGCAGATACTGAAATCCCCAGGGAAAACATGCCCAAACCCAAGGTTATCAGAGAACGCAGCGAGTCATCCATCTCATAGCCCTGTACAATCCCCTTGAAAGACCTCTAGTCGAAGAGGGGATTCTAACGGTATTGGCCGCTATACTTTGGCTCAGTAGTGCTAAAACTCTACGAGCCGAAGAGGCTATCCAACAATTTATTTCTACTCCTCAACTCACTTAGGGCATATACCTAAAAGGTTCATAAACCCATAGGCGTCTAGTAACTACGAAGTGAGTGTCGAGTCCCAAGAGCCATGGCTAGACCACGGTGTATGGCTCAGCACGCGGTAGCGGGGAATCCGAGGGCAACTTTGAAAAAACCTGAAACACCACAAACAACAACTCTCGGGTGAACGGTCTCTTATGTGTACACAGCGACTATTACGAGACTATGACCCTTGGAGGAAACCAGAGCCTTGGGAATAGTGATACCAACGATATTGGTGTTAACACTGAAAAGCTTAAAAACTAAGAGCCCACGTAAATAACATGTAAATCTCTACACCTATCTCTATGCCATCTTCTCATATATTCTGTACAGTGCCTTTGTGAGCTCTTCTGAAGATGGTCTTTTTGCTGGGTCTGGGTCTAATGCTTTGGCTAATGTTTCCCTTAGTTCTTTGTTTGGTATTTCGCTGAGTTTTTCTTCTACGTGTTTCCTGTCTATTGCCTCCTCCCCATCTATTGATTCCCCCGTCAGCATGTATAGCATTAGATTTGCCAGTTGGTAGACGTCAATCCTGTTTTCCAAACCCTCCTCTTTAGCCTTCTTCATTATATCACGATATACTTGTTCTGGTGCTCTAAAACCAATCGTACTAGGTATTCTACTATAAGACATTGTTGAGAGTAGTTTGGTTATTGATGAGAAATCTCCTAGTTTAATAACTCCATCCTTGATGAATACATTGCTTGGTTTAATATCCCCGTGTATTAAGCCCTTGGAGTGCAGGTATCTTAGTGCGTCTCCTAGTTGTATGCCAATCAATGGTATGTTTTTCTGGCTTGGCTTCCAGCCCTTGGAGAGCTGCCAGTGCAACGTGCCGTAATCGGCGTATTCGTATATGAGTAGTGGTGTTTTCTCAGAGTAGCTGAGTAATTTGATTATGTTTGGGTGTTCTAGCTTGCTGATGGTGTTTGCTTCGTTTCTAACTTTCTCTAGTGTCTTCAAGTGGACTGTGGGTGGTTCTCCCCTTCCCTCGATTATTGATTCAAATCCTCTTGGTGTTTTGAATACTGCCTTTACATTTCCCTTCCTGCATAGGTATGTACTGCCCCAGCCACCCTGCCCAAGAAGACAACACTCCCACGTGCCCTCAAAACCAGATGGGAGAACACCACTGGGGAAAACAGGTCTAAACCTAAAATCACTACAACCATAACCAGAAACCAGGCCCTTCAGCGATTGAATCCTAAGACGAGCAATCTCATCCCAGTCAACAGTAAGCAAGGGCTCGGGCCCGGCAACTCCTCTCTTCTCCTCGACAACACTCTCCTCACCCTCTAATTTAATAGGCTTACTCGATGATGTCCCAGTTCTGAGCCTAGAACTTAGTGCGAGAACCAGTATTATGGTTGCAGAGATGATACCAGCAACCAGGTAGATTAGAACCGGATCCATTAAAATTCACCCTTTAATAACCATTGTTGCATACTTATATAAACTCTGTGCTTCTATGCTTTGATGTGGTATTGTGTTTTTCTAGTGTTTTTTCTAGTACGAGTAGGGCTTCTCTGAAGCTTTTTATGTTTTGGTCTGTTCGTGCGTAGATGTCTGCTTTTAGTGTTTGGAATATCTGGTCTGCTCTATTGTATGCTTCGCATATTCCTGGGGATAGTATGCATGGGCTCAGATATTCCATGAATGCTTTTTTGGATGATTCGAACTCTATTAGCCCTCCTTCTATGCCCTGGTCTAGTTCGATTATACATCTTTGTATGGCTAGTCGCATTGATATCGCGACGTCTCTAGAGTCTCTCTCCTTCCTAACTTCTTCTTTAGTGGGTTCGTGTACTATTCTCAGTGTTGTGTAGTATCCTATGGTTACTGTGTCGCTGGGTGATATTTCTACGGGTTTGTAAGGCTCTATTTTAGTGGCATTGACATAAGTCCCGTTAGTGCTTCCTAGATCCTCTATGTATACCCTGCCCTTTTCAACGAAGATCACGGCATGGGCATCTCTGCCGCCCGCCCTTCTACTAACTGTTAGATCGATGCCGGCGCTATGGGAAACCCCATCAGCTTCAATAATGACATCATAGTTTACTCTATATATCTTGGCTGTGTATCTAAAGACTACATTGAGTTTCGAGGGTATCATAAATTCTATATATGGCATGACACCACCTATTTAACTGGTGGCTGGGAGCCTGTCTTATACCCCAGTCTCCTCAGCGTTTCTTCTATGTCTGCTTCTGTTTCGATTTTCCCGCCTTCATCAGTTATCTTCACTACTGTCCAGTTTTCTGTGCGTCTCAATGGTAACATTTTGTCTAGAACTATAACGACTTTTGTAAACTCTATTAATATATTATCTATTGGCTTTTCAACAGTAACTATGTACTCAGCTACTTTGTGTATTGCGAGCATTTTCGCTAATCCATAGGCCAATCTTGCCCGAGACCATGTATCCCTCTTGAATATCACTATGGTCTTACTCTCGGGCTGACTTATAGCTGTAAGGAGTTTTCTTGCATTCTCCACGTCTACAACTGTCTTGAGATACTCTATATCTTCATCTCTATCCTTTTCTCCAAAGCTTATTCTCAGTGGCTCTATTTCATTTAATCCAATGCCTTTCAACACCGTATAGTTCGCCATGGTCTTGTCAACTTCTTCTAGAGAAAGCTTCTTCTCTACTGCTATATCTAATGGTACTAGAGCTATGTGTGATACAACGCCACTTCTCTTTAGCTCATCCAGTCTCTCTCCAACGAAGACCCTTGCAACGTATATGTAGCCCCCGAAGCCCTTTACAACCGCTCTTAGCTCTGCACCAGGTCTGACAATGAATTGTTCATACGGGGAAAACCAGCCTTTGAATGCCCGCTCGGCATTGTAGACAGCCTCCTTCTTAGACCAAGCCCTTACAGCGTAGCCTTTATATGGCACTAGAGAGTATACTATGTGGTCCAGCTCTACTATGCTACTCATTTACCCACCCCCGTTGTCGGGGCAACCCCCTCGGGTAATTTATGTGCCTTCTTAATCTCGTTGGCGATTTTGCCGAAGTAGTCTATGAATCTTATGTACTCGCTTCTAGAGTATGCAAGCTCGTAGGATATACCATCAGGTGCTCTCACAACTCTTGGAACAGATATCCCCTCCTCACTGAGATCAGTCAACAAATAACTCACAAATACCCGGGCTCTCTCGAGCTCGACGCTCATTATAGTGCCTCCATAGACAATTGCAAGTGTGTGCTGGTAAAACCTCTTCATAAACTCTGTCAATCTCTCGTTAATCTCCTTGCGGTCTTTACTCTTCTCTAAAAACCACCTCTCAAAGTTGTCTGGTATGCCTAGGGCTCGCAAGACCTTTTTATCAACAGTATCAAATTTTGTGAATACGAATACTGGAAATAGCTTACCTGCTTTAACACCATACTTGCTAGACCTATACAAAGCAACTAGAGACATTAAGCTAGCCATTAAGCCATCGTAATCAATCATCTCCTTGTACCTAGGATCAGAGTTATCTGTTGTTATTTTCGAAGAGTCTATCAGGAATACGAGGACATCGCAGTCTAGAATAGCTTTAAGGTTTTCGGGAATCATCTCTAAGACAGATAAGCCCCTCTCCTTAGCTAGAGCTGCGGCTCTAAAAATTATATCAACATCCTCACCGGAAACATCGTAGACACCAAACTCTATAATATTGTAGAGCTCTCTCCTAGGAATCTCAAGCCTCTTAATCAAGCCCACAAGGTTTTCTATATTATCGTAGAACTTGTTTAGAATACCACTAAATAACCTACTATAACCAAACCAAAACCTGTACTCAGTAAGAGAACCCTTTAAAGTGGCTGGAGGCCACTTCCTAAGTTTAAGAGACCCAACAATATCATGAACGATGGTTGTGAACTCTGGATAAGTGTAGTACCTAAAGTGTTCCTTGGTTTCAACAGCATAGTTAATAGCGGTAGTAGCTAGGAGACTAACAAAAATGGTTTTACCAGTACCTCTACCACCAATAATACCAACAGTCAAAAAACACACCGAAATAAAATTAATCCACCCAAAACTTAAATACTTTAATCACATCTTATAGGATAAACACTAAGTGGGTTGAGTATAAAATTGATGTATACCAACTAGCGAATACATTGAAAGCTACGGAGAAGCCCTACTCATAATAGAAAACAACATGATACAATACAAAACATGAAATATACAGGGACGCTGAAAGCAAACATTAAGAGGGGTGGTGCTTCAATGAGTTTAGTGGATATTTTGACAAACCCTCCCGACCCCGTTTTTACACTGCAACCTTGACTGCTTTTATATTAAGTATAGCACTTACTTGGTATGCCTGTAAAGTAACACAATGTAGTGATGACATGGTAGCTTATTATTTAGGTATCTATGCGATAATCATGTTTTTCCTTATTGTTGTTCTTGGGGGAGCCCTCAACCCAGATGTACTTCTCCCATCTTACGTGCTCATCATTCCAGTTCTTTTCCTTATTATACATACTATTATAATTGTCATACACGCAATATACGCCTTCTATAAATCGGAAAAGAGTATTGAAGCAGTTCTTATGCTAGGAAGTCTTTTTCTTGGGGCGTGTGTTATAATAATGGGTTCGTATATTTTGAATCTCCCCGTATCTCAAGCCAGTAATTTCCCTGTGACTGAGTATTATACAACTAATGAGACCGTTGCTCCTCTCGTAACAACCATTACCTTAACAACTATAGTAACTGTGACGCAGTCTCCGATTACCTACACGATCACTAGTATGGTTACTAAGACTGAGGTTGTTACTATTACTGTTCCGGAGTCTACTTTAACCATAACATTGAGGTCTTTATTTTCAGAGGACTTAGTCGCTTTGGCAGTAGCGGTAGCTATGGTGATAGCATCAATAGCAATAGGATTAAAGCTAAGAATGAAGTGATTTGGTAAGCTTCGAGGGTGTGGATCGTGGTGTATCCCGTATTTTGCAGGATTTCCTGGGGCTTCTCTTTGTGAATTCTTCCACTGAAGATCACCTAGCTCTGGCTTTAGTGCTTCAGTTAGCACCTTTCTCAGTATTTTCATCTCTTGCTTTCACCCCCTCTATAGATTTACCAATCAGCATGTACGGTCATGTTTTTATTGTGTACGTATGTGTGTTTTGAGTGTTTGGGTGGTTTGCGTGGATTCAGCTTTTTGGGGAAGTGTGGTTAGGTTTTACTTATCTTCTCAGCCTTAGCCCTATTAGTGTTGCTACCGTTACTATCGCTATTGATATCCCTAGTGCTATGGTTTCTTCGCTGAATAATGGTCTTTCTATTGTAGTGGTTGTGGCTGTTGGTATATAGGTGGCTTCTTTCACCGTGATTATTGCTGTAGTTGTTAGGGTTTGGGTTTCAGTTTTATGAAGTGTGGTAGTGATTGTTGCTGGGATTGTCTGTGTTATGGTTGTTGTGTAGGGGGATGTTATTGTTGTGGTGAGCGGAGAGGTGACATGAACAGTTTCAGTTTTAGTAATTGTATAAAATGTTGGAACAGTCTGTGTTACTGTTGTTGTCACGGTTACTGTTGTTGTGGTTGGTGTTGGTATGGTTCCTAAACCCAGCTTAATCAAGTAAACGTCTCCCCCACCAGCACCGTAAGACATCGTCTCTCCTACTATTATGTATCCTCCATCACTAGTCTGCTGAACACTACGACCCCAATCACTTCCTCCGCCACCGAATGTCTTACTCCACTGCATATTACCATTAGCATCAACCTTAATCAAGTAAACGTCGTACCCACCATAAGACAACGTCGCACCTACTATTATGTATCCTCCATCACTAGTCTGCTGAACACTATAACCCCAATCATCTCCTGCACCACCGAATGTCTTACTCCACTGCATATTACCATTAGCATCAACCTTAATCAAGTAAACGTCGTACCCACCATAAGACAACGTC
>Ga0272447_1001590_pt1 | contig 13944 bp, 8 predicted proteins | sample YNPCB0133_FD_194589 | JGI IMG/M metagenome (GOLD analysis project Ga0272447, IMG submission 194589) | Hot spring microbial mat communities from Yellowstone National Park, WY, United States - YNP-CB-013-3 | ecosystem: Environmental > Aquatic > Thermal springs > Hot (42-90C) > Sediment | place... | reverse complement strand
CAAAGGAAGCATATAAACTACTAGTACTAAACCTAAGAACAGGCCCATTCTACGCAGTAGCAGACGCATACAGAGAATGGCACGACGTAAGCGATGAAGAAGCAAAACAATACATAGAAAAGGCGAAAAGAGGAAACACAACACCTATAAACCCCAGACCAAATAACACTATCTAACTGGGGGCCCGTCGTCTAGCCTGGATAGGACGCCGCCCTCACACGGCGGAGGTCCGGGGTTCAAATCCCCGCGGGCCCACCACCCAATCACTCCCACCCATAACTCCAGAGCAACCTCTAGAAGGCTCCCCTCCACATATCGACTTTAACACCAGCTTTAAACCCCCTCCACATACCAGAGCTCGTGGCGCTAGGCTTTGGTCGACCCAAGCCTAGTGGATTTCAGGAGTTTAGGGGACTAGGTTAAGTTCAGGATATTCGACTACCTGTGGAGTAAAGGCATTAGGAGCTCAGAGCTAGGAGTAGACCCCACGTATGCTAATAAGGTTAAGAACTGTAGGGCTAGGGTTTCAGATGCGTTATTAGAGAGGATGCTTAGTATGCTGTCCGTAGATGAGTTCGCATTTTAATAGGCTCTACTGTAACACAGCAAATGCTACAGTAGCTTACAGTTAGGGAGTCTCAGAGTCTTGGTGAAGCTGCTATAGTTCTAAACCAGTATGTTAGAGGTTTGGAGCATGTATTGGAGAGGTGCCCGCAGCTATCAAACGTAGCTTACCAGAAGCTTGTGGAGCTCCAAACCCTACAGGAGGCCCTCCCACGAGTACGCTTTTATAAAGGAAATGCTGTACTCCAGGCTCTACGGCTCCATAGACATGTCGAGTTACACCTGCTTCGTGGATGAGAGTTTTAGGGTTAGAGGTTATCTCGACATTGTAGCACCTGGCTTCTACAAGCTTGAATCATACCATGCCAGGCCGTACGATGATAAAACATGGGATCTAGTTAGGAGGACTTTGGAGGAGGCTGTAGAGGAGCTAGTGGGTAGAGCACAGTAGCTAGCATTAAGGCTTAGATCTCTGAGGCCTAAAACAGGGCTAGAGCATTAGCTGGAGCTCTAAAGCTCCTGGAGATGCTTAGATCGGCAATTGAGGTTGCAAGAGCACATAAGGGTGAGATCGAGGAGCTAGTGCTAGCTGGTGTTGAATTAAAGCTGGGGGAGCGTTAGAGCTCCTGGAGGGAGTGCTGGGAGCTTAGAGGTGAGCCTACGTGTAATCCTAAGTGTTAGGTAACAGACTTACGGTCTTGTTATCTAACACGTTGAACGCCTAGAGGTGCACCCCACAAACCCTCTAAACAAGTAAACCCCGCTGTAAAGTATGCTTAGAGGTTTTAGCAGAGATGCTAGGTAAAAGTTTAAACACTATTATCTAACACGCTGAGAGCTTGTGACCATAGCTGCATTCACAACAAACTAGGCGCACAACATCCACCTCTAAACAGTCCTCCTAGCACCCAGGGAAGATTTAAATAACCCCATACAATCTCTAGTATTAAGGCTGGTAATATGAATAGGAGGGATCTATTCAAATTCCTAGCCGGCATAGGTCTAGGAGCTGTTACCATTGAAACATATGAAAGGTTATACCACATACCTATGCTTGAGACTATGTTTAGAAAAGAGCTGGAGTACTGGATAAACCAGTATAACACTGCAAGAGAGGAGGTTGAGAGGCTAATAGAACAGCAGAGAAAACGAGAAGATGAAATCTCCAGTTTAAGAAGTGACTTAACTAAATCAAAGGAGGAGTTAGAGCATCTAATACAACAATATAACACCACAAAAGAGGAGGTTAGCAGGCTATCGGAGAAGTTAAAACAGAGTGAGGAGGAGATCAATAATCTAAAGGAGAAGGCGAGCTACTGGGAGACCCAGTATAACACTACTAAGGAGGAGGTTGGTAGGCTAAACTCTACAATCAACAAAATTGATGAGCTTGAGAGGGAGTCAACATCAGCCATAGCATATTATAGGGAGAGGATGAATGAGGCTATTAGAAAGCTAAAAGAGACTATTGAAAAGTACAGAGCATTACTAGGTGGTGAGAGGGTTTCATTCGAATCATCTACAGTTAAAATATTAGAGGATTTGAAAATAACGCAGGAAAAATTGCAGAAAGTTCTGCCTTATTTCCCCCTGATATTAAAATTTTATTGGAAGCCAACAAAGATAATCAACGATAAAATATACGATATAAACGTTACCTTTGAAGTTGCCTCACCTTTAAATAGTTTGAGAGAAGTTGAAGTGATGCTTATTCCTGTAGAGTACAGATATTTTATAACTAAGTATGGAATGAGAGAAGAAGATTATAATAAAGTATTTCCAAAGGAGGAAGTAAGAAGCATTAAAATTAAACCAAGAAATCTTGAAAGAGAAATGTTTAGCGTTGATCTTGAGGATTTGAAAGGGGGAAGAGAGTATATTGTTAAAGCAAGAGTTGAGGATGTTGCTGGAAATGAAAAAACTGTAGAAGTGAGAACGCCTTATGTAAGACAGTTTGAAAATTTGGGGAAAGAATTGTATGAGAAAGGAACAATCGTAGCGGCTACATACTATCCATTATACCCAAATCCTCATCCCTGGGAATGGTTAGAACCAATGAATGTTCACCCTATATACGGAAAATATAATGTAACGGATCCTATTATAGTCGCTAAAACTATTGATGTGTTTTCAGGCCATGGTGGAAATACTTTATTTTTGGACTATGGGATTTTTCAAGAAGATCAACTTAATGAAGTAATATTACAGAACATAAAAACTATTCTAAATTATGATATTTTCAGACAAATACGTTTTAGTATAATGTATGAATTACCAGCAAGAGCCAGAAGAGCAGGATTAATTATTAACGATCAATTTATATATAATGATGAAACAGATTTTGAGAAATTGAAAATTATACTAGAAGATTTTAGAAGACTTTCGACATTGTTCAATAATGATAATTTTTTGAAGCTAAAAGGAAAACCTGTGATCTATATTTATGAAGGTCAAGGCGTAAGAGGGGATGTTTCTAAGTTTTTTGAAAGAATAAGAGAATGTATAAAATCTAATACTTCGCTACAACCTTATATCGTTGTTGATTACGCGACACCACTTTCTGTGCCACCATGGCAACCCTACCCTACGGATCCAGAAAGATTAGAAAGAGCCTTAAATGTAGAAGGGTGGACGGCTTGGTGGGCGGGATATTATTTGGACAGACCGGAAAGAGAATACTTTAATAATTTTGAGGATTACGTAGAAAATGGATATAAAATTTGGAGTATGTTATCAAGAGAAAACAGTAGAGATTTTATAACTTCTATTCTTCCAGGTTGGGTTGATTTAAGACATCCTGAGAGTCATGTGCCTCTACCTAGAGATTTAGATAGATTTAAGAAACTCATTGAAATAGCCCTTTCTTACTCTAATTCTCCAGAGGGAAATTTTAAAAAGTTCATAAGAATAGATACCTACAATGAGTGGGGTGAATCAACTGGTATAGAACCCACTATAGAAGAGGGAATGTCTTATCTTAATACTCTTAAAAGCGTCTTGATAAGATATCTTAGCGAACCTTAAAAATGGATGTTTTTGAGGAAGGTGTTAAGGGGATCAAAGCTGTTGAGGTTAAGGCTAGAGAGTTGAGGCTGTTCTGAGTAGGTTCGTTAGTGTTAAGCCTTCTAGAGCTCCTAGAGGGGGTGCTGGTAGGCGTGAGATGAGACCATGTTGGGTAAACGTTCTTGAAACCCGCTACCTAACACTATGGAAGCTTTCCCGCAGACACCCCTGGCACTACACTAGAGTTCAGCCACCCCACATTTCAGCTCAGCCCCCCACAACAGGCCTTGAACCAAGCTATTAAAGGCTGGGGCTTACAGCTGTAACCCACCTCACACCCTTTAAAAACCCCTGTAAACTCGGATTTCAAGCATTCAGGATTAGCATAGCATATCCAACCCCCAGTCCTCAGTAATATCAGGGTTGTGGGAGGAAAGGTTGGATCTTAACACCGCCCTATGAAGTTTATTTATAACCCCTCTGTAGAAAACTCTAAAAGGGAGCGACTTTCTATGCCAACACTATCCAGGACTAGGGTTGGCAGGTACAGTAGGACCACGATACCAAGAGAGGTTAGAAAGTTGCTGAGCATAAGTGAGGGTGATGTTGTAGAGTGGGTCTTTGAGGATGGTAGGGTTGTTGTGAGGAGGGGTGGTTAGGGTGACTAGACATGCTATCCTACTAGCTAGTAAGGAGTGGTGTGAGGCCGCTTCTAAGGGTAGGGTGAGGATCTATCATTTTGTAAAACCTAGGAAGAAGGGTATCCGTGCTTTAGGACCTGGCTCCATATGTGTGGTTCTAACTAAGGCTGAGAGGGGGGAGCTGTCTAGGTTTTACGGCGAGTTTACAGTTGTTAATGTTAGGGAGGTTGGTGCTGATGAGTGGAATGATTTAGTTGGTAGAGGGTTAATATTATCTACAGAACGTTTAAGGGGTGGTGAGAGGAGGTGGATTATAGAGTTTGAAGATTTTAGAGAGTATGAGGTTAAGATCGCTAAAGGAGAACTTGTAGATGTTAGGACTCGTACGAGTAGGGATCCTATCTCAGATTGGGTTATAATGGGTCTAAGCTACATAGATGAACAGGCTTTAGAAGGTATTAGGAGCAAAGCTGGAGGATTTAGAAGTCATATAATCATCGTAAATATGATTAAAGAGATTGGTGAGATGTTAGGCTTCTACACTAAGACTGAAGAATACACTCCTGATAAAGTCCATAGAATAGATATTACGTGGAGAGTTCACCCTACACACTCACCCCTAAAGGTTTGGGAGGTTGAAACTAGTGGTAGTGTGATATTAGCTTTAGCGAGGTTGAAACACGCATTTGATATCTGGCATTCAGAGCTATACTTAGTAGTACTTGATGCTAAGACTAAGGAGAAAGCAGAAAGTATAGTAAGACCTCAAATTAAAGGTGCGTTTGCCGAGATAGAGAGATTCTTAACAGTAATCGGGGCTGACGAGATAACCAACCTCTACAATAGCTTAAAACCCCATAAAGACCTTATATCGAAATTAGTGAAGAAATACGCATAAACACCTTACCTAAGGTAATCCTGTGATTAGAGTAAGAATTAAAGCATAAAATCATATGAAGCTGCACACATATGAAATTAAATTTGGTATAAAGATAAGTATGAATGTAGAGTTTCATTCATATCAGATGCTCATCAACCATTCATATCGTTGTGCCCTTATAGGCTTATCGAGGCTGGGAGCTCCTAGGCTAACACTCAGGGTTTCTCGGAGTTAGCCTCGTGAGGGTTGCTAAGGTAACCCCCATTGCATCTTAGAGTTCCGTAGCCTCACAGGGTTACCCTAAGCCTCTCGATAGCTATGATAGTAGCGATAGTAGCTGTAATGGTCCAACTTGAACACTAACCCTTCACTTCAGGTGTTAGGTTAAATAGGGCTAGTCAGCGTTACCTAACATAAACTGCATCATTGTTCAGAGTAACCCCCCATAATGGCCATAGTCATGGGGGTTACCATCCCAGAGAAGCTCTAAAGCTCCTGGGGGGCTTTAAGTGCTTGAGAGCACGTTAGATAGATAGATCTACACTGCTAGCATGGGTCAAAGTCGATAAAACCTTGTGGTATAACCTCACCCTCTAAACTACGCCTCCTACGAGCCCCAGCCCTCTTAGACCTCCCAGCACCTCATAGCATTAGAGTAAGCTGTCTTATTCGTTTAATTCAGCTCACCACAGCCCACCTTGAATTACGCTAATAGGGGGCTGGGGGCTACAGCTGTAGCCCTCCAAACCCTCCCCGGATAGGTAGATCTGCCTACTCTGGATTCCCGTGTTTCTGGGAAGCGTCAAACCCTGGGTTAAACACTGTTGAGAATCCCCTAGCCTGAACTTAACCCATGTTTAACATAGGTTAAGGTGGGTTAGGTTTCAGCCTACCTCCACTCAGGGCCCCCACCTCCCCATATTTTAGCTAATTAGTGTTTCTTTACCTATAGACAACTAGATTAACTGCGATGTTTAAGCTTCAATTAGGTTATCCTAACGTATAGTAATCGACTTTAAGATTGCTCCCAAATTCTCTTTCATTAATAACTTTCCATCGTAGTCTTGGATGGTAGGTGAATTTTAGCTTTAGAAGGCTAATTCTAGCGAAATACCAAGTTCGCCTGGTATCTCGATTGAGTAATGTTCTTGAATGATTGGCCATTCTTTATATAGAGCTTCTGCTTGCTTCATTATTAGATCTACGGTACTTTGGTATTTAGCTGGCGGGATCCCAGATACTCTTAGAACCTTTTTCACTGCAGATCTGATCTTTGCTTTCACACTTTCATGATGTGTCCAGTCTATCGATAGGTTCCCCTTGATCGTGTTAACAATCTTCTTAGCAAGCTCTTTAAGTTGCTCATTAGATGCTATATATTCCTTCCCCTGAGCTAGGGCATCGTAGAATGCTAGTTCTTCTTCAGTTAAACCCAGCTTTTCCCCTTCAATTTCAGATTCTCTAAGTTCTCTAGCTATCTTAATTAGTTCTTCCATAACTTGTGCTGAGCTGATGGCCCGAGCGTGATAAGCCCTTATAGTTTTCTCTAATCTCTCTTTGAAAGAGGAAAATCTAAGAGGGTTACGTTTTGCCCTCATTGCGATTCTCTCGGTAAGTAGCCTACGCATAATCTCAATTCGTATATTTGGAAACTTCAGCTCTTTGACATGTTTTAAGAACTCCTTATCCAATATATCAATTCTCCCTTTCTCCAGCAATGGTGTTATATCCTCTAGGATAACGGCTCTTGAAATGAGTTCTTTTATAGATGATTCTACCTCAAGAGAAGGCATAACTCCCGGGGAGAGAGCTGTTATTCTCTTCTTTACCGCCTCAAAGAACATAAGGTCATTCCTTAACTTAAAGACCTCCGGGTTCGTGGGGAAAAGCGAGAAGGCTTTTTTCATTTCAACAACTGCCTTAATAAACCGTTTCTTGATCTCATCATTGACAGAGATTTTATCTTGTGCTACACATAGAAGTTCTATTAACTCTTCTTTACTGAGCTTCTGCCAGTTAGTGTAATCTAGGTCTCCAAGTATACTCCGGATCTCCCTATATCTTTCATATATTAATTTAACAACCTCCTCTTCATTAGGTAGTGCTTGTGAAAGATCTTTTTGAGTTTCTTTCGTGTATTGTTTTATTGCGATGGCGAGTGCTTCTCCTATACCTATGTAATCTACTATTAAGCCTGCTGGTTTATCCTTATACGGTCTATTAACTCTTTCAACTGCTTGAAGTAGCGTATGTCCTTTCATCGGCTTATATATGTATAAAGTGTGTAGGCAAGGGCAGTCAAAACCTGTTAACAGCATATCCCTTACTATCATGATTTTAGGAAGGCTCTTGGGATCGGCAAACCTATCTTTAAGCTCCTTCCTCCTCATCTTATTTCTTATATGAGGTTGCCATTCTGGCGGGTCGTCTGTGGAGCCTGTCATTAGAACTTTAATGAAGCCCTCATTGTCATCATCACTATGCCATTCCGGTTTCAGCTTTATTATTTGATTATAGAGTTCAACAGCTATCCTCCTACTCGCACATGCTATTATCGCCTTCCCCTCCACAATGTTATCCCTTTCCTCAAAGTGTCTCACAATATCTTCAGCAAGTTTTCTAAGAACACTCTCCGAACCTAGAATAGCCTCTAGTTTTGACCATTTCTCCTTAAGTTTCTCCTTAACCTCTACTTCCTCATTCTCCGTTACTTCCTCAAATGCCTCATCTAGGATCTCCTTTGAATGATCATCCAGACCTATTTTCGCCCATCTATTTTCATAAACCACCGGGACGACCACACCAATTTTAGTTGCTTCTGAGAGGTCAAGGACATGTATGTGATCACCGAAAACCTGTGTTGTAGATCTATCTCCAAGCTCGATGGGTGTAGCTGTAAAACCTACAAACATGGCATTAGGTAGAGCTTCCCTGATATACCTTGCATATCCGCTGATGAAGTTGTAATGTGAGCGATGAGCTTCATCGGCAATAACAACTATGTTCCTCCTCTCTGAAAGGAGCGGAAAGTGCCTACCTTCAGCTCTAAACTTCTGAACTGTTGAGAATATCACACCTCCAGCTGGGGTTCTAAGTAGTTCTTTTAAATGTTCAACTGTTTCTGCTTGAATAGGGGATAGTCCATGCTCACTATCAATAGTGCAGAACTTCTCATATATCTGATCATCTAGGTCATTTCTATCAGTCAATATGAGTACTGTTGGGTTTTCGAGTTCACGTAACCTTAAAAGCTTCATGACGTAGAAAGCCATTTCCAAAGATTTTCCAGCACCTTGTGCGTGGAAAATTACTCCAACCCTCTTGTCATTAGAGTTGTAGGCTTTTAAAGTCCTCTTAATAGCTTCTTTTACCGCATCGTATTGATAATCACGGGCAATTATCTTAGAGAACTTCGGGGTGCTCTCATAAATAACGAAGTCTCTTACGAGTTCGAGAAAAGTCTCTTTGTTAAATATTCCGATTATCGCTGCCTTCACTCCTTTTTGCTCTTGACCCTTAACCGTCCTCCAGGGAGCGAATTTCTCTCGGGGGGTTGTAAATGTCCCTATTCTACCTTCTCTCTCGGTTACTAGTAGAACGACTTCGTTGTAGTAAAAGATTGTGGGGATATCGTTCTTATAATTTTGGATCTTATTATAAGCCTCTATGAAGTCCCTAATTTTCAACTCAATTATTGCAAGTGGGATCCCATTAACAAATACCACTATATCGGGTCTTCTCGGCGGTTTGCCTGTTTCAACTACTTTAAACTGATTAACAACTAGCCAGTCATTATTAGCTGGGTCATCGAAATCAAAGAGCTTAACTATCTCCCAGACCCTCCTCCCCTCTCTACTAACCTCTACCCTCACACCATCTCTGAGCATGAAGTGGAACTTCCTATTTGTCTTCTCAAGCGTCGGCTCAGCGATATGGACGAGTTCGTGAATAGCCTTATCTATGGCCTCACTGGGAAGAGTTGGATTTATCCTAGTTAAAGAAGCTTTTAATCTCCTTAACAATAGTACATCTGAATAGGAGTCCCTCTCAGGCCTCAACCCTCCAGGGCTAATATCCGGGCCATAAGCTACTTCGTATCCCAACTCCTTAAACCACTCTAGTACAGCTTTCTCCAGTAACTCAGGCTCAGCGAACTCAGCCATGCCTTAACCACTCCTCAAGAGATACTTGAATTTTAGTCTTCTTCCTTCCTATATCTTCCAGCTTCTTAGTTTCCTCTGGAAATTCTTCTTCAACATCAACTTTTACCCTAATCTCACCTGAAAGAAGTCTTGGAAGTAAAGCATCTCTTATACTTCTTAAGGTAGCGATTTCTTCTAAGTTAAGGATTATTTTTTCAAAGATCGGCTTCACGAATTTATTGAAATTTTCGATGATGGAAAGTGGCTGAGGGATAATTATTTTCAAATTAGCTAAATAACCTTTATCGAGATGAGGAACAGCCGAACCCGTTCTATGTCTCATCAGTTCGTGCTCCATATCCTTTAATAGTAGAAACACGTAATTTCTAAGATCATAATTCTCACTTTTCTGTTTTAGCATTAATAAGGTTGAACCTAAAACTCCCATCTTAAACCTTAAAATTTTACCTGCCCTTTCACCATCGGCTACCAAGACGATATCTTCTACTTCAACAAATGGATGTTTTTCTTTAGTCCAATATTTCACGGCTCCTTCTTCGAATGCCTCAATTGTAAGGTATGGAAGACACCCCTCAGAGTTATCTCCGCATTTTTCTAACAGATCACATTTCCTACCCTTAACTATATCAAAAAATTCAGAGATCTTCCTTACCTCCCACTCTTCAGGAATTTTCTTGCCCAATTCTTTATTGTAGATAAGCTTCTCTTTAAAGGGTTCAAAATCAACAAACCAGTTCTCGAAAATGGCTTGAGCTATTGCTTCAAGGGTTTTATTCATCTCATAGTTAAGCTCAATTTTATCATCTAAAGAGCCAAGAATTTCTGCGATTTTATGTCTCTCAAGAATGTTTTCTGGAATGAAGACCTCAAGGTTTTCTATATCTTCACGTGTTATCTCTTCAAAAGTTGTTCCAGAGCGAAGTTGCCCCCAAATCTTTTTATTAAAAAGCATAAGATAGTAAAGAAACCTTTGATCATTCTTATTTCTTGTTTTTACTCTTAATGCTGCTATGCCCCTTCCTATTATACACCTTTCAGAGGCGATATTAACTTCACCAACAGGAGCCCTAACGCTTAATAGTACATCGTCTGCTTCTGCGATTTTTCGAGTGTTTGCTGTACAGTAAACTCTCTTGCTTGGATAAATTCTTCCGAAGTCTTTAACTCCTTGGAAGAAGGGTAATCCTTTTCCCTCTTCATTGTAAGTTGATGATGGCGGTGATTGACCCATAATAACATCACAAAAACTACTAAGCTTAACTTTATGCCAACGATTATTAATCGAAGCCATAACCTAGCTCACCCAAGTTTTTCCTTATTCTTTCCTCAAGCTCTTTAGCTTTGACAAATTGTTCAGCTAATTGTTTAGTTAATTTCCTCATTTTTTCCTCAAACGGTTCCTTCTCCTCTTGTGATTTAGGGATACCAACATATCTGCCAGGTGTTAGGATGTAGTTGTTTCTCCTTACTTCATCTATGGTTGCACTCTTGCAGAATCCGGGGATGTCTTTGTAGCCTTCGCCTTTTCTCCAAGCTCTATAGGTATTCGCTATCATCTGTATGTGTTCATCTGTTAATATGTTAAGACTTCTTGATACGGGCTTGTAGAGGTTTCTTGCATCTATAAACAAAATTTGTCCTCTTCTATCTCTAAACCCTTTGGCTCTCTCGTCTTTGTTCTTTGCTAGGAACCATAGGCTGGCTGGAATCTGTGTGGTAAGGAAGAGTTTTGGTGGTAGTGCTATAATGCAATCAACTAAGTCATCCTCAACTATCCTTTTCCTAGCTTCACCGTACTTCCCACCACAAGATAGGGCTCCATTAGCCATAACGAAACCTGCCCTTCCATTGGGGGCTAGGTGGTAGATGTAATGCTGGATCCAAGCATAGTTTCCACCGTTCTTATTCGTATCATCGGGGATTACATACTTCCATCTCGGGTCACTCCTTACCTTATCAGCTCCCCACTTCGTCATGTTAAAGGGTGGATTAGAGATTATGAAGTCTGCTTTTAAGTCGTGAAGCTTATGTTCAAGTAGAGTATCTCCAAGTATGATGTTCTCAGATGGTATTCCACGTATAGCTAAGTTCATCTTACAAATACGCCACGTGGTTTCAACAACCTCTTCTCCATAAACCGATATAGAGTGAGGATCTCTCTTATGAGCTTCTAGAAACTTCCAGCTTTGAACAAACATCCCTCCACTACCACATGCAGGATCATAAACTCTCCCCTCATAGGGCTCTAAGATCTCAACCAACAACTTAACAACACATCTTGGGGTGTAGAATTCACCACCTCTTTTCCCTTCAGCCTCAGCAAACTTACCTATGAAATACTCGTAAACCCTTCCAAGAACATCCTTAGCCCTATCCTCAGTAAGCCCGAAGCTTATCCTCGAAAACAGATTTATCAATTCTCCTAAAACATAAGGCGGTAGGTTAACTTGAGCATAGTTCTTAGGTAATACCCCCCTTAACTCCGGGTTCTCTCTTTCTATAGCTTCCATAGCCTCATCAATTATTTTTCCAATTTCAGGTTGTGTTGCGTTTTTAACTAGAAAACTCCACCTAGCTTTCTCCGGCACATAGAAAACCCCAACTGAAAGATACTCGTCACGATCCTCTAGAACGCTTTTAATATCCTCCTCCGATGCGTTTGGAAGATAATAGTCTTTGTTATTAGGATCTTTCAAAGCCATCTCCAACCATCTCCTCCTCGATTCAAACATGTCCGAGACGTATTTGAGGAAGATTAAAGGTAAAACTACATGTTTATATTGAGCAGCCTCCATCTTACCCCTAAGCCTATTCGCAGCCTCCCAAAGCTTATCCATGAAATTTAATTCATATTCTTCAAGCGTCATAATATCACCTTTCTAATAATTTATTAACGAAATACACTTTAGCAGGTCCTATCCTTTTTGACCTAACATAACCTTGATTCTCTAAAGCTTCAAGATAACCTGCAAGGAAAATCCTATTAACACCCAACTTCTTAGCAAGACCTTTAACAGCTTGACCGGGATCTTCCTCCAACAACTTGATTATCTTGGTGGTTAAATCTTCGCGCTCTCCAGCCACTAATCAATCACCAATATTAATCTAAAGAGCTAAAGCCTATAAGCATCACTAGTGTAAGCCTTTATGTTTGCACAGAAGATAGATAGGAGTCAGAGAGCGCCACTCTTTATAGACTACCCAGCTCTTCTCCTAACACCAGTAGTTCTAGACTTAACCCTAATCACAAACTCAGACTTCTTATCACTACTAGGACCCACACCGTAATAATGATTAAAAACACCCCTACAGTTTGGACATACCAACCTCTCAACATCGTAGAATTTGAACTTCCATGTCTTTAAAGCTTAAAGTTTACCTTCAAAACCACAGTAAGGGCATTTAACATTGAGATAGGAGTGCTCGTACAGTTATTGTTAGTTTTAGCTCAATTTATTTTAGCGTTAGTTATGGGATTAAGTATTAGGGAAATTAGGAAAGATAGGAGGCATGAGTTTCTAGAGCTCGCTGAAGCCACGCTAGTGTGGATGTGAAGCTCGGGGTCATATAAGCGTGCCCTGGTATGAGCTTGGAGATGCAAGCCTGTGTGAGAGCGGGAAGCCATTCATATGGGATGAATATGAAACAATCATATAACCGTGCCTTACATAGGTCTAGCAACCTTGCCTTTAAAGGCGGGGTAGGGCTCGCTTTAGAGCGTAAGCCTTTAAACCCCCTATGCTGTACTGTGTTGTTTGGAGGGGGTTGGGGTTGGCTCCATCTGTGGGTGAAGTGCTTGGAAGGATGACCCAAGGGGGGACGATTCCCCGATTTGTACCCGCGGGTGGAGACCCCGATCCCCTCAAAGCTCTCAAAGAGGAGATTGAGGAGAGGCTTAACAATAACTGGAGGGATGTTAGGCTAAGACTACTACCATCTGATGTTGAGTATGAGAGCTTGATGGGCATAGGTTTGACATGCGTTAGGCTATACAATGAGCTTAACTATGAGAAAAGGCAGGCATTCTTCAAAGGTGAGCTCACCAGAGATAAGATGTACGAGATCGATAGGAAGTACTACTACAAGTACAACGATGTCCTAGGTGTCAACGCTCAAGCTGTTATACAGAAGAATAATGAAGCTTGGAGCTCATTCTTCGAGCTGCTAAAGCTTAAGAAGCAAGGCAAACTACCACCACACGTAAAGAGGGTTTCACCACCAGGATACTGGAAGGATAGGCTTACTGGTAAGAAGGAAATACACATATTCATAAGGAACGATAGATACCACTTGGAGCCCGTAGACGAGAACGGAGGTTACCTAGTACTAGAGGATTTTGGATTGAGGATTAGATATGTTGGTAGGATCAAATGGGAGGGTAGGCAGGGTAGACTTGAAATAGTATACGTTAATGGAAAGTGGTTCGCCTATGTACCAATAGAGGTTGGAAGGGAGCCACCAAAATCAAACAAGAAGGGCTATGTAAGACCAAACTACAAGGATAGGAAGGGTAGGATTGTTAACCCTAAGAGTATCAAACAGAGGGATCCTGTTGGCAATGAGAAGGCATTCATGGACATGGGGTTGAACAACTTATTCGCTGTTGTTACGACAAACGGCTACGTACTACTGGTTAAGGGTGGTGTTATTAAGTCTGAGTATTATTGGTGGAAGAGGGAGATATCAACATACC
>Ga0272447_1001588_pt1 | contig 13954 bp, 13 predicted proteins | sample YNPCB0133_FD_194589 | JGI IMG/M metagenome (GOLD analysis project Ga0272447, IMG submission 194589) | Hot spring microbial mat communities from Yellowstone National Park, WY, United States - YNP-CB-013-3 | ecosystem: Environmental > Aquatic > Thermal springs > Hot (42-90C) > Sediment | place... | reverse complement strand
ACTACTAGTCCGCATTCTGGTATGTCTAATCCCTCCTCACCAACACTTGTAGCAACCAATACATTGTATACACCCTCCCTGAAGGCCTTCAAAGTCCTCATCTGCTCATCCTGAGACATCCTAGGCCCATGCTTACCCTCAGCCCTACCTATGAATAATGCGGCCCTATAACCCCTATCCCTAAGCCTATCCACCAAGACCTCAGCCGTAGATCTGATGTTTGCGAAGACCAGAACCCTGTCACCTGGCTTCTCAGAGAAGTGGGCTTCAAGCGTTGAAGCCAGAGCATCTACCTTGCTATGGTCTACTATACATTGGCTAACCATCCTTAATAGGTTTCTGAAATCCGGTGTAGAGGCTATTGTCTTATGGCTTCTAAGCTCTGATCTGGATATTTCTTCTAGGTAGTGTTTTAAGCTATATACATGCTGGCTCTCTATAAGTTCTTGAGCATGGTATAGGCTTAACGCAGCAGATAAAAGAGTCATGTAGTGTATGTTTGGTCCTTTAACACCTGAGTCTATCTCGGCCCTAATCCTATTCATCAAACCCACAAGAACCTTCCTATTCACAGCCTCTATAGGCATCCTTAACAGACCGCTTTCACGTAGCCTAGCAATAACAGACTCAATCATCCCCTTTATCTCATTTCTTATCATCTCATACTCTGCTGGTAGCTTGACCCTGACCCATCCAACCCTTATACCGGGAATATACTTTGATACCTCCTCATCGTCTTCAGACATCCAAACTACCTGTTCTATCCACAGGTTCTTGATGACCTCCACAACCTTATCCTCTTCGGAGCCTGGTGAAGCTGTGAGGGCTAGAATCAATGGATAGGGACATCTCCTTACATATTCCTCTGCAAGCCTTGTGTATGCATATCTGCTTCTAGACCTATGGCATTCATCGAATATTAGTAGTGCGAACTCCTCAAGCCTAACCAAGCCATTCCTGTAGTCATTCCAGATAGCCTGAGGCGTCGCAGTTACAAACCTAACCCTCGGACTATTCCACACACCAGACCTTATAGCGGTCTCACCTGTAACGACGGCCACCTCACCTTCTCCGAGCCTGAGATGCTTTAGCACCGACTCCCTATGCTGCAAAGCTAGGGGCTTTGTAGGGGCCATGAAGAGTATCCTACAACCCGGATGTCTGTGTAGTAGCTCTGCGGCCACAAGCTCAGCTATAACGGTCTTCCCCAGAGCTGTAGGCAGGACAGCCAACGTATTAGCTTCAAGGGCTCTCTCAACAAACCTTCTCTGATAATCCCTATCCTCGATAACACCATCAATAACCATAGGATGGACTACATACTTTGGCTTCGGCGTGGATAGCTCCGTCTGAACCATAACAATATGCTTGCATATCGTGTGTCTATACGTGTAGTGTGGGCATGTACAGCTCCACACACCACCATCATCCACCGAAACAACATACTCCACACCGGGCCTAGACTGGCTTGGAACCCTCCAGCTCCTCAAGACCTATCAACACGTATCTGAAGCGTCTAAATAACGTTTTAAACACAATGAGGAGGGCAAATAAACCTATTAGAACGACACAATTGACGTCTTCAAAAATTTAAATAAATTCATCCTATTGGGAGAGGGGGTTTGTTATGAGGGGACACACTAGCGTCTCCTCTTTGATGCAAGGAGGTAATCCAGTGAAACATGATGTAATTTGTTTTAAAAAGTTAGCCTATACCAAAGTCAATCATATACGGAGTTCATTATACGGGGTGAAGCTGCTTATCAGGTATCTCCTGACGACCACGATCATCCTTTTGCTAATCTCACAGGTAATAATTGGGGCAGGTTTGGGACAAGCAACCAGCTCGACAGGTGGGCGAGGTTGGCAGGATTTTACAGTAATAGGTGATGCTCTTGTAGCGTTCTATCCACAGATGCTGGGACAGATTAAGGAAGAGTATAGGCTTGAGGCGCTGCACAATACCGTTGGAGTATGGATTGACTACAGAGAGGGAGCGAGGTTTCCAGCTCAGTGGGATGTTTATGTCGCCCACCTAATTAGAGAGGCTCATAACGTAGGTCTGCCAATAGGGGTAGCAATTGGGTATTTTGTTGGTGATTCGGTTGACGCGTGGTATAATGAGAGCGTAGGGTTCCTCCACTATTACCGTCAACTCATCCCCAATGAGCAGAAGTGGCGTTACCCCAACGGAACAGTAGCCTTAGACCCGTACAGTGTTGGATCCTCCCGCTCATTCACTGGAGCTTATGTGGTACGGATCCTCGGTGACCCCCTAATAATAGAACGATTAAAGAGGCTAGATCTTTATTCTACTATGCAGCCGCAGAACCCCTACTGGAAGGAGTTCTTCATAGATTGGGGTAAGAAGGCGATTGACCGTGGTTCAGACTCATTCTTCATCGACAACCCGGACGGCATATTCACTTTCTTCTGGGGAGGAGGATGGGGTTGTACTGATACTTGGGAGGGTAAAGGTCTGGCCGAATATCTGAGAGCCAAACTAGGCGATTCAACCTTGAGAGCTATGGGTGTGGAGTCTCCTGAAAGCTTTTGCCTCAAGGACTATCTGGTTAAGAAGTACGGGTCTCCAAGAATTTTCTCTAACTATGTCTTTTTCCGTGAGAAGTTCAAGACTCCATCGCCCATCGAACGTGTTGCCTTCAACGATGTGGAAAGCATACTAAGAGACCCTATATTTAAAGAGGCCCTACTCTACTGGTACAGGTCAGCCATAGATTTCGTCAGGGATGCGGCAGCCCAGTACAAGCTGTACGCGTCCCAAAGAGGAAGGGATATCATCCTAACCAGTAATCACTTTTTCGCTTGGGCACCTCATATCACGCTCGCACCCTACATGGACGCGTTGTATTTGGAGACAAATCAAATTCGTCCCCCGCCCTATATGACCCTCTCAACTGTTTGTAAGCTGGGGCAGGCTTCGGTGAATGGTTCAAAGCCTGCATGGATCAGTGAGTGGATCCTAAACTTTGCAAATCCTTACGAGCCATCTCCCCCTCCGAGAGATATTTCTAACTTGGTTAGGTTGAGGGTGGCTGAAGCCTATGCGTCTGGCTGCATAATGCTTGTTCCTTTCGGGACAGGACACCCTAGTGAAGGCTTGCTCCCTACGAGGCTTGTGGAAGGCAGTGAAAGGCCCCATGTAGCAACTTACTACCGTTTTATCTCTGAAAATCGGGAGCTGTTTAAGGGGGTTAGAACAAAGGCTGATGTTGCGTTACTGGTCTCTGTTCCGACGATGGTATGGAATCTCGTACCAGCACTTGGACTTTTTATTGGCTGGCCTAATGGCGGTTACCAAAAGGAGATATTCGGCTGGGCCAGGGCCCTCGAGTCTATGGGGATCCCCTACGACATCCTTCTACTCGGAATGGACGGAATACTTCCAACAGACTCCCATACTAGGCTCAAATCCCACTCCCTAATCATAGCGCCTGAGCTGTCCCACATATCTGATATCCATCTTCAGGCCATACTCGATTTCTTGAAGGCAGGAGGTAAGCTTATAGTAGATTCCAGCTTTGGAGTCTACGACGAGATGCATAATCCAAGGCCATCAGCTAGACTCTCTGCGATATTTTCGCATCCGAATGTTCTGCGGACGGAGCAGTGGCTTGGTAGAGATTATCAGCTTTCGCTGGATAACCTGACACCTTCACGGCATCTTTTTTCGTTGATGAAGGGTGCTGTAGAAACTTCTCTCACATCTAGGATGGTTATCACTAACGCCTCCCAGAATGTCTACGTCAGTGTTCTATCTCAGAGATTGCCTGATGAGAGGTTGATCGTCCATCTCGTCAACTATGATTACCGCTATGATTCTGAGAAGGACTGGACAATACAGGCCAGCAACATAGGTATAACGCTTAAAATCCCTCCAATGTTCAACCCAGCCAATGTTACACTTATTTCACCGGATATTCCAAGCCCTATTCCCCTCACATTCCAGCTTGGTGATGGTTCTCTAAGCTTTACAGTCCCAAGCCTGAAGGTATGGGATATAATAGTTATAGAGGATAGGACAGCTGTCTTGCAGCGTGATCTAGAAGATCTTCAGAACAGGTATAGGGGGCTTCTCCAAGCCTATGAAAGCCTCAACGCATCCCATGCAGAGGTAAGCCAGAGCTATGCGCAGCTAGTTCAAACACAGCAGAAACTGCTGGCCGAGCTCCGTGCAAAGAATGAAGCATACACGAAACTATCTGAGGAAAATCAAGCAATAAAAGCGGAGCTCGAAAGCCTGAGAAGTAGGCTGGATGAAAACCGGGCACTTAAGGCGGAGCTTGAAGGCTTGAGGGGGAAGCTGGCTGAACTGACGCAACTATATGAGGACGCGGTACGTGAGAGAAAGCAGGCGTCCGACCTACTTTTGACATACCAGTACACAGCCTACACAATGGCCGCTATAACGGTCTCAAGCATAGTTGCTTTAGCCTATTCCAGAGTAAGACATAGGAGAAGCCATCAATAGAGCTTCTCCGGTCTCAAGCAAAGTACAATAATGCTTAAACTGTCACAACAATCTGTGAAACAGCCGTCGAGAAGGTGATGAATAGTTATAGCTGTGTCCACGGCAAATATGTCTTAATGAGTTATCGTAAGGGTAGGAGGTTGGAGTATGTTGTTAGGGATATGTTTAGGAGGAGGGGATGGTTTGTCGTCAGGGCCGCGGCCTCAAAACCAGTAGACCTAGTATGCTTAAAAGGCGGTGATATAGTTCTCGTGGAATGTAAATATGGTGTCAAGGGTGTTAGGTGGGCTGAACTAGCTCCCCTGCTTGAGGCCGCAGAAAGAGCAAATGCCAAACCCGTACTAGCCATCGCAGAGAAGAGAGGAAAGGTTAAGATGATAGATGTAGGCAGGTGGACCTACTTCAAACCCTAAAGGTCCTTCACAGCATCCAAGTATCTGTAAACTACTCCATTTGGTGTGGGAATGAATATATATCAATAAGTCAATATTGTTTGTGGTGAGTTGCTTGAGTGTGGTTACTCTGTGGGCCTTAACCGCCCAGCTCAGGAAGGCGGAGGCCGAGGGCGACATGGAGAGAGCGAAGGCCATTAGGGAGGAGATAGAGAGGGAAAGGCGGAAGATTGAGGAACTGAAGCGGGAGATGAAGGCCGAAAAGGAGGCGAAGGTCCGGAGGCTCATAGACGAGATAGCTAAGCTTAAGGAATCTGGAGATTATGTGAACATGGCTAGGAAGGTTGCCAAGCTAGCTCAGATAGACCCCGAGGCGCTGGACAGGGAGGAACTCTGGCCATAAAGACTTTCGACAGCCTATCCAGAAATAACAAAGATTAAACTGCAACGTCGGCCTTAGCAATTCCCAAAACCCTCTTTCCTATATTTTGGGAGTGTATAAGGTACTACGGGGGGGTTCGGATACTAGAAGTCCTTAGATATGTTATGTAGCCGTCGTATCATATATTGATAGTCTTAAACTATAGTTTGGATGCTGTGACTACAGCCATGTTGGTTACCCGTTTCCCCGAAGGGGACTATTGCCAGCACCCACAATCGCCTACCACCATTCCGCAGGCTCCCTACCTTTCCGTTACGATGCTCTTCATAGCCCTACACCACCAATTGTACGCATACTCAGGGCTAACGGTGAATTGCGGCTTATTTCATACGGAGCTAGATTCAAACCGGTTATTTAGCGATAGATTTCAAGACTAAAAGGACTGCATACTCTCTCGGGATTGACTCCTGCTGGGCGATGTGCTCAACCTCGGCCCTTAGTATTGCCTCGGCGTTGGGGCCGTGTGTGAGTAGGTATTGTTTCTTAACGTCCTCAAACAGTTTCTCAGCCTCCTCCTTATTGCTGGTTATCTCTCTCACATTCTTCGAGATGTTGCTCACCTGCCTAATCATTTTCTCAAGAGTCTTTAGCTTGTTGTGGAGCGTGGTTAGGTTTTCACTCAGCATCTGAATACGTGCCTCAAGCTCCTCCTTCAATCTCACGTTCTTAACCGCAACCTTGCCCCGCTCCAGCTGTAAGGTGTTTACCTCTATGCTTGCCCAGACCAGCTCCTCCTCTATCTCCGCAAACTCTAAGCCGATATTGTCACGTATCTCCTTAAGTTTCTCCAGAACAGCCTCTGCCTTGCTTACAAGGGCGTTACGCCTCTCAGCCAGTCGAGACAGCAACCCTTTGATGACACGAAGTCTCACATTATTTTTCTTGCAGTAATCCATGAGGTTCTTGTCAAATTGTTTGATATGTTCGACCTCCTTCATCAGCTCCTCATATATCAACATAGCTTCGTCAAGTGCATCGTCCACATGATTGGGGCTTGGAGTGGGCTCTGTTTTATCATCTGAGACAAGCCCGACAACCTCACTAACCAACGGTTCTTGCTCCACTTGGTGCGTTTGCTGTGACGGCAGGGCCTTTAGTTCCTGCTCCTGCTGTGCAGGTTGCCTGATTCTAAGGATTATCTTCCTTGGCTGATCAGCCACCTAACGGCCCCGCCGCCTCATTTACCAACAGCTTTTTAGCCTTTTCCAGAAAAACCCTCCCTAGGTACAGCTGTGTCGCTATCCCCCGTCCTACCTTGGGACTCTGGTAGGAGCTGGCGTATTTCGAGGGGCTTGAGGGCAAACGCATACATAAACATCATGCAACCAAGATGATAATAGACGGTCATAAAGAAGAAACAGACAGGAAAAATTAGTAACAAATCACAAGTCTTAAAAATAGCACACCCAATGGAATTTAAGTCTTAATTCCCACCAATATAATCCTGGCAACCAAATAATACATCTCCTAGGTTTTTGTTAGTGTGGTTAGGTTTCTGATCATCGTGATCATCGCTATCGCTGGTGCATAGTCTTATATTGACTTGATACTCCAGCTGTTTATGTTGTTGTGAAATCTTATAGTCCTCTGCTTTAGGTATCCAAAGAACCTCTCAACCCTATTCCTTATACCGAATCTTTGATACCTGTACTTTAGCCCAAGCCTCTCAAGGGCCCGCCTATATCAAGGGCCTCTATCAACAATTATCAGAGGCCTGTTAACGCATCTACCTACTAAGGAACTTCAAAGCAATCAGCATATTTCTTCCCCGTGAGGCGTAGATCGCCAGCATCTCCCCTGAATCTACATCCACAGAGAATATCTTGGAGAATTTGTGGAACCATTTTTTAACACTCTCTCTAGAAGCCATAGTTACACAGTATCTCTCAAGGCTTAGACCAGCAACATAAAACATAACAGAGTAGGCCTTCTCAACCAAAGAATAGTCATTAAACCTAAACAACCCAGATATCCTACCAAGGATGTAATCCAGAACATGAATAAGAGAGCATAGCAATAACTAGGCCATAGACATATGCTAAAATTGACAGGATCTAGCAGTATTGCTTTATGGGGCCTAGAATGCTAGAAAGAATCGCTGTAAGACCCGAGGAGTACGTGGAGGCGCTTGGCTTTTCTACCTATACCTTCCTAACAGGAAAAATTGTCAGGCTCGATTTGTATAAGGGTGGAGCCGAACGTTTGCTTGGAGAATACTTAGAGCACCTTATCAGAGGAAAGCTATCGGAAATAGCCCTCAAAAAGTTTCTCTTAGAAAGGTTTGGAATAGAATGCCTTCTTGACCTCGACCTACCTACATTTATAAAAGGCGATTATTTGCCTGACATCTTGGCTTTCAAAACTGAAAAAAGGTGGATAATTCCGAAATTTTGGATTGAGGTAAAGGCTGTTAAAGAAGGCCAGAAGTGGAGTCTTATCAGAGCCTCCTCACTCCGTGGCGGAAAGCGAAGGAATCCTAGACCCTATGATGCGTACGTTAACGCCATGGTACACCTTCCGAAAAATCATCTAGGAAGGCTTATTAAACATGCTCCTTCTGTAAAAATGAGGATTAGCAAAGAGTGGCTGGAGAGATTACAGGATCTTGAGTGTGTTGAAGTCGATATTCTGGGCTTTGCCCTTTACGAAGACATGACTAGGATACTTAAAGCAGGTGAAGGTGATAAAGAAGCAGAAGACCAGCTCGACAAAATATTCGGATCAGGAGGATGGGCATTTATCAAGAAAGGTAGTGTACTCGTAAATCCTGAAACGGGGCGCAAGACTGTTAAACTTGGTGCCGACAACTGTGCTATTACTCTTTCGAGTCTTAGAGCAACTGAAAACGAGTGGAAAAACCTTGTAAATCTTCTAAAAGAAAACCGATCGACAGTAGAGGGCAGGGATCTTCGAGCGCAAGGGTTGCTAGAGTCGCAGATGGAAACGGCACTGAAGGTTCTAGAGGAGAAAAGGTTTGAAAGCTGGTTTAGAAGAGCTTTAAATGACGGACAGTGAACACTCAACAATCTGTTTAAGCTATATTAACTTCAGGACGTTATCTATTACCCTTCATCACCCGTGATGTTTTGTATTATTCTTTGGTTTTCTGGCTGGCTTGTCATAGGTTTAGCCATATGTTTTGCTTGTTGCGTCTCTTCTTAATGCATATAAACCTTAATACTTTAGCTTTAGCTTTCTAATCCTCCTATGCATCAAATTATATCAGTCCATACAGTCTGATCAGTACTTTAGGAATTTCTCTTCTTGTAGGCTGTTCCTAGTCCATTAGGGCCATAGTCTGGGGATTTCTCTTGCTGGAAGACTCGTGGACCTACCAAACCCATGATGGAAAAACGCCAACTACTACTGTTTCATGTTATAGGAACAGTAAACCCCTACACCTATTAGTGTATTGCTTCAGAACCCGCTTCCACATTGCCACATGATTGCTCTACACATAGGCCAAAAATGTAAATGTAGTACCTAAACGCCCACCTTTCGATAGTGTCCAAATAACGGGTTTATATAGCTGAAGACTTCCTGTAGTAGCCTCACGAGTCGAAACAGATGCCCCTAGAGGGTATTTAAAGCCTTATTTGGACACTATCCCCCTACTATACAAAACATTTATTAAGTCTTATTGTGTTGTGTTTGTGTAGTGTGTGATGAAACACAACAAAGAAGGAAACAGAGTCAAGAGAGTTCAAGTAACGTTCACGGAAGAGCAATGGGGCCTTATAGAGCGCCTTAGAGGGCTATTGGGTAGAGACGATGCCGAGACTGTGAGAAATATAGTACTTGCTTGGCTGACTGAGAAATCTATAGTGGCTGAAAGTGTTAAGAAGGATGATGACAAATGAGTATGGCATATGTGCTTAACGGTATATTTATGTCCGCGAGTGGGGAGAAGGTGGCACAGCATGCATACACATATGTATGCGGATTTATTGATCCTTACATGGTTCTAAAAGGTGCATGTAGAAGTTTAGGAAACAATTTGCAGGTCAAGAAATAAGAGGTCAGGAGAAATTGAGAGTGTTCACAGCCGTCTCCCTTTTCTCTGGTGCTGGCGGGCTTGATTTGGGCTTTATGCAGAGCGGGTTTTTTGAGATCATTTTTGCAAATGATGTACGTGAACCAGCCATAAAGACATACTCCGCCAACTTAGGGCTTAGACCTGTGGCAGATCATAGCAATAAAGTCGAGGCGCATAAGGGCACAGCTCTCATCTGTGATATTAGCCGTGTGGATTTTTCTCCTTTAGCTGGCGCTGATTTGGTTATTGGCGGCCCTCCGTGCCAGGACTTTTCAATTGTGAGAGGCCCTGATTGGGACAGAAGAGGCATTGAGGTCAAAAGGGGCAGACTCTATGCTCACTTCGTGAGGGCGCTGGGGGAACTACAACCTAAGGCCTTCCTCTTCGAGAACGTTCCGGGACTTGTAAACGTCAACAAGGGCTTGGCGTACAAAGTCATCAAGGACGACTTCACCAGCCTTAACATAAGGTGGGACGAGGTAAGAAAGTTAATAAATGGTAATAATGTAAGAAGGCCTGTAGAAGGTTACGAGATATTTTTTTCTGACATCGTTAACTTCTCGCGGCTCGGGGTTCCGCAAAAGAGGGACCGGTTGATAATAGTTGGAGTCAGGAAGGATTTGGTTAAGAGTCCTGACAAATGGGAAGCTAAGAGACTCTTCAAGCGTGTGCTAGAGAAGTTTGAGGGGCTTTTCCCTAAGTATCCTCTAACTCCCATAGAAGTATTTGAGGGAAAGGGTATCGAGGAGCTAGACAGCATTTATAAAGAGTTCGTCGAGAAGTGGGAGGGTGTCTGGCTCGGGGTTGAAACGGAACGGGCGCGCATGTGGAAGTCTGAGGTATGGGATGGACTAACTCGTAGTGTGCTTTATGACTACCTTAGAGCTAACGGTATAAAGCACTGGAGCCGAGAAGAGGTTGAAGAAGCGTTAAGGCAACATGAAGAGGTTCTAAAAGAGCTAAACTATTACGGACTTCCGGTCTCGAGTCTTAGGTTACCGGACGGTACTCATAACGTGCCTCACGAGGAACCTACAGTCGTCGAGCGTATGAGGATGATACCATTCGATGAGAATCACGAGTTCGTCAGGGGGACGCGGTGGGAAGTAGAGGGCAGGGGCATAAGCCTCGTCTACAGGAGGCTCCACCCCCTCAAGCCCGCTTACACTGTGGTGGCTTATGGGGGTGGAGGAACCCACGGCTACCACTATGACAGAGATAGGGCAACACTCACCTTGAGAGAGAAGGCTAGACTCCAGACGTTTCCAGACTCATTCCTTTTCTCGGGATCAAAGACAGAAATAAGAGCTCAAATAGGCGAAGCAGTGCCACCCATAGCCGCGAAGAGGTTAGCACATGCCCTAGCCGAGGTCTTAATGGACATTGAAAATAAGTGAGATGGGGACAAAGTCACCAACGGATACAAATTTTTCGCTCTTAATCCATTGTTTGTCGTTGTAGACAACTATTATTTTGATCTTCTCTATGTTTGTTTGTGTTTCTCTGTATCTGGAATAGGCTTAGGTATGCATCTAAGTTGTCTTTGGATATTCCTCTATGTACTGATAGCCATGGTCTTATTAGCGATGCCCTGTTCTCGCATTTATTTATATGAACTTCTCCATTGGCATACTCTCTCAATGAAATGGTTTACATACTCATGCCTGTACCCCATGCCTTGTAGCATGCTGTATGATGGGAAGTTGTGCGTGTATATTTTGGATCCTGCCTCTATATGCCTTGACGTTATCCTAGCTACTGTCTCTCCACTAACATCCCTAGAAAGTATGAATACTTCATGCCCATTACGGCCTATGATGGTGAATACTGGGATAACATCCTTCCCCCACCCCTCTGATAGATACGTTATGAGCAACCTTTCGTTAAGGGGTATCCTATAACAGACAGAGAGACACAGTTAGATACACCTAACCTCCCTAAGAAACCTAGCGGCGAGAGATTCAAATATGGTTAAAGGTCAGAGAGCATTCCGCAATGGTCGTGAAGGCAGGAAAATAAACCCTACAACCACCAACAAAATAATGGATTGATGTAATGTAGTTAAAGCTTACGTAACAACTCTCTCCAGTCATCTTTACTCTTGTTTAAGACACCTGAGCTTGCAATAAAATGCAATGTCCTTGTGAAGTCACCGATTCCCTCAAACTCTATCCTCATATTATTTCTTACATTCCTACCCTTGCTTACTAGAAAGTCCTTCAAGGTCTTTTCGTACTGCGGATCTGCAGGGTGCCAAAAGCCGAGATATTTGTTTATGATCACCCGTTTTACCTTGACTTCTCCATCAGCTTCGATAATGCTGAGTCTATCCTTCAGTCTATCCGCAAAGCACTCTTTATTTAAAAAACCTGCAACGTATGCTGGCATAGAGGTGAACTCTGGAACCGCACACCATATCTCTTCAAGCTCATTTTTGTTCATGAGATCACGCTCGATCGCTTCTTTCATCAATTTGTCCTTTATAACACTTATCTTCTTAAAGAAGGCGACAAAGTGTTCACGCCTAGCTCCCACCCGCATGAGAATGAAGATCTCGCTGTGTTCTGTTTGCGCATAGGGGACATCTAACCATACACCTCCGAGCTTTGTAGTCTTTATGCTTATTTTAAGTTTGGGTTTTCTTCCTTCGACGCTCTTTATATCTGAAGGTAAAAACTCATCAAGACGGCCCAGCCTGAAGTCAAGTTCTATTCTGAGTCTAAATCTCTCTTGCAACCACTTCACAAAGGCTAGCTCCCCAAGCAAGCCCCTAATGATGTCCGTCCACAAATGGCCTAGATCCCTCTGCCTAGCAGTTCCATAGTCAGTCGCGGCTAGTTTTGGAGCAAGATGTAGAGCATAGAGCGCCGCTTTTAGGTAATCGTTCTCATCTAAGACTACCGAGGACCAACTCAACCAGCTGATCCACTCACTGTAATTCTCAAACTGATCAATATCGAGTCCCCTAACTGCTCCTTCGCACAGCTCTTTCTCGAACCCTTTAAACGCCTCAGAAAGTTCTCCTTTATTTACGGCATCCTTAACAATATTAAAGCACTCTATCATGTTATTAGCTCTCATTTTAGCACCAAGAATATTTTAGACGAATGTTTAAAGTTTATTTTTTATGAGGGATTACATAGTTGGGGTGTTAATCCTGCCTTTTGCTGGAGGCGTTTAGCATGTCAGCTTCTCCCGTGAAAGACATTAAAGTAGAGGAGTTCAGAAGAAGGGTGATTGAGTGGTATGAAAAACATGGAGACAAGCACCTGCCATGGAGAAAGACTGATGACGGCTGGGCTGTGCTAGTGGCTTCGCTTTTGTTGAGGAAGACGACGGTAGCTCAAGTAGTTAACGTCTACAGCCAGTTCTTGATGAAGTTTCCAAATCCACAATCTCTGCTATCGGCTAGCGAGGATTATGTGAAGAGCATAATAAGACCCTTGGGGATAGAGCACCAAAGAACGAAGCACTTCAAAGAGCTGGCGAAAATACTATTAGAGCGCTTCGGTGGGAAGGTACCGTGCGATAGACAGGAGCTGAAAAAGCTTCCAGGGATCGGGGACTACATAGCTTCAGAGATCTTGTTAAGAATTTGCGGCGAGCCCGCGCCACTCCTTGACAGAAATATGATCAGGGTTATTGGAAGGTTTTTCAGAGTAAAATCAGACAAGAAGAGGCCGCACACGGATCCCGTACTATGGTCTTTCGCAAAAGAGCTTGTACCCAAGAATCCTGAGGAGGCGGAGAAGTTTAACTTTGGCGTGCTCGACTTCGCTAGAAAAGTGTGCACTGTTAGAAACCCGCACTGTACTGTGTGTCCTGCTAAAGATCTCTGTGAAGCTTTTAGGAGCAATACGCACGCGCAGAATGTATATTAAAATTAGGTTTTTGGAAAACATAGTAGCTATTCATCTTGTGTAGCACGTGCCAGCGTCTTCAATATTCTTCAGCCTATAAGCTCCCTCTTACATTTAAGGTATTGTCGAGGGCTTCCAACCTCTACGACCATCTTTTCCCCACTAGGAAGTCAAGATGTAACCTGCTATCAGGGCTTGTTATCTAAAAATGTATTTCGAGTTTACACGCCAAGAGGTCCCTATTACTTAGCATTTTTGCTTGTCCTACTTTTCCATCAAAAGCTAGCTCAAAGACAGCCAAGTTGTTAGCAAAAAGAGGACGATAAAACGACTCTCGGGGCTTGGGCTTCGAGTGCAAGACTTGTAAACTGGTGGGAAGACCCTATTGGGAGTATTAATGGGGTCGGATTGGTCACATTTCAGTACCTAAGGATGATGGGTGGTGTTGACACCGTGATGCCCGATAAGATAGTTAAGAGAGTTGTCAACGATATTTTGGTGAAGGTCGGTTTAGAGCCTGTGGAGGATGACATTGAGTTCGTCAAGAGGGCTGAGCAGATAGCTTTGGCATGTGGTTATAGGCCTGTTGAGCTGTGCTGGATGACGTGGTTAATACAGCCTGAAGGAAGAAGGATAAGGATGGAGAAGTACAGAGACATCCTGCCGAAAATATAAACATCCACAAAAGCCGAAACCTAGCTGAAAGACACTCTCAACCCTGCTTGCTCTGTG
>Ga0272447_1001585_pt1 | contig 13974 bp, 7 predicted proteins | sample YNPCB0133_FD_194589 | JGI IMG/M metagenome (GOLD analysis project Ga0272447, IMG submission 194589) | Hot spring microbial mat communities from Yellowstone National Park, WY, United States - YNP-CB-013-3 | ecosystem: Environmental > Aquatic > Thermal springs > Hot (42-90C) > Sediment | place... | reverse complement strand
TTTGCTGACGGTCAGTGGGGCCAGGGTGGGGTAGGCGGTCAGTTGTTCGGGGGCGACGAGGACGGCGTTCACCTTCAGGCCGCTGACCTGCGCCACTGCTTGCAGGCGTTGACTGGTGCTAACGATCGCGCTGGCAGCACTACTGAGATAGAGCGAAGGCTTGAGTTGACCCTGGACGGCCTGGAGCCGCTCATAGTGGAAGTCCAGGCGGGGCTGTTCTCGCTGTTTGAGGGCCAAGGGGAAGTTGCGCTCTTCGGCCAGGGCGGCATGGTGGACCGCTGCCAGAGTCTGGGGCCGCCATTCCACACGCCGGATGACAAAGCGCGGAGCACAGAGCGGGACAGGGTTGGACGTGGTGACGTACCGCTGCTGACGTCGGGTGTACTCCACGGCTACATCTCCGACGTCCAGCCCACCGAGCTGCTGCCGGGGACCGATCCCCAAGGGTGCCCCGCGATCCCCGCCGTTGATGAGGCATTCCTCCTGCGGTGGTCGGGGACCGGCCAGCGGATCGAACGGTGGTATCACCCAGACTGGAAACAGCGGCGGACAAGGGGGCGCAGGCAGCCGGGACATCTGCGGCAGCAGCACGGTATGGTCGATGGTCCCCTGACGCAATTCTGCAGCGGTGGGAATGCGGTTGCCCAGGCGGATCGTCACCAGCAAGCGTCCCTGCTGCATCGCCTGTTGGCGGGCCGTGGGTTCATCCGCATCCTGCAGTTCCAAGGGAGACTCGGGAGTCGTGGCTGTGGCGATTGCCCGGGAAGGGTCCTCCAGATACACGTATTTGACAATCACGGCCCCGTTGAGGGCCTGACGCAAATCCTCGCGGCTGAATTTCAACGGGACGGGAAAATCTTCGGCCCGAATCCCCCCGCGGGAAACCAGGCTCCCGTGCACCGTCACTTCGGGATAAAGCACCGTCTGCGTTTCGGGAGGCACGATCAAGTCCGCCGGCAGGTTGGACAGTTCAAAGCGGTAGCGGTAACCCGGTCGCAATCCCAGGCGGACCGTGCCGGGGTACAGCTGGGCGGCGGATGTGCCGGGATAAACGGTCACCCGCACACCTTCCGGCAGCAAGAAGCGCACATAGGTCAGCGGAGCCGGCTCCGGCAGGGAGGCTCTCCGGGTGGCTGTTACGGCGCTTCCGACAGGATCGGCCCCCACAACCGACCCCTGCCATCCCACTCCCACTCCCCCGACCAGCAGCACCCACAGGGCCCCGTGTGCGGTCCTTCTACCAGGCATACCTCGCAGCATGGTTGTTCCCCTCGCCACCACCTCACGGTCACCATACGGCATGTTCCCGTTTCCTTCCGCCCCTCGCCCTCCCGGGATCGCAGGGGAAAGACATCCTGATGTCATCGTCGTTGTTCCCCTCGCCACCACCTCACGGTCACCATACGGCATGTTCCCGTTTCCTTCCGCCCCTCGCCCTCCCTGGATCGCAGGGGAAAGACATCCTGATGTCATCGTCGTCGGCTTCCCACGGGTCTCATCGCCCAATAAGCGGGAAAAAATCGGCCCACGGAAGAGGCTCCCATGGGCTGTGGTTGGCTCATCGTTTCCGGGGGATCAGCTCCTTCCTAGCGTCGTGAAGGATCACATCCATCAACCGCGGGAAAAGTTCCCCTCCATCCTGCGTGCTTGCTGAGCATCCCACTTGCTTGCTGAAGATCCTACGTGCTTGCTGAGCGTACCGTGCGGCGGGAGGCGGGGCATCTGTCCCTTTGAGGTTGGTCGTCCTCCCTTGCCGCCGAGCTGTGTTAGTTCACGAGCTGTGTTATTTCACAGGTGGTAACACCGGCGGTAGCGAGGGCGGAGTGGGGCCGGCAGCGGGGGCGGACGGCGGCAGAGGAGGCAGCGGCTGGGGCACGAGACTGTTGCCGTTGCGTGGTGGCGCGGCCGACTCGAAAGTCGGGACCGGCGGCGGAGTGACGCCCGGGGTACCCACCATCCCACCATTCGACCCCTTCTTCGGTTCGGTCGAAGGAGGAAGCGGCATCGGACCCGGAGTCAGAGGCGCGGCCCGAGGCGGCTGCGGCGCTGTCCCAGCCGGAGGAGCCGGCGGTGCGTTCATCGCTGGGGAGTTCTTGTTCTCCAGGTCGATGTTCCCCAAGCGGATGATGCACAGGACGCTGCCGCGGCTCTGGGCTTCCTGGATCGGGTCCGCTCCGGGGGGCAGGCGGGTCGAGACCAGCTCTTCCGCTCCCGCCACGGCAAACTCCTGGTTCTCCCGGTCCGGCAGGTAGATGACTTTGACCACCAGATTGCCCGCCTTGGCTTGCTGGAAATCCTCGCTGGTAAAAGTGACCGGCACACTGGCATGGGCCAGGAAGGTGAGGGTCTTCGGGTTGCTGGGCGCTACTTCCAGGGTGGGGTAGAAGATGTCGCCGACGAATTCGGGGCCGAGATTGCTCAGGCGCAGGCGGTAGATCTGCCCCTGGAGGAAGTTGTAAGCCGCCGGAGCCCGCAACCCTTGTTCACTGAACTGACCGTTGGCCAGTTGCCAGGTGATGCTCATACCGGCTGGTCCCGTGAATTTGATCGAAGTACGTCCCATCGCTGCCGAGGGTATTCCCGCTGCTGCGGGAGGCATCATCCCCGGGACCAGGGCTCCGACGGCTGCCACGGCTCCTGGTGGTCCCATCGCAGGCACCGGCAGGATTCCTTTGTGGGATTCATACCCCGCCGGCATCGGCCCGGTACCGGAAACCTTGGCCCATTTGTCGAAGTGCGGTCCGAACAGCGAGGCATGCGCCCCGGGGACACGGGCACAACTGGTGCAATCTTCAGCCGGGCGGAACCAGCCGGCCGGTTGAATGGCTCCCTCCTGGGAACCGGCCGAACCCGCCGCCGGCATCACCCCACGCGCCGCGATGATCGGCTCGCCTCCAGGACCCACCACCCCGGGCACCACACGTCCATAACTGACCGTGTTGTAACCCCCAGGACTGGCCGGCCGCGTCCCTTCCGTGCTGACGCACCCTCCCCCCAAACCGGCCAGAAACACCAACGTCGTCGCCGTTCGTTTCATAGTCCCCCCCACGTGGCCCGTCCGGGCTCCTCCAATCCTACGATTCCATTCGCTCGGAAGATTCTTCGGCATTCCACCCGTCCCATCTTTGCTCAAATCCGCCAAGGTTCTTCCAGGCAGGACGGCTCCACCCTTCCGACGCCCCCTTCTCCCCGCCCTGAAACCGCATCGATCCGCCCCGGCTTCGCACTCCCAACCGCCGCTCTCCCCACTCCCTCGCCCCGCAATCACCCCCCACCGGTCTTTTCCTCAACGCTGCACTCCTGGTCTCTCCATCATGCCCACATCTTCATGGCACACATCTCTATTATGAACACATATCCATAATGTACACATCACCATAATGTACACATTTCTCTGAGCGCGTTTTCCGCCCGCTCGGCCCATTCCCAGGATATATCGGGCCATAATCCCCAGGATATATTGGGCCCTACCTGGAGTACCCCAAACGGTGAAATAGCAAAAAGTTCCGGAAGTTGGAACGTGATGTCGTTGGATCAACGTGGCTGGCTCGTCTCCTCCAGATGAGGGCTAGGAGAGAAGGGAAGACAAGGGACGGATGGTTCCCGGTCCGCAGCCTGGGGAAATCCCACGGCAGGGACCATCGCACGGGCGAAGGCCTTCAGCAAGACAAGTTCTCCGGCACGGTCCCCGCACGGGGAACCTCGCACGGGGACACGGGGATGAACCAGCCGTCCTGGGTCTCGGGCAGGTGGTGTGACGGCAACAGCGGAGAAGCATTCGGGGCTCCATGACTATGCGAGAAGGCGGAGATGGGCAAGGTCTTGGTGATCGCCCCGGCAGGCACGATGCGACGGCACCTGGTGCAGGGACTGCGTCAGCTGGGCCAGACTCCCGTAGCCATCGCGGCGGGGAAGCTGCAGCCGGAGATGTTGAGCGGCGTGGAGTTGGTGGTCTGTACGGCCCGGTCTGTGCTGGCCACCCCGCGACACCGTTGGACCGGTCTGGCCGACCATCCGCAACTGTGGATTCTGGAAGGTTCCTTTTCCCCCCAGCAGCTGCGGGAGCGCTTGGCCTCGGCTCTGTCCCGCTGCTGGGGCTATCTCTCGACTCCGTTTACACCGGCGGAGCTGGCCGCTGCCGTCGCTGCGCTGCTGGCCAGGCCGGCTGCTGCGGCAGATCCGGCCGCCTGGGATCTGGCGGGCGGTCTGCGGGTCTATGGTTGTCCGGTGGACCTGGAGCGGCGCTGCATTCAGTGCCAGGATGGAAGTTGCCAGCGTTTGTCGGAAACCGAGGCGGCCCTTCTGCGTTATTTGCTGACACACCGTCAACGGGTCGTCAGTCGTGAGGAACTGTTGCGGCAGGTCTGGGGCATTCCTGTGGAAGGTTTGATCACTCGGACAGTGGACATGCACATAGCCCGTTTGCGTGCCAAGTTGCGTGCGGTCCAGCCGGCCGGCCTTGCGGCCCCCGCCATTGTTACCGTCCGCCGGCGCGGCTATCAGATCGGCCCCGCCTGGCACTGCATCTGCGATTCTGCTTGGACCCCCGCTGTGTTCTGAACAGGAACAACCCCACCGGCACCTCCCCACCGCACCACCTGCAGGCTTCCCGGGACCGTGCGGGCGAACGCTCCTTCCCGCTGCCACCACAAACAGTGCGGCCGAACACTCCTTCCCGCTGCCACAACGGCAGACCCATTCGATCACTTGAGCCGAGCTTCATCCCCGCTCGATGGACTGGAACAACTCGCGCGTCTTCCTGTCTAAAGCCGGATAACTTGCGTTTCACCCCCGCTCGATGGACTGGAACAGCTCGCTCATCTTCATGCCCAAAGCCAGGCAGATGCGGTAGAGCGTCTCGATGGAGGCGGAGTTTTTCCCCAGTTCGATCTGGCTGAGGTAGCCCAGCGAGATGTTGGTCCGGTCGCTGACGTTGGCCAGGGTCAAGCCGAGGCTTTTGCGCCGCTCGCGGATGGCGTTGCCCAGCGACTCGCGCAGAGCTTCTTCGGTCATCCGCAGCAGGCCTTGGCTTTCCAGGCAGCGGAAGACGGTATCGCGCAGCTGATCGACCTGGAACGGTTTGGTGATGTAATCGTAGGTCCGCGCCCGCAAGCAACTCAGGGCGCTATCCACCGAGGGATACCCGGTGACGACGATGATGTTGGCCTGCGGCTGATAATCCCGCACCCAGGCGAACACCTGCTCGGCCTCCAATCCGGGTAGCACATAATCCAGGATGATCAGTTGGTAACGGGTGGGGGAGGAAAGCGTGGCTTCCACCAGGGCGGGTTCCGAGACCGTGTCGATGATGAAATTGCGGCTGGAGAGGGCCGCCTGGATCACCGCACAGGTGCCGGGATCATCGTCAATAATCAGAATGCGGATATCGCCTGCCGATTGCAAGTCACGCACGGCCGGTTGGGGGCGAGGTCGCGTTCCGGGGGTTTTGAACACGGGTTTGGGAGTCTGAGTAAGGCGATCATCAATGTCAAACGGCATGGATGCTATCCTCCAACAAGCTGGCTGGTCGAGCTTTTTCCGGTCGTGACCGTGTTGTTCGCAGGAACTCCGGCGTTGGCACTGGCCAAGGGCAAGGCGATACACACCTGGGTGCCGCTGGAAGGCGAAGGCACCGGTTCCAGACGGATGCCCCCGTAGTGGACCCAGAGGATGCGGTACACGATGGCCAGCCCCAGGCCGCGGTGCCGGACTTTGGTGGTGAAGAAGGGCTCGACGAACAGGCGTCGGCGGACCTCGGGTTTCAGCCCCACGCCACTGTCCACCACCTGGACCACCACATGGTCACCGGGCCGCAGCCGACCCAGCCAGGTCCGCACTTCTGTCTCCGCGAGAGTCTGCACCCGGGCACTGATGCGGACGCTGCCGCCCTGGGGGCAGGCCTCCACGGCATTTTCCAGAATATGCCCCAGCACCACTTGCAGTACGGCGGTATCCAGAGCCACGGAGGGGAGCTGGACCGGCAGTTCCTTTTCCACGCGCAGGTGGGGGTGCATGTGGGGTTTGAGCCGGCCCTCTTCGCGGGCCAATGCCAGGGCCACGGAACCGGCCGTCGGCTTGAACTGCCCGCTGCGACTGAGCTGATGCAACTGCTGCGTGAACTGAATACCCCGCTGGCCCACCTTGGCAATCTCGGCGATGTAGGAGGCGGCCTGGGAACCGCTGGGAATCAGGGGCAAGGCCAGGTCGGAGAAGCCGACGATGCCGGTGAGAATGTTGTCGAAGTCGTGAGCCATGCGGCCCGCGATGACGGCGGCATCGGAAAGCCGCTGCTGCAGACGCTGGGGGTCGATGATCGGACCGGCCAGCAGTTGCGTCACCGGGGCATACTCCAGGAGCCGACCGGTCAGCACCAGATAGGCTTGTTCAAACTCGCCCCAGGACTGCTCACGGGGGGCCTGCGCCCAGACGGTGCCGATCCCGCGGCCTGGCAACGTCACCGCCGCAAAATAGCGCCCGCTACTGTGGGCAGCGCTGTACAGCACGCCGTTCTCCCCGGTACGCATGCGGCGGATGGCATCGGGGGCCTCCAGGGGCGCTTCCCGACTCACCTGGTCTCCCTGGATGGTCAACGCTGCCCACTCTTCGCCCGTGGGTAACACCAGGCCGCATTCCTGCCAGCCGCAGACCTGACCCCAGCGGATCAACAAGTTCTCCAATACCGTAAGATCACTACCTTCGGTGCACCACTGAGGCACGAATTCCAGCCATGCCGCCACATTTGCTCGTGCCATCCTGATCCATCTCCTCGACGGTTGTCTCTTTCATGCAGCGGGTCTTCCCCGTCTCCAGTAAAACTTTCAACCTGTATCTAGAACGCCTTCAAGCAATGTCAAATCGTTTTACCTCACTTTTTCTTCATCCCGATCAGACGGCGCGTCCCAATCGTTTGCGAGGAGAAAAGTTACACACCAACGACCTGAACAAATCAGGACACCCCAAAATATCCCTTCTTTTCAGGCCGTTTCTGATGCTTTCGCTCCCACCGGGAGAGCATCCGTATTCCCGCGGATGACTATCCCTACTCGCTCGAATGATCGAAGGTGGGCAGAACAGCGGGCGACGGGAATTCTACGCTCAGGCAACAATTCACCTCAGACATGAACATCATTCGCTTTTCCCCTCAATTCCGGACACAGCATCACGGCTTCGATCGAAATTCCGAGACAGGGACAGAAGAGGAGCGAACCCAGGGGCAAAACTATGCCGGCCGCAGAAAACCATCGCGACACAGGCCACCGATAAACAACCCATGCTCCCGAGCAAAAACTGACACCCCTGAAAAAAGTATGCATCCTAGCGAACGAAAACCGACGCCACCGAAAAAACGAGGGATAGACCCGCAGCAACAAACCGGATCCCCTCTGCCCGTACAGGAGAATCCCGGAGCAGGGGCAACACAGAGGCCGGCAGGTCGGTGTCGATCGGGCATGGCCCTGAGAGATGGAGCTGCCTTTCTCCGGGATCGGGGAGGATCGTTTCTGTCCCGAACGGTACAGGGGGGCAGAAGTGCCTAAGCTGCGGTGTGCGGTCCGGGCGGTGGCTGGAGGGAGGAGCAGCTATTCCTTTTCCTTTTTGTCGGGGGGTTGGGGTTTTTGTTCGATACGTTTGAGGGCAGCGGCGGCGGCTTCCCGCACTTTCAGGTGAGGATCAGCCAGGCGTTGGCGCAGAAGTCGGATCACCTCGGCCTGATTCTGGAGCGCCGGTCCCAGGGCGCCAACTTCTTCGAGGACGGCCAGGCGGACTTCGTGATCCGGGTCCTGGAGCAGAGGGAGGAACTCCGGCAGGTGCTGGGCCAGTTCGGCGCCGTGGAGAGCGGCGTAGGTATGGACCGCTTGCTGACGGACCGCTTTGAGCGGATCGGAGCGGGCCAAGCGCAGGATGTGCGGAGCACTGTCCCGGGCGGCGGTTTGGAACAGAGCCAACACACGCAAGGCTCGCACGCGGAGTTCTCCATCGTCCTGGTGCAACATTTGATGGAGGGCCTGAAGGACGGCGGGAGTTTTCTCCTGGAGCAAGCCGAGGCTGATGAGAATTTCCCAACGCAACTCGCGGTCCTTCTCCTGGAGCAGGAGTGCCGCCAGGGTATCCGCAACTGCCGCAGCACCGACCGGTTGGATTCGTGCCAAGGCTCGCACGGCAGCGCGGCGTACAGCCAGGTCGGGATCACGGAGCAGGGGGGTCAGTTCCGCAGCGGCTGCTTGGGCGGACGGACCGGCGACGGCCAGGGCCTCCGCCGCCGCTGCACGTGTGGGGGCTTGGGGGTCTCGCAAGGCTTGGGTAAGCCCGGTGACGGCCGCGCGGGCCAGCTCCTCATGCCGGGCCAGCAGCAGAGCCAGCTCCCGCCGCACGCGGGAATCCTGTTCCGCACTCATGGCCTCCGCCAGCTCTTTGGCAGCGGCACGCAGGTCTCCTTCGGCCAGACCGGCCAGCGCCTGGATCACGGCCCCGCGCACAGCCGGCGAACGGTCCACGCGCACCGCCCGCAGCAGACCGGCCAGCGCCTCGGTGTAACGATGCTCCCGCCAGAGTCGTCCCGCCGCTTCCGCCGCCAAGGCCCGTTTGCGCACCGACGCCTCGTTCGCCAGCATGTCCAACCACACCGACGCCTTCTTTCCCTGAAACTCCGGCTCCTGCGTGGCCCGACCGAACGCCTTCGGCTCCCCACTCCCCACCGTCAGCAACCCGGCAAGCACCAGGAGCATTCCCCATCCTCGACCCCTGCTCCCTTCCGCCTGGCTCATGCGTCACCCTCCCCGCTTCCCCGGTTGGGCCGATCTGCTTGAGGACCGTGCCGACCCAGCCCTGTTCGGGATCAGACCCACCTCTGATATTGATTATGACGCCTGGTCTGCCGCCTACCAACCCTTCATCCATGACCCCTGATCTACCGGATACCAACCCTTCGTTTGGATATTGATCCCGAAAGCCACGCAGCGGAAAAACGTCGCAGGTCAAAAACCTGCGGGAGCAGAAACAACCGTGCAGGTCAAAAACCTGCGGGGGCAGAAATCGTGGGGGAGATGTTTCGGCCGCAGGCCGGTCGGGGCGTGGATGGGGTGGGTTAGCTGCAGCCGGTGGTTTCGCCGCAGGTGTCACAGCGCAGGCAAGCGCCGCTGCGGACGAGGGTCAACTGGCCGCATTTGGGACAGGGGTCGCCTTCATATCCTTTCTGACGGGCCAGGCGGATGCGTTCGGCCAAGGCTTGGGCGGCTGCCGGGACAGAGGCTTTGCGTGGCGGGGTATTCGGAACTGCTCCGCCGTGATTGGCGGCCGAGCCGGTTCCGCTGGGGCGCAGAGGGTGCAAATGCGCGGAGCGGGGATGGGACACTCCCACGCCGCTGCCGGAGCCAGCCGGAGGGATGCTGGGGGATACGTCCTCGCCACTCCGGTTGTCGGGGACTTCCACCGTGCGTTCGGCCACGACTACCTCCTCGTCGAAGTCCGGATCATCCTGCGGATCATGCTGGGCATCCCCGCGTAGGTCTTCCGGCATCACGTGGGCCAGATCGTACCGTCCCAGATAGGTGATGGCCAGTTCGCGGAAGATGTAGTCGATGATCGACGTGGTCATTTTGATGTGGGGATTGCCCTGGACCACGCCGTTGGGCTCGAAACGGGTGAAGAGAAAGGCATCCACGAACTCTTCCAGGGGCACACCGTGTTGCAGGCCCAGGGAGACGGCGATGGCGAAGCAGTTGGTCATGCTGCGGAAGGCCGCTCCTTCTTTGTGCATGTCAATGAAGATTTCGCCGAGGGTGCCGTCTTCGTATTCGCCAGTGCGCAGGTAGATTTTGTGGTTGCCGATGCGGGCCTTTTGCGTATAACCGGCGCGGCGATCGGGCAAGCGGCGTCGGCGGGCGATGTAGCGATGGACGATTTTTTCCGTGATCCGCTCGGCCGCTTGCACGGCGGTTCGGGGGGGAGACGATGAGGTCGGGGTCAGCTCCTGGGGACTACCCGTCGGCTCCCGGCGGGCCGGTTCTGCCGGGGGATCTTTCTCCGCCACCACCGCCGCCAGCAGCCGGGCCTCGGGAGAATCGGTCGTGCTCAACGGCTGGCTCAACTTGGAACCATCCCGGTAGAGGGCAATCGCCTTGGTCCCCAGCTGCCAGGAGAGCCAGTAGGCCTTCTTCACGTCCTCGATCGTCGCCTCGTGGGGCATGTTGATCGTCTTGCTGATCGCCCCGCTGATGAACGGCTGGGCGGCTGCCATCATGCGGATGTGCGCCTCCCAACTCAAAAACCGCTGCCCCTTCTCCCCGCATTTGTTGGCACAGTCGAAGACCGGATAATGCTCTTCCTTCAGGTGCGGCGCCCCTTCGATGGTCATGGTGCCACACACGTACGCCTCCGCCGCTTCGATCTGCTCCCGGGTGAACCCCAGATATGTCAGCAGGTCAAAGTCGCTCTGTCGTAGTTTCTCCTCGGGAATTCGCAAGACAGTGCGCAAAAATTCCTCCCCGATAGTCCAGCGATTGAAAACATACACCAGTTTGAAGGTTGTAGGCAGTTGCTCTTCGATCCGTTGCAGCACCTCATCGGTAAAACCCTTGGCTTTGAGCGTCCCCGGGTTGATGTAGGGGCAGCCCTCCAGGGTTCCCGCACCCCGGACGTAGCGGACGATGTCATCGATCTGCCAGGGGGCGTAACCCAGGCGGCGTAGGGCCGGCGGCACTGCCTGGTTGATGATCTTGAAGTATCCGCCGCCCGCCAGTTTTTTGAACTTTACCAAGGCGAAATCTGGCTCGATACCGGTCGTATCGCAATCCATGACCAGGCCGATGGTCCCCGTCGGGGCCAGCACGGTCACCTGGGCATTGCGGTAGCCGTATTTCTCCCCCAGTTCCAGCATGCGGTCGGCCTCGGCGCGTGCGGCCTGGAGCAATTCCGGCGGGCAATCCTGTTCCTGCAGACCTTGCGGGGGGATGGTCAACCCTTCGTACTCCTGCGCCGGGGCATGGTACACCGCCCGCCGATGATTGCGGATCACCCGCAGCATGGCCTCCCGATTGGCCGCATAGCGGGGGAACGGTCCCAACTCCGCCGCCATCTCCGCACTGGTGCTGTAGGCCACGCTGTGCATGATCGCCGTCAGGGCCCCACACACCGCCCGACCCCGCGGCGAGTCGTAGGGAATCCCTTGCACCATCAACAACGCACCCAGATTGGCATAACCTAAACCCAACGTGCGATAGTCATACGACCTCCGGGCAATCTCCGCACTGGGAAATTGTGCCATATACACACTGATTTCCAACACGATGGTCCAGAGACGAATGGCATGTCGATACGCCTCCAGATCATATGTTCCTGTCTCGAGGTTGTAAAAGCGTAGCAGATTGAGGGACGCGAGGTTGCACGCTGTGTCATCCAGGAACATGTATTCACTGCAGGGGTTGCTGGCTCGAATGCGTCCATCCACGGGGCAGGTGTGCCACTCGTTGATGGTGGTGTCGAATTGCACTCCCGGGTCGGCGCAGCTCCAGGCAGCGTAGGCGATCTGATCCCACAGATCCCGGGCACGCAGGGTGCGGCAGGGGCGGGGCGGCCGACCTTCTGCCTGGGCGCGCTCCAGCTCGGTGCGCCAGTAGAGGGCCCACGGACCATCCGCCTCCACCGCCCGCATAAACTCATTGGGAATCCGCACGGAATTGTTACTATTCTGGCCACTGACCGTATAATATGCCTTAGAGTTCCAGTCTGTATCGTATTCCTCGATCTCGATCTGTCGGACCCCTTGTCGGGCTAATTGTAGAACACGAGCAATGTAATTATCCGGAATCAATACAGCACGCGCCTCCAAAATTGTCTGACGCAGGGCATTATTCCGGCGTGGGTCCAGCTTCTCTTCTAACGTGCCTTCATATTGATGAATGGCACGGAGAATGGCATTGAGATGTTTATTCATCAGGCGGGAGCCGACGACCAGGTCCGCCACTTTTTGCTCTTCGATGACCTTCCACTGGATGAACTCTTCGATGTCCGGATGATCCAGGTCCAGGATGACCATTTTGGCGGCGCGGCGTGTGGTTCCCCCGCTTTTGATCGAGCCGGCGGCGCGATCGCCGATCTTCAAGAAACTCATGAGGCCAGAGGATTTTCCGCCCCCCGACAGCGGTTCGCCTTCGGCCCGCAAGGTGCTGAAATTGGTCCCCGTGCCGCTGCCGTATTTGAAGATCCTCGCCTCACGGACCCACAAATCCATAATACCGCCTGGATTGACCAGATCATCTTGAATACTTTGTATGAAACACGCATGAGGTGCCGGCCTTTCATAAGCACTTGTCGATTCTTTGATCTCACCGGTTTGCGGATCGACATATTTGTGTCCTTGGGCAGGACCAGTTATACCGTAGGCCCAATGTAAGCCTGTGTTGAACCATTGTGGAGAATTGGGAGCGGCCATTTGCATAGCCAGCATGTAAACCAGTTCGTCATAAAAGGCACGGGCATCAGCCTCGCTGGAGAAGTAACCGCCCTTCCAGCCCCAGTAGGTCCAGCAACCGGCCAGGCGATGGAAGACCTGCCGGGCATCGGTTTCGGTGCCCAGCGGCGTGTCGGGACCGGCGCGTTCGCTCCGCCAGAGCCAACTCGGCACTCCCTCTTCGGGCACCGGCCGCGTCTGGGCAGGCACGCCGGCCCGACGGAAATACTTCTGCGCCAAAATGTCGGTCGCCACCTGCGACCAGTGCTCCGGCACCACCACGTTCTTCATCTCGAATACAACAGACCCATCCGGGTTGCGGATCACCGAAGAGCGGGACACAAAGGAAATATCTGCATATGGGTCTTGTCCTTCACGGGTAAAATAACGTGTAATCTTCATTGCATTACTCCTGATATTTTCTGTCAATCTATATGTTTTTTTTTGATCTATCCACTCGGAGATACCTAGTCAGACCATCCTGGGATAATTATCGATATCCATCATCTGATATCATGTTCTTCTTCGGATAGTTTTTTATGTTCCTCATTTGCGTGAGATCACATTGTTCGTTTCCGGGGCTTCCTTGGGAGAGGTTCCGCTTGGTCCTGGCTTGCACGGGAAGTTGGCTCCCGGGGCGTGGGGAGAGAGTCCAGCGGAGTCCCCAAATAATATATACTAATTATCCGTCTATGTAAATGTTCAGTGATCGGCCAGGTGGGGACAGGGGAGATCCGTCGGGCTTGGCTCCCGCGTGGCAGTCTCTCCGTTACTTCCGGGCACCCGAGGCAAGGTCAAACCGGTCTGGTCTTGATATTTGCCTTTCTTGTCTGCATAAGATACATGACATACCGCCTCAGCTTTCAGAAATATGATTTGTGCAATTCCTTCGCCTGCATAGATCCGGGCCGGTAATGGTGTGGTATTGCTGATTTCCACCGTGACTTTGCCCCGCCATTCAGGCTCTAATGGGGTGACATTGACAATGATGCCACACCGGGCATACGTGGATTTCCCCACACAAATACATAGAATATCTCGGGGAACTTCTATGTATTCCACAGTCTCCGCCAGAGCAAAGCTATTGGGAGGAATCAATACGGAATCGGCTTCGATATCCACAAACGATTTCGGGTCGAAATGCTTGGGATCCACCACGCTGCACCAGGCATTGGTGAAGACTTTGAAACGACGGCCAATGCGAACATCGTAGCCGTAACTGGTCACCCCGTAGGAGATGACCCCCGGACGAAACCGACCTTCCGCAAACGGCTCGATTTTGATATCCCGCCGTATCATCCAATCGGGTAAAACACCCATGCCTGGCTCTCCTTGGTAAGCGGGTCACGAGATGCCACAGTCCTTCAGCATTACCGATCCGAGTCTGAACTTGCCTCGGCATGTTAGCTTAGCCGCGCCAACTGCCGAGCTGTCAAAATCCCCGTTGAAAAGAGCCCGATCTCAGGGGTGCTGATGATTACAAGACCCTTATCACCATTTTTTTCTGCACCAGAGGTATGCGGCGAATA
>Ga0272447_1001583_pt1 | contig 13996 bp, 8 predicted proteins | sample YNPCB0133_FD_194589 | JGI IMG/M metagenome (GOLD analysis project Ga0272447, IMG submission 194589) | Hot spring microbial mat communities from Yellowstone National Park, WY, United States - YNP-CB-013-3 | ecosystem: Environmental > Aquatic > Thermal springs > Hot (42-90C) > Sediment | place... | reverse complement strand
GCCGCTACGGGTTCAGCCCGATCACGGAGAAGCTGCGCGGGATCGCCACGGCCTTCCCGGCCGCACGCTCCATCGATGAGGGCCGTGTTCCGTTGGACCGCTTCCGCGCCGTCCGGCTGGTGGAGACCAGCAACCAGAGCTGGGGCGAGACGGATCTGGATGCGCTGCGTCAGGCGCTGAACCAGGGACGGCTCCCGGGGCCGGGCGGCAAGCCGGTGGGGCCCCAGGCCCTGGCCGTGACCGTGGAACAGGTGAACGGGAAGGGTCGTCTGGTCCTCTTCGGGGATGCGGATTTCGCGGCCAACCAGAACGTGGGGGCGAACCTGCCCTTCGCCAACCTGGATCTGTTCGTCAACGCCGTCAACTGGCTCTCGGAGTCCGAGGTCCTGATCGGGCTGCGCCAGTCTCCCGAGGCCACCGTCCGCGCCCTGAGCGCCACGTCGGCCCAGGTCCGCACCGTCTTCATGCTGACGGTGGTGGCCATGCCGCTGCTGGTCCTGGCCGCCGGCGCCATGGTGTGGTGGCAGCGTCGCTGAGGGGATTCGGGGATCCCGATGCGGTCTTTTCTCTATAGAAGCCGGGCATCGGATCGGAGGTGATCGGCGATGAAGCGATGGGGCACGCTGGGCCTGGTGATCGCTTTCCTGATCTTGGCCCTCTTTGTATACTTGGAGCCGAGGATCACTGCCCGTCCCACGCCCACGCCGGCAGGCGCATCCCGCAACCTCCTGGAGGTGAGCAGCGCGGCCATCCAGCGGATCCGGGTGATCGAACACGCCGCCGGGCGGGAGGCGGAGGTGGAACGGGACGCCAGCGGGCAGTGGTTCATGATCGCGCCCACCCGCCAGCTGGTGCGCCAGGACACCTTGGACACGCTGGCTGGGGGCCTGGCGACCCTTTTCGTCCAGCAGGTGATTTCCGACGTCACGGATCTCTCCGCGTATGGGCTGGTGACGCCGACGTACACGATGGTGATCAGCGCCACGGATCGGGTGTTCACGCTGACGGTGGGGACGGCGACGCCGATTGGGGGTGGCTATTACGTGCGCCAGGAGGGGGATCCGGCGGTGTATGTGGTGGGGACCTTCGCCATCGATGAGGCCCGGAAGCTGATCACGGAGCCGCCGCTGGCGACCCCCACGCCCACGCCCACCCCCACGCCCGGCCCTTCGCCCACCCCGGGTGCTACGCCAACACCCTAATCGCAAGGGATCAAACCCTGAGGGAGGAACCGGCTCCATGCTGGAGGGAACCCTGAGCCCGCATCGCGCGACGCTGGACCCGCTCCTCGCCCTGGGTCGATCCCGGGGGTATGTCACCTTCGAGGAGATCCTGGAGTTCTTCCCCGAGGCCGAGAACGACCTGGATCGGCTGGATGAGATTTTCACTGCCCTTCTAGAGGCGGGGGTGGAAGTCACGGACGCCCCGGAGGAGGGCCCGATTTCCGAAGAGGAGGAGGTCGACGAAGAAGGCCAATGGAGGGAGGAGCCGGAAGCGGAGCTGGACTCCGATAATCTCCTCAGCCTCTATCTCAAGGAGGTAGGGCGGATTCCCCTGGTGACGCCGGCAAGGGAGGTGGAGCTGGCCCGGCGGATTGAGCGTGGGCGGCTGGCGGAGCGACGCCTAGCTCAGGGCGATCTCTCCCTCGAGGAGCGCTGCCGGCTGGAGGAGATCGTCGCCGAGGGGCGGGCGGCCCAGGAGCACCTGATCCTGGTCAACACCCGATTGGTGATCAGCGTGGCCAAGAAATACACGGGCCGGGGCTTGCCCCTTTTGGACCTCATCCAAGAAGGCAACATCGGCCTGATCCGAGCGGTAAAGAAATTCGACTGGCGCCGGGGCCACAAGTTCTCCACCTACGCCACCTGGTGGATCCGTCAGGCGGTCACCCGGGCCATCGCCGATCAGTCCCGCACCATCCGCGTCCCCATTCATATGGGGGACCAGATCAACAAGCTCCTGCGCCTCCAGCAACAGTTGGCTCAGGAGCTGGGCCGGGAGCCGACGCCGGAGGAGCTGGCGGAGGCGATGGGCATCCCTCGGGCGCGGGCGGAGCAGCTGCTTCAGATGGCCCGCCAGCCGCTCTCTTTGGAGACCCCCACGGATGATGAGGAGGAGAGCGTGCTGGGGGACTTCATCGAGGATCGGGGGACCGCCTCCCCGGCGGAGGCGGTGGGCCAGCAGATGTTGCAGGAGATCCTGCACGAGGCGCTGGCCACCCTCTCCCCGCGCGAGGCCCGCATCCTCCAGCTGCGCTATGGGCTGGCGGACGGGCGTTCATATACGCTGGAGGAGGTGGGGCGCAAGCTGGGGGTCACGCGGGAGCGGGTGCGGCAGATCGAGGCCCAGGCCCTCGCCCGCCTGCGGCATCCTACCTACGCCCACAAGCTCCGGGAGTTCCTCCGCGAATAAGGACACCTTGTTGGGGCCGGAGGGCGCGTCTCCAGGCGATCTGGCCCTTCCTTGTCTCCGCAAAATGGCCGCGTCGGGGTCTCATCCAGGGATCGCTTCCTGCAGGATCTCTCGGATATCCGCGGTCATCGGCGTGCCGCTCCCGCCGCGCCGGACGGCGATGATCTCCGCCAGAATCGAGACGGCGATCTCCTCCGGGGTTTCGGCCTGGAGCTCCAGGCCCATGGGCGAGCGCACCCGGGCCAGGCGCTCCAGGGGGACGCCGCGCTCCAGCAGCGCCTTCGCGGTCAGCAGCCAGCGCCGCCGGGAGCCGATCACCCCGATGTAGGGCGCCGGGGAATCCAGGATCAGCGGGAGGATCCGCACGTCCAGGGGATGGTTCCGGGTGGTGAGGACGATGTAGGTCTGGTGGTGGATAGGGGCGTGGGGGAGCGCCTCCTCCGGCGGGCCAACCAGGAAGCCGTCTGCCTCGGGGATCCATTCCGGGGCGCAGAGCTCCGGCCGGTCATCGCTCACCAGGACGCGAAAGCCCAGCCATTTGGCCAGGTGGGCGACGGCCCGGCCGACGTGCCCGGCCCCGATGATCAACACGGTGGGCAGCAGGAGGGGTTCGATGAAGATCTCCACCTCCCCGCCGCAGACCCCGGGGTCGCCCTGTCGGGGGTCGGAAAGCGCATAACGAACCAGCCGGGGATGTCCCTCCCGGATGGCGTGGAGCGCCTCCTGGATCACCCGGGCCTCCATCTCCCCGCCTCCGACGGTACCTCGGATCTGTCCGTCCGGATAGACCAGCATCTTGGCGGCCTCGTGGCGGGGGACGGAACCGCGGGCCCGGATCACCGTGCACAGCGCCGCGGGCCGGTTCTCCTCATACGCCTGCCGGATGGCCTCATACAGCTCCCGCATGAGGACTCCTTGTTCTCGGAGGATCTGGGGTTCACCGCTCCCTCATACATGCTACAACCGCACGGGTGCGAGCTCCTCTTCTCGGCGATCGTAGGGGTGTATTCTGCACGAGAACGGCGATGATCCCCAAAGAACTGGCAACGTGGGCCGAAGACTTGGAAGCCCTTCGCGCCCGGCTTGCTCACCTCTTTGCCCGCAGCCAACCCCAAAAGAAGACCGCCACATACCGGCAGGGTCTGTTGACCCCCATCCTCTGCCAGAACAGGTAGCAAGTCCCCGCAGCGGTGGGCGATGCCACACCCGACCGCCCCGAGCGGCTCCTGCATCGGGCCCCCCGGGATGCGAACGCCGCTCAGGAGGAACGGGTCGGTTTGGTCTCGCAGACCCTAAGCCACCCCACAGGCGTCGGGGTCGCAGACGACGCCGGCTTGCCGAAACAGGGGGCTTAGAAGGGGCCCTGTCTCTCACCACCGTGGCCCCCGTGGTGGCGGCCTGGCCGGCGCCGTCGTAGCAGCGGCTGACCGTGGCCGAGGGGGAGTGGAACAGGTGGATCGAAGAAAGCCACAGCGAGAGCGGCTCCTCCGATCTGATCGAGACAAACCTGGGCAAGCGAGGGAATCCGCCGAACGATTTTCCCCGCATCTCCGATCGGGAGCTGCTTGATGTCGGCGCCGACATCCCGGGAACGGTCGGTCTCCCCCTATGCGGGTAAAATCAAATCAACCCTGAAACTTGGCAGGCGCGGAAACGCTCGCCCATCTTGATCTCTCGAAGGCGGTCGATCAACGCTATGGGTTCGCCTGGAGGAAGCGGCGTCCGTCCCTCTCGCGCGCTGATCATCGAAGACGACCCGAACGAGGCCCAGGCACCGCGTGATCTGCTGGTCTGGAACCGATTTGAAGTCGCCCTGGCGGCCACCGCTCGCCAGGGATGGAGCCGGCTGCGCTCCTGGGATCCCGATGCGGTGGTCCTCGACCGGGACCCGCCGGACGCGGATGGCTTGACGCTTTGCCGAGCGATCCAATTGGATGCCCAGCCCCGGGATCTCTCGGTGCTCATCCTCGCTGGCCGCTCCGCGGTCCGAGAGCCGGTGAAAGGCAGACGGGCGAGGGCGGAGGATCGCGTCGCCAAGCCCTATGATCCGCGGGAGGTCCTGACGCGATTGCAGGCGCTCCCGCGCCAGGGTCAGCACAGCGCCTCCCTCAAAACCTATCATCTGCAGTGGTGGAATTTCCTCAAGGCCTTCATCCCCTCCGCGGTCCTGCGAGCGCTTCAGAAAGCCCCACGGGAGGCGGCGGGCCCCGCTCGGATGCGGCCCCTCCGCATCCTGGCGTTGAGGCGGGGCAGGCTCCGAGAACGGCTTTGTGAGGCCGCTCAGGATGGCAGGCTTCCGGTCGGGACGCTGGGCCAAGCGCGGAAATGGCGTCTCGGAGTGTTCCGCGCAAGCATCCACGCCGAGGGAGGATCTCCTTCCCCGGTGGTGGGCAAGGTGACGATGGTCCGGTTCAACATCCCCCTCTCCCGTCCCGATCACGCGGCGCGGGCCTTGCGGGCCCCTCTGGTCCTCCGGGAACGAATCTGCCGGCTCCACTCGAAGCTCCCCCTCGGCCTGCGTTTTGTCCGTGGGATCCTGCTTCGCCAGGGGAACGCCACGGCGGGTCTGATGGAGGGATCCGGCTACCGGCACTATCGGCCTCTGGGGGAAGCCGTGGAGGTCGCCCGGCGGCCGGCGATGATCGCTCCCCCAGGGGACATCCTCCTTGCTCCCGTCTTTTACGAGGCCTTCCAGAGCCCCCTCCCTGTCCAACCCTGGACGGAGGCCCCCACTTTCCTCCGGACGACCCTTTACCGGGTGTCCACCGGGAGCCCTCCGCCCTCGACCGAGAAGGGGACGAGGTGAGCCATGCCGGCTGGCGCTTCCTCTCGGATCGAATCCTTGCCTCCGGAGGTGGCGGCCCGGATCGCGGCGGGGGAGGTGATCGAACGGCCGGCCTCCGTGGTGAAGGAGCTGATCGAGAACGCCCTGGACGCGGGCGCCACCGCGATCCAGATCGAGCTCTGGGAAGGGGGCTTCGCCTGGATCCGCGTGGCCGACAACGGGACCGGCATCCCTCGGGATCAGCTCCCCCTGGCCCTAGCCCGCTTCGCCACGAGCAAGATCCGCACCGTCGAGGACCTGAGCCGTGTGCGCACCCTGGGGTTCCGCGGCGAGGCCCTGCCCAGCATCGCCGCTGTGGCGCGGGTGGAGATCCTCACCCGCACCGCGGAGGAGACCGAAGGCGCCCGCCTGCTCGCGGAGGAGGGGCGGATCACGGTGCAGCCGGCGGCCAGCCCGGTGGGAACAGCCGTCGCCGTGCGGGATCTCTTCTACAACACGCCGGCCCGCCGGCGCTTTCTGAAATCCCCCCTGCGGGAGGCCGAGCGGGTCCGCGAGACGGTTTATCGCTACGCCCTGGGCTATCCGGAGGTCGCCCTCCGCTTTCTCGTGGACGGCCGGGAGGTTCTGATCGCACCCCCGGGGACTGCCCGGCAGCGGGCGGCGCTGATCTGGGGGCGGGAGGCCGCCGAGGAGCTGATCCCGGTGTTATGGGAGGCAGCGGATCTGCGCATCATCGGCCTGATCTCCCGACCCACCATGAGTCGCTCCTCGCGGGCCTTTCAATATTTCTACGTCAACGGGCGCCCGGTGCGCAGCGGGCTGCTGGCGGTGGCCCTGGAGCGCCCCTACGCTGGACGGCTCCCGCCGGGACGCTATCCGCTGGCAATCCTGCACATCGAGCTGCCCCCCGCCTTCGTGGATGTCAACGTCCATCCCCAGAAGGCGGAGGTGCGCTTCTCGCAGGAGCGATCGGTCTACTGGGGCCTCAGCCGCGCGGTGGAGGACGCCCTCTCCGGGTTCCCTTCGCTGGAGGCCCCGCCCGGCCTCTGGCCCGTTGGGATGCCGAAGCCTCCGGTCCGGCCTTTGGCGGAACCCCCGGAGGGATACCGGCCCGCCTCCCGCTGGCGCGCCCTGGGGCAGCTGTTCCAGAGCTACATCCTGGCCCAGAGCGAGGAGGGCCTGATCGTGGTAGACCAGCACGCCGCCCAGGAGCAGGTGCTCTTCGAACGGCTATGGTCCGGAAGCCCACCGGTGGCCCTCCCCACCCCTGCTGTCCTCTCGTTCTCCGCCCGCGAGGCGGAGCGGCTGGAGGCGGAGCTGGACGGGCTCCGAAGCCTGGGCTTTGACATCGAGCCCTTCGGGAGGAACGCCTTCGTGGTCCGCGCCGTGCCGGCCCCGCTCTCCGGGCAACCGGTGGAGGGATTGCTTTCGACGATCCTGGAGGAGCTGCAAGCCGCCCGGCGGGAGGCGGGGGATCTGCGGGAACGGCTGGCGATGCGGCTGGCCTGCGCTGCCGCCGTGAAAGCGGGGGACGGCCTCTCCCTCGACGAGATGCAGGCCCTCCTTGACGCGCTCCAGGAGGCCTGGTCCCCCAGCACGTGCCCTCATGGCCGTCCCGCCTGGTTCCTGCTGGACCGAGAGGAGATCGAGCGCCGTTTCCTCCGCCGGTGACGCCTTATGAGGTGAAGGTCGTCGCTCCCGGGCCTTCGCCCGATTCGTTCCCCAGCACCCGCACATCCCCCACGCGCCGGGTGATCCCGAGGGCGTCCATCTGCTCCAGCAGGGCGATGGCGACCCGCCGGCTGGTCCCCAGGAGATCCCGGGCCTCAGCCGCGGAGATGGTGCCGTGGGCCTGCAGGTGCTCCCGGATCCGCGCCACGGCCTCGTTCCAGGTCTCCGTCGGCATCACGAGCTCCTCGCCGAGCCGGATCAGGCGTCCTTCGTCCAGCAGGGCCTGCAGGAGCTCTCGGCCCAGGGCGGCCTCCGCTTCCTTGCAGGTGAGCGGATGCCATGGGTCCCGACGGAGCCCTGCCAGCGCCGTTTCCACCCGTTGACGCTGGGCCTCGGTCAGGCGGATGGCGAAGCCGGCGCGCCGGATCAGCGGGCCGGTCTCCTCGATTCGACCCTCCCGCAGGGCCGCCTGCAGCACGGCCTCGAAGATCGGGGGCGGCCAGCCGAGGCGGCTGCGGGCTTCCTCCCGCGGCATCCCCCGGCGGAGAGGGTTCTCCCGATGGTAGGCCTCCACCCGCTCCATCAGCTGCCCCACGGCCCGGGCCTGCCAGTCGGGGGCCGCCCAGAGGTCCCCGGCGAGCGGGATCGCCTCCCCGCGTTCGGCCAGGGCCTCGAACCACCGCCGCACGGTCTCCGGCGGCAGGGCCAGGCGCCGGGAGGCCTCCGGGAGGGCGAGGGATCCGGCCTCCCGCAACCAGACCCGCAGCCGGGACGCGGGGTCCGCGCGGTGGAGGGCCCGGAGGGTCGTGAGGACCTCCGGGCGGAGCCGGCGGTGGCGGCGCGCCGGATGGGCGTCCAGGATCTCCCCGCCGCCCAGGGTGATGGAGGGCGAAGGCCAGCGGAGGATGAAACGATCCCCCGGCGCGACCACCGTGGGACGGCTCAGCACCAGCTGGACGAACCCCATCTCCCCGGGAGGCAGGATCTCCCGATCCAGGAGGCGGACCCGGGCCATGATCTGGGCCGCCCCGTGGAAAAATTTCACCTCGGCGAAATGGGGAAGCGGCCGCGGGGATCCCTCCCAGTGGATCAGCGCGGCGTCGAGGAGCGTGGTGGGCGCGAACCGTCCGGGGACCGTCACCCAATCTCCCCGGCGGAGCTCCTCCGGCGAGACGCCGCTCAGGTTGATGGCCACCCGGGAGCCCGGGAGGGCCTGCTCCACCCGCCGTCGGTAGGATTGCAGCCCCCGGATGCGCGCGCGGCGGCCGGAGGGCCAGATCTCAACCTCGTCCCCAACCCGAAAGCATCCGTCCTGCAGCGTGCCGGTCACCACCGTCCCGAACCCGGGCATGGTGAAGACCCGGTCGATGGAGAGACGAGCCCGGCCCAGGTCCGGCGGGGGCGGCTGGCCCTCCAGGGCCCCATGCAGGGCCGCCACCAGCGCCTCCAGGCCAGCTCGGGTGCGGGCGGAGACCGGGACGATCGGCGCGGCCTCCCAGCAGGTCCCCTGAAGCAGGGCGCGGATCTCCTCTTCCACCAGGGCCAGCCACTCCGGGTCCACCAGATCGATCTTGTTCAGGGCGACCACGCCCCGACAGACCTCGAGGAGGGTGAGGATGGCGAAGTGCTCCCGGGTCTGGGGCATCACGCCCTCGTCGGCGGCCACCACCAGCAGGGCGGCGTCGATGCCGCCCACGCCCGCGAGCATGTTCTCGATGAAATCCAGGTGGCCGGGCACGTCCACGATCCCCACCGTCTCCCCGTTCGGCAGGGTCAGCCAGGCGAAGCCCAGGTCGATGGTCATCTCCCGGATCTGCTCCTCCTTCAGGCGATCCGGGTGGATGCCCGTCAGCGCCTCCACCAGCGCGGATTTCCCGTGGTCGACGTGGCCTGCGGTGGCGATCACCGGCATGGCGGCTCACCCGATCCCGGAGAGGGTCACGGAGAGGATCCCGGGGAGGGGGATCCGCGGCCCGGGGTTTCTTTGAGGTGCTGCTTCAAGCGCTGGAGCCGCTGCTCGTGGCCCTGGCTCCACGCGCGGGCGGCGTCGCGCAGGTGGCGGGCCCATTCCTCCTGCTCCTCCAGCAGCCCGCGGAGGAGCTGCTCCAGGCGCGGCCACTGCCGCTCCAGCTCCTCGATGCGCCCGTCCAGCTCCCGGTGCTCCCGCTCGTGGGCGGCCCAGCGCTCCTCCCGCAGGAGGCTCAGCTGGTGGAAGCGCCGCTCCTGGGCCGCCTGCCACTCGTCCCACTCCTGCTGAAGACGCGCTTCGTTCAGGCGGAGGATCTCGCTCATCTCCCGCAGCCGGTTCTCCCATCCCTCGCGCAGGGCCCCCAGCTCCGTCAGGGCCTGCCGGCTCTCCCGGGCCAGATCCTGGAGCTGGCGCAGGGCGGCGTGGTAGTCCTCGATGCGGGCCAGGCGCTCCTCCACATGCTGCTCCAGGCGACGGAAGGCCTGGAGATGCTGGAGGTCGGCCAGGCGCAACGCCTCCGCCTGGGTGGCGATCTCCTCCAGGCGGGCCTCGATGGGCTCGAAGCGCCGGGGCTGCTTGCGGAGCTCCTCCTCCAAGGGGGGGAAGCGCTGGGCCAGCTCCTCCACCCGCCGCCGCTGATCCACCTGCCCGTTCTCCAGGTCGGCGATCCGCTTGAGGGTCTGCCGGGCCTGTTCCTCAAGGTAGGTGAGGCGGGGACGGGTCTCCTCCAGCCCGCGGCCGACTTCCTCCAGGCGTCGGGCCTGGGCCTGCAGGAAGGGGATCAGGCGGTCCTGTTCCGTGCGCCGGGAGGCCAGCTCCTGTTCCGCCCGCTCCAGACGGGGGAGGGCCTCCCGAAGCTCCCCCATCGCGCGCTGGAGCTCCCCGACCTGGAGCTGCAGCGCGGCTTGCCCTTCGCGGAGCTGGCGCTCCATCTCGTCCAGGCGCCGCTGGATCAGCGCGGTCAGCTCCTCCCGCAGGCGGGCGAAGGCCGGCTCCGCCGGCGCCGGGCGGGCGGCCTGGGCCTGGGCGGCGGCCAGGGCCGCGGCCAGCTGACGGATCTGCTCCCGGGCCTGCTCCAGGAGGGCGGTCAGCTGGTCCACCCGTTGCTGAAGCAAGGCGATGGTCTCTTTGTCCTTCCGGCGCTCCTGCTCCAGCCAGAGGACGGTCTGGCGGGTCTGCGCGAGCTCCATCTCGATCTCCGGCCGCACGGGGCACCTCCCGGCAGAGATTCAGGGGTTCGACGAGCACGGTTCGGTCCGCTCCGGGACGGGACGCCGGGGGATCTCTCCGGCGCCCGCTGCGGGTTCAGTCTACACGGTTTCCGAAAGCGGGGCCACGGGCTCCGCCTCGGGGCGTGTGCCCATTTTGTAGGACAACTGCTCGCAGTTGTCCCGCGATTTTGGGACACACCCCACCTCGGGCCCCCTTGACGGGATCCGACGCGAAGGGCCATCATGGAAGCGGGCTCATCCGCCATCCTCGGCGGGCGGGCTCCTCCCCTGAATTCGCCGGGAGGCGACGAAGATGATCGAGCTGACGATGTTCGTGTTGACCAGCGTCGCCGCGGGCGTCCTGGGCAACCGATCCGACGCCCTCCTCTGTGATGTCGCTCGAAGCCTCTACGAGCGCCTGCGCCAGAGCGGCCCTCCCGTCAATCACGACCTGCAGCGGGCCATCCGCAAAGCCTTCCTTCAGGCCACCCTGTTCCTGCTCTCCGACGCTCTGAGGGAGCGGGACTCGAATGTCCGAAATCTGTTTTCCCGCTTTTTGCGTCACCTCTTTCCCTTCCGGCAGAAGGACCCGGAAGTCCGATGGCTCCGGCGGGCTTATGACGCCCTCGCCGCCGAGCTGGGCAGAGTTTGGGACGCTGAATACGTGCCGCCGTCGTCCGTTACGGAACGCGAGCTGGCCTTCTTGCTGGAACCGCAAGGGGTCGCCGCCGAGGAGCGAGGGAGGGAGCTGCGCGAGCGCCTGACGGACGAGTGGCTGCAGGAGCTGAGGGGACGGTTCGGCGAGCCGCCGGAGGTTTTCATCCGGCGGCTGCGGGAGGGATGGCAGCCGCCCGAGGGGGCCGGGCGGGCTTCCTGGTTCGACCTGGTCTGCGTCTTCTTCGCCCATGAAGTCAAACATAATCAAGTCGTCGCCAACATCCTCACGGCGAAGTTGCTGGCGGGCCTGGAGGTGGACGGACAATCGTTCCGCAAACACCTGGAAGGGCAGTTCGCGCCTGTTCTGGAACGCCTGGAGGCCGTTCAACGGCAACTGGAGGAGCTGGGACGGCAGCAGCGGGAAGGCTTTGAGGAGCTGAAAGCGCGACAGGCGGAGCTGATCGCCATCCTGCTGCCGATGCGGGAAACGCAACAGGTGATGCAGGCGTTGCTCTCGGAGGTTGTCAGATGGCTTCGCTGGATGGCGGAGAATTTCGGCAAAAGCCATGTCGCCACCTACTTAGACGACGCGACTCGCCAGTTCCTGCAAGAGAAGCGGCAGCAGGGCTTCGTCGGTCGGAAGGAGGCGATGGAGCGCCTGAACCGCTTCATCGCCGCCAACCCAAACGGCGTCGCCATCGTCTATGCGCCTGCTGGCTACGGCAAGACCACCTTTTTGGCCCACTGGATCCGGCAGGCGGAGGAAGCCGGCGGCTGGCTGCCCGGCGACGGCGAAACGCGCGTAGCCATCGTTCGCCATTTCTTCAGTCCCACAATGCATCTATCGCCGTCGCCGTCTCACGCTTTTGCCCACCTGCTTGCCCAACTGACTCGCCTTTCCGATCAGCCCACCCCCATCCCTGACCGTGATGACGAACGGTGGGCTGCCTTGCGCAACTTCCTCGCCGATTTGAAATTGCCAGAGGGCGTCAAGCTGGTCATCGTCCTGGACGGCTTGGATGATGCGGAAGGAGAAGTCGAGCCTTTCATTCCCAGCAAAATCCCGGAAGGGCTTTTCGTCGTCGTTTCAGGAAGATGGGATGGCGAGGGCGAATTGCCCAATTACCTGAAGAAGTGGGCGAGGTTCACCGAGTTCATCCCTTTGAAGGCGCTGTCGGAAGAGGAGCTTCGGGAGTGGCTGCGGACGGCAGGCGAGGGCGAACTGGCACGATTTGCCGAAAACGATGACTTCGTTCGGATGCTGCGGGAAAAGACCGATGGGCTTCCCTTGTTCGTTCGCTATCTGATGGATGACCTATTGCAGGCGGTCAAGGAAGGCAGATCGCCCGAGCAAGTCCTGGAGCGAACGCCTAAGGGCTTCTCGGAGTATGTGAAGGAGCAATTTAATCAGTTAGTAGGACTGGTTCGCAAAGAGGAGGGCATTCGGAACCTGTTCGCCTTGCTGACGGTGGCGAAAGGCGCTTTGCGTCAGGACGAGGCGGAGGAGTTGACAGGGCTTTCCGCCTGGGATTTCGAGGATCTCCCGCATCCGGTCACCCGCTGGTTCTCCATCGGCCGGGACGAGGAACAGCGGACCTACGCCTTCGCCCATCCCCTGCTGGCGGAGGAGTTCCGCCGGCGCCTGGGCCGCGAGGCGGAGCGGATGGAAGCGAAGCTGCTGCAGTGGTGCGCCGGCTGGCCGGCGCGTCCCTCCCCCTACATCCTGCGCCACTACGCCGATCACCTCCACGAGAAGGGGGACCCCGCCCTGTTCCGGCTGGCCCTGGACCCGGCCTTCGCCGAGGCGCAGGCCCGGCATCTGCCCGACGAGCCCCACCTGCCCCTGAAGACCGTCCGGCTGGCCCTTGAGATGGCCATCCGGTCGGAGGACGCGCCGAGGATGGCGGCGCTGCTGATCGAGCACGCCCGGCGGGCGGGCGGGGAGGAGACGCCCCTGCAGGCGTGGCGGCGGGGGCATCGGGAGCGGGCGCTGCGGATGGCGACGGAGATCCTCTTCGAGCGGGACCCCTGGCTGGGGACGCTCTGGAGCCTGCTGCTGGCCTGGGCGGCGCAAAGCGAGGGCGAGGGGGAGTGGGCCCGGCGCATCCTGGAGGCGGCGCGCAAGCGCTGGGAGGGAGCGAAGCTGGAGAAGTTGAAGGATTGGCAAGGGGAGCTGGCGGCGTTCTGGCTGGGGGAGCTGGGGCCGGTGGAAGGGGCGGCGGAGGCGGCGGGCCTGATGCTGAATGATGCGCACAAGGGGAAGGTGGCGGCGGGCTGGGCTTCCCGGGGGCTGTTCGAGCAAGCCCTGAACGTGGCGGAAGGGATCCAGGAGGCATGGAAGCGGGCGTGGGCCTTGGGGGCCATCGCGGAGGCCATGGCCAGGGCTGGAATGACCCAGCAGGCCCAGGAGGCCTTCCACCGGGCTCTCCAGATGGCGGAAGCAATCCAAAAGCCATTGGAGCGGGCATTGGCCTTGAGGGCCATCGCGGAAGCCATGGCCAGGACCGGAATGACCCAGCAGGCCCTTTGGGAGCAAGCCCTCCGGACGGCAGAAGCAATCCAAGAGGCACGGGAGCGGGCATTGGCCTTGAGGGCCATCGCGGAAGCCATGGCCAGCGCCGGAATGACCCAGCAGGCCCTTTGGGAGCAAGCCCTCCGGACGGCAGAAGCAATCGAATGGGCACGGGAGCGGGCATTGGCCTTGAGGGCCATCGCGGAAGCCATGGCCAGCGCCGGAATGACCCAGCAGGCCCTTTGGGAGCAAGCCCTCCGGACGGCAGAAGCAATCCAAGAGGCATGGAAGCGGGCGTGGGCCTTGGGGGCCATCGCGGAGGCCATGGCCAGCGCCGGAATGATCCAGCAGGCCCAGGAAGCCTTCCACCAGGCCCTCCGGACGGCAGAAGCAATCGAAGAGCCACAGGAGCGGGCAGAGGCCTTGAGGGCCATCGCGGAAGCCATGGCCAGCGCCGGAATGTGGGAGCAAGCCCTCCGGACGGCAGAAGCAATCGAAAGGGCACGGGAGCGGGCAGAGGCCTTGAGGGCCATTGCGGAAGCCATGGCCAGGACCGGAATGTGGGAGCAAGCCCTCCGGACGGCAGAAGCAATCGAAAGGGCACGGGAGCGGGCAGAGGCCTTGGGAGCCATCGCGGAAGCCATGGCCAGCGCCGGAATGACCCAGCAGGCCCTTTGGGAGCAAGCCCTCCGGACGGCAGAAGCAATCCAAGAGGCACGGGAGCGGGCATTGGCCTTGAGGGCCATCGCGGAAGCCATGGCCAGCGCCGGAATGACCCA
>Ga0272447_1001578_pt1 | contig 14022 bp, 11 predicted proteins | sample YNPCB0133_FD_194589 | JGI IMG/M metagenome (GOLD analysis project Ga0272447, IMG submission 194589) | Hot spring microbial mat communities from Yellowstone National Park, WY, United States - YNP-CB-013-3 | ecosystem: Environmental > Aquatic > Thermal springs > Hot (42-90C) > Sediment | place... | reverse complement strand
CTGCGCGCGCGGCAGACGGCGGAGATCATCGCGCGGAGGCTGGGCCTGCCGGTTCAGTTGGACGCCCGCCTGCGCGAGGTGCATTTGGGTGTGTGGGAGGGGATGTTGGGCGACGAGGTGGCGCTGCGCTATGTGGCCGAGCTAGACGAGCGCCGGCGCGACCCGGTGCACTCGCGCCCGCCGCAGGGCGAGAGCGTCTACGAGGTGGCTGCGCGCGTCGGCCAGGCGTTCGATGCGATTGCGCACGCCCACCCCGACCAGCACGTGGTCGTCGTCTCGCACGGCCTGGCGCTCGCAGCTGGGCTGTGCCTGGCCGAGGGCCGGCCGTTGGCGGAGGTCTTCACGCGCATCCCGGACCATGCGGCTGCGCAGGTGATTAGGTGGTGGGGGTGAGGGGTTACTACTCCCTCAGGATCGGCTTAAAGCTAAAAATGATGGGAAAGAGTGGGCCTTGAGGGCGACCCTCTGCATCGTACTTAGTGCCGATCATCTGGATATTGCGATCGTGGTCTAAACAAGCTAAGATTGCGCCGAGAGTCATGCTGCGCATGCCAGCCGTGAAATCCACTACGAAGTCCTTTTCACGCAAACCCTCTTCCTTGCCTAATTTGGAGATGCGATTCACAATGTCAATTGTCTTGCTAAAGATTAGCGCGTCATCATCTATTGTTACTGCAAACTCCTCTCCGAAGTGGAATTTGCAGTGCATTCCGTATTTCTCCTTGAGTAACTCGATCAATGCAGGAACATAGAGTAACGATGAACTAGATTCATTTGCTCAGCTAATTGTTGCTATCAACCAGCAATGCTCCAAAGTGCTTGCATGGGCGATGATCGCCTTGACAGTCGTAGCCAGGTTAGAGTTTTCAAAGTCAAGCTCTTTGTAATTTTTTGATTTCGCCGCTTCAACCCGTTCTTCTAACTTCAGCGAACTCGCTGATGATTTGGATTGGGGAGAATACAGCGACACAAACACTATTAAGCCTCGTCGCGCTTTTTCGGGCTTCGCCGCTTCATCTAGTATATCAGGTGGCTCAAGCTGAAGGCCAACTCGTGCTGGTCGCCGTAACCACAAATAGCCATTTACAACCAGAGCGACAACAAAACCTACTGCTACGATGGGGATTATGAAATTACCTGCACCTGACAGCCAATCTGATGCAATGTCTAGTAATAAGCCAAGCAATAAACTGGCTATGCCAGCCACAAACTGTCTGATCTGAAATTCGTTTAATAAATCTTCGAACATATCTAAAAAAGAAATTTACGCTATCGTTGATTAGATGGTAGTGCTGCAAGAGACATAAAAGATAGAAGGGGTTGAGTGCGCATTTAGTAAACTATTAATCAGGTTATTAATTTATTTGTTGCTAATCATATATCTTGCTTTTAGTTGCACAAGATCAAGTTGTTGCATAGGTGTAGCTTTATAGCCACTCGGCAAATTCAGCGCTTAAGGGTTGGCCATTGGGATCGGTGATTAATCGAACGCGGCATTGACTTCCTGGTTTATTTTGGGCCATTGGGCTAAAGCCAGAGCAATCTAGCTCAATACCAGATGCGAGTCGTATGCGTGCAGACCGATTGTTTGGAACAGTGAGCAAGGTTGCGACGACAGTTTGTTGAGTTGTCTGAGATGAGGACAACACAGATGGTTTCTGCTTAGACTCTGGCTGAGCGGCAGCCGGCCTGAGAGTGGTCTGAGAGGACATGCCTGGCAGATTAGCTAAGTTTCTATTGCTTGATAACACAGTCGAAGGCAACGGCAGCACAGGTCGTTCGGCATACTCGTTTGTCGGCTCAATAGTCATATATCGTGTCTCGGTCACTGGTGGGGCGTTTTCAAAGGATAGCAAGCACAATAACTCACGAATACGCGGTATTTCAGCTAGCGATTTGGCATTTTGTAGATCATCTTGTGCGATCTGACCTAAGATGTATTTCTCAAAATAATGCTTAAAGGTAGAAATATCCGCATTCTCATGTGCGCCGTCACTCCATTGATTATTAGAGAAGAGGGTGCGGTAACGCTCCAGCCGATCCGTTAGACGCAGCGAGGTCACTTTCACCCTTGCCGACCCTAGACCCAGCGGCTTACCCATGCCCAGCTTGTGCGCGCAGCCAGCCGGCAGTTCCAGTGCCCACAACAGCGCCCCTAGTTCTTCATCGGTCAGATTCTCAAAGTATACTCGAAAAGCAAACCTTGCGCCGGGCTGAACTGGTTGAATACCCGTCAATTGCTTTTTGTGCTGTTCTATATCTTCCTGCGAGCCTTGATAGGTATAGTCCTTATCAACGACCTTTCGATGCCAATACAACTTGTGGCCGCGAATCACCGTGTCGCTGGCATAGTGCCTCAACTCCGCTCGATCCCGAGCAGCTTCATCTGGCTGCACCAAATAATGTTGAAACGTGCTGGGCTTTGGACTGCTCAGGATTTGCGGGATGATGATATCGTCTGACATCAACTTGTCCTGGCCAGGCAGAGCTAGTGCATCACTAAAGAATACTCGTCCAGCATAAGCACGCGATTTGCCGTAGGGCATCTGCTCGGACTTTACATATCCAAACATAGCTTCAGCCATGTCAGTGGTGCTTTCTTTACGCAAATGGTAGGGAATGAACTCTAGAATTCCTTTATCATACGGTAATCGAAACATCTGTGTTGGTCCAAAGAAGATTAGCTCACCGTGTTCGTCCAATAGATAAAAGAGTGGGTCGCCGTCTTGCATAAGCTTGCGAGTCGGCAACCCTCGCTTCATATCTCGATCTTCTTCATATAATTTCCAAAGTTGCTCTGGTATGGGGATAAGTTTGGCTTTGTCATCAGGTGCATAGATAGCACAATGCCAGTGCTTCGGGTGCTTTCCTCCCATATGTCCCGAAACAACCAGAGCCGCCTTTACCATATCTGGTGAAGTCTGCTCTATTGAAACACCGTTAGATTCAACAACAGCAATATCGAGAATAAGATCGCCTTTACCTCGTCTGCCACGATTTAGCGTTTGCCGAGCTGCTGGCTTAACAAATATTTGATACGTTTTGTGTGTTCCATGGCTGATATCTAATTGTTGAGCATCAGAGTACTCTACATGTACAAAGCTTTCGCCAAAATGCTCAATAGAAGGCTGAATATACCACTGATTGTCTCTATAACGCAGATAACCGCCTTTGAGCATTTTTGAAGGATAGTCAAAGTGATTATGTGGAGCGTTAGCCTTATTTCTTCCAAGCACCTTGCTGCGATAAAACTGGCCCAGCGAGGTTGGATCACCAACTGCGCGAAAGACAATCCGTTTGTCCGTAACTGGCCCCACCTTACCAAAAGTAATGATCTCTATCAGCATGCGAATCATGCCGCGCAGGCTGCTACCAGGGATCGCCAAGCGTTCATGGATGTTGAAGAAACGCGCCATTTCCCGCTGCACAGGTTGAGGTAGCTCCCTGAAAGCCCTATCGGTGTCGCTGTAAGCAGCAAACGTAGTTGCTTTCATCATGCCGCGCACGTATAGTGGAGTCAGCGCCTCTAGCTCACAGTCAATCCAGCCAGTGTTGCCCTGATAGCGATCATGGTCAGGGATTGCCTGCGCTGGCACGACCCGGTTCGGCAATGGCACAAAGTTATAGGGCGCGCGGGCGAAAGATCCATCTCGGCGGGACAGATTAAGTGTGGTGTGGCCGAACAACGCCTGTTCATGTGACGAGGAAGGATGATCGACCTGATTGCCACAATCGGTTTGCTCCTGTTGGCTGGCTTGGTTGAGCCAAGTTGCCTGAACGGATGGTTTCTTGGGTTTTGGCTTGCTCATTACTGACTTCCTCTCACATAGCTTAGCATGCCTCAGGCGCGCAAATCCACCAGCCGGCTGGCAACCACGCGCGCGACATCCTCTCGCGCCAGATAGTGGCGCACAAGCAAGCAAGCGCGATTCCAGCTGCCTAGTGATCCATCTGCGTCAAACGGCAGCGCGATCGGCGGCGCGTGGCGCAGGCCCTGGGCGCCTTCCTCCAATACGGTAAAAGTGACGCCGTTGACAACTTCGTGCTTGCCATGGTCGCCCCACAGCAACTGAGGCTCGTCATACCACTCGACAAAAGCCGGCTCGCCCTCGCCCACCTCGTCGGCGATCTCGCGCGCCCGCCAGTTGCCGTCTCCGTCGCGCCAGAGCAGGATCTCGCGCTGCGCGTTAAAGAGGCGGGCCGACCACAGACAATCGCCCTTCAGCGCTGGCGAGGTGCTCAGCACCGCGTCTGACGTCACCCAGTCGCCGTCCTTGTGCGCCTTGCCCCACACCACGCCGTCATCTTGATGCGCCAGCAGCACGTCGCCGGCTTTGGCCTGCTGCCTCAGCCAGTCGATCGCATCTCCGCTGACCGAGAGCGACTTCACGAACGCCTTTCCCTCCTTTAATTCACGCATCGCTCGGCACCTCCGCACCGAATAGTTCGCGGCGCAAGTGTTCGGAGACGAACGCCTCAAGCCTGGCTTGGTCGCCGCTGATCTTGAGGTGGCTGTCGTTCGGGTCGTTGCCGGCGCGTTCGATCCGCCATTCCTCGGTTTGCTCAGCGCGCTTCCAGCTCAGGGTGGCCGATCGCCCGCGCAGCCGCCCGCGCCCCACGCTGATCTCGCCGCCCAGCGGCAGGTCTCCGGTCCACAGATCCTTTAGCAGCAGCAACAGTAAACCGATCTCATAATCTTTTGGCGATAGAAGCTCTAGATAGAGAGTAAGTTCGGTATCGTCTTTTGCAAAGACCGGCTGTTCACTAAACAGAGCTGTGGGATATGCCCCGCCAGTGAAGCGATCGATCTTGATGCGGCTTTGCACAAGCTCCGGCGTCACTGGTTGCTGGATTACCGTTTCGTGCACGACAAGCCGGCTCGCCGTCAGCGTGCGACGTTTGTCGGGGCTATGCTGTTCCTTCTCAGTATGACGAACGCCAAAGAGGGCATCTACCAACTCCCAGTTGGCTTGGTATGCGTCGGGACGCAGCGTGTTGACGATGCGTAGTGCGCGCGCGCGCAACGCACCGGCCAAGCTCGTGCCACTGAGGATGGGCACGTCCTTTCCGTTGCGCCGAGAGTGCAAATGCACGCTATCGGGAGCGTTCAGATCACCCCTGCTTGAGCGGATCAGCAATGAGCCTTCCAACGCAAAGGTGGCGCGCAATGTCAGGCAGCTACGCTGATCGAGGTTGGCCCTTTCGGATACACCCAGCAAAGTCGCAATGTCACTCCCTGTTTTGAGGTGAGGGCGCTCGCGTTTTAGCCAGGCGATCAAATCGGATCGCCGACCGCGCAGGTCGTACTCCACCACGGTCCATTGACCGAGGATACGACACTGACCCAAGCCGCGCCGCTTGCGCGCGCCCAGCCCTATCTCGCCGCGCTCGAATCCTTGTAAGGCAATCGCAAGCGCCAGGAGCAAGCGCTGCTGTTCCTCTGGATGCTCGGGCAAGAGCAGCTCGAAGCGCAGCGTAAAGCGTGTGCCGGCTTCCAGCAACTCAATGTCGAATTTCTTTTTGTCCTCGGCCGTGCGCGTTCGCGGGTCAATGGCCACGCCATCGCGCAGCTCGGTAGCGGGGCGGCCCGGTGTCTCGCTCAGCGCGTCATGCGTCAACAGCACGCTGTGCAGCCCTTCTTTTGCGCCCTGTTCTCGACCGAACAATGCGACGCACAGAGAATCGCTGCCCTCCTTTCGTCCATAGCCCACTTCACGGGCGCGCAGGTAGTTTCGCAGTGCACCGGCGATGGATGTGCCTGTCAACAGCGCGCGCTGCTCTACTGGGTCGAACAACAGCGGCATGTCCAGCAGATCATCCGGCTCTCCCCCGCCGAAGCGAGCCGGCGTCACCAGCGCTAGCGTGCCCTCTACCAACACGCGCTTGGCGATCTCGCGGCTATTGGCAAATTGTGGAATCATCTTATTCCGCCTTTTGCTTTATTGCTTTGCGTAACACGCCATCAATCAACCGGACCGCGTACTCTAGAGCATCTGGATTTTCAGGCTTGACCCCGCCGATCTGCGGCTGCTGCGACAAATCTATCTGAAGCATCTGCCAGACCATCTCTGGCTGCTTGGCCAGCTTTCCTAGCCAATCAATTAAGGACCAATTTTGGCTGGCGATACTGATGTGCGCTCTCTTGAATTGTTCTCTCGCTTGGCGCTTCATCGCTTTTGGACTTTCCGATTCCTCTTTAAGAACATCCAGGAGCAATGCAGAGTTACTTGACCGCCAGGCTTCTCGAGCCAGCACACGCATCCGCGAGAGCTGCGCATTCTGAGGCGCCGAATCCAACTTTGCGCTGCTGATCGCCGTGCGCAGCGCGTCATCGAGTTGTGCGCGCCATATACGATTGACCATTCGCTGTGCCAGTTGCCATTCGATAGAGTCTCCTTTTGTCAGCATCACGTCTTGAACATCCTGCGCCGGCTCAGCCTTCAGCGCACGCAACTCAAAGTCAGTATGCCAGTTGATGGCAATTCGACCGAAGCCCTCACGTCGCCGCTCGCCAATACCATTCGATTCGGCGGCCTTCAATCGCTCGAATAGCTCCTCGCTATGTTCAAAGACGAATACGCTGCCGGCCTGAATCGCGCGCGCCTGTGGCAATGGCAATCCCCAGGCCAGGTTAAAGCCTCCGACCACGCAGGTGCGCACAAACGCCTTCAGCAGCCTCCCTGAGAACAGCGGGGCGAGAGAACCACTGTATTCACCAGTTATCGGGTCACGGACGATGGCATCGCTGAGCAGGGTGACGACGATGCGTTCACTTGGCGTCGTCGCCATCGGCACATATTCACACCAATCGGAGTGAACGCCGACGTTGGTGACATTGACTGCGCCGTAGCCGGCGGAGCGCGATTTGCCCAGCTTGATAAGCTTAGGCAACAGTTCTGCAAGTTGATGCAGCGCATCATCATCCCGAGCCAGGATAGCTCCGGCAAAGCGCTGTCCGGCGGCAAGCGCCTCATACCGATATACGCTGCTCGCGTCCTTCTGCGCCGCCTTTCGCCGATCTAACTGCAAGATGTGAACACGTATGTCGCGCTCGGGCGCATACAGGAGCGCCATCGGCTTCTCGTCCGACGTTTCATCTTCGCGCTCATCCTCGCCGATCTTGGGAGAAGGCTGTTCTAAGCGAGTAAATGACTCATCCACCCCCACTAACTGTTGTCTGTTATTCGGCTCACCGTTCGCAAGGTCGAATATCGGAGCGCTGTCGCCGGCGCCCTTCTCGCGCTGCCAGGAGCGCGGCACCGGCAGGCTGCGTTGACCAGCGATGAGCGGGTAGGCGTTTAGAAAGATCACATCGCCGAAGAAGAGACGCTTGAACTGAGGGTCGCTCAGATCAACGCGCCGGCCGTTCGTGAACACATGGGCCAATGCGCCGCGGATCACACTGCCGGGGATGTAATTTAGGCCTATGGCGCTGTTCTCATCGCCGCTGACCGGATCGGCGATGAGCAGAGGTTCCACGAGTTCCAGGGTGTAAGTCAATGTCTTCATGCTTGAGCCACCTCAGTCATGAAGCGCTCGAGATACTTAGCCGCGGGATTGCCTTGATCATCGGTCAGCCAAGCCTCCACTTCACCGCGCCCGCGGTTGCGACCCATGCCCAGCCGGCGCAGACTTGCTACGCAAGCCGCCAACAGCGCCAAGGCATCTTCGCTCACTGCGGTGCGAAAGCGCAGCGGCGCGATGAACTCCGTTCCACGCAACACCACGCGCATCGCACGCAAAGTTTGATCCATGGGCGCGCCCGTCTCCACGCTGTTTGCTGTTTGCTTGCGCACCGTGGTCAAGGCAGCCAACACCTGGGAGCGAGAGATGCCCCGCGTTTTGATGACGGCGTAAGCTATCGCTTGGCGTAGCTTTGGCGGCAACTGTGCATCACCGACGATGAGCGCGCCGGCGTCATCGTTGCTGCTGCCTGGCCGGCCAAACAACATCGCAGCGGCTTGCCACCAGCGATCCTTCTCGCTCTTCTGACCAAGCGCATAGAGCAGGTCGGCGCATTCCTGTGCTAGCACGCCCTTGAGCGCGCGCGCGCCGAAGTAGGGCATCCCCAGGTCATCGTGCTGTACCTCGGCGTCCACCTCGCCCGGCACACCCTCGCCGCGCCCAAACGTGGCGTCGCTCAGCAGCCTAAAGCGAAGTTGTAACCGCGGGGGCACTGTGATGACGTCCTCTGTCATAGCGGGATAAAGAACTCCATTGCCTCTATCGCGTCGAAATAGGCGCAATGCCCGCCGATCCAACCGTTGTCAGTGGTGTAGGACGGAATCTGTGGTAGTTGCGCTTCTAAGAGGCGGGCAGCGATAAACCTTTTTGTGGTCTCTGGGCCGCCGCGCAAGGCATCGCGCAGCGCCATCACTTTATTCCTCGGATACTTGCTTTCATTTTGCAATTCGCTGACTAGTTGGGCAAAGTTAGACCAAGTACGCCATTCAAATGAATCACTTGAATCACTCTCTAGGCGCAGGGGACGCATGAGCAACAAGTGTGCGCTTTGCCCATCCCAGGCCATATAGTCACGCTCACGTATTGTTTGTAGGTCACTCACAACGCCGTTGATGCCGAAGTGCCAGTCCATCGTGCTATATCGGCCGTCATCGTTGAAGAACTTCGCCAAGCGTGCAAGCTCCGCGGCTAGGTGGTAAGCCTGGCCAAACGGGAAGTGCGTTTTGACGATGGCAATACCTGCGCGCGCGGTAGGATGCTCCTTGCCCGACGGCATATCGAGCGTCTGATGTGTGAACGCCTCGAGGTATCTCGCTGTTGCGGTCAGGCCCAACCGCCCGTCGCAGACAAAGGTAACATCATCACCGCCGAAGACGATGGGGCGAAACGGCAGCCTGCCATTTCGCACAGGGACGACGCCTGCGAGTTTGCCATCCACGAGTGGCAAAGAGCGAATGGCATTGACCGTTGTCTTCAACGCCTCTTGCGCGGCCTCATTCACCGATTGCGACAAGGCACGCACCGCCTGGATGTAGTCCCGATTCTTTAGTCCAAGCTCGGTCAACGCCTGGAATCGCTTGCCGATGCGGTTGCCGTCGGTATGCACAACAGCAATGTAGCTGGATTCGCCCTCCGTACCGAAGTCGCCAAAATCCAGCACGCACTCTTGGTCGCTAATCCCAATCTCGTGCTTCAGACGGCTGTTCGCTGCATCTACAACCGCTCGCTTTGCCTCGATCTCGGCGGAGATGCGATGGCCTTCGTCATCCCACCCAACAGCCGGCAGACCCGTGAACTCACAGTCCGCTGTCACGCTGAGGCCCAGCATTTCGCTGTGGGTGAACCCTGACTGCTTTTTGCGGCGAAGGTCGGTGCTGAGCAGTTCGCCAACCTGCGCGCCGAGATCGTTGCCGTCTTCTCGCCACGTGAATGGCCGGTGCGCGACCGTCACGTTTAGGCCAGGGCTGTTGAGCAGCGCTGTGCGGGTCAGGCCCGCGATGAAGTTGCCGGCTTTCTCTGAATCAGAGAACAAGATCACCGCGTTGCCGCCGCCGCTGTAGAGCACCTCAGCTTCCAACTGGCCGTGCTCGATGTGTTTATCGCGCAACAGCTTGTCGTCGCTGGGCATATTGTTGGGTGCGGGCAAATGCGCACGCACCCATGTGCTGGTCGCGCGTCGCACGAGTTCACTCGCGCCAAGCTGATGCTTTAGGTTATTGCTGCGAAATATGTAGTCCTGAATGCCGCTGACATCAACAGCGACCAGCGTGTACTCACTTGGCATAGTGTGCTCTCACGGTTGATTGTCCAACCATTCCTTTATGCGGTCTGCGAGAGGGATTAGATCCTCTTGTCCGAATACGCGGATCTTGCCCGCGGCGTCTAGGTCACTGGCAATCTCCTCCTGCAACGCTTTGGGGTCTTTATAAACGCATACCAGCCCAACTCGCGCCTCATCCCCACCAGCCTGGCGCGCTCTTACATACGCCTCCATCAGGTGATCTTTGCATTCTTGTATCTTGTTGCTGACAATGCACGAGAACACAAAAAGTTGGTAGCTCCGCATCACAACAACGTCCAGATCAAAGTCTCGATTGCCGTGATCCACGCGCTTGCGGTGTAGACCCGCTACGGCATCACATGTATCATTGCGCCCAGCAATTGCATCTTGGAGTTTTTTCAGTACGTAGTCTTCCAGCCATCCACCCTTCCACCACTGTGCTGTAGAGGGCAGTGTTTTGTGACCTAAAAGATGGGCCACACAGTCTGGAGTCGGGTTTCCATTGCACAACTTGTTGAGCACCGCCTCAACCTTCTCCAAACCTGGCTGGTTTTGCGGTAGCTTCTTCCAGCCATCGCTGTCTTTACGCCGCCAGTTGAACCATACTTCAGCCCCTTCATCCTTCGAGTGTAAGTCAGCCAGAACAGCAGCCAACTCGGGTTGAAGCGGCTCATTCTTGCACGGCTTTGAGGGCTCTTCTTGCAGTCCCTGCAACTGCAACAGCGTCTCCAGGCGCATGTTCAGGTATTGATCGGCGCGAAGCCGGCGAGGGGCGCGGTTAGCACCGTGGATCAGCATCTCTAGCCGGCCGGCATCGAGGTAGCTGAATAGTGCGTCACTGCGTGCCTCTGCCACTGCGCCGTAAGCATGCACCGACATCGGGCGGTTGCCACCCGTGTAGTTCAAGCCAACGCGTCCATCCCGCTGACCAGCAAGGGCTTTTACTTTATCGAAGATGTCGCTGGGATTGTCCTCATTGACTTGCACAAACGTGATCTTGAATTTACCCGCCAGTTGGCTATTCTCAGGCAGTCGCTTCAACTGCCCTGCTAATCGCTGAGCGATCCGATATGTTTTCTGAGTATGGACAAGATGCACTGTGCCCCCTTGCTTCCCCAATATCCTCGCCGCCACATAGTTCGGCAGCGGGTTGCCCCCCACCAACAGAATCAAATGATCGCAGCGCACCTCATCTGGCACGCTATTTGGCACGGTCGTCATTCCTCCTCTGCCGTTGAGTGATGCGCAGAGTTATACCCTAAACGCTCCGATTCGCAAGAACGCCCCACAAACATGCAATGAACAAGACAGGCACGCCCATCAAGGCAACCACAGCAGCCGCTCGCTCTGCCAGGAGGGATGTTGGCCGCCCAGGTCAATCAACTTGGTCACGTTGCTCCCATCGGCGTTCATCACCCACACTCCCCACAGGCCATCGCGGTTTGAGATGAACGCGATGCGCGTCCCGTCCGGCGAGAAGGTCGGCGCGCCGCTATGGGTGCCATAGCCGGTGAGCTGCTGGAAATAACCGTTCAGCGTGACGATGAAGATCTCCCACGCGCCCAGGAAGTTGGACATATAGACCAGCCGGTCACCGCTTGGCGACCACTGCATGTTGATGTCGCCGGCGTAGGTGGTCAGGCGCTGCACCTGACCCGGCTGGTCCGGATTGATAAGGTGGATGCCGCAGAAGTCTGTGCACCCCTGATAGGCGATCAGGCCGCCCGGCCCCCAGACCGGGTAGTTCCCGCTGGTCAATATCAGCGGCGTCCCCGACCCATCCGCCGGCGCGACGACCACCTGCCAGCCATCTTGGAAGATGGCGTAGGTGACCCGCTTGCGGTCGGGCGAGAGGCTGGCGCGGTAGCTGGGCTGCGGGCCGCTGCCGATCTGATAGGCGCGCCCCGCCGCGCCCTCATACACCATGTAGCGGTACTGATAGCTCGCCGGGTCGTATTGGCTATAGAACAGCCGGCCGGAGACGCCCGCAACGTTCGGGATAGTCAACGAGTAGGCCGAGCCGGCCCCCGGCTGGCTGCCCCCCGCCGAGGCGGTCAAGCAGCGCAGGTCGGCGTCCTGGCGCTTCTCGGCGGTCGGCGCGCCCAGCTCGGCAGCGCGGGCATACTTCTTGGCTGCGGCGCACCAATCGCCTGCGCCCGCGTAAGCATCGCCGGCGCGGGCGTTGGCCTCGCGCAGGCGCGTCGCCACGTCGCGGTAGGCCGGCGCCGCGCGATAGATCTGCTCCAACTGCGCGATCGCCCGCTCCCAGTCGGCGCCGAAGTAATACAAGGCGCTCTGATAGGCCGCGGCGAGCCGGCGCTCGCCCTCCACCGCGTCGCTGAGCGGGCGAATGGCCGCTGCGCGGTCGAGGTCGTAGAGGCCCTGTTCGAGCAGATTGCCCCGCAGCCGGCTCAGGCCGCGCGCCACCAGGGCGCGGTAGCGCAGGTCGCTCACGGCCGCCGGCTCGAACGCAGCATCCAGGGCGGCGAGCTGGTCGGTCAGCCGGATCACCGTGTCCCAGTCCTGGGCCGCTGCGGCCTCGCGGGCCAGGGCGAGCAACTGGCCCTTGTCCGTAATCACCGGCGTGGGCGTGGGCGGGATGGGCGTGGGCGTCGGGGTTTGGGCCGCGATGGCGGTGGCGATGAGCTGACGCACGCCGTAATTCTCCGGCTGGTATTGCAAGATATAGGCGTAGTTCGCCTCGGCCAGCGCGTATTTGCCCTCGCGCATCAGCGCGTTGGCCTTCTCGAAGCGGGCCAGCAGCGAAGCCGCGATCGTCGCCGTCGCCCGCAGGGCGGCCTCCTGGCGGCCGGCCTGTGCGCCGGCCAGCGCACCGGCAGCGACGATGCCCACCAGCGCGCAGATGAACATGGCCACGAACAAGGCCGGCAGCAGCCGGCGCGCGACCATTCGACGCCGTGCGCTCGTGGACGAACCGGACAGGGGCAATGCGTCGGTGGGGATGTCTGCCATCGCTGCGCGCAGACGGAATTATAGGCTTACGAACGCCGACAATTCAGGGGTTGCATTCAGCAAAAACTCTTCGCCTGCTCCGCGCCTCCGCGTGAGATTCGCCTTCCCCCAACTGCGAATGCATCCTTCAGGCGAAGCCGGCGACGCCCAGCGCATTCAGCGCGGCAACGGCAGCCGGGCCGATCAGCAATGCGGGCAGGTAATTGGCCAGCCGGATGCGCTTGAGGTCCAGCAGGCTCAGGCCGATGCCGAAGATCAGCACCGCGCCGGTGGCGGAGAGCACGGCCAGCATCGGCGGGCTGAACAGCGCCTGGATCTGGCCGGCCAACAGCGCGATCCCGCCCTGGACGACCAGGATGGTGAGGATGGAGAAGCCCACCCCGACGCCCAGCGAGGCGGCAAAAGCCAGCGAGGCGAAGCCATCCAGCGTGCTCTTGATCGCCAACAGCGAATAGTCCCCGCGCAGCCCGTCCTGGAGCGAGCCGAGGATAGCCATCGGCCCGACGCAGAACACCAGGCTGGCTGTGATGAAGCCGCGGATGAAGCGCGCGGTGCGCTCGGCGTCTGCGCTGCGGGCGAAGCGGCGTTCCAAGGCCGCCCCCAGGCGGTGCAGCGCGCCGTCGAGGTCGAGCAGCTCGCCGACGACCCCGCCGAACAGCACGCTCAACAGCACGACGATAAACTTCAGCGGGGCGTTGAGCTGGCCGGCCAGTGCATCCACGAAGTTGAGCGCCGCGTAGGCGATGGTGCTCATGCCCAGGCCGGAGAGCACCGTCTCGCGCATCCGCTCCGGCAGGCGCTGGCCCAAAAGCACGCCCAGCGCCGTGCCGATCAGCACGGTGACGACGTTCAGCAGCGTGCCGGTCATGCGTCGGTCTGACCACCGACCTGCCGGACGCGCAGCTCGGCCTGCTCCAGCAACTGCGCGCAGCGCATGGCCAGGGCCTGGCCGCGCGCGTAGAGGGAGAGCGCGTCGTCCAGCGGCAGGTCGCCATCCTCCAACCGCGCCACCACCTGCTCAAGCTGGGCGAAGGCTTGCTCGAACGTCAGGGCCTCGATGTCGGGCTGTTCCTTTGTCATGCTTGCTCCGTTTACAATCGGCGCAGCAGTCGGCGCTGTGAGAGCGGATGCACCCCGGTGGGTGTCCTGGTCTTCAAAACCAGTGGCAGGTTGCTCGGCAAGCTGCGGTGAGTTCGACTCTCATCCGCTCTCGCTCTCACGCTTCTAGATCGTCTATAAATTCGCCTTCTTCCTCCTCGCCCGGCTCGGGCCTGGTCACGGCGGCGAACTGAGCAGCCTGACCC
>Ga0272447_1001572_pt1 | contig 14040 bp, 10 predicted proteins | sample YNPCB0133_FD_194589 | JGI IMG/M metagenome (GOLD analysis project Ga0272447, IMG submission 194589) | Hot spring microbial mat communities from Yellowstone National Park, WY, United States - YNP-CB-013-3 | ecosystem: Environmental > Aquatic > Thermal springs > Hot (42-90C) > Sediment | place... | reverse complement strand
GCTGCGACAGGGCCCGGGCCCGTCACTATTCGATATCTTCTGTCACCGAACAGCAGTACCTCATGCCCCTTTAGCGGATCAAGGGTTGTTACCAGCTGACGTGCAATGAGGATTTCAATAGGGACGCCGCGGGCTATGTATGCACCAGTCTCCCTGTATGTTGGAAATATCCAGTCTGTTTCCTTCAGGGCTGTGGCGGCTCCCACGGCTACAGCTTCCTGTCCCTCGGAGGAGGTGTAGGCTGCAACACGTCCTATTCTCTGCAGTCTAACCATCATGTTGTCCAGGCAACGGGCTAACACCATGCATTCATACATTTTCAATAGTAAGCCTGCTTCCATTTTACACGACCGTAGAACAAAGCAACTTAATAGTTGTTTCGCATGGCAACGGGCAGGTTTATTTCTCGGCACTCATGAGCTTTTTGGAGCTGTCGCTGTAGCGGGATGTTACGAGTAACCGACAAATATATGGTTAAAACATGATGGTGTGGTGGTTTGTTGCTTTTCTATCCATGAGTTGGTTGAGTAGCTTCGTTGCAAAATGAGTCTTAAAGCCATACAAAACGGATAGATAATGGTGCCTGCCTTACATAAACATATAAAGCTGTAGCCTAGGAAGGAGACTCTGTGAGAGCAGGAATAAGCTTCGGAGCCCTCTATGCAGATCCGTCAACAATTTTACAGTATATTTTGGAGGCGGAAAAATTAGGATATGACTACGTTTTCCTACCTGATTCTCAGACGATTTACCGCGACCCGTTCCCCATATTGGGTTCGGCAGCGGTGCAAACAAAAAATATAGTGTTGGGGACGATGGTTTCCTCGGTTGTAACTAGGCATCCATCTGTTTTAGCGAGTGCTTTCCACACAGTCTATGAGTTAAGTGCTGGGCGGGCTATCTTTATCTTGGGTAGAGGAGACAGCTCCGTGAGACGAGTTGGTAAACAACCGGTAGAAGTGACTGTTTTCGCCGATAAAGTTAATGAGGTTAAACAGTATTTAAGGGGCAGCTCTACGCCAGACAATTTCCGCATCCGCTATGCTTCCCATGACGTGCCTATACTCATCATGGCTACGGGTGAAAAAATGTTAAGGATGGCTGGATGGTTAGGTGATGGGGCGGCCGTTTTTGTTGGACCAACACTGGCCAACTGGGCTTTGACCCAAATCCAGAAGGGCGCGCAAGAGGCAGGTGTTGATATTCGAGGACGCCTTTATTTATTCACCAGCTTCTGTTCGATACATGACGATGGGGCGGAGGCCATTGCGTATGTAAAGCCTGCCGTAACATGGTATTGTGTGAACTCCCCCGCGCTTGTTAAAAGCCTAAACATAAACATACCGGGCGATTTCTGGAAAAATATCGAGAGGTTCAAGGAAAATTACGCCAGATACGATTTTGTCCATGAGCAACAGTGGAGGAAAGCTGTTGAGGAGTCATCATTCATACCTGATAAGCTTGCCTCCGCCCTTGCATTAGCCGGAACCACTGAGGATGTGTTAGATAGGCTAAAGCATGTAGCAAAAAGTTTCCGGGAAGTAGTGATTAGGCCAGTAAATCCCCATAGATGGTGTGAAGTTTTTAGGAGATTTGCTGAGGAAATAATTCCCAAAATTAAACCTTTATAAACTATCTCTGTCTCACCTGTGTGAATTGACGGTAAAAGTTGGGAAAGTTCTTACGCTTGAGGACCTAGCAAAAGCAGCTCATCCAGCATACCCTTACATGCTTCCCGAAGCTCTACCAATAAGCGAAGACGAGGCCTACAAGCATTTGCAGGGTGCTGTCGACATGCATGTACATGGTGCACCAACAGGGTGGATGCCAAACAGGCCATCGATGCTGCAGACATCCAAAGAGGCATCCATCGCCAAAATGAGGGCATTAGTTTTCAAAGATCATTACTACATGACAAGCCCAGTTGCTAAGGTCATTCAGGAGGCGTTGAACGAGTGGTGCGCCAACAAAGATGTGCCACCTGTAGAAGTCTATGGTGGTGTTACTCTCAACTATGCTGTCGGGGGGCTGAACCCGGCGGTAGTGAAAACAGCACTGAAAGGTGATTTCAAGGAAAAGACAAAAGTTATTTGGATGCCGAGCATAGACTCAGACTTAACCAGGCGGGCAGCAAACCTGGGTGAGGGTATCACAATAATTGAAAACGGCCGTTTAAAAAATGAAGTAAAACAAATTGTGGGGTATGTAGCATCATCAGACCAAAAAGTAGCCATAGAAACATCCCATCTCTATTACCACGAAATACTTGCTCTTGCGGATGAGTGTGAAAAACAGGGGGTCGACCTGGTCGTGACGCACGCAAACCAAGAGCTGACGCTTCTCACTGTCGAGGAAGCATTGGAGCTAGTTGGCAGAAAGGCTTGGATACAGATAGCGATAATCTCTATGCTGGGAACACCTTTGGCGGCCCCAGGCTGGGTCGTCAACTACCATCACAGCATAGAACTTTTGAAAGCGGTCGGCCCTGACAGAGTAATACTCTGCACTGATGCAGGGCAAACGGGAGCAAAACCTGTTGAATACTTCAAGAACGGGGTGTGGAGCCTTTTAACCCGTGATATTGGTTCAGACATAGTTGTCAAGATTTCGCGGGATAACCCTATGAAAGTTTTAGGGCTTAAGTGAAGGGTCTGGATGGCTTGAAGCCAGCCTTTAACCCGTCGAAGGCGTTCCCCACACCTCTGGCTTTTAAAACATACCTCTGTATTCGTTGGGTTGGTGTCTTCGGAAGCTCCTCAACGATTTCAATGTAACGCGGCACCATATAGTACGGTAGCCGCTTGTCGCACCAGCTCAAGAACTCCAAGAAGTCAAGACGTGCACCGGGTTTGAGTTTGACATATATTTTTACATCTTCGTCACCCACCTCTGATGGCACACCAACTGCAGCAGACTCCAACACAGCAGGATGTTCGTTTACCACACTCTCAACCATATATGGAGATATATTCTCACCCCTCCTCCTGATCGACTCCTTAATGCGGCCCACTATGTAGAAGAAACCATCCTCATCTCTGTGGAATAAGTCGCCTGTGTGGAACCACAGGTTACGCCATGCCGTAACCGTTTCCTGGGGTTTTTTATAGTATTCAAGCATCATGACAAAGGGTTTCTTCGGCCTTATCAATAGCTGGCCCACCTTGCCTGGTGGAAGCTCATGGTCGTTTTCGTCAGCCACAATCATCTCAAAATATGGTAAGGGTTTTCCCACAGAACCTTGTCTGACTATATTTCCGCGATTAAATATGGCTATGGCACACGTTTCCGTCATCCCGTAACCCTCCAACACTTTTACTCCAAACCTTTTTTCAAACAAGGCCCATGTCTCTTTCGACGCTCCACCCGTCATGGCTACCCTAACGTTATGTCCTCTGTCACTCTCTCCCTCGGGTGTTTTAAGCAGTATGTTAATCATTGAGCTGATTAAAAAGATAACCGACGTCCTGTAATTAGCTGCGTTAACCCAGAATTTAGAGGCGTGAAACCATGCGTCAAAGGCCGCTGTCAAGTCATTTAACAGCGCGGGTAAAACGATTTGGAGCTGGCCGCTTGTGTGGAAGAAGGGCACGGTGCTGTAAAAAACATCGCCTTCACGTGCCTCAGCTATCTCAGCATTCATTAAAGCAGTATTGATATAAGCGTTGTGAGGAAGCACAACGCCCTTCGGCTCCCCTGTCGTCCCCGACGTATACATAATTGTGGCAGGGTCTGATGGCGACACCTTTTCAAAACCGTTTAATGGCTTAGAATTTAAAAGCTCTTTAATACTTATGAAATCTAAAGCGTCGCCATCCGTCACATTATGAACTACATTTCTGAGGGAAGTTTTTACCTCATTGTATGCAGGCAGCACCTGCTTACTGACTACGGCTACTTTTGCATCCGAATCATTTATCTGATAAGACAGTAACGGCCCTTTTAACGCAGTATTCAGGGGAACAGCTACCGCTCCTATTTTCATTATCCCAAACCAGATGTATAAGAATTCAATGGAGTTGGGGAAAATAACAACGATTTTATCACCTTTTTCTACCCCAAGACCAAGGAGTCCTCGTGCAAATCTGGAGGCGAGTTCATTTAACTCCCAGTATGATAGATGTCTATCTTCATTTAGTATGGCTATTTTATCACCGTTTTTCCTTGCCTTGATTTCTGTTAAGCATGACAAGTCAGATATGTTTTCCTCTTTTTCATACATCTAATCCACCTAGCTGCTCAAAAAATTTAAGACGGCTGCGGCGAACTTTTCAGGCATTTGCTCAAGAAGTGCGACTGTACCGCCCTCTATCTCAACCACCGTGGCGTTAACAATATTTTCTCTCAGTTTATATAAATGAGGATGTGCGAAGGGATCGGCTGTACCAGCTATAAGTAAGGTGGGGCATCTGATCTTAGATAATTTATCCTCCATCTTATAGTTTGAGACCGCTATGTGTCCTTCGGCGGCGTTACGTCCAGCCTTAAGAGCGTCTATAATGAAGCGGTCAAGAATATCCGGTCTGTTTTTTGGGTAAAATTGTAGCCTATCGTTCCACAGTTGAATCAAATGCGAGCCATCAACCCGTGATTCATATGAGTCTATGACTCTCTTGTCACGCCGTTTCTCCCTCTCCTTCTCGTCGATGTAGGGACAGCCTGATAAAACCAGTTTCTCAACCTTGGAGGGAAACGATGCAGCAACCTCAACCGCGATCACGGCTCCCGTGTGATGACCTATCAGGGAAAAACGCTGTAGGTTGAGTGCGGATGTAAACTGTACTACACCTGACGCCAGCCTCTCGATGGTCATTTCGCCTTCAAACCTATAGGAGTCTCCGAAACCTATGCTGTCCATCGCAATGGCCCAAAATTTTGAACCGACTAGGGGGAGAACCTCCAGATATTCATCCGATGAACGTGGAGTCTGATGCAGCATAATAACAGGTTTACCTGCACCACAGCTTCTGAAATGTATCTGACCATTTTCTGTGTCTACAAACCCTCTTCTTATCTTCATTGCTTTTTTAATGTTGGGAAAACTATATATTTATCTATTACGGTTGAAGTTCGTTATGGCTGAGAAAACAAACAGGCGTAACTTTATCTCTCTCCTTGGTGTTGGAGCAGCTTCGGCGGTAATTTTTGGAGTGGGCGGCTACTTGCTTGGCTCCAGCGGACGTGAAATAGTTGAACGCACAATTACTCAAGCAGCTGCCACGGCAACTGTCACCCAGACTAGGACGCAAACCGTCACCTCTCCTACAACAGTCACGACCACAGTAATGCAGACGGTTGAAGCAAAGCCTGCCCGTCTTGTTATTGCTTGGCCGTTTGAAATCGTCACCCTTAATCCTTACAGATTCAGCAGAAATATTCCCGTCGAGTCGCCTATGGCGGCGATCTATGACCGGTTCCTATCGCAGGGAAGGGACCTCATACAGCTACCTGGTGTTATTGAGAGCTGGGAGTGGGGGCCTGAAAAAACCTCTCTCGATCTACGGGTTAGGCAGGGAATTAAGTTCCATGATGGAACACCTCTGACCGCTGAAGATGTAGCCTTCAGTTTACAGACTATGAAGACCCCGCCTAATGCATATGCCGGCGTGTGGGGGGTAATCAGTAACATTGAGGTAACGGGTGCAAGTGTGGTGAAGCTTACGTTGAGCAGGTATGACCCTTCGATCATTGCTTGGCTGGGTTTCCTCGACGCTTTCGTTGTACCCAAACATGTTTGGGAAAGAGTTGGGCCTGACGAGTTTGGTAAAAACCCAGTAGGCAGCGGCCCATACAAGGTGAAGTCGTTTAAACCGGGTATACTGGAGCTAGAGAGGTTTGAGGATTACTGGCGAGGTGTTGCCTCGATAAAAGAGGTTGTATTCAAGGAGGTGCTAGACCCACGTTCTAGGGCTGTAGAGGTTGAGGCCGGAACTTCTGACTACACCTTAGAAATAGATATAAACGATTTCGACCGGCTATCGAAGACACAGGGACTGAGAGCGGTTTCCCAGCTCGTTACTGATGTAGCAATACTTATGATACCGACCTACTACCCCGAAACCGGGAACATTAACGTCAGGCTGGCAATGCACTATGCCATAGACAAAGAATCAATTGTGAAAAACATTCTAAAAGGTCACGGCAGGGTTGTACACACAACGGAGGCCCCGGGATACCGAGCATACCTGCCGGATTTCTCCTTCCCCTACGACCCTAACAGGGCATCACAGCTGCTAGCCGCCGCAGGATATTCTAAGTCAAACCCTGTTAAAATAACTGTTGCAACCTTCAAAGGCAACTTCCCAAGGGATTACGAAGTTATGCAGGCAGTCGTCGCAATGTGGAGGGAGGTCGGCATAGAGGCTGAGCTCGAGGTAATCACCATAGCACAGCACTTTGAGATGCGTAACACGGGAAAAATGAAACACGCCCACTTCTATGTATGGTCCAACGCCACCGGAGACCCCGTTAACTCCGTGGGGCATTCCCAGTGGCCTAATTCGCCATTCTCAACTTGGAGGGGGCTTAAGGCAGCGAACTTAACAGACTATTCAGGGTTAATGGATGAAGCGACGCAGGTGCTGAACCCCGTTTTCCTTGAAAAGGATGAGGAGAAAAGAATAGCCGCAGCCAAGCAAGCTGCAAGATATGTCGTCGAGAAGGGGTTGGTTATACCTCTGTACCAGCTAGCGCAGCTGCATGTAATGAAGAGCGACATCAAATATGACCCATGGCCTCAGGGCTGGGTCCTCCCCTACTATATGACAAGGTAATGCCGGTAACAACCTACTACCTACTGAAAAGAGTCGCTCAAATGGCTGTCGCACTACTGGGGGCCTCCTTTATTTCTTTCACACTCTTCCGAATACTTCCCGGCGACCCAGTCTCATTAATGGTCGGCCCAGGTGTGACGGAGCAATACATAGCTGAACTTCGCGCCTATTATCGCCTAGACCAACCTTTGGTTCTGCAGTATTTTTACTGGCTAATAGACCTCCTAACCCTCAACCTTGGGAAATCATTTAGATACGGTGTCGACGTCGCCCCCTTAATCCTTGAAAGACTACCGGCAACATTGGAGCTTGTCTTTGTAACACTGGTTATCGGTGTGTCGCTAGGTATTTCCACAGGGGTTGCAGCAGCTGTTAAACGCCGAATAGACTCCATCCTGCAAAGTATTTCCCTAGCTGGGCTAGCTATACCGCATTTTCTCTGGGCACTTATATTGGTAGTGTTGTTCGCCGCTATCCTCCGCGTTTTTCCGGCGTCGGGACGGATTGACCTGGGGTTGGAAATACCGCGGGTCACGGGTTTCTATCTAGTCGACTCGATATTAGCAGGGAATGCCGAAGCTTTCATCAGTAGCTTACAACACATACTTCTTCCATCAATATCATTGGCTATAGGCATGATGACATTAATCCAGAGGACCCTGAGGTCAAGCATGATAGATGTTCTAAACGAGGACTATATATTTACAGACCGTATGAAGGGCCACAGTGAAACCTACATTGTTTTTGTTCGCGCCTTGAAAAACGCCTTAATGCCGGTCATCACCATCACAGGTGTACAGTTCGCTTTCCTTATGGGGGGCAGCACAGTTGTAGAAAAAATTTTCGGCTGGCCCGGAATAGGTAACCTTCTCTTCACGGCAGTCCAATACAGAGATTACACCCTTGTCCAGGGAATACTGATGGTTTATGCACTAATAGTTATTGTTACAAACTTCATCGTAGACATCCTCTACACATACATAAACCCCAAGGTTGAGTTCAAATGACAGTTATGGAAAAAACCCTGAAAGGCTCATTACTTAACTCCCTACGCAGTAAGAAAATATTGGTAGGTTTGGTGATTGTAACGGTCTTCGTATTTACGGGGTTGACAGCACCATATATTGCGCCTCATGACCCTAACAAGCAATCCCTGCGGGACGCAAACCTACCGCCCGCCTGGGTTGAGGGCGGTAACCCTTCCTATTTAATGGGAACGGACAGTTTGGGGCGAGATATTTTCAGCCGCCTTCTTCATGGGGCCTCGGTAGCCCTTTACGTCGCAGCGACGGCAACATTTTTGACCGGCGTTGTGGGAACCATTCTCGGCATAGCCGCGGGATACATCAGAGGAAAAATTGACGAGTTATTGATGCGGGTGGTCGATATCTGGATGTCCTTTCCGCCAGTAATACTGGCAATTGCTCTAATCAGTCTTCTGGGCACGGGGATTAACAACGTGATCTTGGCTATCGCGGTGGTTGACTGGACAAGGTTCACACGTGTAGTACGCTCTGAGGTGCTTGCAGTGAGGGAGAAAGACTTTGTAGCCTCGGCCAGAGCCGCGGGTTTCTCCACAAACTACATCATCTGGCGTGAAATATTTCCAAACATCCTTCCAACAATCATTGTGTTGGCAACACTTGAGATGGGTATAGCCGTGTCTGTAGAGGTCTTACTGAGCTTTGTAGGGCTGGGTGTTAAACCAACAACTCCCTCATGGGGAACAATGATATCGGACGGACTTTCGTACCTTAGAACGTCCCCAACGATGCTTATGTTTCCTCTACTGACAACGATGGTTGTTGTTTTAAGTTTAAACCTACTCGGGGACGGGATTAGGGAGAAGATAGACCCTAAGCTGGAGGTATTTAGGTAGATGGCTAAACTTCTCAAGGTTCAGGACCTAACAATAAGCTTTCAGCAAAACGAGGTGGTGAAAAACGTTTCTTTTGAGGTTGAAAGAGGGGAAATACTTGGGTTAGTGGGACAGTCGGGAGCGGGTAAATCAATGACAGGCCGTGCCATAATCAGGCTACTGCCTTCGTCAGCACACGTATCGGGCAGGATAATTTTCAAAGAACATGACCTGCTAACCTTAAAGGAGAAGGAGATGAGGAAGATACGTGGAAAAGAGATAACAATGATACAGCAAGACCCTGTGGCATCCTTAAACCCCGCGTTTAAGGTCCGGGACCAAATTACTGATATAATGAAACTACACCTGAAAATTGATAACAAGGAAGCTGTAAACAGAGCTAAAAATCTTCTCAACGAGGTAGGTATCCCAAACCCTGAAAAAGTTTTACTGAAATATCCTCATCAACTTAGCGGCGGTCTATGCCAGCGTGTAGCAATAGCCATCGCCTTCGCCTGCAACCCCTCATTGGTCATAGCAGACGAGCCCACAACAGCCCTAGACGTAATAACACAAGGCATGGTTGTAAACTTAATGAAAAAAATGCAGCAGCAATTCAACACATCAATAATATTCATCACACATAATTTAGCCCTTGCCGCAAATATTTGTTCACGAATAGCAGTAATGAACGACGGGCAGTTATTGGAGACTATAACATCAAAGAACATTTTAACTGAATCAAGCCACCCCTACACACGAATCCTGCTGTCGTCGCTTCCAACACTAAGAAGAGGTTCAGAGAACACATGAAAATGTTACGAGTAACCAACTTGACAAAAAAATTCGCCGAACCAAGAAGAACATTTTTTGGAAGAGATAAAAGTTTCCTGAAGGCGGTGGACGATGTTTCTTTTGAGGTTGATGATAAAGAGATCCTAGGAGTTGTGGGTGAGTCAGGCAGCGGAAAAACAACCCTAGCCAAAACAGTTGTAAGGCTATACGAGCCAGATGTTGGACGAATAGAATTTATGGATGTCGATATTACGCATTTAAACCAAAAACAGTTACGCCCATTAAGAAAACACATCCAAATAGTTTTTCAAAACCCCTACCTATCGCTCAATCCAAGAAGGAAGGTAAAAGATGTTATAGAAGACATAATAAAGCTACATGGACTTGATGGAACAGTATCAGTTGACGATGCCTTGCAAGCCGTAGGGTTACCGAAAAATTATGGAAATAGATACCCCCACCAACTCAGCGGAGGCGAAAGACAACGTGTCGCAATAGCGAGAGCACTTGTTCTAAAACCAAAACTGATAGTTGCTGATGAAATAACCTCTTCCCTGGATGTGATGACTCAAATGGGTATTTTACGTTTACTGAAGAACATTAGAGAAAGCTGGGAAACCTCCATGATATTTGTATCACATGACTTGGCTGTTGTAAACCACATTAGTGATAGGGTGCTGGTGATGTACGCAGGCAAAGTGGTTGAAGAGGGCATAACGAGCGAAATAATAAACAACCCGCATCATCCATATACTCAAGCCCTGGTAGACTCTGTCCCAGACATTTCAGGAAACTGGAGTCCAAAATACAACTATGAAGAAAAGGATAGTTCATCGATAAAGGGCTGTAGATTTGCACACAGATGTCCCTTCGCTTTCGAAAAATGTTACACCAGTGAGCCTCCCCTTATCCAACTGGCGGCGGAGCGCAAAGTAGCTTGCCATCTTTATGAAAAGAACGGATTTTTTTAATCATTGGAATAGCTAAGAAACACGACGTATGCATTCTTAGTTTTGACAATATGGGATGAAGACACCAGAGTTGAATGGATTACGATGGTGGCGGGGGAGGGGGCGGTGGAAAAGCCTTCCCTGACATTGTTCCTTTCGACTTACGCCTCATGACGATTAACAAGCTGAGTAAGGCAGCGGCAAAGGCTGCTACCGCCAATGGCAACAATGTTGAATCCTGTTGTGCTGTCTGCTCCGACCTGTGAGTTGTCGTCAAAGCGGGTGTAGTGGTTTTCTCCGTAGTATGCGTAGTGGTGGTTTCCGAAGTAGTTATCGTTGTCTGCTGGGTCTGCTCTATTACTGGTTTCCATTGTGCTTTGAGAGTTAACGGCCTGCTTACCTGTACTGTGAGGGGGTTCTGGGTAGATTCTATGTCGCCTTTCCACCCCACGAACTGGTATTTACCATCAGGTGGAGGGATGGCAGTTATCGTGGCCTTGTCCCCGACCCTATACCATCCACCCCCCTCCACACTGCCGGTGTCCGCTGACACGTCTACAAGCACCTTGGCGGATAAAAACTCAGACAATCTTAAGCTGTATTCTTTGTCTAAATATGTGTCGACCTCCATTTCTTTGATAGGGATGATCTGCCATTTTTCAGAGCTTTTGGCTTTGATTGATAGATGGTATCGGCCTGACGGGAGTGCAATCTCCGAGCCAACAGGGATATCTAATTGTTTTGTACCATCCTTAACTTTTAGATACGCGTTCAGGAGCTCCATTGGAATATTGAGATCGTTTAAAACCCTCAAGTTACCATGTATCACGACTGGAATCGTTTTGGTGGATGGATAGTAACCGTCGGCTGAAGCAACGACGGTAACATAGTGGATGCCTGCCAGCGCCGGTGATACCTTAAGCTTGAAAGATCCATCAGTAAGGGTTACGCTCTCTTCAAGGTTTTGGATAGACCCGTCCGGCGACGTTATTGTTGCTGTAACCTTAGCTCCACGTATCCCCTGGCGCCCGAACTGGTCTAAAACATTTCCGGATATTTCTAGCTGTCTTCCGACAAGTCCGACAAAAACGTCTTGACCTGCTGCAATTCTAATACCAGGCCTAGCCTGTTCAACCGATATCCTTTGAGACCTGTCAACGATTATAGGTATTTTCACGAGCTCGCCGAACTGAACCTTCACAGGAATTTTTTCACCCACCTCAGATTCACCATACTTATACGATATCCTGACATATCCGTCCACCCCTTCTTTCTTAGTCCCCACGATGTTGAGGTAGTAGATTCCAGGCCAAACACCGTAGATTGCTAGGTGCTTAGGCTTTGATCCGACGCCTGAATACGTAAGTAGGTTCAGCCCATAGCCGTAGCCGATGTCTGGGTTGAAACCTGCAAACTCACCCAATGGATTTTCAAGCCACATCTCTATAAATGGTGGGTCGCTCGGGAGCAATCCCTGTTTAAGCTCGCCCTCTATTTTCTGTATTTGAGTTTCATTTAGATTCCAGAATTCGTACAATATCTTCGCTTCCTCTCCTCCGGGCAGGTTTGCCTTTGAGTACTTCCAATCATTTAAAACCACGTTGTTTAAGCTTTTAACATTTGTGTAGAGATCTACTATCGAGTTTAAGGCAAATCCCCCGCCAAGCTGTTCCGGTGTTAAGGTTATTTTGTCGATTTCTATAGTTTTGGTTGTTGTACCCATAACGCCGCCCTGAACCTTGTAGTTTACTGTTATGGGATTCTGAGGTATAACCTCTACGCTTGATAGAGCGAATAAGATACTTTTTGTGGTGCCTTCCGGCCACTCATATTTTAAGGCGTTCTGTGCATCTGCCATGGAGGACCATTCGCTGGTAAATTTAATCCCAGAGCTTGTTAAAACCTCAAGCTTGTATGCATAGTTCAGCCTCATGACCACTGTCTCACCGTTTATCTCATAGGGGAGCTCGATGTAACCAAGAGTGCGTGCCCGCTGAATCGCCTCCCGTTGGTTGAGGATGACTTTAAGCCGTGTTTCCCGATCCACTCCCATATTTTCCAAGTATTTTACAAGGTCCGTCACCTCCATAGGTATACCGTCTGGGTTAAGGAATATCGGAATCCGGTTGTTAATTACCTTCCACGCCAGATCTGCGGCAAAAGTTGCCTTAACAAGATCCGATACAGCAGAGCTCAACTCTCTCCTTAATTCCTCTGCAAGCTCCAAATACTTGTAAAGCAGGTCCATGTACCTGGGGTCGCTTGGATCCATAGATTGTAGTTGTTTTTTGAGCTCATCTATCTGTTGGTTTAGCTCATCCGTCTTCCCTGTTTGTGCAGATTTTTGAAGCATCGTTTCATCGGCACTTGTCGTTCTTGTTGAAGATGTTTCGCCGTAGTAGGACCCTGCTTCCCGGCTCTCCGTATGAGCCGTGTATGAGCCCTGCTCTGTAGTACTTAGTGCGCCCCCGCCTAGCTCAACACCTCGTCCCAGGTTATATATCAAAGCCCCCACCGCAGCGTGGTATCTGGAAAGCGGCATTACTGTGAGCACTCCGAACATCTCGCCCGCTAGTTTAATCTCCGGCGGCTTCGTGTTAGGGTCGTCGTCGACGAAGACCGATAACACATCAGGCTTTACAGGTCTTTCGGGCATAAATGCGTTAAACTCAAAACCTGTCCACTCATCCGCTATCCTAGAAACCCCGTCCCTAATCCATTTAGGTATCGAGTCTGGCATGGACGAAAGGTTCTCTCTATTAACATGTACGATCTTTATGCCCTTGGATGCGGCGTAGATGAATGTATGCACAGTCAAGTATGGCACTGTATTATGTATTGCTGCGACAACCTCTCCCTCATAGAAGGAGCCGGGGAGGTAGGAGGGAATTGTGCTTGGGTGCAAATCTCTTATGGAAACCGGTCTTCCCTCAGGTTTGGAAAGGACGCCTATTTCAGGATCGACAACTACATAGGATGCCCACGAGTTCCAACCTATACCAGCGCTGAACATTGGCGGACCGATAACAAGGTTCCCGCCGTTATCAATGAGTTGATACAGCTCGGCCTTATGAATATTGAGAGGGAATACGTGCACAATATGGCGGAAACTCCAAATCCTCTCAATCTGATGCCATCTCTCAATCTGGTACCGCCGCGTCTGAAGGTAGAGTATTCTACCAACTACTTCGTCCTTGTCTATGCCGGAAGTCAGCTTAGGGTCTAATAGGGTTAACAGGGAACCCCTTGCGCCCTCAACCCCTATTTCGCCATAGGCTCTTGTCTTCATGAAGTCCGGTACGTACGCGGCATAGCCCATCAGGCTTTCATCACCCCAGCCTACAAAGCTGTAGCCATCCGGGAGAGTCACTTCATTTTTATCGGTAGCCATCGCCCGGGCAGTCCCGCATCCCCCTCAGATATTACCAACCCGTTAAGGAGAAACTGAGGCCTCAGCAAAACTCTCCTGTCACTTATCCGGATGCCGCTCAAACCCTCAGGCCGGGTTGCAATATAGTCAGCCGCCTGCTTTGATGCGGGTATGAATCGGGCAGTCAGCCGGTAGGCCCCCAAAGCTGATGTAGGAAGCGTGAAGGAGTAATTCCCCCGTGAGAAGTCGTATCCTCTAGCTTCAGACCATTTGGGGTAATAGACAGTAACAAAACCC
>Ga0272447_1001571_pt1 | contig 14062 bp, 6 predicted proteins | sample YNPCB0133_FD_194589 | JGI IMG/M metagenome (GOLD analysis project Ga0272447, IMG submission 194589) | Hot spring microbial mat communities from Yellowstone National Park, WY, United States - YNP-CB-013-3 | ecosystem: Environmental > Aquatic > Thermal springs > Hot (42-90C) > Sediment | place... | reverse complement strand
TTGCACACGACATGTAGTGGTTCTGGAGCGGGAGACGGGACTCGAACCCGCGACCTTCTGCATGGCAAGCAGACGCTCTACCAACTGAGCTACTCCCGCTCGCTTGCTGACGGGTTTGTGGTGGGCGAGAGGAGACTCGAACTCCTACGCCTTGCGGCACCAGATCCTAAGTCTGGCGTGTCTACCAATTTCACCACTCGCCCGTTGGGACGTTGCATTATAATTATACGGAATGTTTGTGAAGATGTCAAGAGGGCTAAGGCGCGATCTGCACCGTCGCCCCCATAGAGACCTGCCCTATCCCTCTGGCTGCGCGAAGCCCAGCGCGATATCGATATCGCGGAGGTCTTCAGGCGACAGTTGTATTCCAGACGCCTTCACATTATCCTCAATCTGCGAGACCTTGCGCGCCCCGATGATGACACTGGACACCATCGGCTGACGCAAGCACCAAGCCAGCGCAAGCTGCGCCATGCTCAATCCATTGCGCTCCGCAATCGGGCGCAGCTTTTGCACCTTCGTCAGCACCTCATCGCTCATCAACCACCGCATAAACATGTTGGAGCTTTCGTCTGCGGCGCGGGTGTCGGGCGGCGGCGGAGAACCGGGTTGGTATTTCCCCGTCAACACGCCTTGCGCCAGCGGCGAGTAGACAATGTTGCCCATGCCCACACGCTCGCACATTGGCAGCACCTCTTTCTCAATCTCCCGTCCCAGCATGTTGTAATGAGGCTGATTGGACACGGGCGGGTCGATGTTCATCTGCTGACACAGGTGAACGGCATCCAATATCTGTGATGCCGACCATTCACTGACGCCCCAGTACAGGATTTTGCCCTGACGGATGAGGTCCCCCATGGCACGGATGGTCTCCTCAAGGGGTGTGTTGGCATCGTAACGGTGGCACTGATACAGGTCGATGTAGTCGGTGCCCAACCGCTTCAGGCTGGCATGGCACTGCTCGAAAATGTGTTTGCGCGACAGCCCTCGGTCGTTCGGTCCCTCACCCATCGGACCCCAGACTTTGGTAGCTAACACGTAGGAATCGCGGCGGAACGCCTTCAATGCTTTACCCATCACCTCCTCTGCCCGCCCTCTTGCATAGACATTGGCGGTGTCGAAGAGGTTAATACCCAACTCATACGCTCGGTGGATACATTGGGTCGCCGTCTCTTCATCAGTGGCGTGCCCGAAGGTCAGCCACGAGCCCAGACTGACTTCGCTGACCTTCACACCCCATTTTCCCAGATTGCGGTACTGCATCTTCCCTCCTCCAGCAGATTCTGAAACGCTGAAGCCTGCTGTATATTAACACGAAAAAGCAACTACGTCAATCCCAGCCCAGCCGTTGACAACCGCGTTCCCTTGTTGCTATAATAAACTTGCCTTCGGTCGGGGTGTGGCGCAGTTTGGTAGCGCGCACGGTTCGGGTCCGTGAGGTCGGCGGTTCAAGTCCGCCCACCCCGACCATTTTGTTTCAGTCGCGTGCCTCTGCGTCGGGCTTCGTTGGAGCTGCTCCCTCCTGTTCACCAGGGGCTGTTGCACCGACGCCACCCACCGGTTGTCCCCAGACCATCAGCCCTCCCAAGTGGCCAGTACGCCCTACCAGCACTGCCGCAGCTAGCACAAGCACCGTAACGATAATGCGTACCGACATCAGGTCTCTATCGTCGGGCTGTGTTGGCAACCGACGGGTATAAGTGCCGAGATACGCTGCTAGCACAAACAAGGCAAGCCCCGCCGCCACGAGTGTCAACAGCGCGAGGGTCTCGTGCTGTTCCCCAAATAGTTCTAGACGCGCACTGCCTTCAGCGAATTTCTCGGCTGCGCCGCCCGTGAAGTATGCGCCCAGTCCACCCACAAACCCCGCGACGAGCAGAATGAGCGTAACGTTGCGCCAAAAGGACGTCCCTTTGGTCAACCAGACAAGAGATGTCACAGCCGCCAGCATGATAAAAGCAATCGGAAAGTGTACGACCACAGGATGCAGAATGGGAATCTGATACATCTTACCTCCTCGACTACTGGATATATTTACATACGCTCGCATCCGCGACATTGTTCATGTGTCGCGTCGCCATAGCAACCAACACCCGAATCCCGCCGCAGCCCCTCCTAAATGGGCAAACGCCGACACCTCACTTAAGCCTGCTATCTGTTGGAGCACTCCCAGTAACTGCAGTATCAACCACAAAAGAGCCAGCCCCCACGCAGGTAGATTGAAAACCTGAAAGTACCACCACCACCGCCACATGAGGTACAGCCTCGCGTGCGGAAATGCTAGGGCGTAGAAGGCAATTAACCCCGAGATGCCCCCACTGGCACCCACGCAAGGAATGTCCGAACGCGGTTCAAAGGCAATATGCACGATATGCCCTGTCAGAGTCGCCAACAATAGCAACAGCACGAAACGCCCGTGTCCCACGCGGTCCTCCACGTTATCTCCAAATACAATCAGGAAATAGAGGTTGCTTAGAAGATGAAAGAGGGAACCATGCACGAAAAAGCTGGTGAATAGCGTGATACCGCCGTACCGCCACCACTGCGACGGAATCAGGGATAGCGTGTTCAGGGCGCGCTCCATGTGGAAAAAGGCGAGGATGCTGATGACAGCAATCGTGAAGGCGGTAATCCATGTCATATATGGTTGGCGTTGCAGGAAGTTATCCTCTTCCACTGGCAAGCCCAACACTAACAATGCCACTTGCAAGAGGTTATCGGGCATGTCCTCCCCGATACCATATCGCTGGTTGCGCTTGCTCAGCGCTTCCACCTTCGCTATTGCCAGAGCCTCCTTCGCTTCGGGAGGCAGGTCTGGCTGTGAGGGTTTCACGGGAGGCGCGGCGGCAGGCATCTGCTCTAGCTCACCCGCATCCGTCCAGACAAATTGACACAATTCGCACACATCTACCGCCACCGGCAGGTTCGACCCTACCGATGCCTGATTCATCGGCTTGCGGCACGACGGACAGAGCAACGACGACCTAACGCGCCCCTGCGTCGCAGCCACCCACAGTGTGCGCACCATGCGCTCCTCCACCGCCTTGCGCAAAACGGACAGCGCAACCGCCCGTCCTCCACAGCGAGCGCACTGCCACACCAGCCCTGCATAGGACTCGTAGCGCATTAACGGTTCCTGGCAACGTGGGCATACCATCGGGTGGAGACCTCCCTGTCGCTATGTTTTTAGACAGACGCGACCTTGTTTCCTCATTGATGATGGCACACGTTTCGTGGCAGGAGCTTCATCGGCTGAAGATGAACTTTCAACAACAGAAGGATACCAACCTGGAGGTTATCTATGACAGCCATACGCTGGGTACCTCTGAACGAATCCGGATGCGGAGGGTGGCTCACCTCCGTCGCCGTCAGTCCACATAACCCTATGCATGTTCTGCTGGGTGGCGATATGCTGGGCATCGGGCTGAGTACGGATGGGGGCGACAGCTGGCAATCTACGTTCGGCTTGCCCAGCTGGGAGATTTCAGACTTCACCTTTCATCCCACTCACCCGCGCACGGTGTGGGCGGGCACGATGAGCGGCCCCTGCCTGAGCACCGATGGTGGACGACACTGGCGGTTAATGCGGAACGGTTTCCCCCCGACCAGCGACTGGCACTACTCGGCTCCCATCCAAAAGGTTCTCATCAACCCACGTCACCCTGACCATCTCATTGCCTTCGGCGGCTCCCACCGCCAGTGGCACTCGCCAGGAGAACCCCTGTGGGGAGCCGTCTGGGAGAGCAAGGATGGAGGCCATCGCTGGCGACGTGTTGGCACTGTGGCTGCTCGTCATCCTGAGAATCCACATTCGCCGAGCGGTAACATCGTAGGCGTAGAAGCCGCAGACAGCACGTTTACCACCTTCTATGCGGCGGTGCCTGGTGCCGGGGTCTTCATGAGTACAGACGGCGGTAGAACGTGGCGACCGCGCAACAACGGCCTGCCCCATCTGCAGGTGATGGACATCGCGGCACACCCGCGCGACCCGCAAAGGCTCTGGGTAGCTCTAAGCAACTATCAAGCCCAGCCGGGGCAACCTGTATTGCCGGGCGGAATATACCGCAGCGAGGACGGCGGACGCCACTGGAAGCCGTCGGTCAACGGTCTCAGCACCAAAAGCACTACCGACCCTAACCTGACCGCACGCTATGAGGCGATAGCCGTTGCGCCCACGCAACCCGACATCTTGCTTACCGCCGACACTGCCTGGGATGGAAGCACCCTCTACCGCAGCACCGATGGCGGAGCCAGCTGGCATGCGATTTTGCGACGGCAGGATGTAGACTGCGCTTATCCTGCGGGGCTGGGAGCAACGGTGATTGAGTTTGCTCCGCATAGCGCGAACACCGCCTTTGTGGCAGGCAGCGAATACGTCTTGCGCACCCGTGACGCTGGCAAAACATGGACGGATGTAACCGCTAAGCGCGTCGGCGAGAATCGGTGGCGGGGCAGGGGTTTTTCTGGGTTGTGCTGTGTCAACTTTCGGTTCCATCCGCGTAACCCCCGTCACGCTGTACTTCTGGCGATGGACCATGGCAACTTCTGGCAGAGTCGCGACGGCTTACGCAGCTGGACATGGGGCGGTGATGGTATGCCTACTTGGGGCGGCGGCAACGACGTAGCGTTCGCTGATGACTCAGGCGATGTGATGTTTGTGACACTGGGGCAGTTTGACAACTTTGAAGGCATCGCACGCACCACCGATGGGGGCAGGAGCTGGACGATACTAGCTGGCGCGCTGCACGGATTGCCAGAACGATACGCCCGAGCGCAGCCCTTAGGAATCCATGCCGCTTCTCCTCAAGAAGTATGGGCAGCCGTAGGCGGTAAATTGTACTACACCGCCGATGGCGGTGACCACTGGCAGGTGATTCACGAGGCTCGTGGTCTAAGCTGGATAACGCCTGTATCGCCCCGCGCTCGCGCCTTTTACGTCTGCAGTGAGTCGGGCGTGTGGTTTACCTCCAACGGCAGAGAACTCAAGCTGCTGGAAGGCTCTCCGAAACCGTGTACCTGGGTGGCGGTAGACCCGCTATTTCCCGAACGAATCTATGCCACGGCGTGGCGCAGTGCTGAGTACGGCGGATTGTGGCGCTATGAATCGGGCAAATGGACACGCCTGCGCGATGATCGCTATATTTCACGGGTCGCGGTCTGTCCGACCAATCCGAGACGGCTGGTCGTTTCCACTAGCGACCATCCGTATCATGATATCTGCTTTGCCACAGGCGTGTGGGTGTCCTCGGATGGCGGAACATCCTGGAGCCAGCAGAACGACGGATTAGCTTGTTTGCGGGGTGACGTTATCGCATTTAATCCACATGACTCGACACAACTGGTCTTCGGCACATTGGGTAGAGGGTTCTTCGTCGGCAGGTGGCGATAGCTAGAATCCCGCAGCAATCAGGTCTATCTGCCATCGGCGGGTCAGGCTCGACCAGGTGAGCAGCAGTTCACGGATTCCAATCCGGTATCCCACCGAGAGCTGCAAATCGTTGTAGCGCGTGCCTTGAAAGCGGTTGTAACTGAAGTTCGCCCCTATCCGCCACAACGCGCTCAAGCGGTAGGAGGTATCGGCAAACAGGGTCAACGAGTCGCTGTCTAAAATACGAGTGCCCACCAGTGAGGCGTTGAACCGCTGTCCGACAGACCAGGCGAACATCCCGCTGAGCCGCTGTCTGCCGTAGCCCGTCACCTGCACCAGCCGGTCATGTGTGTAGTCGTAAGTGAGGCTTAGAAACGCCCCATCCCATAGCGCTCTGCTGGCGGAAACGGTCGCCAACAGGTTGCCACCTGCAGCCTGACTGCTGCCCCAGAGGTAGCTTGCCGCCAACGAGGAGTTCACGGCAAAGCCTGCCAGCCGTAAAGGAGTGGTGTATAGTCTGGAACGCACACCGGCACCATCCGTGCGCAAGCGCTGGTTAGAGAACTCCGTCACCCGGCTGCTGAAAGTGGTGGAAACGGTCATTCTCAGCGAGCTGCCCAGCTTCACCGGGTTGCTTTCCACATAGAGGTCGCTTCGACGGTCACGGTAGCGTGTGCCGGCTAGGCTCTGTCCTCCCGACAGGTTCAACCCGATCCGTCCCCGTCCGAAGCCGTAGGACAAACCGCTGTTTACATACAGGTGACGATGCGCGGGTATATCCACAAACAGATGTGTGCTGGCGCTTGGACTGAACCAATGGGCGTGGCTCCAGCGCAGACCCCAGTCCCCCCGAGTCAGACTATTTAGTGCCAGCGCCCCTTCCATGACGCCCGGACGGTTGTAGGTATGCTCTAGGTCTAGCGACCAGCCAGGGCGTATCGCATACACTGCACGTCCCACTCGTTGGGCATGGCGCAGGCGCAACGCGCCTACTGCCTGCGGCGAGACCATGTAATACAACGGCAGGTCGATGCTCAATCCCCCCGAATTGATACCGATTATCTGTTGACCCAGCGGCTCGCCTGTACGGAAACTGAGATCATACATCGGCAGCGTCAGCAGCTTCTGCCCAGCGACGTACAGTTTGGCGTTACGAAACTGGACACGCTCGCCCGGAATAAGCAACGCACTGTCCACCACAAACAGCAGCTCGCTCGCAGAAAGGTCGATGTATGCATACGCATCGGGTTTACTCACCGTAACCGGCTCTTGCTCCCATAGTGGGCCTTTAAATATTACCTCGCGCACCCGCTCGTCCTCCACAATCACAGCCTGTCCCTCGTCACGACGGGGGGAGTATCGTAGTCGCTCCGCAACTAACATCCTCTTGCCACGAGTCAGAACCGCTCCCTCCGCAATTAGCAGGTCGTCGTCGAGGCGGTACTGGTAGCTACGCGCCTGTAGCCGTACGTTGCCCACTATCATCTCCGCCTTCTGTTCAGACGAGACTGCCTCCACGCAACGCCAGCCGACGCTATACGCCAAATATTGAGACGAGGAAAACAGATAGGTGCTTACCCGCTGGCGTAGCATTTCGGGGTCATCGGTGAAAGCAAGCCGTACCTCCGCAAACGCGGATGCGCCAGGAACGGTGGCTGTAATGGTGGCGATGCCGGGCACAGCAGAACTCGTTAATTGGGTGCGAGCGGTTCCCGCGCTGGTGACTACTACTGTATCCCGAAGCACCCCCGACGATGTGCTAAACTGAACCTGCGTGCCATCTGGTACGAGGTTCCCTCTGTCGTCGCGCACCTCTGCGCTAATGAGTGCAACCGATTTGCCATCTGCTAAGAGGATAGTCGGAGAAACTGACAGTTTGAGGCTATAAAGCGGCGCTGCGCCTTGCGCAACGCCGCCTAAGCTTAGCCACAGCAACAACAATAGACCCGTGCGCCGTTTCACGCACCCTCGCCTCTCTCAGTATGGTGACGGAGGAGGAGGTTCCGTACCAGCACCGCTGCTGCGAGACCCAGTCGCAAAAGCAGCAATCAAGCCCAATCCCAACACAATCCAGCCAACACTCGAGCCGCGCTTCACCGCTGGCTTCTTCATTGGAGCCGCGCTTGGCTGCACTACGCTAACTTCGCCAATAGCCAGCTCCTGTAATACCCGATTAACAGCCTCAGATACCGCTTTCGCGTTCAACTCGTCCTGCGTGCTCGTTGCCGTGCCCGTCGCCTCCGCCGAGATAGCCACAGTTTTGAGCGTGCGCCCACTCTTCACCTCAATCCATTGCACCGACACCGACATAGAGGCTCTATACGCGACCCCGTCATAGCGGTAGTCCTCGATGAGGCCTGCAAGCACGTAATCCGTGCCGACCTCTCTTCCTAAGCGCACTGCCACCTCTGGGTCGTCAAAAGGCGGGGTGATATCTGCCACACGCAATCGCCCCTCTTCGACGGCGCGCACAATGGAAGGACTGGATGTACTAAACTGAACCACCTCGAACTTGCCAGTTCCCCGTAGGCTCGACGTCATCGCGCGGGTCAGGCTGGCGCCAAGCGCGGCAGGCACAGCCGCCTCGCTCTCCGGCGAGGGGGCAAACGTTAACACCATTACCGTCGGTGGCAACGGCCTGCCCTGAGCAGCCACTGCCCCGCCGGGGCTAACTAACACAGGCGGCAGCATGGCAAGCGCCACCGCTCGCGCCGTCCACATCCGCACGGATGTCCGTCGGAAAGCATTCATTGCCTCAAACCTCCTCGTCATGCTCTCGAATATCTTAAAGGGGGGCTTCCCCCGAAGAGAAGCCCCATGCTACTTACCTAGTCAGCACTATCGGCTGTACCACGCTGGCGGACTGTCCGTCTTCTGTGGTCGCAGTAACTCTCACTAGGTAGGCCCCTGCGGGCACAGCGACGCCTGCGCTATTGCGCCCATCCCACGTTACGCTGTTGACACCGCGCCCGGCCGCCTGACCCGCCTGCAACGCACGTACAGGCTTCCCAGCGGCATCTGTAATCTGCACCGTCACTGAAGCCTCTGTGCTGAGGGTGTAAGCAATCTGCACGCGGGTGCTGCCCGCCACACGCGTCTGCATCATCCGTACGTTGCTAATAACCGCTGCCGTGCGCACTCGCGGCTGCACGATAATCTGGAACCGTCGCGTGCCTCCCTCTACTCCACTGCTGTAGGTGTAAGACGGCAGCGAGGTCATCACCCGTCGCACGTTCGCGTCTAGGTCCACCAGCACCATCTCGAAGTGCCGACTTACTTTCGCTACATTCGGCCAAGAGAGGGTTACTGGTGTATTTGGCATATCGGTATGCACCTCAAAGTTGAACACCTGCCGCGGGCTCGCGCTGCGTCGCACGTCGATTGCCAGCGGCGCACCGCTCTCGGGCGACCGCAACACGACATGCACGTAGTTCTCGAACGGAGCCGGTTTCTCGATTTGCAGGCTGTCCGACGACACGCCGATGTAGTTAGCGGAGTCAATGCTGGTACCCGCTCGAGCCACCAGCTGAACCATCCATTCGCCCTCGCTCATCTTCGCGGAGCGGGTAACGCTCCTACCGCTGCCTGAACGGCTCCCAGGCGGGTTGAGGATGAGTTCGGCATCCACTAAGGCGCGTATCCAGTAACCCTCGAACGGCTGCAGGTTCTCGCTGGCGGTAACTAACCTATAAGCGTTCTGAGCGGGGTCGTAACGCCACGCGTAGTCACGCACCAGACCTCGCTTCGCCGCTTCTTCCAGCGACATGGTCTGACCGGCGACTCGCACCTGTGCCGCTCCAAGCAAGGTCGGCTGCAGATACACGGAGCCGATCATGTTCCAGCCTCTTACCAACGGGATAGAGAACGGCTGGGTCTGGTCGGCCAACGTACCAGTTGGCGTCACAGTCACTGGCTCAAAGGCACGTACCCAGTAACCAGCACCCTCCTGCGCCCTCACGCTGGCGCCGCGCACGTAGCGGTTCTCTTGCGGCAGCCAGCGGACAAGGTTGACGGAGCGCGTGTCGAACCCAAACAAGAAGTCGGGGTCGCTGGACGGCGGTATCAGCGGGATAGAAATCATGCTAACACCGCGCTGGATGGTGAAGGTAGCTCCCTGCACCTGCACCGTTACCGGCGCGCTGTTTACCCCATCATACTCTGCGTTGCCTAGCCATGAGGCGTAAGCAGTCCAGGTACCAGTGCTTCTGGGCGTGAATTGCACCGAGAAGGTGCCATCGGCTGCCGTCGCTACGTTGCGCAATTCGCCTGCACCCACTGGCGGCGAAATCAACACCTGCACTGTCTCGTTAACCGTCGTGCTGCCAGACAGCAGGAGTTGCCCGTTCAGGGTCACGGTCTCGCCAAGCAGAGCAATGGTGCTTGGTGCGGTGAGGGTAATTGTGGCTCTATTCACGGTAGGACCAGTCTGCAGCTCTGTGCCAGGTCCAACTGCCGGGTCGAACTGGTCCTGAGCGCGGAACCGGAAGGTATGCGTACCTTCAGTCAGGCGACGCCGATACTGGTAGGTGACACCCTCCACGAAGTTGGTGCTGGTTCCCACCCGTGTCATGGCGTACCAGGTGCCATCGATATTGACCTGCACCTCACCACCCGGCGCGCCCGTAAAGGCACGCGGTGCATCGTTGTCGGCGTCCTTATAGGTCACCTCAAACACATACTCGGTGCTGAGCTTACCTGAAGGTGGTGTCACACGCGGGTTGACCAGCTGCGGCGGGTTGTTCACCTGCGGTCCCGTGCCAGCGAGCGGGTCGGCATCTGCCCCGTAGTCGTCTCTGGCGATGAACCGGAAGCCGTAGCTGCCCGGCGCGAGGTTCGAATTGGCTGGTACCTGCGCCGTGTAGATGACACCGCTCGTGTAGTCGGTGCCACTGCCAGTCATGTCTAGCGTGCGCTCGGTGTTATCGGGCTGGATGACCACCACCCGCACAAACTCAGGCGCATCGCCATCCGCATCGGTGTAGGTCACGGAGTACTGGAACGCCGCCCGTCCAGACTCACGAACCGGAACCACTGTGCCGTTGCTCAGCACCGGGTTGGCGTTGGTCACCGTGGGGCCGTCGCCCAACAACGGGTCAGCGTCTACTGTGCCATCATTCGCTTCAAACCGGAACTGGTAGTTACCCAGCAGCAGTCGCGAATTAGCAGGAATAGTACCCGCGAAGGTCACCCCTCGAGTGTAGTCACCCGAGCCAGTGAGGTCGAGCACCTGCTCAGTGCCGTCTGGTCTCAGGATGCGCACCCGCACGAAGGCGGGAGCATCACCGTCGCCATCGGTGTATTTCACTCTGTAGGTGAAGGCGGCGTTATGCGACCCCACAGATGGTGTGACAGTACCCTCGCTAAGCACAGGCGTGAGGTTTACGACCTCAAAGGTGCCGCTGACTTCAGGTGCCTCTTCCCGGAAGAAGGTATCCTGCGCCGCAATGCGGTAGGTGTGGCTGCCAAGGGCAAGCGGCGCTGGCACCTGATACCGATACACCACGCCCGCCCGGTAATTGGTTCCACCTGTCGAGGTCATATTGACACCCGTGGGGTCGCCATCAATGAACAGCCTCACAAACTGCGGAGCGTCGTTATCGGCATCTCGGTAAGTGACCAAGAAGATGGGGCGAGCCACCTTGGAAACCTGTGTGGTCGCCGTGCTGCCATCGGTGGTCACTCTGTGGTCTAACAGCTCTGGCTTGTGGTTCACCGCTACGTTCTGCACAGCGGTCGTGAACGCACCGTGCTGGAACCGGAACTGGAAGCGATGCTGTCCGGGCGTCATGGGTGGTGTCGGCGCGTTCAGCGTGCGGCTGTAGGTTACGCCGTTACGGAAGTCCGTCGGCGACGGGTTAGCGGGGATGGTCTCGCTCAGCACATACGGTATGCCATCCACGAGTACCTCGATATTGCCCACCGGAGGCGTGCCCGCAGGGTTCGTAAAGGTAATCTGGAATGCGTAAGCCGCATCGCTGCGCCCGCGCGGTTCGGTGTTGCCCGCAGGCGTAATCGTTACGCGCGGGTTAGACAGCTTGTTGAAGTCGTTCACACTCGGACCGCTGAATTCGCCTGTTGCAGGCAGACGGACGGTGGCTGCACCATCGGACGCTACGAAGTGATACTGGTGCACCGCCGGTTCAGCGCCCAACGTCGTGGCATATTCAAAGACCGTACCGCGCTCGTAGTCTGGGGTACCGCTGGGCACCATATCATACTCCGTGCCGTCGATCCACACCCGCATGAAGCCGCCGTTCAACGCCACTGGCGCCTGTCCTTCCGCGTCTCGATATAGCACACGGAAGGTATAAACCGTGCCCTGGTCACCACTGGTCGGCGTCAACGTGCCTCCGGTCGGCTCCTCTAACACGGGTGCAGTGTTCGCCACCACGTTGGGACCCAGTTGCCAGTCCGTCGTGGTCACAACGGTACCGTCGGATGTAGTGAACCGAAACTCCGTCTGACCGATGGGCAGTTTGATGCCAGTTACCTGATACACCACGCCATCGGAGTAAAGCGTGCCACTACCTAGCGCGATGCTCATGTCGCGCTCAAACACCTGACCCGGGTCGGCAGTATTGCGGTACTGCACCTTAATGAATGTGGGCGCGTCGTTGTTCTTGTCCACGTACTTGGTGCGGAAGGTGAACGACGTCGCCGTGTTTTCGAATCTATCCGATGCAAGGTAATCGCCACCCACATCGGCTGGGTCGGGTGTCCAGTTGACATCAGTACCCACCACAGTCGCTGGTCTAACTAAGTAGGGTGGTTTGTTCTCCACCACTATCGGACCAGCGATAGTGTTTTCTACAATGACCTTGTTGGCGTCGTCGTTCGGGTCGGTTGTGGCATTAGCAGGTAGCAGAACTGTCTCGCCCTCGAGCCGAGTATTCGGGTCGAAGGGGTCTCCCCAGTTATCTACAAACTCGAAGTAGTAGTGTCGCGTACCCGCCTGCAGCACGATACTCGGGTCGGAGGAGGTCTCGAACTTATATACCACTCCTTCCGAGAAGTTCACTGTGGGCGGGCTCTCACGCACCATGTTCACTGTGACCCACGTTCCGCGCGGTGCGGGGTCATCACGCAGCTGCAGGTGAAGTCGCGCCCGCACGGGACGCTGGTTATTCGGGTCAGTGTACTTCACCCGAAAGACAAAGTTGGTGCCTTGCTTGCCCGTCGCTGGGGTAACCGAATACTCAGACAGTATCGGTTTGGTGTTGACGAAGGGTCCCATAAAGAAGTTGCGTCCCTTCGGGTGGATGCCTCCAGCAGGCAGAACCGGGTCGTCTAGTGGGCGCACAGGGAACCGTACCGTTCGGGTACCGTCGTTCGCCTCAAAGTAGTACGTATGCGGTCCTCTCGGCAGTCGTGTGCGCGCCACGTAGATGCCTGGGTTGGTCTGCGACGGGTCTAGTGGCTGCATGGTCAGCTGGATTGGATAGCTACTGCCAGTAAAGTCGTTGCTGATGAATACCTTAATGTACGCGGGGTCCCTATCGCCTTGATACAGGATCCGGAATTCGAACACCGTATCTTCGGTACCCATCGCTACTGGGAAGGATTGCGTGCCCGGGGCAGTTGGACCTGGCTGCGGATGGAACGGACCGTTCGGCAGCTGGTAGTCTGGGTTCCAGAAAACCGTCGAATCGCCATCCGCACGCCGAACCGTACCCAAGTGCAGGAAGTTCGGCTCTAACAACGAACGGAACCCGCTTAGCACAGGGGTTATACGCGGATGTTGTCTTGACCACAGTGGATACGAAGGGTCGAATAGCGGATGACCCGGTTGCAGTACTGCTAAAACACTGTCCTCTGTTGCAAAATGGTCGAGACCTGCACGAAACTCATACTGGTGCACGCCATAACTTCCGGTAACAAAAGCGTTGTCGGTAGGCCGCCCGTACTTGTATGGCAAACCGTATCGCTCGTCATCTCGGGCGCTGCTGTAGTGGGTGGGCTCCCAAATATATTCGTACACCACCCCGTTTCGGAAATCTTCTGGGGTGAGCGTGCCTAGCGGTATCGGGTTACCGTTACGGTCGAACTTGTAGATAGGCACCATCCAGTGATACTGCCCATCGAGGTAGAGATAGACCCCGCCGAAATCAACATAACGGACCCCCCCAATCACTCTTACGTCTGTGCGTCCTGTGCCCCAGACATCGGGATAGTGTGGTGCTGGAATAGTAGGCGGGATCGATGGGTCTCGCACGAAGTTATAAGTGTACGAGCCATCGGGATTGACATTGAAAGTTCCGATGGGCTGCGGCGGCAAACCCTCGGGATGGCTATAGGTCACGCGAAAGCGGTAACGGGTGGAGCTCGAGCCGTCGTCTGGTGCCAAGGAGTCAAGCGGGTCAGGGCGAAGTGGGTCTCTCTGCAGGGGGTCTAGTGCCGCTAACACCTCATCGTCGAAAAGCGTCCTAACACGCCAGAGCTGGGCACGTGATAGCACACCCTCGGTGACTTGTGGGATGACAATGAGGGTATCGGGATTGAAGGGGGCTGTTACCGGGTTCTGCGGTGCGTCGGTACGCCAGAATACCACTATACCCAGCCGCCATTGACCAATCCCGATATCGCTTCCTTTCATAGCCGCCCGGTATCGGTTGTTACCGATTGGGATGAGACGCAGCCTCGGGTCTCCGTTAAACGTCACAAAAACTTCTAAGATTACCTCGTTGTCCGCTCCCG
>Ga0272447_1001569_pt1 | contig 14064 bp, 10 predicted proteins | sample YNPCB0133_FD_194589 | JGI IMG/M metagenome (GOLD analysis project Ga0272447, IMG submission 194589) | Hot spring microbial mat communities from Yellowstone National Park, WY, United States - YNP-CB-013-3 | ecosystem: Environmental > Aquatic > Thermal springs > Hot (42-90C) > Sediment | place... | reverse complement strand
TCAAGCGGCCGTTCGGGCTGGCCGACAGCGGCCTGGTCGTGGTTGAAGCCCAGGCAAAGGGCGGGCCAGGGACGTTAAGCGTCCGCGACGATAATGGCAATACTGTCGAGGCGCGCTTCGCCGGCGCAGCGGGCTGGCAACCGCTCAGCGTCACCTTGCCCCTCGCGCCGAGCGCGTCCCGGCTGTGGGTGGCGCTGCGCGGGGCGGATGGCGCGACCGCGTTCTACGCCGACGGCCTGCGCGCGTATGCCCAGGTCGGCGGGCAGGCGATCCCGCTGCCGCTGCCCAATCCCTCGGCCGAGGATGCGCTGCCGGTCCTAGGGCAGATCGTCTTGGAAGTGGCCCAGCCGCTGGGCGTTTACGGCCAGGCGGCCCGGCTGGTGCGCGAATACCGCGAGAACCTGGCTGCGCTGCCGGCGCGCCTGCCGACCGCGATCGCCTTCGTCCAGCAGAGCTTCTGGGGCAAGTTCGGCATCTTCGCCCGCGCGGCCACGCCCACGCTCGACATCGGCTGGGTGACGCTGCTGGCGGCGCTGGCCGGCGCGGTCCTGGGGCAGGCTGTCCGGCTGATCGCAAACCAACAACCCGACCCGGACACCGCGGCGCTGCTCGGCCTGTGGCTGCTGGGCGGAGGCCTGCTGATCATCCAGACCTTCGCGCCGCTGCTGAGCTTCGCCGCCGAGAGGCTGTGGCTGCCGCAGGGCCGCTACCTGTTCGGCGGGATGGCGCTGCTCGCGCCGGTGGTGGGCAGTTGGCTACTAACACGAAACAAAGAGGAATTGTCCAAAGCTGTCCTGGTGGGCTGGATGGGGCTAACCCTACTCGCTCTTAACCTGATGCTTTATAATGATGCGTACCAGTATTACTCGCAGATGATCAAGTAAATCGGGTGCTACACGATTAGGAGCAGACTACTCCTCCGTGATGCGCCGTGCCAGGCGATCCAAGGAGGACGATCTCAGGGTGAAGCGTATACAGATATGGCAACAGTTAAGGTCCCCCTAACCGTCTTTACTTTGACTCTGTCTCTATTTGCCTGTAGCCAGCCAGTTGCGTCACCGCTTGGTTCTCCGATACCCTCTCAAATTGCGACTGAGTCTGATACAGCGTTTTCGGAGTCACAAGAGGTGGACGCGCTGCTGGCTTCACCATCTACTGATATACCGGGTATCCTAGTCTTTGTTTCTGATATATCAGGCAAATATCGTATAGGAACACTCGATTTGAGAAGCAAAACTATTAGCACGCTCACCTCAACTTCTTTTGATGCAGATCCTAGCTTGTCAAGCGATGGTAGGCGAATACTTTTTATCACAAACCGTGTAAGAAATCCTTACTACGACATATATATTATGAATATCGATGGATCTGATCAAAAGCCAATCGATAGTGCCAACGATTTATCTATAAGAAGTAACTTTGCACCAGTTTTGAGTCCAGATGGCCAGTATGTTGTCTTTCATTCTGATCGTGACTTGAGTGGCAACATGGATATTTATGTTGCTGAAATATCAGGTGGCAAGTCAAAAAGACTTACTAATCATCCTGCTATGGATATTAATCCCAGTTGGTCTCCAGACGGGAGATATATAGTGTTTTCATCAGACAGAGATGGACAATATGATATATATATCATGGATTCAGATGGAAGTAATCTTAAGAAATTATTCAATAATCCAGAATATTCAGATCTATATCCTAGATACTCGCCTAACGGTCAATATATAGCGTTTACTGTTCAGTTTTATTTAGGAGGTGGTGATAGTCATATCGCACTAATTAGAAGTGATGGCAGCGGATACCGAATGGTCACTCAAGGTAGGGGGCAGTATCAACGCGCAACCTGGGCTGGAAATCAAGCCTTGGTTTTCTCTGGTAGGCGTAGTGTTTATGATAAATGGCAAATATTTATTACTAGAATAGATAATTTCAATCCTATAAAGCTGACACAAGGTGAGGCGAATTTCTATACTCCTAGCTTATTAGTTCTAAAATGAAAATTGTACCTAGAATCTTGATAGTTATTTTGGGATGTATGTTGCTTGGCTATTTTGTTCTAAGAAACGAAATACAGCCCAGCATCTCTCATCGTATGCCGTTAGAGGTGTCTTGGGTAAGTGCGCTGGCTGCTACTTTACGTCACGATCTAGTCAGTGGTCGCGATTACTACTATACTTACGGTCTTTTATCTCAGATTATAGCTTACTTAGCGTTCAGTTTAAGCAATAAGGGTAATGAAGTGCTTTCTTACTCGGATATTATAAATGCATTTCGAATCTTGAATATACTGCTATTTGGAATTATATCTTTACTGTTTAATAAAAACACATTCTACACAATTTTAATATTTATACATATTTCTTTTATAAACTTATTTACATTTGATACACCCTTATCTCTATCTTTTAGTTTCAGAGGTTTACTATTACTACTCCATGCTTTTGTCATTAGTAAAATCTTTTCTTCTAATGGTAATACGTTAAGACGTTTAGGTTCTTCGCTGTTTGGTATTTCCTCTCTGATCTCTCAACTACTTACCGCTGAGCTGGGTGTGTATTCTGTTTTGCTATTTATCTTATCTTCTATGGTTATATTGCTATCAGGTTTGAATTTTATCAACTTTAAGCGTATGATTGAATCTAATTTAATAATGATAGGATCGTATTTTGCTTCTAATATCTGTATATCATTTATATTCTTATTGACAGCTCGTTATCCCATAAATTTATTTGATTATCAGCTGTATACTCTGGAGTTAATACGAGGCTATGCAAATACAATGGGTGTGCCTTGGGCTGCTGATTCAAGAATGACTGTGGTATTGATACTTCTTACTATCTCGACAATTTTCTTTACTATAGTTATATCTAATAATACAAAAACACAAGAGAGAAATATGATTATATGCTCTTTAATTGCTGCAATTATTTTTATACGTCAAGCCACACTCCGTAGTGATATAGGACATATTTTATCTGGCTTTACACCTTTGATTATTTTATTTCTATTGTTAATAAACTGGCTGAACAAAACTTATTTGAAGTTAATTTGGTTCACAAATGTATTTCTTTTGGCTACAGCTTGGCCACTAACAAATTTAAATTTTAATCTATTGAGTTCATCTTATAAAATTAGCGCAGAAGAGATTATATCTAGTGAGTTAAACTTTATCGGTCAAGCAAATCAATATCTAACTAAAAAATATATTTTAAATTTTCCATCAGAAAACTATATTGGTATAATATTGCAAAAAGAGCTTGTCACCCCCGTGCTCTTAGCTCATAATGCTCATACAGTTCTACTACAGGAGCGCTATGTTAAAATTCTGAAGGATAGACAAAAAGAATTAGACGTGACTTATGCTTTAGATAATATAGCCACTGGTGCAATTGACAGAGTTCAGCATATCTCACGAGTTCCGATAATATTTGATTATTTATGGCAAAACTATAAGTTAAAAGAAAATGTAGCTATTAACAATGGTATTTATATTCTTCAGCCACTTATTAAACCATCTCCTGCTCCGCTGGAGTATTTGCTTCGGTTCGAGGTGCGACAAGAGGGACAACAACTTGTCGCCTATCTGAAACAGGCAGCCCATTGCCCGCTGGTAAAGATTGAGATGTATGTTGCCTACCCGATCTACGCATTCCTCGGACGTTCCAACGGCATCTGGGCTCAATTCCTTAACGGCAGTCAGCTAGTCCATGAGTCCGGCTTGGTGGCTATTGAGACAAACCGCACTTTTTATACCTATATCAGTTTATTGGATGATAAAGATTTTTACAGTTTGTTCTCAGAATATTCTTATTTACCAAAGCAATGGGATAGACTGATTTTATCTTATAGGGATACAGGCTTCCTAGGTGTTAATCCAAGCGACTTGCGGATCAGTGAGCTTTACTGCGTTAACAAAAGATGATTAGAGATGTTTTAGTCCTTGGCTGGGATGGTGCCGAGCCGAGTCTTATCGCTAAGTTGCTCGCTCAGGGTCGGCTTCCTAATCTTGCACGCCTTATTGCTACTGGTCGCCAAGGTATTCTGCGCAGCACCATTAGACCAGAAAGTTCTGTTGCTTGGACTTCATTCGCCACCGGTGTTCACCCTGGTCAGCACGGTGTGTTTGGATTTATGCGCAGCCAGCCAAACTCTTACCATACCCGACTGGTAAGTTCAGCAGACGTAAAATATCCTTTCTTCTGGGAAGTGCTTAGCCAGCATGGGTATCGTGTGGGCATACTCAACATGCCGATGACCTACCCGCCTCGCCCGGTAAATGGCTGGCTGGTCTGCGGTCTCATGACCCCAAGTTCCGCTTCGACATTCACATATCCACCAGAACTGGGCGCTCATCTTCTCAGACGTGGGTACATCATTGATGCTGATCCGATGGGATTGACAGGCTTAGATCGCGAGGCTTACGTTGAATACCTAGCATCTCTTGTTCGCATGCGAACGCAAATCGCATACGATCTTTTCTCTCGAGGAGAGTATAATTTAGGTGTTATCGTGTTCACCGAGCTAGATCGACTGCAGCACTTTTTCTGGGCCGACATAGATGAGAATCACCCCCTTCGTCCTGAACGGCCACAGCCAGATGCGATTTACGCACACTATGAGCTCCTAGATTCCTCTCTCGGCGAACTCGCTCAGCTAGTTGGCCGCGATGCTGAGATTATTGTGATGTCCGATCACGGTTTCGGGCCTTTTGCGAAGCAGTTCTATGTTAATGCTTGGTTAATCAAAGAGGGATTTCTTAAATTAAAAAATGAAAATAATAAAATAAAAGATACTCTATTTTTAGAAACTCTGAGATTCTTAAGGAAAATTAACTTGATGCGCTCAGTGAAAGTTCGTTTGTTTGGTAGATGGTCGCTTATCAAAGCTGTTGAAAGGGATATGTTTGTTGATTCTATAGATTGGCCAAATTCACAGGCTTGGTTTACCGAAGTAGGAGGTATCCGCATAAATCTTAAAGGCCGCGAGCCAATTGGGGCGGTTCATCAGCAAGACAAAGAGCGTATAATTGAAAATATAATAGACAAGCTTAATAATATAAAAATAGATGGAAATTCTGTTTTTGACATTGTAGCTAGATCGAGTGACTTGTACCGTGGAAGTCAGCTAGACTTTTGTCCAGATATTATCTTGGTGCCATCTTGTAATCAAACTAATCCATCTTTTAACTGTCGAATTGGATCACACAATAAATACAATCTAAATCAAATATTTTCCTCTTCTTATCCATACACTGGTGATCACCTCGTTAGTGGATATTTTGCATCAAATAGGACGACTGTGGAATCAATAGTTGAGATAGTAGATTTGACGCGTTACATCATGAGTAGATTTGATATCCAAAGCGGCTTCCAGGTTGCCTCTGAAGATGGGCAAGCTAGACCATCTGGGCGTGACGATGAAGAAATGGTCAGACGCCGCCTTCGAGCTCTGGGATACCTCGAATAGCGTAGTGCAATTAGTCCTTTTGACGGATTGCCAAAGGCGGCGCATCTGCGATATGCTAATTGCCAGCAGGTGCTCCATTTATGGCCCTGTTTGAGATCACCAACCAAGAGGAGGATTCTGAGATGAATGCTACAGCACGTTTTAGGAGAGGATTGATCGTCTTTGCCCTTGTTGGCACTGCGCTAGCAAGTGCGCCAAAGCAAGCCAGCGCTCTGAACATTACTTTGGGCTCTGGCACCACGCGCTACTCAGTTGTCAACGTCTCATCATCCCCTGCAACTGTGGTTGCTACCTACTACTACTCAAATGGAAGTCCTGGCCCGCAGCAGTCCTTCACGCTGAACCCGAACGCACGCTTGATAATTGACGTCAGCACAGTCTCTGGTCTGCCGGGTGGTTGGTCAGGCAGCGTCGTCCTCAGCTCAGATCAGGACATCGCTGCTGTTGCGGTCACCCAATATTCGGGCCGCCCGAACTACGAGCCTGCTGGAGGCCCACCTCGCGCTGATGGCGATGCTGGAACTGAGTCATCTGCCTATGACGCCTTCAACACCGGCAGCACGACTCTGTATGCTCCGCTGATCCAGCGCGTTCCCCGCACTGGTGGATTCGCCGCACTTGCCTCGCGAATCACGATCCAGAACACGACAGCCAGCGTTGCCAACGGCGTGGTGAACGTCAACCGCGAGGGCACACCACTACCCCCCATCCCCTTTACTCTCCAGCCCTACGGTTCCATCACCTTCGATACAGCCAACGATGCCGATCCCATAGTCACTGCTGGTTTGACCGGCAGTCCTGGTCAGCGACGCGCTTCGCTGATCGTGACGGCCACGCAGCCCATCGCTGGCGTCGTTGAGCAGAACTGGGATAACCCAGCTACTTCTCAGAACTGGTCTGGGGGCTACGCCATGCTCATTCCTTCAGAGGCGGGCAATACCCTTTTCTCTGCCCAAGCGCAGCGCGAGTGTCGTGGTGCGACGCCCTGCATTATGCCCAATGCCAGTGATTCTTTCAGCGCTGGGAATGATCAGCGGCGCTTTAACACCTACTCCTCGTTCACGCTTCTGAACATCGGCTCGGCAACAGCAAACGTTCAGGCCGTATTCATCCCTGCTCAAGGCTTGCCTGGCACATACCATACTCAGAACATCACCCTTAACTTCACTATCCCATCCCAGGCTCTGTTTGACATTAACCTTCTCAACGGCGGCACGATTACATCGGGCAATCCGCTGTTCAACACCCTATTCGGTCCGCTGGTGAACAAGAACTTCCGCGGCTCCTTGAGGGTTACCTCTGATCAACCCTTGGTTGGCATAGGTTTCTTCCAGCAACCTCAAGGAGATAGTCAGAACTACGTTAGCACCTATAACCTAGTATCTTCCTCTGGTGCAACTAATCGCGTTGTTGTGCCGTGGGTAGACCGAGACTGCGCTTTGTCTACGCCTTGCCCGGCACCTGGTCAAGGTGTGACTGTAGCTGACTACAACAGCTTCTCAAACATCGTCATTGTCAATGTGGGCAGTGCACCAGCTACGATCAACTCTGTGACCTTCTACACACAGACGGGTGTCTCTCAACTGGTGCTGTCCCCATTCACGCTGCCGCCAGGCGCTTCCTACTCTATCAATACGCGTGGCGGTGGTGATGTGCCTTTTGCAACTATGCAGGGCTTGACTGAGAAGTTTTATGGCCATGCCGTAATCAACGCATCTGATGGTTCTCAGATCAAGGCAATTGTATCTGTTGCGAACAGTCGTTCATCGGACATCTATAACGCGATGAACCGCTGAGTAAGTTGATCGCGCTAAGCAGAGCAACTGGCCTGCAGCCTGTTGCTCTGCTTTTTTGTACAACTATTGTGATAAACTCTGATTTGGTACACGTATCACTAATTTCAGGTAGTGATAAGAAGACCTTATTTAATTGTTTAGATTCGTTAATTCAACAGAAACTTAGTATAACGCTAACTTTAGTAAATAATTGTACTTTTACGCTAGAAGAGAGTAAAATCCTCTTGGAACACTATAAGCACTATTTTGTCTCTTTTAGTATTATAAATAACTCTAATCGGAAAGGATTTTCATCTAATCATAATTCAACTTTAAATGCTCTGTCAGACAGAGTAAAATATGTGCTGCTGTTAAATGATGATACTATTCTACATCCAGAAACTCTGAAAGCTTTAAAGCTATCTATGGAAGCAAATGGTCAAGTAGGTGCAGTGACTCCTCTGCTGTTTTATCCGGACCATACGCCACAAAGAAGCGCATCTTACTTCCCGACAGGTCTACATGGCATTCTGCTGGCGCTGAGTGGTAAGAAGATGCCTGTTTCTCCTCATGCCCGACAGGGCACATTTTGGTTGCGTGGTGTATGCTTGATGCTGCGTTTAGAGGCGCTTCGAGACGTGGGATATCTAGACGAGAGCTTTGATCCAGGCTACGGAGAGGATATTGACCTGTGCTATCGGCTACACAAACGCGGCTGGTTGCTTCGTATTTGTCCTGAGGCCCGCGTTGTGCATTTTGAAGGTCGGAGCTTTGGAAAGGGCACGGTGAACTGGTATCGCCAGAGCTTTCGCGGCCTCTTTCGCTTCCTGAGCCGGACCTGCTCGCCGGCCGAATGGCGCTTGCTGAAGGCCGCATGGATAATCGGCCTAAGCCTACGCTGGGCGGCCAGCGTGGCGCTGCGCGCCGTGGGCGTGCGCAATCGCCTAGGACCGCCAACAGCGTATCGTTTAGTTCTTGGCGATTTATTACACACTACATCAGCTTTGACTACAAATAAGAATTAATGAAGATACTAGCTATCAATAAATTTTTTTATCGTTTTGGAGGGGTAGAGAGCCACTATTTTTCTCTTATTGATCTACTAGAACAGCATGGTCATGAGGTTGTGCCTTTTGCTATGCAGCATCCGTCGAATATGGAATCCCCCTGGGCGCGGTTTTTCGTTAGCCAAGTTGACTATCGAAATTTGAAAGGGCTGGCCATGCTCAAGGCAGCTCTTCGGTCTATATACTCGCGCGAGGCTCGCCTTAAGTTAAGAAAGTTGATACAAATTGTGAAGCCAAATATATCTCATCTACAACATATATACCACCAAATAACTCCTTCGATTATGTATGAGTTGAACAAAAATAATATACCTATTGTGCAGAGTCTGCACGATTATAAACTGGTATGCCCAAGCTATAAATTATATATTGAACATAAAAATGAAATATGCTATAGATGTTATAGAAAAAGATACTACAACGTAATTCTGAAAAAATGTATAAATTATGGGCTGGGGGCAAGTTTAGTTGCTGCTATAGAAGCTTATCTATATTCTGTCATGCAAACTTACTATAAGCTTGTTGGATATTTTATTACACCCTCAAAATTTTTGATGGAGCGGTTACTTGAGATAGATATACCTAAATCAAGAATCTCCGTTATGTACAACTTCATCGATACAAAACGCTGGACGCCGGTTTATGGTGGGGAGTATTTTCTGTTTGTTGGACGATTAGTGCCAGAAAAGGGAGTGCATTTTCTTTTACAGGCTGCGGCCAAGGTGAAGAGGGTTGACATTTACATCGCCGGCACTGGTCCTGAAGAAGATCAACTAAAACAAAAGGCAACTGATTTATCAAATGTCAGATTTCTGGGATGGCTAGATCCGGAATCCGTTAGAGTCTTGTTAGCGGGCGCTTTATGCGTTGTCGTTCCTTCGATTTGGCATGACGTGGCACCGCTGGTTATCCAAGAAGCCTATGCTGCGGGCAAGCCCGTGATTGGCACAGCTATGGGGGGCATTCCGGAGCTTATAGAACACGAGCAGACCGGCTTGCTTGTTCCGCCTCGAGACCCTGATGCCATGGCCGAAGCGATCTGCCGGTTAGCTAACAACCCGAAACTAGCTATGCAGATGGGCCGTGCAGCGAGGGAAAGGGCCGAGACGCTTTATTCGCCGGAGCTGTATTATCAAAGGCTCTTAGAAATATACTCAGGACTGACAAATTGATTGGACAGCTTGACCCTCTATACTTACGGAAACGGCCAAACAAAGCGCTGAAGCGTCTGATTAGTCGCGCTTTTTTTGAAGGTCGCCAGCCCACCATGCGTTGGCAGTGGGTAAATGGTTTGTTAAATCTTGAATTCAAAATACTAGAAAGGCTTCCAGTATTAAAAAATGTTATCAAACCTATTTTTATAGTTGGAATAGGCCGTAGCGGTACTACAATCATTGGCAAGGTGCTTTCGTTTCATCGAGAAGTCGGGTTACTTAATGAAGCGAAGGCTCTCTGGCACGCTATTTATCCATTTGAAGATATACTGGGAACTTATGGCAAAGATGCGTTTTACAAGCTATGTGAAAGTCATGTCAGCTCAGAAATAGTGGAACGAGCCAAGAAGCTACACGGTGCTTTTCTCTATTTTGTGAAAGCTGAGAGATTACTTGATAAATATCCAGAAATGATATTTCGTATTAGTTTTATACAGAAGATATATCCAGACCTAAAAGTAATACTATTAATTAGGAACGGATGGAGTGTGGTACACTCGATATCCAACTATTCTCGCAAGCACACAGTCCAAACTTCAAAAGGTCATGCTGATTGGTGGGGTGTAAACCGGCGCAAGTGGCAACTATTAACCACGCAGGTGCTCGGCGCAGAGGAGGAATTGTCCGAGATCAGGGAAATCATCCCTGGTCTCGAGCGGCACGAGGATATGGCTGCTGTAGAGTGGATATTGACGATGCGCGAGGCGATGCGCGTGATCCAATCAACAGCTAAGCAAATATACACTGTGCGTTATGAAGATTTAACCGCGCATCCTTATAATATATTAAAAAAAATAGTTGATTTTTGCGAGCTTAGCTATGACAGGGATATGTTAGATTATGCACTGCGAATATTAAAACCGGCATCAACATATGGAGTACAAGAGCTACATCCTGTAGTGCATAAGCACTTTCTGGACTTGCTCGAAGTCTTTGGGTATTAGCAAACGAGGAATGGCAAAAGTTGTTTATATCGCTGGTTCAACACGCAGTGGTAGTACGCTACTCGGCAGTGTGCTTGGCCAGCTCGAAGGTGTCTTCTTCGCAGGCGAGCTAAATCGGGTATGGCACCCGCGAGAGCGCACTGCCGGTCTGTGTAGTTGCGGAAAGAGGGAGAGTGAATGCGAAGTTTGGAGCGCTATCTTTAAAGATGCGTTTGGCGGTATCGAACGAGTCGATATTGATAAGATGAGAAAATTAAGAGATAGATATACTTTATCAAGAAATTTTCCATTTATGCTAATAGGATTTTATCGCAAAAAGATAATAAATGAAATTAAAGATTTTATCGATTACACACGAACTTTGTATTACTCCATAATGAAAATCACTAATTGTCACACGATAGTTGATTCATCTAAGTCACCTTTATATGCTCATTTGCTTCAATACATCTTAGATGTTGACTTTTACGTGTTACATCTTGTGAGAGATCCGCGAGCTGTAGTCTTCTCGTGGCAGAGACGTAAGGCCTCGCCTAGCGTGCGCGGTCAAATACTGATGCCAAGGCTGCCCTTATACCACAGCGCACTTTGGTGGAATGCATGGAACGGGATGGCGAGTTTACTCGGTAAATACTATTTTAAAAACTATAAACTTATCCGTTATGAAGATTTATGCGCTGATCTATTATGCAAAATTTCTGAGATAATAGACTTTTTGAATTATGATGGGAAACTTCATTTTGTTGACGCTCATCGAATCTACTTAAAAAAACTTCATGTGCTTCGCGGAAATCCAGACAGATTTAAGATTGGTTTGGTGGATATATCTATTGATGAGCAATGGAAAGCTAATATGAAACGTCTAGATAAGCTGATGGTTACTCTTTTATCTTTTCCACTTGCTCATCTGTACGGTTATAAAGTAAAGTGAAAACACTAATAATACTATCAAAAGTTTTAGTAATAAAATATTTAGCATTAATTTCTTATTACAATAACTTAAATAATTTTTTTGTGTCTGAAGACTTGGTTCAGGTATGGGACACGGATTTTTATTTTTTATTACGTCAACTGTTTCCGAATAGGGTTACGGGCTATAGACCCGTTATGTTTATTTGGTGGTGGCTGGGTCATCTTCTATTTGGCTACACCCCTTTTGCTTTCAGATGGTTTATAGTTTTACTACATGCTGTCAATTCTGTTATTGTTTATACCTTGATTGCTCGTATAAGCAAAAGCTCTATAGCCGGCCTTTCAGCCGCTCTGCTCTTCCTATCCATGCCTATCCATTCAGACGCAATTAATTGGCTCTCGGCAGCATCCAATCAAGTAACTTGTGGTTTTTTCTATCTGCTAACGATAATGTTTTATCAAAGATACATAAATTACTACAATAGAAATATAAAAGCGGCCAAAAGTGTAATGATATACTGTATAATACTAATGTTATTGGCTTTAGCTACAAATGAAGTAGCTTTAACTATTATTTTTCCATTATTCGGATTTGATATAATCATAAATCGCAATAAAAGTGACTTCCTAAGACAGCTCAGGTATCGAATGGGCCCTTTTTGGATTGCTTGGATTGCATTCTTGGTGTGGCGGACTTTGGCAGTGCGTGGCATTGGCGGCTACGGTCCATCTGTTCATCTCAGATTCGGCGAGTTTCTATTCCAAACTAGTGAGGATATTGTGAGAATGCTTACGATGCCTTGGAGTAATTATAAATTGCTATCTGATATAATAAACATAGCCTTTGAAAATATCATAACCTCAATAATTGCTGGAGTGATAATTTGTGTTATTTTATGGAATGGCCGTCTGGGTTTGGTTATCTTAGTTGCATCAGTGCTACCTGTACTTAATATACCAGCCTATCACCGACTATATATACCCGCAGCCGGCTTCGCAATAGCAATTGGACTCAGTCTCGCTGCGATCTTGCGCCTTCCACCACAGAACCAGTATTGGTTGCGTGGAATGTTATCGGCGCTCTTAGGGGCATCAGTCATCTTTGGCTCTGCTCAGCAATCTCAAGCCTTGGCTGTCAGAAATCGAGAATGGCGCAGGGCCTCGACAATCACCTCTACCGTCGTGAAGCAGACTTTAGAGCTGGTCTCTGCTCCTCCTAGCGGCAGTGTCTTCTACTACCATGGCTTGCCCAAGAACTTAGGCAACGGCGTACAGGTCTTCAATTGGGGGCTGCGTCAAGCTCTTCAGGCAGCTTACAACGATCGTTCGCTAAAAGCATTTCGTGTCAAAAAGAATCCAGATACTTTTTACAGACTGGAGCGTTCGCCAGAACAAATTATGCAAAACACTATTTCAGAGACTAATCAAATATTTTTAGTTTTTGATGTAAACTCAATGAAGCTAGATAGATACCTTTTAGAAGATTTTATATTTATAGTTAATACATCAATGATGGGTCCAGAATATTGATGCATATCGCCCTGATCGGCACGCGCGGCGTGCCGGCTTCGTATTCTGGCTTCGAGACCTGCGCCGAGCAGCTCGGCGCGCGGCTGGCGGGGCGCGGCCACGCCGTCACGGTCTATAACCGCGCCCACCACGTCCGCTACGCCGCGCCGACATACAAGGGCATGCGCCTGGTGCGCGTGCCCGGCATCGCCACCAAACACCTCGACACCTTCACCCACACGGCTGTTTCCATGCTGCACGCGCTCACCCAGGGCTACGACGGGCTGATCGTCTTCATCGCCGGCAACGCTCCGCTCTGCCTGATCCCACGCCTGTTCAGCCGGGCGCGGGTCATTCTCAACGTGGACGGCCTGGACTGGAAGCGCCGCAAGTGGGGCGCCTTCGCCCGCCGCTATATCCGCTGGTCAGAGCGGCTGGCGACCCGCCTGGCCCACGCCGTCGTCACCGACTCGCGGCGCGTGCAGGACTACTACCGCCAGGCGTATGGCGCGGAGACGGTCTTCATCCCGTATGGCGCAGAGGTCTCGCCACGCCTGCCTGGTGAGCTGCTACGACGCTTCGGCCTGACGCCGAGCCGCTACGTGTTGTTCGTCGGCCGGCTGGTGCCAGAGAATTGCGCCCATCACCTGGTGGAGGCCTGGCTGATCCTGCGCCGGCAGGGGCGCGTCCCTACTGACATGAAATGCGTGATAACGGGCGACGCGCCTTACGTTGCGGAGTATATCGCCGCGCTCAAGGCCGGCGCAGGGGGCGACCCCTCGATTGTCTTCACCGGCTATCAGTTCGGCGACGCTTATGCCGAGCTGGCCGGCAACGCGCTGATCTTCGTCGAGACCTCCGAGGTCGGCGGCACGCATCCGGCGCTGGTGGAGGCGATGGCCTTCGGCAACTGCGTCGTGGTCAACGACACGCCGGAGAACTTGGAGACGATCGGGGACGCTGGTTTTAGCTACAGCGGTGCGCGCGGCGGGCTGGCGCTGGCCGAGGTGCTGGAGGGTCTGCTCGCCCAGCCGGCGCTGATCGCAGCGTATCGTCAGCGGGCGCAGGCGCACGCCCAAGCACATTACTCGTGGGAGCAGGTGACCGACCAGTATGAGGCGCTGTTAAAGCAGCCCTAACGATTCGGCAACGGGGACGGTTTGCGGGGGACATTCCA
>Ga0272447_1001568_pt1 | contig 14069 bp, 11 predicted proteins | sample YNPCB0133_FD_194589 | JGI IMG/M metagenome (GOLD analysis project Ga0272447, IMG submission 194589) | Hot spring microbial mat communities from Yellowstone National Park, WY, United States - YNP-CB-013-3 | ecosystem: Environmental > Aquatic > Thermal springs > Hot (42-90C) > Sediment | place... | reverse complement strand
ACTGGGCGGCTCGCCTCAACAACGTGCCCGACTACACCTTTTGCACGCCTGTGCCCTTTGAATTCGTGCCCAACGCCAGCCCAGACCCCGATGAGCTGGTGATCCGCTGGCACATCTACGGGATCAAATCGTTGGAGTTGCGCATTGACCCCAGCGGCGACGAATGCGGGATGGGGACGCGCGGGCTGCGCCAGCAGGTGCCCTTCAAGATGGATGACTTTCAGATCAACCGCCGGCACTGGCCGCCAGGCGGTTACAAGAGCGGGCTATTCGCCACCTTGCACGATGGGCGGGTGCAAGACTGGGGTGAGCTGCACTTCTGCGGCAAATAGCTATTCCGCCGCGCCCATCTGCGACATCACCGTATTCAAGTCTTTATCCCCTCGCCCGCTCAGGTTCACCAACAGGATCGCCTCGCGTGGGTAGCGCGGCGCGCGCTTGATCGCCTCGGCGAGCGCGTGCGCGGACTCCAGGGCGGGGATGATGCCCTCGAAGCGGCAGAGCGCGTGAAACGCTGCCAGCGCCTCCGCATCGGTGGCGTAGGTGTACTCCGTGCGCCCCTGATCGCGCAACCAGACGTGCTCTGGGCCGACGCCGGCATAGTCTAGGCCGGCGGATATGGAGTGCGTCTCGGCAATTTGTCCGTCGGCGTTTTGGAGGACCAGCGTCTTCATCCCTTGGAAGACGCCGACGCGCCCCGCGATGTCGCCGTGTAACGCCGCGGCGAAGCGCGCGGCGTGCGCTCCGCTTTCTATCCCGTGCCCGCCGGCTTCTACGCCGACCAGCTTTACATCATCGTTGAGGAAGCCATAGAAGATGCCAATTGCATTGCTGCCGCCGCCGACGCAGGCGATCACCTCATCAGGCAAGCGACCGGCTTGTTCGAGGATCTGCTGGCGTGCCTCTCTGCCGATCACGCTTTGAAAGTCGCGGCACATCAGTGGATAGGGGTGCGGCCCCAGCGCGCTGCCGATGATGTAATACGTGTCGTGTGGATGCGAGACCCAATCACGGATCGCCTCGTTCACAGCGTCTTTTAACGTCCGGCTGCCGCTCTCCACGCTGCGCACTTCGGCGCCCAGCAGCCGCATGCGAAAGACGTTTGGCGACTGGCGGGCCATGTCCACCGCGCCCATGTAAATCACGCACTCCAGACCAAGCAGCGCGCAGGCCGTGGCTGTGGCCACGCCGTGTTGGCCGGCCCCGGTCTCGGCGATCACTCGACGTTTGCCCATCCGCCGAGCCAACAGGGCCTGCCCCAGCGCGTTGTTGATCTTGTGTGCACCGGTGTGCAACAGGTCTTCGCGCTTCAGGTAAATCTGCGCGCCGCCCAAATGCGCGCTCAGCCGTTGGGCGTGGCTGAGCGGCGAAGGCCGGCCAACGTAGGTTTTGAGCAAATGCTCATACTCAGCGCGAAAGCTTGGATCGGCGCGTAGCTCTTCGTAGGCTTCTATCACCTCATCCAACACTGGCATCAACGTCTCCGGCACGAAGCGCCCGCCGTAAGGGCCGAACTTGCCGCCGGCGTCTGGCCAACTCGCTTCGCGTTCGCTCACACGAGTGGTCACGCTCATTGTGCGTTACTCTATCACCATTCGCCGCACGGACACAACCGGTAACATTGGCGTCTGGTAAAGATGGCCAACGATTTCCCGCAACTCTCGCTGATTCATCGCGTTCGCCCTGCGCGTCAGCCAACGGCTGTCGGCCCAACGCCCCTGCTCATCCTCTTTCACGGTTATGGCAGTAACGAGGATGATCTGATGGGACTGTCGTCGTATCTCGATCCGCGCTTTAACATCGTGAGCGCCCGCGCGCCGCTGGCGCTGAGCATCGGGGGGTTCGCCTGGTTCTCGCTCATCTGGGACGAGCATGGCATTTTTGTTCGGCCTGATGACATCCTGAGCGCTGTCGAGCCGGCGGCGCAGTTCGTGGCCGAAGCGATAGATGCTTATGGCGGCGCGCCGGAGCGCACGCTGATCTTTGGCTTCAGCCAAGGCGCCACCATGAGCGCTGCTGTGCTCATGCACCGGCCAGCGCTGATCGCCGGCGCAGCGTTGATGAGTGGCTTCGTACCCGATGCAGTTGTGCCGCCCGGCGTCAAGCTAAACAGCAAGCGCGTGTTGATCGCGCATGGCGCGCTGGACCAGGTCGTGCCGGTGAGCCAAGGGCGCGCTGCGCGTGACCTGTTCACCGCGCTCGGCGCGGCGGTGACATACCACGAATACCCGATCGCCCACCAGATTGACGAAGCGGCACTCGAGGACGTCGATCACTGGCTGTCCGAAGTGCTGCACTGAACAAGCGCCGGGGTGCGCTGATGGCTAAGGGGAACATAAGGTTGGGCGACGGCGCAGCGTCGTTGGCCCACCATAGAAAGACTTTGGCGGTGAGCAGCCCGCGAGCGGTCGCCCTTACTGGTGAGCACCCCCAATGCTGGCCGCTCGGCCAGCCGAACAACTGGTCGCCTGCCGGAGGCCGGCGTCATGTCCCGTGCGTACGCTAGGCATACGCTTATGGACGCACAGCAGATAGCTCTCGTGCAAAAGACGTTCGACAAAATTGACCCCATCGCTCAACAGGTCGGCGACCTCTTCTACACCCGGCTGTTTGAGATCGACCCTGGCCTGCGCGCCCTGTTCAAGGGCGACATGAAGAAGCAGGCGCTCATGCTCATGACGGTGATCGGGTTGGCTGTGCGCGGCCTGGATCGGCCAGAGGCCATCGCGGAGGCCGTGCGCTCCCTGGGCGAGCGCCACTATCGCTACGGCGTCTCGCCGGCTGATTACAACACCTTCGGCGCGGCGTTGATCTGGGCGCTGGAACAGGTGCTCGATGGGGAGTTCACGCCGGAGGTGAAACAGGCCTGGGTTGAGGCATACGACTGGCTGGCCAGCGCGATGAAGCAGGCCAACCGTCAGGCGGCGAACTGATCGCTACCGTCGTCGCGTCTCCCAGACCTCTGGGTTGAGGAGGTGCGTTGGGCGCTCGCCCCGCAACACCTGCAGGGCTTGGCGCAGGGTCGTCTCCCAGATGCGGTGATGGCCAGCCACCGTATAGCTTGCGATGTGGGGCGAGGCGACTACGGTATCGAAGGCCAACAGCGGGTGGGAGGGCGAGATCGGCTCATCGGCGAAGACATCCAGCCCCGCACCGGCCAAATGCCCCCGGCGCAGGGCCTCCGCGAGCGCTGTTTCGTCCACCAGCGCCCCGCGCGAGACGTTGATGAAGATAGCACCCTGCTTCATTTGAGCGAAGCGGCGCGCGTCCATCATGCGGCGCGTCTCGTCGGTGGCCGGCGCGTGCAGCGAGACGATGTCGGCCTCGCACAACAACGCCTCGAGGGACGAGGCGAGCTCGACGCCCAGCGCGCGTGCGTGCGCCTCGCTCACGTAAGGGTCAAAGGCCAGCACGCGCATCTCGAACGCGCGCGCAAATTGCGCGACGCGGCTGCCGATCCGACCCAGGCCCACCAGGCCCAGCGTGCGCCCGGCCAACTCCAGCCCCGGCCCCTCGAGCCGAAACCAATCATGCCAACCAGCCCCCCGCAGCGTTCGGTCTGCGGCGACCACCTTCTTCGCCACCGCCAAGATCAGCGCCCAAGTGTGCTCGGCGGTGCTGATCGTCGGCGCATCGGGCGCATAGACCACGGGGATGCGGCGCGCGCTGGCTGCGGCGACGTCTATGTTCTCATAGCCAACCCCAAGCCGGGCGATCACGCGCAGCTTGGGCGCAAGGTCCATGCGCGCGCCGTCGTAGCGCACGTTGCCGGGACAGATGAACGCCTCAGCTTCCGCGATCCCCTCGAGATCGGGAGATGGCCCAAGCACCTTCACACCTTCGAGCAAAGGCAAGCACGAGGGTGGCGGCGGTGCGTCAAACCAGAGCGTGAACATATCTCAGTAGATGCCGGTTGACTGCTCGGGCTGAGCGCCCCCGCGAAGGGCGCGCACGACCGAGGCCGCGGCGCCGGCCAGCAGGGCGCTGTCCGAAGCGACGGTGACGAACTGAAAGCCCTTGGCGACCATGCTGCGCGCATAGGCAGCCGAGGCGCAGTGTATGCCGGCGATCACGTTATGCTTTCGACAAGCGGCCAGGATCGCATCCAGCGCGGCAACCACCGCTGGTGCAGTCGGGTCGCTGCGCTCCGGGCTGCCCATGCTCAGGCTCAGGTCGGCTGGGCCGACGTACACGCCACTTAAGCCGGGCACGCTGACGATGGCCTCGACGTTGGCCAACGCCTCGGCGGTCTCGACCATGGCGAAGGTCAGCACATTTGGCGCGATTGAGGATTCGTAGTCGCTCTCGAAGGCCGCGCGAGCGCGCGTCGGGCCATAGCTGCGGTAGCCGCGCGGCGCGTAATAGCACGCGCCGACAAACCGCTCGCATTCCGCGCGCGTGTTCACCATCGGGCAGATGATGCCGAGCGCGCCGGCGTCGAGCATTTTCATGATGATGCCCGGCTCATTCCACGGCACGCGTGCCAGCGGCAGCGCGCCGGCAGCACCGATGGCCTGGAGCATGGGCACAGCATGCCCGTAATCCAATAGGCCATGCTGGAGGTCGAGCGTCACGCTATCCCAGCCGGCGCGCGCCATGAGCTCGGCGCTCCAACTGCTGGGGATGGAACACCAACCATTGGCGACATACCCACCGGCCGACCACAACGCGCGCAGTTGATCGACAGACAGAGGCATGAACCACAGTGTAGCGCGATTAGAACCTTGGGGAAGTGGTCCAATTCGGGATGAAAGGCTGCGTCGTTGGGCATACGCCTTTTCTATCGGGCCCGAAGATGCATCCCTCAGCAAGGGCATACGCTACAATCTCACGCTCATGCGAACGCTTGTCTCGCTCGATATCGAGACCACCGGGGTTGATCCAGAACGCGACCGCATCCTAGAGATCGGCATCGTGCGCTTTCGCGGCGAGCAGATCCTGGAAGAATGGAGCAGCCTCGTTGATCCGCACATGCCCATCCCGCCACGGATCACCGAGTTGACCGGCATTACAGATGCGATGGTGCAGCGCGAAGGCATCCCCCTGTGGAAGGCGTTAGGCGAGGCACAGCGGGTCATTGGAGACGCGCTGATCATTGGACACAACATCTCCTTCGATCTGGGATTCTTTCGCAGCCTAAGCGCGCCGCCGCCTTTTGCGAGGAACCCCGCAATGGACACCTTCGAGCTGGCCAGCCTGTTGGTACCGCATGCCGGTCGCTACTCGTTGGGCGCGCTGGCGCTGACATTGGGCATCCACCTGCCGGAGTCCCATCGCGCCCTGGCCGACGCGCGGACTGCGCATCAGCTCTACCTCAAACTGTTCGAGCGCGCCATGGACCTGCCCCCGGAGGTCGTCCGCGAGATCGGCGAACTCGCCAGGCGGGGCAATTGGGCGCTGGCGGAGTTCTGGCGCGACATCGAGGCGCAACAGGCGCTTGGCCGCTTCAACACCAGCATCGGCGCGGCGCTGCGCCGAAAGCTCACCGTGGGGGCATTCGGCCAGACCGCGCTCCAGCGCCAGGCTGCCCATCAGGCGCGCCTACGTGAGGAGAAGCTGGCGCCGAAAGCAACTATCACGCCGCTGGACGTCGAGCAGCTTGCGAAGCTGCTGGACAAAGGCGGCCCATTCGCTGCGCGCTTCCCCGGCTATGAGATGCGCCCCCAGCAGATGACGATGCTGCGCAAGGTCGCGTCCACCTTCAACGAGGAAGGGATGACCCTGATCGAAGCCGGCACGGGCGTCGGCAAGTCGCTGGCCTACCTCATCCCTGCCATGCAGTGGGCGATCCAGAACAACCGGCGCGTGGTGATCAGCACCAACACGATCAACCTACAGGAGCAACTGGCCGAGAAGGACGTGCCCACCGTCTTGGATATTCTGAATCATCCGGGGCGGGCGGCGGTGATGAAGGGCAAGGCGCGTTATTTATGCCCAACGCGCTTCGCTGAATGGCGTCGGAACGGGCCGCGCACGCCCGACGAGGTGCGCTTGATGGCCAGGATTCTGCTCTGGCTGCCCAACACGCTGACCGGCGACGCCGATGAGCTGTTCATCCCCTCGCCGGCTGAGCGGGCCATCTTCCAGCACCTCTCGGCCCAGAACCCGATGTGCAACATCAACACGTGCAGCGCGACCGAATGCTTCTTCTATCAGGCCCGCCGGCTGGCCGAGAGCGCCCACGTGGTCATCGTCAATCACGCCTTGCTCATGTCCGACATCATGGTAGAGAACAACGCGCTGCCGGAATACGACTATTTAATCGTGGACGAAGCGCACCACCTGGAGGCGGCGGCCACCGAGGCGCTCACCTATCGCATTGATCGGGATGAGATGCAGCGAACGCTCGGCGACCTCGCCAACCGCCAGCGCCAACAAGGCGGTCTGCTGGGCGAGCTTGCCGGCAAGGCCAACGCGCTCCTCGTCGAACAGCGGTCGGCGTTGCTCTACCGCTGCGACTTGGCCAGCCAGACGGTGAACGCGGCGCAGCAGCAGACCAAGGTGTTCTTCGATGAACTGGCGGCCTTTATCGCCGACCAGCCGAGCGACGATTCGGCGGATTACGCGCGGCGGGTGCGCCTGACGAGCGCGTTGCGCAACAGCCCAGGCTGGTCGCGCGTGGAGCTTGCCTGCGAAGCGCTGCTGAGCGAAATCAAGAGCCTGATCAATGACCTGAGGGACATCCTCAAGATCGTCAACGACTACGCCGAGGTTGGCGCGGATTTTGACGCTTTCATCGGCCGGCTGGCCGGGGGCGTGCGCTTTCTGGAGGAAAGTGAGGCACAACTGAAGGCGTTTATCTTTGGGTCTGCGGATGAGCGCATCTGCTGGGTGGAGGTGGAGGACAGCCGCCAGCTCAACCGCCCGCCGCGCCTGACGCTCAACGCAGCCCCACTGCACGTCGGCGCGCTGTTGAAGACGCACCTCTGGGACAAGAAGAAAGCCGTGGTGCTGACCTCGGCGACCTTGCGCACGGCAACCGCCAACGGCGACGGGCAGCCCAGCTTTGAGTATGTCAAAGAGCGGCTGCACGCCTTCGACGCCGATACGCTGGCGCTCGGTTCGCCGTTCGATTACCGATCGTCCACGCTGCTCTACCTGGTCACTGACATCCCGGAGCCAGGCCAACCAGGCTATCAGCAGGCGCTGGAGCAGGGGTTGATCGCGCTCTTCCGCGCTTCGGAAGGGCGCGGCCTGGCCTTATTCACCAGCTACTCTGGACTGCGCGCTGCGGCGCGGGCGCTTGGGCCGGCGCTGTTGCGCGATGGCATCCACGTGTTCGAGCAGGGCAGCGGCCTTTCGCGCCGCGCCATGATAGATAACTTTCGCAGCGCCGACCGCGCTGTGATGCTGGGCACGCGCAGCTTCTGGGAAGGGGTGGACATCCGAGGCGAGAAGCTGAGCGCGCTGGCGATCTGCAAACTGCCCTTCGATGTGCCCAGCGACCCGATCTTCGCGGCGCGCAGCGAGACCTTCGATGACCCTTTCAACCAGTTCTCCGTGCCGGAGACCGTCCTGCGGTTTCGCCAGGGCTTTGGCCGGCTGATCCGCAGCAAGAGCGACTACGGCGTTGTGGTGATCTTCGACCGCCGCGTGTTGACCAAGAGCTACGGGGCGGTCTTCCTCAACGCTCTGCCTCAGACGACCATCGTGCGCGCGCCGCTCGCCCAATTGGGCGCGACGGTTCGGAAGTGGCTGGCCAGCAAGCAAGCCCAATCCCTGCCCGTCCCTCAGACTGATGTTGCCTAACCTCTACCAACGCGACTTTCTCAAGGAGCTTGACTTCAGCGCCGACGAGCTGAACTACTTGATCCGGCTGGCCAGCGCGCTGAAGGCGGCCAAGCGCCGGCGCGCTGAGCCGCCCTTGCTCAGGGGCCGCAACCTTGCCTTGATCTTCGAGAAGACCTCCACGCGCACGCGCTGCGCCTTTGAGGTGGCGGCCTATGACCAAGGTGCACACGTGACCTATCTCGATCCGGCGAGTTCCCAACTGGGACACAAGGAGTCGGTGGCCGACACGGCGCGCGTGCTGGCGCGCTTCTACGACGCCATCGCCTACCGCGGCGCCAGCCAGCGCACCGTGGAACTGCTGGCCGAGTGCGCCGCCGTGCCGGTCTATAACGCCCTCACCGACGAATGGCATCCCACCCAGATGCTGGCCGATTTCATGACGATGCGGGAACATAAGCCAGCCGGCCAGATCGCGTATGCCTTCATGGGCGATGGGCGCTTCAACATGGCGCGCTCGCTGCTGATCATGGGCGCGATCATGGGCGCCGATGTGCGCATCGTCGCCCCGCGCGCGCTCTGGCCGGAGCCGGCGCTCCAGCAGCGCGCCCAGGAGATCGCCGCGCACAGCGGCGCGCGCGTGACGATTACCGAGGACGTGGCCGCCGGCTTGCGCGGCGTAGATTTTGTCCATACCGACGTGTGGGTGTCCATGGGCGAGGACCCGCGCGTCTGGGACGAGCGCATCGCGCTGCTGCTGCCCTATCAGGTCAACGCGCAGGCGCTGGCGCTGACGGGCAACCCAAGCGTCAAGTTCATGCACTGTCTGCCGGCCTTCCACGACGACCAGACGACAATCGGCTGGCAGATCTTCGCCCGGACTGGCCTGAAAGGGCTGGAGGTGACCGATGAGGTGTTCCAGTCGCCGGCTAACCTGGCCTTCGACCAGGCGGAGAATCGCTTGCACACCATCAAGGCGCTGTTGTTGGCGACGCTGGCCGAGCCTGCTGAGTTAGAAGTAATATTCCTGCGGAGCAAATAGATGAACACGACCACTGTTTTTATCCCGAACATCAGTTGCCAAGGCTGCGTCAGAGCCATCCAAGCCGAGCTGTGCGACCTCGCCGGCGTGCTGAAGGTCGAGGGCGACCCCCAGACCAGGCAGGTGACGATCACCTGGGATGAGCGGACGAGCTGGGAGGCCATCCGCGAACGATTGATTGAGATCAACTATCCACCAGCGCATTAGATGAGCCAGGTTGAGCTGCCGATCAGCGGCATGACGTGCGCGAACTGCGCCCGCGCGGTCGAGCGCGCGGTGAAGAAGCTGCCCGGCGTGACCTCGGTCAACGTCAACCTGGCCAGCGAGCGGGCCACAGTGGAGTACACCCCCGGCGTGGTCAGCATCGCGCACATCGTCGCGGCCATCCGCAAGGCCGGCTACGACGTGCCGGCGCAGCCGGCCGACTTGGGCAGTCGCGCGGCGTTGGACGCGACCCGCGCCGCGCGCCAGGCAGAGTTGGCGCAGCGCCGCCGGCGGGCCATTGTCGGTCTGCTTTTGGCGTTGCCGACGTTCACGCTCAGCATGGGCCGCGACCTCGGTTTGCTGGGGCTGGTGCTCGGGCCGGCCTTCGCCCCGCCTGGCGGACACGCCGCTCATCAGGCCTCTGAACAGGCCGTCTTGAACTGGCTGCTCTTCGCGCTGGCGCTGCCCGTGCAGCTCTACGTCGGCTGGCCTTTCTACACCCACGGCTACACAGCCCTGCGCAACGGCGCGCCGAACATGGACGTGCTGGTCGCGCTCGGCTCAAGCGCGGCCTTTGGCTATTCCTGCGCCGTCCTGCTCGGCTGGGTGGATGGGCATGTTTACTTCGAGACCGCCGCGGTCATCCTGGCCTTGATCAGCCTGGGCAAATACCTGGAGGCGCGGGCCAAGGGCCAAGCCGGCACGGCCATTGAGCGCCTGCTCGACCTGACGCCGAAGACCGCGCGCCGCCTGCGCCCTAGAGCGGATGGATCGCTTGAGGAAGAGGATGTGCCGGTCGCTTCTATCAATATCGGCGACCTGCTCGTCGCGCGGCCCGGCGAGCGCATCGCCGCGGACGGCGTCGTGGTCGCCGGCCATTCGGCGGTGGATGAGAGCATGATCACTGGCGAGAGCGTGCCGCGCGACAAAGGGCCTGGCGACACAGTAATTGCTGGCACGGTCAACCGAGAGGGCGTGTTGCGCTACGAAGCTGCCCGCGTCGGGCAAGATACCGTCCTTGCCCAGATCGTGCGCCTAGTGGCCCAGGCCCAGGGCAGCAAAGCCCCTATCCAAGCCCTCGTCGATCGCGTCTCGGCGGTGTTCGTGCCGGCGGTGATGCTGATTGCCATCGGCACTTTTGCAGCGTGGCTGGCGCTCGGCGGCGATTTTCAGCGCGCCATGATCAACGCGGTGGCCGTGCTGGTGGTCGCCTGCCCATGTGCGCTGGGGCTGGCCACGCCGGCGGCGATCATGGTCGGCATGGGCCGTGGGGCGGAGCTGGGCATCTTATTCAGGAACATCGCAGCGTTGGAGCAGGCCGCGCGGGTCGGCCTCATCGCGTTCGACAAGACCGGCACCTTGACCCAGGGTCGCCCGACCGTGGTGGAGGTCGTAGTGCTTGATCAGACGTGCACCCCCACGCCCGACGCGCTACTCGCGCTCGCCGCGGGCGCGGAGCAGCATAGCGAGCATCCGCTGGCCCAGGCGATCGTGGAGGCGGCCAAGGCCCGCGCCATCCAGCCCACGCCGACGGCGCAGTTCCGCGCCCTGCCCGGCATGGGGGTCTTCGCGGTTGCCCATTCAACAGGGGACAACCAGCGCACCATCGCCGTCGGCAGCGCACGGCTGATGGCGCAGCAGGGCGTCGCGCTGGATGAGCGCGCGGAGGCGCAGATCGCGCGTTTGCAGGCGTGCGGGTGCACGGTGATGCTGGTCGCGGTGGATGGTCGGCTGGCCGGCGCGATTGGCCTGCGCGATACCGCGCGCCCCGAGTCGCGCACCGCGATCACTGCGCTAAAACAGCGCGGCATTCGCACCCTCATGCTGACCGGCGATAACGCGCCGGCTGCGCGGGCCGTCGCTGAGGAACTCGGCATAGACGAGGTGCTAGCCGAGGTCATGCCGGGGGAGAAGGCCGCGCGGATCGCCGCGCTGAAGCTGGCCGCTGCGGCGCCGCGTCGCCGCTCGGCGCGCGCATTGGTCGCCATGGTGGGCGACGGCATCAACGACGCGCCTGCCCTGGCCGAGGCCGACGTGGGTATCGCCGTCGGCAGCGGGACCGACGTGGCCATCGAAGCCGCCGACGTCACGCTCATGCGCAGCGATCTGCGCCAAGTCGTCCAGGCAATTGACCTGGCGCGGGCGACGGCGCGCGGGATTCGCCAGAATCTGTTCTGGGCGTTCTTCTACAACCTGCTCCTGATCCCGCTGGCCGCGCTGGGGGTCTTTCAGCAATATGGGCCGATCCTGGCCGCCGGCGCGATGGCCTCTAGCTCGCTCTTCGTCGTCGGCAACAGCCTGCGGCTGCGCCGTCAGGTGCGCGGCGGGGAGCTGAACCTATCAGCCCAGCAGAAAGCCGGCGCGCACCAGATACGCGATGATGCGCCCAGCACAGCGCTCGGGTGATTCGTTCACCGTGTCGAGGGTGACTTCAGGGGCGATCGGCGGCTCGTAAGGGTCGTCCACGCCGGTGAAGCCTTTGATCTCGCCGCGCCGCGCGCGCGCATACATCCCTTTGGCGTCGCGCTGTTCGCAGACTTCGATCGGGGTGTCCACGAAGACCTCGATGAAGCGACCCTCGCCGATCTCCTCGATCATGCGGCGGACGGCGTCGCGCGTAGCGCGGTAGGGGCTGATCGCGGCGCAGACGGCGATCCCGTTATGGCGCACCACCTCGCTGGCGACGAAGCCGATGCGCAGGATGTTGGTGTCGCGGTCCTCGCGGCTGAAACCTAAGCCTTTGGAGAGATGGGTGCGCACCACATCGCCGTCGAGCAGCGTCACCTGACGGCCGCGCTCCATCAGCATGGCCACCAGCGCCTCGGCCACGGTGGACTTGCCGGCGCCGCTGAGGCCGGTGAACCACACGCAGAACCCCTGTTTGTGACGAGGTGGGAAGGTGCTGGCCAGGATCTCGGCGGTCTCGCGGCGGGTGAACCACTCCGGCAGCGGCCGGCCCTTGGCCAGGAATTCGTCGCGCACTTGCGTGCCGGAGATGGAGATGACCCGCGCGCCCGCCGGGGCGCGATCGGCCTCGACATATTCATCGCGGTCCGCCAAATAGACTAATTCCTGGAACGGAATCATCTGCACGCCGATCTCGTCGGCGTATTGGCGCACCAGCGCCTGTGCGTCGTAGGGGCCGTAGAACGGCCGGCCGTGGCTATCCTTGCCGGGGCCGGCGTGATCGCGGCCAACGATGAAGTGCGTGGCGCCGTAGTTGCGGCGGATGATGGCATGCCAGAGCGCCTCGCGCGGGCCGGCCATGCGCATCGCCAACGGCAGCAGGCTGAGCAGCGTGCTGCGCCGGTCGTAGTAGTTCTCTACTAAGGCTTTGTAGATTCGCACGCGGCTGTAGTGGTCCACGTCGCCGGGCTTGGTCATGCCGACGACTGGATGGATCAGCAGGCTGCCGCCGACGCTGGCTGCGGCGCGTTTGGTCAGCTCCTCATGGGCGCGGTGGAGCGGGTTGCGGGTCTGGAAGGCCACGACGTGAGCGTGGCCCAGCGCGGCCAGCGCCTGGCGGGTCTGCGCCGGCGTGCGTCGCAGCTCGATGAAGTCATACGCCTTGGGCAGGTTGAGCACCTGAATGCGCCCGGAGATGTAGGTATTGCCCCAGCGCATCATTTCTGGGATCAGCGGGTGGCGCGAATCGGTCGTGCCCAGCACGGCCTGTGCTTCCTCGGTCAGGTCCCAGGGGTAGGCTTCCTCAATCCACATGATGGCCAGGGGGTTATTGCGCGCGTCGCGCAGCACCACCTGGCGGTCCAGATGTACATCACGCGCATCTACGGGCAGCGTGATGGGGATCGGGAAGAGCGTCCCATCGGCCAGGCGCATCTCAGCCAGGACGCGCAGGTAGTCTGCGCGCCCCATGAAGCGATCCAGCGGCGAGAACGCGCCGGTCGCCAGCAGCTCCAGGTCGCACAGCGCGCGGGGCGAAAGCTGAATTGAGGGCAGGTGCGTGGCCAGCGCCATCAACTCAGCGCGTTGGCTTTCGTCTACAATCAGGTTGACGAGTTGACCGCCATAGGGCGGGATGAGCGTCACAGCTTCTTTGACTTCGAGCGTTTCCATGGCTTCTGATGGTGATTACTTCGGCGGCATCGAAGCCGGCGGCACCAAGTTCAATTGCATCGTCGCCACCGGGCCCGATGACGTTGTGCATCATGCGCGCATCCCCACCACGTCCCCGCAAGAGACGCTCGCGCAGGTGATCGCCTTCTTCCGGTCGTGCGGGGTGTTGTTGAGGGCAGTCGGCATCGGCTCGTTTGGGCCGGTGGACCCTGACCCGCGCTCGCCGACCTTCGGCTACATCACCAGCACGCCCAAGCCCGGCTGGCGGAACACCGACTTCGCCGGCGCGATCCGGCGCGCGCTGAACGTGCCGGTGGCGTTCGATACCGACGTGAACGCGGCAGCGTATGGCGAGTATGTGTGGGGTGCGGCGCAAGGGCTGCACACGTTCATCTACTATACCATCGGCACGGGGGTTGGCGGCGGCGGCATGATCGCCGGCCGGCTGATGCACGGATTGGTCCATCCCGAGATGGGGCATGTCTTCCTGCCGCACGATCGCGCGCGCGACCCGTATCCTGGGCGCTGTCCGTATCACGGGGATTGCTTCGAGGGCCTGGCGAGCGGGCCGGCCATTGCCGAGCGTTGGGGGGCCGACCCGCAGACGCTCCCGCCGGATCACCCGGCCTGGGCGCTGGAGGCGGACTACATCGCGCTGGCGTTGGCCAATACGATCTGCATGCTCTCGCCGCAGCGCATCATCCTAGGCGGCGGGGTGATGGAGCAGCGCTTCCTCTTCCCAATGATCCGCGCGCGGGTGCAGGCGCTGCTGAATGGCTATATCGTCCACGAGGCGATCCTGGCGCGGATTGACGAGTACATCGTGCCGCCGGCGCTGGGTGGGCGGGCCGGCGTGTTGGGCGCGGTGGCGCTGGCGCGCGACTTTTGCTGAAATTGGTCGAGCGTAATTCTTAACTCAGATGGCGACGGCGAATAGTTTGTCTGACCGATTCGAGGAACGGTGACTTCAAAGGTCGAGAGGGATCGTGTGTTGCACGCATGGAAGTCTGTGATAAAC